>BNJU01000801.1_pt1 | contig 338121 bp, 364 predicted proteins | sample 8539281 | NCBI WGS metagenome assembly BNJU01 (sample SAMD00202456, study PRJDB9452) | human saliva metagenome | isolation source: human saliva | place: Japan
AGGATACGATACAGAAATGTATGGCGTAACAAACGGAACCATTACAGCAATATCTTCTACCCACAACACACAGCAAATGGAAATATATTCGTTGCAAAAGTAAATGTAAAAACTGCAAGTATAACATTGAGGGCGGAATGGCGGGCACAGCTTCCATACTTGTAAGCAACGAAAAGCATGCTTCAAAGGATACTTCAGCGAGTAACAAGCAGTATATGACAACAGCAGACGTCATAATCATTTTTGTTGACATTTTTGCATAATTCCTTATCCCATTTTGCCTATACCTAATATGTTCGTACCTTTATATATATAGTATGAGACTGAAGTAATCTTCCCCAAGTTTTTGCAGACATGTTCCTTAACCAAGAAAGGAAAAAGTATATGCAGCTTATGGTCGGCAAAACCTATATTTAGATAATTGGTCTTTACTTAAAGAACTTAAAAATAGGCATTAAAATCAATAATTTACATAATAAACTATCAAAAGTGAGCAGTATCTAAAGAATTCTACGTAAATTTGCAGACAATATAGTATAATTGCTGTCCAATGAAACATAAGATATATCTCCTTGTTGCAATGCTGACAATGGCACTTGCATTAACATCTTGCTTTAAAGATGAAGAAGAAACAAAAAACTATAACTCGCATGCCACTGCGATTATAGCTTTTTCTTTAAAAGAAATAAAAGCGCCGCGCGATACAACTAATAAGGCTGGTAAAGACACAACCATTATTGCAAAGTACAAACCTGCAGCGTACAAGTTCTACATCAATCAGAACAATGGGACTATTTTTAACCCGGATTCTTTGCCGTATGGAACGAAAGCAAAGGCTATGCTCGCCAAGATTGTAACCAAGAGTGGTGGAAAGATATTCATTAAGTCGTTGACCAACGACGAACAAAAAGTATACAACGAGAAGGATTCTATCGATTTCTCCCAACCGCGTACCATCATGGTCTATTCGCGCAACGGAGAATATCGCAGAACGTATACCATAACCGTAAATGTACACAAACAACGCGGGAACGAATTCAAGTGGAAGGCTCTCAGCGATAACGCTAACTTTGCATTGTTCGACGATGCGAAGATGGTAAGCTATAACCAAAAAATATTCATTTTTGGCAAGAAAGGATCTCAAACTACATGTTACTTCACGTCAGAAAGCGATGGAAACACATGGACGCAAGTTCCCACAACTTTCAGTGCTACAAGCTATAAAAGCGTCATTGTAGCCGAGGGAAGTATGTATTTGCTTGACAATGGGCAGATTAAACGTTCTACCGACGGGGCAACATGGGCAACTGTAGGAACCGCAGCTTTACGGCAACTTGTAGGGGCTGGGGCAACTGAACTGTATGCACTGTCGAACAGCAACATGCTTATGGTATCGAAGGATAATGGTGCAAACTGGACCAACGAGGCTTTAGATGCCGATGCTTCCAGACTGCCAGCCGAGAGTGTGGGCTTTATGTATCAACCATCAGCTACGAACAGTTCAATAAGCAGAAGTACGCTTTTCGGTATAAACACAACCAGCAATTATGCCGTAGCATGGACCAAGCTCATAGATGGGTCTAACACAACCGTAAGTTACAAATGGTCGTTCGTTGAATCGAACGCAGGCAACGCATTCAAACTTCCCAGATATAAAGACCTTAACGTGCTTTATTACAACAATAGAGCCATGGCATTCGGAGTAGCAGACGACGGTAAGTTTGCACAAGTTAGAGAAAGTGGCAACAACGGCATTGTCTGGACAGTCAACAAAGCTTATGTCTATCCTACAGAAACTCCTTTTGGATACTTCGCAATAACTTCCGACACCCAAAAGTATATTTGGATTGTAAGTGGCAACAAGGTATGGAAAGGCAGACTGAACAGCATGGGTTGGAGCAAGCAACAAACTGAATTTACGAAATAGAACATACAGGCTGGCTGCAAGAGACTATCTATCTGTAAGCAAACTACAAAACAAAATATGAAGCGTATCCTTTCCTACATATTGTTTCTCATGGCTTCTGTACCCATTCTGGCACAAGATGGTGAAGAATACAGAATGGAATTGGGTGCAGGAATAGGACTGATGGGCTACCTTGGCGACTTCAACGGCGCGCTGACAAAAGACCTTCAGCCTATGGGGACTGTGTTGGCACGCTATGCCTTTAATCCCTATATGGGACTAAAGTTCAATATCTCTTATGGGAAGATGAAAGGTAAATCGAACGATGTTAAAACCTATTACCCTAAATTTACCACAACGCCCTATGAGTTTAACAACACACTGGTAGATGTCGGGGCAGTTTACGAATACAACTTCTGGCCTTATGGTACAGGCAGGGAATACAGGGGGGCACAACGCCTGACGCCTTTTGTTTTCGGAGGAATAGGTGCGACCTATGCACAAATAAAGAATGGAGACAAGAAATCGGTTTTTTCAGCGAATGTCCCGATAGGTTTAGGCATCAAATATAAATTAGGAGAACGAACAAACATTGGATTGGAATGGGCAATGCATTTCTGTCTATCCGACGAATTGGACGGGCAAAAGGATCCTTACGACATAAAGAGTAGTGGAGCTAAGAATACTGACTGTTATTCTACACTGCAACTCACCATTACCTATAGTTTTATGACTAAATGTCGGACTTGTCATAACGAAGACGAATAAAGACCGTTTGCTTGTTATCCAACAATTGAATATATAAGACGATACAATCTTCGAAGAATATGGTAGAAGAATTAGATATGAAACGCATACCACGACATATTGCCATTATTATGGATGGCAATGGACGTTGGGCTACGGAACGCACTAAGCCCAGGTCGTTTGGACATCAGGCGGCGTGGAGACTGTACGCCGAATAACTCTGAATGCACAAGGTTAGGCGTGAAATACCTAACACTTTACACATTCTCGACAGAAAATTGGAATCGACCGTCCGATGAAATAGCAGCGCTTATGGGATTGGTACTGACTTCTCTTGAAGACGAAATATTTATGAAGAATAATGTACGCTTCCAGGTCATCGGAGACATTGGGCGACTTCCATCAGCCGTGGCAGAAAAACTAAGAGAGACGATTGAGCATACTTCAAAAAATGATGCTATGACAATGGTTGTTGCGCTAAGTTATTCGGCACGCTGGGAACTTACAGAAGCTACAAAACAAATAGCTGCAAAAGTGCAGAAAGGCGAATTGAAGATAGATGATATTGATGAGAATATCATTAATGGTCATCTTTGTACAAACTTCATGCCCGACCCCGACCCTACTTATAAGAACAGGAGGAGGTTCGCATTTCCAACTATCTGCTTGGCAGGCAGCCTATTCGGAACTATACTTCAGTGACACTTATTGGCCCAGATTTTAACGAGTCCGATCTACACAAAGCAATAATTGACTACCAAAGTCGGCAGCGTCGCTTCGGGAAGACAGAGAAACAAATAGAAACAGAACTTAAAAATAAATAAGATACGCTATAGATGAGTAATACGAAAAAGGTCTTAATATTCTTGGCTTTTATTTTTCAGTATCAGTTTGCAAATCAAAAAGCACAACAGAAGATCGTAAACCCAGTCATTTCATATGCGGCTAACCCACAAACGTATAAGTTAGCTGGCATATCTGTGTCGGGAATAGATGGCTACGAAGATTATGTCCTGATAGGAATATCTGGATTAACTGTTGGGCAAGATATTGAAATTCCAGGAACTTCCATCACAAACGCAGTAAAGCGATATTGGAAACATGGTCTGTTCTCGGACGTCTCAATCGCAGTAGATTTCCTTGGTAGGAGATAACGCATATCTCCATATCTATCTAAAGGCACGTCCACGTATCTCAACCATTAACTATTATGGACTGAAGAAAAGTGAGCGCGAAGATATGGACCAGAAATTGGGGATTATGAAAGGAGGACAAATAACCCCCAACATGATAGACCGTGCCCAGATACTTGCCAAGAAGTATTTTGAAGACAAAGGATATAAGGACGCTACTGTGCAAATTCGACAACGTAACGATGTAACTGCAAAAAATCAGGTTATTCTCGATGTAGACGTAGATAAAAAAGAAAAGAAAAAGGTGCGCCACATCATAATTGACGGTAATGCACAACTGCCAAATAAAGAGATAAAAGGTACATTCTTCAAGAAAGGCGCCTTCACCAAGACAAACGAAGCAGGAAAACTGTCGACTCTTCTTAAAGCGAAAAAGTTTACCCCTGAACGTTGGGAAGAAGACAAGAAACACTTAATAGAGAAGTATTACGAACACGGTTTCCGTGATGCAACTATTCTGAAAGATAGTATCTGGAATGCAGACGACAAACATGTCAATGTATATGTAAAGGTAGACGAAGGCAAGAAATATTATATCCGAAACATCACGTGGGTGGGTAATACTGTCTATTCTACAGATTTCCCTTAACTCTTTGCTCGATATAAAGAAGGGCGACGTTTACAATCAGAAATTCCTTAACAAACGCTTGTCGGAAGACGAATCATCTGTTGGTAACCAATATTGGGACCACGGTTATCTCTTCTATAACTTACAACCTACAGAGGTAAATATCGTTGGCGATTCTGTAGATTTGGAAATGCGTATCTACGAAGGACAGCAAGCGCGTATCAAGCGTGTGCGCATTAATGGTAACGACCGTATTTACGAGAATGTCGTCCGCCGTGAATTGCGTACAAAGCCAGGCGACCTTTTCTCTAAGGCAGCACTGATGCGTACTGCGCGCGATTTGGCTTCAATGGGACACTTCGACCCAGAATCCGTAAACCCAGAGCCAAAACCCAATTACGAAGATGGAACTGTAGACATTAACTGGAATTTAAAACAGAAGTCGAACGACCAAATACAATTATCGTTAGGTTGGGGACAGATGGGTGCACTGCTGCAAATGGGCTTAAAACTGAACAACTTCTCTAGTGCAAACTTGCTCAAGAAGAACAAGGAGCAGAGGCTTCCCTGCCTGTTGGCGATGGTGAAACAATGTCGTTAAACGCTCAGACCAATGGCAAATACTATCAATCGTATGGATTACAGTACGCAACGAATTGGTTTGGCGGGAAACGTCCCATTCAGTTTACACTTGGTGCGAACTTCTCCAAATCCACCGGTTTAAATTCCAACTACTACAATCGCAGTTATATGGAGAACTACTATAACTATATGTATGGTGTGGGCAATTACAGTTACAATAACTATGAGAATTATCTCGATCCAGACAAATACATTCAAATTTGGGGGTTCTATGCTGGTTGGGGTAAGCGTTTAAGATGGCCTGATGATTATTTCCAGTTATCTCTGCAATTGTCGTACCAACGTTATATCTTGAAGAATTGGCGCTACTTCTTTGTAATGTCAAATGGTATAGTCAACAATTTAAGTTTTGAACATTACGCTTAACCGAAGCTCTACCGACAACCAACTATTCCCTCGTACTGGTTCAGAATTCACAGCTTCACTTTCAATTACTCCACCATGGTCTAAATTCGACAAGAAAGATTATAAACATCTTGCAAACGACCGCTTCTCTGCAACTTACCAGCAAGAGCAACAAGAAAAGTATCGTTGGGTGGAATATCACAAATGGAAGTTTAAGGCACGTACCTTTACAGCTCTCAGCAATGGCAATAAATGTTTCGTGCTCATGACGCGTGTTGAATTTGGTCTGTTAGGAAGCTACAATAAGTACAAGAAGAGTCCGTTTGAAACCTTCTATATGGGGGGCGATGGCATGAGCGGATATTCTTCAAACTATGCTCAAGAAACGATAGGTCTGCGAGGTTACGATAACGGGCAGCTTACACAACACGGAGAAGGTTATGCTTACGACCGTATGACACTCGAACTCGTTACCCACTTCTTTTAGGCAATACAACTATTTATGGCCTTGGCTTCTTGGAAGCAGGTAATGCATGGACAGAGACTTCCAAGTTTAATCCATTCGACATGAAACGTTCTGCTGGAATTGGTGTACGTATCTTCCTTCCAATGGTTGGCATGATGGGTATCGACTGGGCTTACGGCTTCGATAAAGTCTTTGGTAAAAAGGAGGAAGTCAGTTCCACTTTTATTTTTGGGACAAGAATTTGACAACTTAACAATGCTACTTTCTTATAAGTGGCATACATGAATAACAAGAAAAAGATATATTGATAATGAAAAAGTTAATTGTATTCTGCTTGGTGGCTGTGTTTGCAATAACAGCTCATGCACAGAAATTTGCACTCCTCGATATGGAGTATGTTTTAAGCAATGTTCCAGCTTACGAACGTGCCAACGAACAATTGAATCAAGTTAGCAAGAAATGGCAAGCGGAGGTGGAAGCACTCAACACCGAAGCTTCCACGATGTATAAGAACTATCAAAACGAGGTTGTTTTCCTCTCACAAGAACAAAAGAAAAAGAAGCAAGAAGCCATTATGGCAAAAGAGAAACAAGCTGCTGAATTAAAGCGTAAATACTTTGGTCCGGAAGGTGAACTCTTTAAAAAACGTACAAGTCTTATCACGCCTATTCAAGACGAGATATATAATGCCGTAAAGGACATTGCCGACCAACGTGGTTATAGCCTTGTAATTGACCGTTCAAGCACCACAGCTGGTATTATTTATGGTTCGCCAAAAATAGATATCAGTAACGAAGTTCTGGCAAAATTGGGCTATGGCAACCAATAAATTGTACGGAGAGACAATAGAAATGCGGAAGAAGAGACAAAGAGTAGTATTAATAGACAATTACAAACATTTAAAACAATAAAAAGAAAATGAAAAAGCTTATTTTAATGTTGATGCTGTGCTCTATGAGTTTGTTTGCACAGAAGTTTGGTCATCTCGATTCACAAGCACTCTTGCAATCATTGCCAGAAGCTACGAATGTACAAAAAGAACTTGAGGCAAAGGGTAAAGAGTATGAGAAACAACTTACCGACATGCAAGCAGAACTGCAACGCAAAGCAGAAGAATACGATAAGACAAAAGAGTACGATGAGATGCCACAAAACAGGCTGAAACCGAAAAATCGCTTCAGGACATGTACACTAAAATCCAGCAAACTGCTCAAGACAACCAAAAAGGCTTTTTAACGAACAACAACAACAAAAGCTTGGTCCAGTTCTCGACAAAGTACGTAGAGCCATCGAAGCTGTAGCAAAAACGGTGGTTATGTTTATATAATGGAGAAAGGTGCAGAGCAACCATTGTACATAAACGAGGCTGTCAGCAAGGATATTACAGCAGAGGTTAAGGCTCAGCTTGCCAAAATGAAGTAAGAAAGAACAAAAAGAGTTCTGTAGCTTTTTGCTAACTCCTATTGTTAAGGCGGGTGTCTTTTCCCGTTATTATTTTTCCAGAGTTTTAAAGCTTATCGGAAAAAGTAAGACTACCGCAAAAACTTTGTTCTTGCAGTAGTCTTTTTTATACAAAAGAAAACGATATGCAATTATGATATCTTTTGCTTGCTTTCGTTATCGCCATCTTGGCGATAACAGCAAATGCACAAAGCACACTAAAGTTCGCCTACTTCAACTACAACGGAGTATTAAAGTCGATGCGGAATATGCTGCAGCTACACGCAGCATTAACGACCTTCGTGCTAAATATGATGCAGAACGACACGTTCCGAGAACGATTTTCATGCAAAAATACGAGGACTTCCTCGACGGACAGCGTAACTTCGCACCATCAATATTAAAGAAACGTCAGGCAGAATTACAAGAACTGTTAGACAAAAATATTGTCTTTAAGAAGGAAGCCGACCGCCTGATAGAACAAGCCGAGAAGCAGGCTTATGCCCCGCACACGCAAAACTAAGGAAGACAATAGCCAAGATGGCGCAAGAAAGTGGCTATGCCTTTGTTCTTAATGCCGACAACAATGCATTGCCCTACGTAAACAATATGATTGGTGAAGACATAACGGTTGCCCTTAAAAACAGCTTTGCAATAGAATAATGGACAAATTGCTGACACAAACACCAGGACCGATTGGGATATTTGATTCAGGATACGGCGGACTTACCATATTGAAAGCCATACGCGAACTGCTTCCACAATACGATTATGCCTATCTTGGCGATAATGCCCGTGCACCATACGGTACGCGTTCGTTCGACATTGTGTACCAATTCACCCGCCAGGCAGTATTAAAACTGTTTGAAATGGGTTGTCAATTGGTTATTCTTGGTTGCAATACAGCCTCGGCAAAGGCACTTCGCAGCATTCAGCAAAACGATTTGCCCAACATCGACCCACTTCGCCGTGTACTTGGAGTTATACGCCCGACAGCCGAAGTAGTAGGAAAACTTACCGAAACCAAGCACGTTGGTATTCTTGCTACACCAGGAACAATCAAAAGCGATAGCTACAACATAGAGATAAACAAGCTGTGGCCTGAATTAAGTGTTACGGGAGTAGCGTGTCCGTTATGGGTTCCAATAGTTGAGAACAACGAAGCCACCGGTGCAGGTGCCGACTATTTTGTAAAAAAGAGAATCGATCACATCTTATGGTTAGACCCCGACATCGATACGCTTATATTGGGTTGCACACACTATCCCATTCTTATGCCGAAAATAAAACAATACGTTCCCGAAGGCGTAAAGATAGTATCACAAGGTGAATATGTAGCCGAAAGTCTGAAAGACTATCTTGCCCGTCACACCGATATGGACGCTCGTTGCACCAAAAACGGAACAGTACGTTATTATACCACCGAAAATGCAGATAAATTTAAAGAGGCTGCACGCATATTTATTACCGAAGATATTCAAGTAGAGCATATAGATTTAGAGTGATAGCTGCATTTAGCTATCACTTTTTTTTTATGCTACTGAAACAGAAAACCACAAAATACAGATTCTTCCAACAACATTTTTAAAGAGCTGTTATTGCTGTTCTCCCATACTTAAAACACAGCAATACTTCTTATCGTATAAGCAAGAAAAAGGCGGAAAATGTGTAAAGATTTATTGCAAGCACAACTATCATGCAACCACCTTGTTATCAACATTTTGCAAAATCTATTGTTTTGCATTCCAAAAGCGGCTGTTTTGCACGGTAAAAGCGTAGGTTTTGCATCACGAAACAGCTGCTTTTGCAACGCCAGAACGAATTTACTGTTTTCAATAAAATTGTCTTTACAAAATCAAAGCAATTCCTTTGTAAAACCAACCTATATGCGCTCGAATATGCGGACGTATTGTAAGGGCTTTATTTATCACTTTCCACCTATCCACATTGCAGCTTCTTCGGTGTCAGGAGCGTAAAAAATAACGTCCCTACCTGCCATTGGTGATGGGAAGAAACACGCTGCACTCACTCCAAAAACTATGTTACTTGCGACCGAAGTCGGCAGGAATTTCTCCCCACTCCTTTGTTTCCCACTTTATAATGGGCGTGGTTACGCTGTGGGTGCGCAACCACTGTTCTGCCCGTGCTATGATATTGTGTAGCCCGGCGGTCTTTTCGTTATGCTCCAAGGTGGTTTTACACTTCTTTTTTGTTCACCCACAAGATGGCATTGTACGAGTCGCTGTAGATTACCTTGTCTTTAATGCCTTGCTTTTCCATCAATGCCAGCGCATGGACAATTGCCAGAAACTCGCCGATGTTGTTCGTCCCCATCGTCGGACCGAAATGAAAGATGCGCTGCCCCGTAGCAAGGTCGATGCATTGGTACTCCATTGGTCCCGGATTTCCCGAACACGCAGCATCTACCGCCCACGCATTTGCCTTTACACACAAGGGCAGAGGCAACACGGTGTCGTGTCTGTTCTCGGTGGGTTTTTGTAGTTTCATCGGCTTATACATGATAATGTGTAAAACAAATGGTCGCGGCAACGTTACGTTTTCACTCCCGACAGGGGCAGAAGAAGATTTTATAAGCCCTTTGTCTCGAATCCCTCAGCTTTCAATTCTTCAACAACGCTTTGGGCTATTGCCATTCCTACTTGCCGCCCCGCCTGATAAAGGTCGTTCATTAACGAAGGATTTGTTCTTGCTACTTTACGTCCTAAGTTGGTTTCTATAAAAGGCAATGTATTCCTTTATATCTTCTAACGTAAAGTAACGATTGTAAATCGGCGCATAAAATTCTGTCATTCTTTTAAGAAAAATCTCTTGATACTTGGACTCTATCTTGGCAAACACATCGTCAGGAATACCTTTCAGCATTTCTCTAAGATTGCTCATAATAACAGGGAATTGTGCTTTCAATGTAGTTTTGGCACCCGATACCTCCATTAACTTATCCACGGCATTGATGTATTCCACATCGATACCTTTTGGCGTATCTATGCTTTTTGGGTGCTTCTACTGCTTTTTGGAACCTCTGCTTTCTTTGATGTTTTTACTTCTTTCAAAGCCCCAGCCTTTTTCGATGTTTCTGCTTTTTGCGTCTTCAAATTGCAAGAAAAGGCTGCAAAAGAAGCGAAAAGAAAGGCTAAAAATACTTTTTTCATAACTTTACTATTAATATTTCAATTGTGTAGAATAGGCGTCGAATGCATTAAGACCATACGATAAAAGAATTTTCCTCTCTCTGAAAAGAGAGGGAAATAAATTGAGTTTACATACGTTCTGGCACTTCTATTCCGAGAAGTTCCATACCGTTCTTGATTACTTTCGCTACATTCTGCGCCAAGACAAGGCGCGTTGTCTTTTCGTCTTCGGTGTCTGCGTTCAGAATACTGTAATCGTGGTAGAACTGGTTGAACTCTTTTGTAAGTTCGTAGCAGTAGTTCGCAATTCCGCTCGGACTGTAATCGACGCCTGCCTGTGCTACGGCTGCGCCAAAGTCGTTCATCTTCTGAATGAGCGTAATCTCCTTTTCGTTGAGCGGTGCATTGTCGGCAACTGCCGTCGGAATAGCGATGCCTTGTGCAGCAGCCTTGCGGAGAATGCTGCGGATACGTGCGTAGGTATATTGAATGAACGGACCCGTGTTGCCGTTGAAGTCGATTGACTCTTCTGGATTGAAGAGCATATTCTTTCGTGCATCTACTTTCAGAATGAAATACTTCAGCGCACCCAGACCCACGATGCGTGCAATTTCGTTCTTTTCCGCTTCGGTAATGTCTTCCAACTTGTTCACCTTGTCCTCGCTAAGCGCACGGGCGTTCTGTATCATCGAAGCTATGAGGTCGTCGGCATCTACCACTGTGCCCTCTCGGCTCTTCATCTTGCCGTTCGGAAGTTCCACCATACCGTAAGAGAAGTGCACCAAATCCTTGCCCCACTTGAAGCCGAGGCGGTCTAAAAGAATGGAAAGCACTTGGAAATGGTAGTTCTGCTCGTTGCCTACGACGTAAATCATCTTGTCGATAGGATAGTCCTTGAAACGCATTTCTGCAGTTCCGATGTCCTGTGTCATATACACCGACGTGCCGTCGCTTCTCAAAAGCAGCTTTTGGTCTAAGCCCTCGTTGGTCAGGTCAGCCCATACAGAATTGTCGTCCTTGCGCACGAACAAGCCTTTAGCCAATCCTTCTTCCACCTTTTTCTTTCCTTCGAGGTAGGTGTTGCTTTCGTAATATATCTTGTCGAAGCCCACGCCGAGTGCCTTATAGGTTTCATCGAAGCCTGCATATACCCAGCTGTTCATCTTCTCCCATAGCGCACGCACCTCTGGGTCGTTTGCTTCCCACTTCACCAACATTTCGTGAGCTTCTTTCATCAATGGCGATTCTTGTTCGGCTTTTGCCTTTGCAGCCTCATCGTCTAAGCCTTCTTCTCTAAATTTTGCTGTTAGTTCTGCTACTTCTGCACGATAATGTTTATCGAAGAGGACATAGAAATCGCCGATAAGGTGGTCGCCCTTCTTTCCTGCCTGCTCTGGCGTGATGCCGTTGCCCCACTTCTGCCATGCAAGCATCGACTTACAGATGTGAATACCACGGTCGTTCACAATGTTGGTCTTCACCACTTTGTAGCCGTTAGCCTCCATAATCTTCGACAACGACCAACCTAAAAGGTTGTTGCGCACATGCCCCAAGTGGAGTGGTTTGTTGGTATTGGGCGACGAATACTCCACCATGGCGAGCGGACTGTCTGCCGTTACTTGCTGTTCGCCAAACTTCTCGTCGGCGTGAATATCGTTAAGAAGTCCCATCCACGCTGCAGTGAGCAATGACAAGGTTCAGGAATCCCTTTACAACATTGAAGTCGGCAATCGCCTTGCAGTTTGCTTTTAAATACTCGCCTATTTCTTGTGCTGCAGTTTCGCGGCTTTTTCGAGAAGTCTTCAGCAATGGGAACGTTACCAACGTAAGGTTGCCTTCAAAGTTTGCCTTTGTCTTTTGCAACTGTATCATCTGTGCTGGAATCTCTGCACCGTACAGCTCTTTTACGGCTGCCAATGCCGCAGCGGTTATCTGGTCTTCTATCTTCATATCGTTTGTTTATTTATATTTGGGTGCAAAAGGTACTAAAAACTTTGTAACTTTTTGGCAACCAACACCTTACATAAAGGTGATGTTTCTAAATGTTTGTGGATTATATCTTTTATTTTTTTGCTTCGTTTATTTGCACTTTAACTATTAAATGGCTATATTTGCAGACGAAGTTACATTAGCATAAACTATTATTTTTTACAAAACTTTTATGAGAAAAAACATTACTATTTTTTGCTTCTCATTGTTGGTACAATGGGAGTGCAAGCTCAGAAACAGAATAACTGGGGAAAAAGTTCTAAATCAGTCCAATCACATGGTAAAAACTTCTGAGAAAGAAGAGATGATTGTTACGCAGCCCAAAGGGAAAGTCTATAAGAACCTTTATAGCTATGCCGAAGGTTTCTATTCGATGTGGGGATTGATATTTGACGGCAAGAAAGATGGTGTGGCACGCGACGTTGTGATTGCCGACGACGGAACATTTTATATTCAGAACCCGATGACTTTCTTCCCTACCAATTCATGGATTAAAGGAAAGAGAACGGTGAGCGATACGATTGCCGTTGAGCTTCCGCAACTTATCTATGTCAACGACAACGACATTAAGTACTATGCAACTAGAATGAACTTTGAAATAATAGACGGTAACAACCAATATGTAAAAGACCCTAAGTCGCAGACCATTAAGTTTGTGTGGCGCAACGACTCGCTTATCAAGACCGAGAATGATGTTCTGATTGGAATGACGAGCACTGACGGCGACTGGAATGGCATTGGCGATTTAGTCTCTTCATCTGTCATCTGCAACTATACAAATATGGTCCCATCATCTACAGCAAATGCTAAGAAATACATCTTTTCATTCAACAATGGTGGCAGAGAAATATTCGAACGTATGTCAAGTAGTGTTTGAAGACAACCATATTTACGTTAATAATATAGACGCTGACTTGCCCGATGCTTGGGTGAGAGGCGACATTGAGGACGATAAGGTCGTTTTCAAAAACACGCAATTTATGGGATTGTTCCCAACCAAGCATGCTTATAAGTGGGTAATGCCTGCTGATGTCAGTTACAACTCGCAAGAAGGTACGACCGATTACAAGTCGCTGCCATCTGTTACTTTCAACTACGACCGCAACAACCAGTCGTTCACCTGTCCTGAACACGGCTTTATGGCAAACTACGGCTATCGCCTTATAGATTTGGAAATGCAAGTAATGATGAAACCTTCGTTCCGTCCATGGGTTGAAAATGTAGGACGACCGAAGAATCCTATATTCTCAGTAATACAAGATATGGGCGGAGATACGAAAAGATTTGTTTTCAGCCTTGACCGATACAATGAGAAAGGTAGTTTCATGAACTCGAAAAACGTTTATTACAACATTTATCTCGACGATAAGAAGTACACCTTCACCCCATCTGTTTATCCGTGGCTGAATGCAGAGATAACGGATATCCCTATCGATTTTTCTGATAAGACTCGCTACGACTTTGAGAATCACGGCAATGCGCATGCCATAATGATTTACGAGAAAGCAAAAAGAATAGGTGTACAAGCGTTCTATCAAGACGGCGACAACCGACTTGTTACCGACATTGTGTACAGTGATGGTACAACCGTTTCGAGCGTTAATGGTGTTACCGATGTTGCAACTGGCGAAACATTCTACACCGATTTGAGTGGTCGCAGAGTTGTAAAGCCAACGAGAGGCATTTATATTAAGAGTGTAAGAATGGTAGATGGAAGTATTAAATCTGAAAAGATAATAGTTCCATAGTCTGCTTTCTTTAAACTATCTCACAGGAAAGTGTGCCAGTGTGGTGCACTTTCTTTTTGTTAGGTTGCAATTTATTTAAGAGTGAATTGATTAGGACAGCATTTATTTGTTTTCCAGTGCTTTTGCCACGTTATTCCAGCAGCTTGCTTATTTCGTCTTTCACTTGTCGAGCCGGAACTATGTGCAGTCCATTTTTGTTTAGTTCCACTAAGCGGTCGGCAATGCGGAGGGCCAATTCCAAATCGTGTGTGGAAAGAAACACCACCTTGTCGGTTTCCTTTGCCAAACGATGAAGCAGCTGCAGCATTTCACCTTCGACGGAAAGTCCGAGAACGACGTGGGTTCGTCTAACAAAATGATGGGCGTTTGCTGCGCCAACGCTTTCGCAATCATTACTTTTCGTCGCTCGCCGTCGGACAATGTCTGCACCATTCTGTCTTTCAGATGGTTGATACCCACCATATTGATGGCTTCAGCCACAATTTCTCGGTCGTCGGCGTTGAGCTTCCCCAGAAGCCGTGTAGGGGCATGCGCCCCATTCCCACCATTTCGGCAACGCTAGGGTTCTGTACATCGGTCTTGTAGGTGAGCACGATGCTGATGTACTTGCACGTTCGCGCTGCGAAAGCAAAGTCGATGTCGCGCCCATCGAGCAGAAGCCGTCCGCCAAGTTTGGGCAGAAAGCCTGTCAAGGTCTTCAGCAAGGTAGACTTGCCGATGCCGTTCGGACCTATCAGACAGGTAAGCTCGCCACTCTTTATTTCTACATTTATGCCGGTTACTACGGGCGAAAAGCCTTTGTAGCCCACTGACAGCTGTTCAAGCGTTATTTTCATTGGCTCAGGAAACGTTACGGTTGGTTCGCCTGCTCGTGCAAGATGCTGTGCAACCTGGCTATTTTTCGTCTTCCTTTCAATCGAGTAAACGCTTTGCTTTTTCGTCTACGTATGCAAACAGCAGATAGGCTTTTTCGAGCAACATGTTGCGCAAAGGATTTACTTTGTAGCTACCTTCGGCATGACAGAAGCTCGGCTGCCATTTTCCAAGCGGTCTGTCCTTTCCTTATCGTCCCATTCGTTCGCAGCGTAAGCAATAAGTTCGTCCACACTCATGTTGCGCAGAAGCGTATAGTCGCCAACATATTGTCGGTACAAATCTTTCAGACTGTCGTCGCGCTCGTCTTCCTTTTTCTTCATCATTGTGGCAAGCGCAGTAGCAAACTCTTCCAGCAGTCGTAGAAAATAGTCTTGTCGTATCATATATAAGACAGGGATAAATTATAAAACAGCGACAAAGGTAATAAAAGTTTTAAGAACAATGTGTAGTACCTGTCGTTTTGTGGTGCAAGAAGAAAGACTTTGATATGGTTTTGTCTACATTTATATTGTTTGCCAAACTGCAAGCCAACGTAGTCCATCAGCTTAGCTACAGCAACCACGAGTCAGGCGTTTCCCAATCATCAGAACACCGTTGTTTGCGGCGTTGGAGAGCAGCCATGTCTACCTGTTCCGTAACGGCGTTTGTCGTAACTCCGTTGCGACGATTGTCGTAACCCCGTAGCGACGATTGCCGTAACCCCGTAGCGACAATTGCCGTAACCCCGTAGCGATGATTGCCGTAACCCCGTTGCGACAATTGGCGTCCCACTTTTAGAGTTCTCACTACGATAAGTAATGCGCAATTGCTTGCTAATCTGCCAACAAATACGTACCTTTGCACGCTGAGAAAACAAGAAGGAAAGTTGATGAAAAAACTCTATATAGAGACATATGGCTGCCAGATGAATGTGGCAGACTCGGAAGTTGTTGCTTCCGTTATGAAGATGGCAGGATACGATGTGTGTGAGAACGAAGACGAGGCTGACGCTATTTTCCTCAATACTTGTTCCATACGAGAGAACGCAGAAAACAAGATTTACAACCGTCTGGAAACACTTTATGCCGAAAAACGAAAAGGACGTGAGGTCATTCTCGGCGTATTGGGCTGCACTGGCAGAGCGTGTCCGCAAGGATTTGATAGAGAACCATCATGCCAATTTGGTTTGCGGACCCGACTCGTATCTGAACTTGCCCGAGATGATAGCACGCTGCGAGAATGGACACAGCGCAATGGACGTAGACCTTTCTACCACCGAAACCTACCGCGACATCGTGCCACAGCGCATTGGTGGCAATCGTGTATCGGGCTTCGTGAGCATTATGCGTGGCTGCAACAACTTCTGCCACTATTGCATCGTGCCGTTTACACGAGGCAGGGAACGCTCGCGCGACGTGGAAAGCATATTGCGTGAGGTGAAAGACCTGCACGACAGAGGCTCAAGGAGGTTACACTGTTAGGTCAGAACGTAAATTCCTACGGACTACTGCCAAACGGAAAACGCCCGGAAAACGGAACATCGTTTGCCGAACTGCTGCGCAAGGTGGCACAAAGCGTGCCCGACATGCGTGTGCGCTTCTCTACTTCCAATCCCGAAGATATGACGGAGGATATTCTGCACGCAGTAGCCGACGAACCAAACCTTTGCAACCATATCCATTTCCCGGCACAAAGCGGCAGCAACACCGTGCTGAAGAATATGAACCGCAAGTACACTCGTGAAGACTACTTGGAGAAAGTGGCAGCCATTCGACGGATTATTCCGAACTGCGGACTCACAACCGACATCTTTGTGGGCTACCACAACGAAACGTTGGAAGACCAAGAACTCACACTATCGCTGGTTCGGGAATGTCAATTCGACTCTGCCTTTATGTTCAAATATTCAGAACGACCCGGAACCTATGCAGCAAAGCATTTGCCCGACAACATTTTCGGAAGAGGAAAAGGTACGCCGTCTGAACGAACTCATAAAACTTCAGACTGAGATTTCGGCTATCCAGAACAAGAAAGACGAAGGCAAAGAGTTCGATGTGCTGATAGAACGCTTCAGCAAACGCAGCCGAGAACAGCTTATGGGACGCACCGAGCAAAACAAAGCCGTCATTATTCCACGCGGCAAGCATCACATTGGGGAGACGGTTCGAGTGCGTATCACGGATTCAAGTTCGGCAACCCTCATTGGAGAAGTAGTAGAATAAGTCTGAGATGTTTCAACAAATGTAAGTTATGAAAGAGTTTCTCCAAATATTGCGCAGGTTTGTTCCACCTTATAAGAAGTATCTTGTATGGTCGGTGGTCTTCAATATCCTGTCTGCTTTACTGAACATCTTCTCGTTTGCAGCACTCATTCCGTTGCTCCAGATACTGTTTAAAGTAAACACAGGAGCGAAGGCAACCCATGTAATGGCATTGAGCGACGGTTCTTTGAAAGATGTCTTGGCTAGCAATGCCGACTACTACACGCAGATGTTCATCGCAGATTGGGGACCAACGACGACATTGCTCATCATTGGACTCATAATGGGCTTTATGACTTTCCTGAAAACGGGTGCCTATTTCTTGTCTTCAGCTTCTATCATTCCTGTCAGAACGGGCGTCGTTTGCGACATTCGTAACCAACTATACAAAAAGATAACGTCGCTTTCGCTTAGCTTTTTCAGCGAAGAACGAAAGGGAGATATTATTGCAAGAATGAGCGGCGACGTGCAAGAAGTGGACTCTTCTGTTATGTCTTCGCTCGATTTGCTGTTTAAGAATCCTATTCTTGTACTGATTTACTTCATTACTTTGATGGTTATTTCGTGGCAACTGACGATTTTCACCCTACTTTTCGTTCCACTCTTCGCATCGTTTATGGGCATTGTGGGCAGGAAATTAAAGCAAAGCAGCATTACGGCACAAGCCCTTTGGAGCGATACGATGAGCCAAGTAGAAGAGACTTTGGGCGGTTTGCGCATCATCAAAGCTTTCTGTGCGGAGGGTATGATGAACCAAAGGTTTCATAAAATAAACTCTATGTACCGCAACGACATTATGCGCGTAAATATTCGACAGCAGATGGCGCACCCCATGAGCGAATTTCTTGGTACCATTATGATTATCGTTGTGCTGTGGTTTGGCGGTACGCTCGTATTGGGAGAGTCTCCTGTCATCAGTGGTCCAACCTTTATTTACTATCTTGTTATTCTGTATAGCATTCTCAATCCGCTGAAAGAAATATCAAAAAGCGGGCTACAACATCGCAAAAGGATTGGCTTCGATGGAACGAATTGACAAGATATTGATGGCAGAAAACAGCATTAAAGAAGTGGAACAACCCAAGCATATTGAAGCTTTCAACCACCAAATAGAGTTCCGTAACGTCAGTTTTGCATACGATACGATTACAAAAGAAGACGGCACAACAGAACCAAAATGGGTTTTGCGTAACATTAATTTGATTATTCCGAAAGGCAAAACCATTGCACTTGTTGGACAAAGTGGTAGCGGAAAGTCTACATTGCTCGACCTTATTCCTCGCTATTACGATGTGCAAGAAGGCGAAATACTGATTGACGGCATCAATATAAAAGAACTCGGACTACACGATTTGCGCCACCTTATCGGCAATGTGAACCAGGAAGCCATTCTTTTTAACGATACATTCAAGAACAACATCTCTTTCGGAGTGGCGGCTGACGACAACGGCATCGTTGAGGCTGCGAAGATTGCAAACGCCCACGACTTTATCTCGCAGACCGAAAAAGGCTACGAAACAAACATTGGCGACCGTGGTGGCAGGCTGTCAGGCGGACAGCGGCAGCGTGTCAGCATTGCCCGCGCCATTCTAAAGAACCCCCCTATCCTTATTCTTGACGAGGCAACGTCGGCTCTCGACACCGAAAGCGAACGCCTGGTGCAAGACGCGCTCTACAAATTGATGAAGACGCGCACGACAATTGCAGTGGCACACCGCCTTTCAACCATTAAGAACTCCGACGAAATATGCGTTATGCACGAAGGTGAAATCGTGGAAAGAGGTACACACGACGAGTTAATGCAGCTCAACGGATATTACAAGAAGCTGCACGATATGCAAGAAATATAATTCAATGACAGCATCAAACAGAAAAGTATGCAACACAACATTTACAACCATTGTTCTCTTTGGTTTGCAAAATGTTGTGTTGGCATATTTGGTTTACTTTGTTGCCCGCGTGGCTTATCTGCTTGAAAACTATTCTTTCTTTAAAGAAGGGTTAAGTTTTGGGCATTTGATAAGAATGTTCCGAGGCGGCTTAATGTTCGATACCACAGCCCTTGTGTACAGCAACGCACTCTACATTCTGTTGATGCTGTTCCCGCTTTGGCTAAAAGAAACAGGTGCTTATCATCGTTTCTGCCGTTGGTTGTTCGTCGTCGTGAATGCCATTGGCTTGTTCTTAAACCTCTGCGACGCCGTCTACTTCCCCTTTACGCTGCGCCGAACCACAACAAGTGTATTCCGAGAGTTCGACAACGAGAACAACTTAGGAAGCATTTTCACCACAGAAGTTGTGAACCATTGGTATTTCGTGTTGCTTTTCATAGTCGCAACATGGGGTATGTACAAGCTTTACAGAATGCCTAAGAGCAACGCTTCCAACTTCAATACGCCTCAAACAAAGTGGCAGTTTGCAGGAATCAACTTCCTATCGTTGGCACTTGCCGCTGTCATTTGTGTGGGCGGAGCACGTGGCGGGCTGCAAAGTGGAGTGCGCCCTATAACAATTAGCAATGCCAACGAATATGTGAAACGTCCCATCGAGTGTGCTTTGGTGCTGAATACGCCTTTCGCACTGATGCGAACCATAGGTAAAAGCATTTTTCAAAGTGCCCGCAACCTTTGCTTCTCTCGATGCATCTGCAAAGTTTTTCAATCCCATTCATACGCCCAATGCAGAAGTAAAAGCCAACAAAAAGAATGTTGTCATACTGATTGTTGAAAGTTTTGGGCGCGAATATATCGGTGCTTACAACACACAACTCGAAGGCGGACGATACAAAGGCTATACGCCAAACGTAGATAAACTTATCAAAGAAAGCACCGTTTTTGAGTATTCGTATGCCAACGGACACAAGACATCGACGGAATGCCTTCTTCCTTGTGCGGTATTCCGATGTTCATAGAGCCTTTCATACTGACTCCCGCCTCTATGAACGACTACACAGGCATTCCTGGACATCTTTCAAAGTGGGGCTATCAAACAGCTTTCTTCCACGGAGCCAACCGCGGCTCAATGGGTTTCCTTGCTTTTGCCAACAAGATAGGCTTTCAAAAATACTATGGCAGACAGGATTATGCACAGGACAAACGCTTCGGAGGCGATGCCGACTTCGATGGAAACTGGGGCATTTGGGACGAACCTTTCCTGCAATACTATTGCGCAAAGATGGGCGAAATGAAGCAACCGTTTATGACGGCTTTGTTTACAGTCTCAGTCATCACCCCTTTGTCGTGCCAGACAAATACAAAGACCAATTCAAAGAAGGGCAGCTGCCTATCCACAAATGTATTCGTTACACAGATATGGCTATCGGCCGTTTCTTTGAAAGTGCCCGAAAGCAACCTTGGTTCAAGAATACCATCTTTATATTGGTAAGCGACCACACCAACCAAAGCAACCACCAACAATACAAAACCGACATTGGCGAGTTCAGCGCACCCTTCATTCTCTACGACCCATCGGGCAAAATAAAACCCGGAAAGCGTGCCGGCATCGCACAGCAAACAGACATTATGCCGACCGTCTTCGGCATTTTAGGCTACAACAAACCTTATCTCTCGTTTGGTTGCGACCTTCTCAACACGCCACCGCAGCAGACTTACGCACTCAACTACATCAACGGAGTGTACCAATACACGAAAAACGGCTACACAATGCAGTTCGACGGCAACCGAGTAACAGGCATTTACAGTCTGAAAGACCTGCTTATGCAGCACAATCTCGTAGGCAAAGTACCCGAACAAGCACAGATGGAGCGCGAATTAAAGGCAATTATTTATCAGTATATGTACCGTATGGTAAACAATAAACTTAGGTAAGCACTGTGTTGGTGGGGATTTTTCCACAAAAACACATACTGTGTAAAGAAACATCATTAAGCTCTATGGATTATATAAGAACAAAGGCAGATAAAGTAATCTTTATCTGCCTTGTTCTTTTCTAAAGCTCTCTGATTTGTAAAGATAATTCTCTTAAAAATGACAACTGCGCTTTGACATTGCGAAAGCGGCTCTTTTGCGATGCAAAACCTACGCTTTTACCGTGCAAAAGAGCCGCTTTTTGGAACGTAAAACAATAGGTTTTGCAATGCGCTGATGGATAGAGAGTTACATAATAGTTATATTTATGAAAAATATTTACACATCTATTACTTTCTTCTCGTTCATAAAATAACGTAAATTAGGTGTAAGAATCATTCTTGTTGGCGGATTGGCAACTGTGCATAAGCGTTTTATTGGTTCAACCAGTTTTACGTTTGCTGAGCACCAAAATAAGCACTGCGGCAATGATAAGCACAAAGCCAACAACGATAGGAAGCGTAAGCGGTTCGCCGAAAAAGAAGTATGCCCACGCACATAGCTGTCATAGGCTCGAATACTCCAAGCACAGCTGCCATGGTGCTGCTTATCTGCTTTAGTGAGATAATAAGCGTTACGTTGCTTATAGCAGTGGGTACCAAGCCCAATAAAAACAAATTGATGAGCTGACTATGAGTGTCTATCGGGTCGATACGCCCTCGTGTAAAGGTGCCATAGAGTGCCAGAATGAGCATCGCAAAGAAAAATATGTAGAATGTAAGCTTGAGCGATGGCATCTTACGGATACGCATTCGGGGGAAGGCTACCATATAAACGGCATAGAGAAAACCCGAAGCAAGGAGCAAGAACAAACCAGTAAAGCCCTCCATGCCGCCTCCACCATCGAGTATTCCCGAAAGAAAGAACACGCCAGCAACCGCTATGGCAATGGAAATAGCTGTAGTTGCCGACAGCCGTTCGTGCAGAAACACCACCGATAGCAGGCAAGTCCATACAGGATAAGAGAATAATAGCGTGGTGGCAATACCGCTCGCCATGTAGTTATAGCCCTCGATAAGGGTGATAGACGATGCCGCATATACAGAAGAAAGAAACAATATGCGCAAGAAATCGCCAAAAGCAAGCCACATTCGGGTGCGGTGGAACATAAGCATACCTAACATAGCGAGGCAGCCAAAGGCGTAACGATAAATCAAAACGGACGTAGAGTGCATACCCGTGGCAAGCACAGGGACAGCGAACAGAGGGATTAGTCCAAACGTAATGCCCGAGATACTGGCATTGAAAAAACCTTTTATTGTAGACGACATCTAATGATCTGTTATAATGGAGATACGCGGCAGTTTGCCATAGTGCCTTCGTCTTGGGCGTGGCACTGATTTTTCACTCCTTAATGGTGCGTGTATGCTATGTTACTTTTTGTGTATATCGTAAACCAACACCTGCCTATAGGTCGTGTAAGGCATTGGGATAAGTGTTAGAAATGTTCGATTGTATTGCATCTTTGCAGCACTTTGCGTGTACAAAGTTACGAAGATGCTTTGCAATACCTTGAAACGAGTGCCTGATTTTGGTATTATTAACGGCAGAGAGGGGGAATAAGATGAAGAAAAACAGAAAAAATGGAGCTTACAAAAACAAATAATAGAATTTATGAAAATAAAATGAGGATATATCAAAGCAAATAAGTACATTTGCAGTCGTATACTTTTGTTTGACAACGTACAAGGTAAGCGCGCCTATGCATACGTATTAACAAACAGAAAAACAGATGAATATCAAGAACAAAATACTTTACGGAATAGCATACGGCTTTTGGTTCGTCCCTCGCTGCTGCCATTCCGTATTCTTTTTATTGTCCGACTGCCTCTACTTCCTTGTTTCAAAGGTGGTGAAATATCGCCATAAGGTTATTTGGAAGAACCTGAAAGAGAGCTTTCCCGACAAAACAGAAGCCGAATTGCGCACCATTGAAAAAGGCTTTTACCATTGGTTTTGCGATTATATCGTAGAAACCATCAAAGCTGATGACGATGTCGCCCAATGCCCTGCGCAAGCGAATGAAGTTCACGGGTATGGAGAAATTCAACGAAGTGCTGGGCAATGGCGGCTCGTGTGCCGTGTACTTGGGGCACTATTGCAACTGGGAATGGATAACTTCGCTGCCCTATTGGCTTCCCAAACACGTGCAATGCTGCGAACTCTACCACCCTTTGGAGAACGAACCTATGGACCATTTGTTCAAGAAAGTGCGCGAAAGGCAGAATGCTCTCTGCATTCCGATGCAGGAATCGCTGCGCAAAATCATCGGTTTCAAGTGCAACAGCAAGTCGATTGTCGTAGGTTACATTGCCGACCAGACGCCGCTTTGGTGGAACATACACCATTGGATAGACTTTCTTCACCACGATACGCCTGTGCTTACAGGTGCCGAACGCATCGTCCGCCACACCAATCAAGTCTGCTTCTACGGCTATATGCGCCGCCCCAAGCGTGGCTACTATGAGTGCGAAATGCAGCTTATGACCGAAATACCTACCGAAGCAGCCGAATTTGAGATTACCGACACTTACTTCCGAATGCTCGAAAAGAACATAATAAACGCTCCTGCCTACTATCTTTGGAGCCATAATCGTTGGAAGCGGACCCGCGAAGAGTTCAACGAAAAGTGGGAAGTAGTAGACGGAAAAGTACTGAAGAAGAAACAAACAGATTAATTCAACATCGCTTTTATAAACAATGGACATACCACAAATTAAGGATAAGAACCGCATTAGTTTGGAAGAGACCAGAGAAATGCAACGTATCATCTTGGGAATACTGGAGGCAATCGATAAGGTTTGCCGCAAGCACAACCTGCAATACTTCATGATTGCAGGCACAATGCTTGGAGCGGTGCGCCACCACGGCTTCATTCCGTGGGACGACGATGCCGACGTAGCCCTTCCACGCCACGACTACGAGGTGCTGTTGGCGCACGCCAACGAATGGTTGCCCGAGGAATACGAACTTGTGGACTACGAAAAGGATAGTCATTATCCTTACCAGTTCGCACGCATACAAGACAAGCGCACCACCTACATACTGCGACGAAGCTTCAAATTTTTAGGTGGCATTCCCGTAGACGTGTTCCCTATCGACGGAATGACCGAGAACCGACTTGCTCGTAAGTATCATTACATGCGCTACAACTTCGTAAACAAACTGCTTTACTACTCGCAGCGCGACCCTTACAAGCACGGCAAAGGCATTTCCTGCCTGTTCTACAAAACCCTGCAAAAGATACTTTCACCACAGAAAATACATCGGGTGCTCACCAAAATACAGTCGGAATACTCGTATTCGGACAGTAAATTGGCAGCCGACCACGACAATCGCCCAGAACGAGGCATACTCCCCAAGGAAGTCTATGGTACGCCTACGCCTATCATGTTCGAAGGCGTAGAGCTTATGGGAGTAGCTCAACCCGATGCTCACCTTTCTTATTGCTATGGCAACTATATGGAAATGCCGAAGGAAATACCGCCACAGAATTTCCGCTACATGGATATGAAGTCGCCCTACAAAGACTACAAAGGCTCTGTTTCGATGAAGAAAGCGTAAGTCTATGCTCGTTTTGCCTTTACAGCATTCCTATTCTATGGAAGTTTATTAGCTATACTCTACTACTATAACTTTTTACACTATTAGTGTATATACACGACTGTAATGCCAAAGAGCCATTTGAGTAAAACTGCAGACGTAACTGCAAAAGGATATAAAAAGGTAGGGATACAAAATTATAAATCCCTACCTTCATATTTTATATTCTTATTTATTAGATAAAACCTTATTAGTATGCGGTAGGTTTTTATCAATTTATTCAACCAACTACCTACTTGTATTTGTCTCACTCAAAAACTATTTCTTGATAGTATTCGTTTCATAGAAGGAGTTTTTAGATTTTATTGCCTCTTTTAATTGTTTTAACACTTTCTCTGAAACCTTGCTTGAAATACGAGTGGAAATTTCCTCTATCTGCTCTCGTGTCAGCAATGTCCCTTCTAAATCAGTCTGTGGACATAAATGATTTATCATAGTTCCATACATAGCCTATTTTCCTTTTCTTATTTAAAAATAATTACTGAAAAAGAAGCATTCAGTTCTGGTTTGAAATAGTGCTTCCGGTTAATCCATATAAAAGCCATCTCCCTTTGAGATAACAGCAACATCTACAGGTCCCCTACAGTTTCTTCCCCTGGCTGCATTCGGCGCACAAGCGAGGTCAACGAGATAAAAACTCTCAGCCATATTTGCCATATCTTCTTTGTCTAACGATACAACTGTTTTCAAGTAAAGGCTTTGTATACCTTGTATACATCTCATCACCTATCTGTTTAGTTATGTTCTTTATAATAGCATCTTTATCAAGTCTTTTGACAGCTTCTGAAACATTTGCAGTTGATGTATTGCTATCTAATATATCAGTAATAACATTGGAATACGATTTTATTGATTTATCTATGACATCATAAATAATATCTTGAAAACTTGGATTGATGCTCTCTAACTATTGTTTTGAGGTTACGTCAATTTGAGCAAAAGGCACAATAGCAGCATTCAGACCATTCTTTGATATGCAAGAAACTTTTCTTTCGTCTATATAATACTCTAAGCGGTTATCTATTCCCATTGTAATAATAATAGGAATGACAGATGGGTATATCTCAGATTCACTATAGCCAACAAACACTAATCCAGTATAAATTGCTTTTTGGAAACTCTGCTGCAATGTAATAATAGAAACTTTCACAAAGTAATTTCACGTTGCTAATCTTATGATCCCTTGCATATTTTTCAATATCATTATATGCATATTTCTTGAATTTTTATATGTATATGATTTAAATTCTATACATAGCTTTTGCACTTCTGTTTGATATTAGACATGTTCGTAATTCTTCTTCCAACATTTCTTCTCTCACATTCTCTGGTTCTATATTTTTCGATCGGGCGACATTGTTGCGACAAATTTCCAAGAAAAACCCAAGTAATGAAATCATAAAATATTTTTGTGTCTTTCCATCGCAAAAGAAACTGCGATTATGAAGAAACTGAATAAAAATCCTTAAGATACTTCTCTAAGGTTGGAAAACTCTTATCACGAAGTTGTTTTCGATACTCCTTGATTATTATATCCCAGGGGGTACCCATAAAAGCTGCATTGTTATATGTCATAACAGCCACAGGATTATACTTGGAAAGCGTGAATATCTTGTTCGCACTATTAACAACCTTGTGGGTATTGCCCATTGTAACAGCACTATCTGCGGCAATTGCAACGGCATGTCTATTTAATACGGCTACTATCAGCTGTCATTATTGTTATTATATTAACACGCTGCAAAATATAATAAAAACTATTCATATAAATAACTATTTTTTTCCTTTTTATTAGTATTATTTTATATAGCCAATAAATATATTTATTGGCTATATAAATAATACTGTAGAATAAAATACTCTCAACAAGTACCTGTATAAGAATAAGGCCGAAAAACAATTTACACTGAAAATAAACTTTTAAAGTTATAAAGCTTATATAAAGTCATTGCCGTAAATTTACAGTAATTCTAATTAAAACAGAAGCCATAGTATCCCTATCATGTTCGAAGGCGTAGAGCTTATGGGAGTAGCCCAACCCGATGCCTACCTTTCTTATTGCTATGGCAACTATATGGAAATGCCGAAGGAAATACCGCCACAGAATTTCCGTTACATGGATATGAAGTCGCCCTACAAAGACTACAAAGGCTCTGTTTCGATGAAGAAGCAGTGAAATTCAAGCCTTCTCTGCCGTAAGGGCGATACGATTGGCAACGATACTGATTAGGTCGTAGAGCCTGAATACCTTGCAGAAAGAAGTACATCGGGGCACACCGTTTAGTTCTGCATTATGTATTGAACAAAAAATCAGCCGACTGATTCTTTATAATCAGTCGGCTGATTTAATGAAATATGCCCGACCATATCGGTACACAGCCATCAATTTTTTCCGTCTACCTACCCATTATCCAACCTGGCTGCCTGGTTTCACTTTGCCAAGTGTGGTGGTTACGCTGAGCGAACCGTCGAAGTTTACGGCAGAAAGTATCATGCCTTGGCTCTCTATGCCCATCATCTTGCGTGGAGGAAGTTGGCAATGAAGAGCACATCTTTGCCCGTGAGCTGTTCAGGCTCGTAGTAAGCAGCAATGCCACTTAGGATTGTGCGCTCCGTTCCCGTACCGTCGTCGATGGTAAACTTCAGAAGTTTCTTGCTCTTCTTCACCTTTTCGCAGTGCAGAATGTGCCCGACGCGAATGTCGAGCTTCTCGAAATCGTCGAACGAAACTTCATTTTTAATCGGCTCTGCCACATAGCTGGCTGCTTCGTTCGCCTTTTTCGTTTCCTCGAGTTTCTTGAGTTGGGCGTCGATAGCCTCGTCTTCAATCTTCTCGAACAGCAAGTGTGGCTTGTTCAGCTTATGTCCCTGCCGGAAGAATATCGGTGCTGCCAAGCTGTGTCCAGTCGTATTCTGGGAGATTAATCATATTGCGCAGCTCCTTGCTACTGAAAGGAAGGAACGGCTCGAATGCGATGCTGAGGTTCGCTACTAATTGGAGCGAGATGTACAAGATGGTTTCCACACGCTTCGGGTCGGTCTTCCAGACCTTCCATGGCTCGCATTCGGTAATGTAGCGGTTGCCTATTCGTGCCAAGTTCATAGCCTCTTTCTGCGCTTCGCGGAACTTAAACGCATCGAGATAGTTCTCCACTTTCTCCTTCACATCTTTAAATTCCTGAATGGTTTCACGGTCTACTGCAAGCAATTCGCCACACGCAGGCACTACACTGTCCCAGTATTTCTGTGTCAGTTGCAACGCTCTGTTCACGAAGTTGCCGTACACTGCCACTAATTCGCTGTTGTTGCGCTCTTGGAAATCCTTCCAAGTAAAGTTGTTGTCCTTGGTTTCCGGCGCATTGGCGGTAAGCACATAGCGCAGCACATCTTGCTTGTTGGGGAAGTCTGCCAAGTATTCGTGCAACCACACAGCCCAGTTGCGACTTGTTGAAATCTTGTCGTTCTCAAGGTTCAGGAACTCGTTTGAGGGTACGTTGTCGGGCAAGATGTAGCCGCCGTGCGCCTTCAGCATACTTGGGAAGATAAGGCAATGGAACACGATATTGTCTTTTCCGATGAAGTGGACAAGGCGTGTTTCAGGGTCTTGCCACCACTTTTGCCAGCTGCCGAACTGTTCCGGCTTGCTGTCGCAAAGCTCTTTGGTGTTTGAAATGTAGCCGATGGGCGCATCGAACCACACGTAAAGCACTTTTCCTTCCGCTCCTTCGACAGGCACGGGTATGCCCTCAGTCCAGGTCGCGCGTCATGGCACGCGGTTGTAAATCCATGTCGAGCCAGCTCTTGCACTGTCTGTAGACATTCGGACGCCACTCTTTGTGGTCGTCCAAAATCCATTGTTTCAGCCATTCCTGATAGTCGTTCAGTGGCAGATACCAGTTTTTGGTTTTTCTTTACTACAGGCTTTGAGCCAGAGATTGTGGAATGCGGATTGATTAATTCCATCGGACTGAGGTCGCTGCCGCACTTCTCGCACTGGTCGCCATAAAGCATGCTCGTTGTGGCAGTGCGGACATTCGCCCACCACATAGCGGTCTGCCAAGAACTGCTTAGCCTCTTCGTCGTAGAGTTGTTCGCTTTCTTTCTCTATCAGTTTGCCGTCATCGTAGAGCTTACGGAAGAAGTCGGAGGCAAACTTATGATGGGTTTCGCTCGTGGTACGGCTATAGATATCGAACGAAATACCAAACTCTTTGAACGAGTCTTTTATCAGTTTGTGATAACGGTCGCACACAGCTTGCGGAGTTATACCTCTTTCTTGGCACGCAAGGTAATAGGAACACCGTGCTCGTCGCTGCCGCCAATGAAGACGACATCTTCTTTTTTCAGTCGCAGATAGCGTGCGTAAATATCTGCAGGGACGTACACTCCTGCAAGGTGTCCTATATGAACGCCACCGTTTGCATACGGCAAGGCAGCCGTAACGGTGGTTCGCTTGAATTTCTTCTCTCCCATAAATTAATTGTTTGTATCTTTTTGTCTGCAAAGTTACAGCAAATTGGCGGAACTAACAAAGGTTATTGCATCTCTTGCAGTCTACTGAACTCTTACCGTTTTTCAAACCTTCGTTACAACCAATGGTACGATTGCCTTTCTTGTACACATCTTCGTTGCCAGGCATATCAAGCACAAAACCTGCTGCTTTTACCTGTGCTACAAGGTTGTCGTAGGCACCCTGATTGAATACTCCTATAATAACAGCGCCATCTTGAAAAGCTACATAGCTCGAAACTCCCTTTTGAAGAGGTTTCGGATAGTCTTCGTACTTGCCTGCAGTAAGTATTTTTGCAAGGCGGCAGTTCTTGTAATACATCTTCGAGAACTTATCGAGACGGTATATCTCATAGTTCTCCTTTAGCTTGTAGCCGTATTTCTTCGTTATGCTCGCTATCTTTTCAGGATTTTCAACCATGTCTATAGCTTCTGCAATGCTTATAAAATCCTTGCTTGCCTCTACCTTTTCTGTAGTAGTTACTGGCGTAGTCGTAGCCCCCACAGTGTTTGCAGACTTCTTAATTGTGCCACAGCTCGTTAATGTTAATGCCATTGTTATGATGGCAACAGTTATCCATTGTCTCTGTTTCATACTTTTCTTATTTCCGAATGGTCTATATATAACAATACTCCGTTAATTTTTTTATGCTGCGTCAGCATCGAAACTAAATATCTCATTAATACTTTCTTTATTTAATGTCGTGTTCGGGTTTTTCTCGAACACGTCAATAATTCGTTGCACATAGTAGGCATTGACCATCTGCGCTTTAAGTCGACCGATGGACGCCAAGTTCCTTGCACATGATTTTGGCCACATTGAGTGCCGTGAATGAAGAGTTGAAGGCAAAAGTCAGTTTTTCTTGTCGCGTGCCTGACAATCTGTAAGTTGAGGAACTGCTTTTGCGTCGCGAAAGCAGAACTCCTCTTGGAACCGTGTGGTGTAATATTCCACCACGTCGCGTCCGCTCATGTTCTCATCCGTAGCGAAGTACAGACGGCGGACACCGTTGGGCAACCTCGTGGATGACAAGCGAAACGACCCTGTGCAAGGACTTGCACCATGCCTTGAGCGCATAAGCCTTTGCCGGAGGTCTCCTCCAGCTCAAGCATTTCGACTTTAGACATATCGATGTTCCTCACGTCAATCTTGTCACCTTTGACGCGGGGACGGCCGGGCTTTCCCGTGGGTTCCCCGTCCCATGTGTAGAACAAGGCTGCGTCGTGACGCAAGCGGCTCACAACATGGAATCCCATCTTCATCACCTTGTCGATGAAAGGCCTTTTTGAGAAGGCTGAGTCGGCGACAAGAACCTTGCAGATACGCTGCAGCCTTTACCTTGTCGTCCTCCAACACCTTGGCATACCAGTCGTACAGGCTCATCTCTTTTTTCTCCTCGCCTTTTTCCAATGTGGTCTGCACAGCCTTGAGCATCATACACTCATGCAGGTCCACGTCTATCACACCGATGCCGAGGAGCTCAAGACCGTGCTTTACCGCACCTGCACAGCCCGACCAGAACGTACCAACGTATGGGGTATGCTTCCCAGCCTTCTTGATGAAACTTGGGTCTATGACGATGGCATTGCGACCCCTTGCCTTTTTGAAGGCGAAAGCACTCAGCCACATGTTCATCTCTAGCCAGTTCACGCTGCGCTCTGCCGTCTGCCGATAGCACTGCTCGCCACGATTGCCATAGCGTCCCATCTGCGTGAAATTGCATCTCCTTGGGATGACCACCAAAAGAAAAAGCATTTCCATGACGTTTGTTTGAATACTTTTGTTTAACTTTGCTCCATCTTTCAGCACTAAATGCTGCTTTGCAGAGTCTCATATATCGGCTAATCAAGTTGGTTATCAGCATAAACTTTATTGTCTTTTTACATCTATAAAAGTTACTGAAAATCAATGAGATAGCTGATTTTATTATGTTATATATTGTTATTTAATCTACTCTTTTTCAGAGACTTATCATGTTTTCTTTTCTGCCACAATTTCTGTTGGCTTTTGGGTGAAAAGCTTCATAAACTGCGAAAAATTTAACGGACTATTGTATATAATAAAGGTGCAAAGATACAATAATATTTTTGTACTTGTAGCATAAAACGCCATATCTAAGCATGAATGTGTTATAAAACCATTACAAATAGTATTCGTTTAATGGCACAAGACATGCCAGATTGTCTCGCCGGAATATGCATTTCAGTACGCTTCTGTTCGCGGTAGGTTCTACAAATAGAGGTGAATTTTTTAAAAACATTCATAGTTATTTCGTTTTTATTTGTACTTTTGTCATGTCATCATATTATATTAACTGTTACAAGAAGAGGAGGTTGAATAGCTTTTTATGATATGAAGATAGACTGGAGACGACTATGCGGCTTCTATAGAATAGGGTCGTTTTAATGAAAAAACCAGAAGAAGTAATAAATCGAATATTAACTAAACCAAAAACAAATGAAGAAACTTCTATTATCATGCATTGCTTTTGCAATGACAATCGCAGCTACTGCGCAGAACGGTAGCTTGAAAGTAACCGAGGCTGAACCTAATCTCGCTCAACCAATCAGCTCTGTAATGTCTCATAGCAATCTTAAGGCTACAAGAGCAAATTTACCTGCAAACCAACGCTACATGGGTAATTACACCAGCGATAACTACAACAACAAGGGCGTAGGCTTTACACAGAACGAAGGCAAACTGACCGTTCTTACCCCCATTAACGGAGATATTGCCAAGACTTTCGACAAAGGTAAGGTTGTTGGTATGCGTGTTGCAATACCTGCCAACGGTGTCGGCACTATAACAGCAAAGCTATTTACCTACAAGAAAGTAGGTGCTAATATTCAATATAAGAAGGTTGCTGAAAAGGAAATTGCCAGTGCCAAGAAAGGTTGGAACGACGTTAAGTTCGACACTCCTTACGAACTTGACCTCTCTACAGTGGAGGGTGTGATGTTAGGATTCACCTATACACAGAAGAAAGGTTCATCAGAAGAGTGCTATCCTATCGCATTATTGAAGGAAGGAACAATTGAAATAACATACGCTGCCATGGATGGCAGTGACCAATTGTACGACTTCAAATCAACGAAGTATGGAAACCTTTGCGTTCAAGCCATAGTAGAGAAAGATTATCCGGCTAAGGATATCATTCTCCACAACGTTACATTCAACAAGTTTACAAAGGCTTCAAGCAACTCAAAGTTCACTGTAAACGTCAGCAACTTTGGTACTACAACCATCAATTCTTTCACTTTAACAGCTTCAATTGATGGTAATCAGGTTAAGGAACAGACTGTCAATGGTACTGTTAATGGCGATATAAAGGCTTGTGTCGTAGAAGTTCCTACAACAGGAGTAGCATTAGGCGCACACAAAATTAAGTTTGCTATCACAAAAGTTGATGGTACTGCACCAACAGGAAACACTGCAAACGATGCTTACGAGTCTGATATAAACCTTTACGAAACAGCTCTTAAGAGACAAAAAGCAGCTTGTAGAACAATTCACTTCCATAACTTGTACTTGGTGTCCTACTGGTTCTAGATTCTGAAGCACCTGCAAGACAAGCGTCAAGATTTAGCTTGGATTGCTCTTCATGGTCCATTGGGAAACAAGGATCCTTATCAAACAAACCAAAGTCTTGCCATTATGAAGGCACTTGGTGTCAACGGTTATCCGATAGCAACGTTCAACAGAAGCTTTATTGAGGGCGAGCTTACAATGGTTATGACTATTCAAGAGAAGAACTACGCCCAAGCTGTAGCAAGCTTCAACAAGATTTTTACTCAAACAGACGAAGAATTTCCTGCATTCGTAAACCTTGATATTACTGCTAATGCTGACAAAGATGCAGGTACTGGCAAGGACAAATTGGTTGTAAAAGTTAAGGGAACAGGTGTTAAGAAAGCTGCTGACTTCCTTAAAGACTATGCACTTTACGTTTATGTAACAGAAGATGGCATTGTTGGTCCACAGATTGATAAGGGACAAACGATTAAGAAATATGTTCACAACAACACGTTCCGTCAGTGCTTGACAAATATTTATGGTGACAACATCAATTGGAATGGCGACAACTTCGACCAACAACTCACTTACGATATCCCTAAAGGTCAGTTGGCAGCCAATATGCATGTAGTTGCATTTGTAGCTCCTAAGTTGGGCAACAGTGCTACTCCTATGTCAGAACTCGTAGTGAACCAGACCAATATGGTTGCTGTTACAGTTACTGCAGGCATTGAAAATACAAACGCAGATGCAGACAACGAAATTGTTGCTCGCTACAACCTTGCTGGTCAGAAGATAGATACTGCACAGAAAGGTGTAAATATCGTGAAGTACAAGAACGGTAAAGTAATGAAGGTTATTGTAAAATAAGATAAGAAAACAATACCTTAATGATAATAGTTAGTATTGTTGGCCAATATAACTGACACGCTAACTAAAGCCAAAAACGTTTAGACGTAGAAGCAAAAACAATTAAAAGGGCTGGATTCCAACAATGGAGTCCAGCCTATTTTGTACATTATGCCCAACTTTTGTTATGCAAAAAGTTTTGTAAGAATAATTTCAAATCAAAACAAAGAAGGCTGTTTTGCACTGCAAAACCCACCTTTTTACACGCTACCCCCCACCCTTTTGTGTTGCAAAACAGGCTCTTTTGCACGGTAAAAGGGTGGGGGTTGCAATGCATTGTAACATAACGCATTACGAGAAACCGATGTTTGTGAAAAATATTTACGCTCTTATCGTCTTCTGTCTGCTTCTATTATACAGTGTACAGAGGTAGCTATCTGGAAAGATAAAAAGGGTTTTTTACTCGAAGAGTGGTAAATATGGGCTTGATTTTTCTACACTATAGCCTCTCTTAATTATTCGTATTAAACTGTTATACAGTATTAAATATTAAATAATTAACAATTATTAGCATCGTAAAGTTGCTTTCGTTACGAATTAATCGTAAATTTGCAACAGAAACAATCAAACCCAATTCGGATATGGAAAAGCTGACAAAACAAGAAGAAGAAGTTATGTTACAAGTATGGCGACTTGGCAACTGCACAACGAAAGTTATATTGCAACAATTGGAGGAACCCAAACCACCCTACACAACTGTGGCTTCGGTGATGAACAACCTGAAGCGCAAAGGGTATATAGCGGCAAAACAGCATGGGCTGGTCTATCATTTCACCCTAAAATAGCCCAGACCGATTACAAGTCAGACTTCATGAGCAACTTCGTAGGCAACTATTTCAAGAACTCGTTCCGCGAGATGGTATCGTTCTTTGCCAAGGAAGACAAGATTTCACCGGAGGATTTGAAAGACATTATCAGCGAGATAGAAAGGGGAAAGGATACAGAATAAGATGCAAATGCTGTAAAGGTGTCTTTCTGAATTACTCCAAGATGTATCTTCAACACGTTAAACTTAAGATGTAACGGATATGACGATGTACCTATTGAAACTAAACCTTGCCCTCATCGTGCTCTTTGGTTTTTACAAACTGATGTTTTCGGGCGATACATTCTTCGCGTTGCGCAGGGCAACGCTTATCGGAATGTACCTTGTTGCGATGTTGGTGCCGGGACTGAACTGCTCTTATTGGATAAACAAGAGCGTGGGAATGGTATCGATGGCAAACGAATATGCTGCCATTGTCCTGCCGGCTGTAACCGTAACACCGGGTGGTGGAGGTGCGATAGGCTGGGAAACTACGGCGATGACTATATATACTATGGTGGCTTGTCTGTTGTTGCTGCGCTTCTTCTGGCAGTTGTGTCCATCGCAAGGCTGAGGAATAAATGCAGAACAACCGATATAAATGGAACGAAGGTGTATCTTTTGGAAAGCGACGAAGGACCTTTCTCATTCTTCAACTGGATTTTCATCAATCCGACGAAGCACAACAGACAGGAAACAGACGAGATAATGACGCACGAACTGGCTCATTGCAGGCAGCTTCACCTCGTAGATATCCTCTTTACAGAACTGTTTGCCATCGTCTTTTGGGCAAATCCGTTCGTGTGGTTGCTGAAGCGTGAAGTGCGGTTGAACCTCGAATATCTTGCCGACAACAATGTCTTGGCAGGCGGAACAGACAGCAAGAAATACCAATACCATTTGCTTGGATTGGCATAGAAAGAATGTAGCTACTATTTCAAATAATTTTAATGTTTTACCTCTTAAAAAGCGTATCAAAATGATGAACAAAAAACGAACAAAGAGAATAGCAAAAGTAAAGTATGCACTTTACATTCCGTTGGCAGCAGCACTGCTCGTTGTGAGCAACATCGAAACAGTTGCACGCGATATAGCCAACGTTGCGAAGGCAATGCCTATGGCAAAGGCAAGTGTTAAACAGGAAAAGATGGTGGATTTGTCGTTTAGCAACAAGGCTACTGTAGCAGTAGAAAGTCGAAAAGAATGTGCAGTCTACGGATACAATTGAACGCAAAGACAACAAGATGGAAGTACAAGTGGACAACCGCAACAGTGAAATGTCGGCTCAAAAAGTAGAAGAAACGACAGAAGTTGCAAACGAAGAGTCTGCAGAAAAGGGACCAAAGAAAAGCCCGAAGAATGTGTACGATCACATAGAAGATATGCCTACCTTCAATGGAAACCTTAACCAATGGTTACTTCTGAATATGAAATATCCAGTTGAGGCTATGAACAAAAAGAGCAAGGAAAGGTTATTGTGCAATTCATCGTATCGGAAAATGGTGAAGTTTCAGAGCCAAAGATTATCCGTTCGGTTTCTCCGCACTCGATAAGGAGGCTTTGCCGCATAGTGTTGGCTATGCCGAAATGGAACCCGGGCAAACTAAAAGGGAAACCAGTTGCTGTGCGTTACATGCTGCCTATATCGTTCAGATTGCAATGACAATAAGTAAACATACCATTCTGTAATCGCTTCTGTGGGACTGCAACCGTTTAAAAGTCCCACAGAATTCCTTATCTAAACATCTATCGATCACGTTCTAAACCAATTATCCATGCGGAAAACATTCCTCCTTCTTGTAGTCTTGTGCAGCTTCAGCCTGCACGCAATGGCGCAAAACCGCCGGCAACTTATTGAAAAAGGCGACAGTTGCATGAAAGCTTACAACTATTTCCACGCCATTTCTCACTACAAGCAGGCGCAGACACTGGGCGACGACAATGCCATACGCATGAAACTTGCCTCGTGCCATTATCTCCGTACGGCATATAAGCAATGTGCAGATGTGCTGAAAACCATTCCCGAAGACAGCCTTACCCACGATGCACTGCGCGAAATGTACTATGCGCAAGGGGCAATGCAACAAACAACGTTACAGACTTATTGGGGAATGACGCTTATAGAGAAGTTTCCGATGGACGGACACATCGTTGCCGACCTTATGAAAGTATTCTTAAACCAAGAAGACAGCAATCCTAACATGGCAGTTCTGTATGGCGAACGCTATTGTAAAGTCGATTCCGACAATGTGGAAGTGAACCGTACACTGGGCGAAGCCTATTTCTTAAATCGTAAATACGAGCAATGCATCGCTATATATAATAAGGTGATGGCAGCAGGCGACACCACTTACAACGCACTTTACTATACGGCAGGCGCATACGAATACTTGGAAAAGTTCGATTCGGCAGCTCTTTACTTCGCAAAAGCGGTGGAACGAGACCCGAAAATGGCAGTCGGGAACTATCGTTTAGGCGTTGTGGAAAACCAACTCGGTCGCTACGATGCAGCCATAGAGCATTTGCGAACCGCTGCAACACTTTACGAACCGAACAAAACCATCATGTTCGTAATATACAAGAATATGGGTGACGCCAAAAACAGCCTGAAACAATTTAAGGAAGCCTATCTTTATTGGGGCTATGCTCTGGCTTATGCCGACGACAAGGAGTTGAAAGAGAAACGTCTGGAACTGAAGAAGCAGCTCAATCTGTAATCTTGAAAAACATGCTATGGGGCGAAACGAGACTTAGAGTTACTATAAAGATGACACAAAAAGGAATGTTTCAGAACTATATAACCTTATTTATAGAAGATAACTTAGACGTAATCAGGTAACAATTTCTTCTCTTACACCAAATCTTCGTAGGCTTGGTTCATCTCGCTCATCAGCACTTCAAAGTTGTCGGAGTTAAGTGCCACACGGCGGAAGATGAGTTCCAAGTTGTCGCCTTCAAGCGAAATGGGTTCTTCGTGCAGCAAAGCCATTGTGCCGTGGAGCATCAGACGGAAGACGGTAGCTTGGTGCAGGGTTGGCAATTCAGGATTAACAAACTTCAGAACCATACCATACGCCATCATTTGAACACGTACCATAGAGCGAATGGCAAGGGCCACATCAACCGCTTCGGTTGTATCGGCCACCTGTCTGTTGTCTTCAAAAAACTCGGAGATAGGTTGCAACCGTCCCGAAAGCAAGGTTGCTGTTTGTTGCTGATACTCTTTAATGGCAGTGTCGTATAGCTCTTTCGAGCCACAGGCATAGCGGAGAAGCATCTTCGGCGATGTCGAACTACTGAAGTTCCTGCGCTTCATATCTTCCGCAACCGCTTCTCCGTCAGCATAGTTCAGACGAATGAGAATTGGAAACATCACTGAAACCTAACAAGCCGACAACTTTTCGTAGTTGTCGGCTATTATTTTCTTGTACTCCAAGGGTGTTATGTCTGTCTTCCCGGGCTGTGTAGCATCTATCTGACCGCTTACAAAGGCCTGGAAAAATCCTCTTAGTCATTGCTGCCACCACCTTGTGGCGGCTAACAGTTGTCGCGCATATTCTATTATCTCTTATCTGTGTCCTCCGAAAGAACCGTTGTTTTTGTGCAGGACGTTCGATGGTTGGGTTTGCTGCATACTCGTACGTGGAGTGCTGTTGCCAAACGAACCACGGCTGCTGCCATTATTATTGAGTCCACTGTTAGACGGTTGCGTAGCGGGACGGCGACTTTCTGAACCAAACGAGAAGGTACGTTCCGATCCATTGTTCCTGCCAAAGCTGCCACTGAAACCGGACGGCTGAGAAGTTGTTCCTTGGCGAGAGCCACCAAAACTGCTGTTATTGCTGGAACGTTGTGGCGCCTGCTGCGGCTGGACATCGAATGGGCGCCCTTGTATTGTTGCGTTTCCGAACCCTCTTCTGTCCATGCCATCATTACCTCTGCGTTGGTTTCCAAACGTTGGACGGTTCCCGTTGTTGCCATTTTGTGGTGTCTGGACAATACGCGGACTATTATTGCTATAGCTGCCAAGGCTGCCATTGTTGCGATTAATTATTACTGGCTGTCCGGTTCGTCTACCAAATCTGCCGGCATAATAGCTTTGTTCGCCAAGGTTTCTGCCACCTCTATAAGTGTCGTAGTAGACGGGGCGCGGACGATAGAAGCAGCGTGGATTGTCGTAACGGTTGTAAATGCTGAACACGTATGTGTTATCGTACCAATAGACAGGACGATAGAAATAGTCCATATTTACAAAATAATTGTATTGAGATGCATTCAACACATAGAAAATGTCGCTGTTCCGGCGTGCCCAATAGTTACCATAAACAGAGTTTTCGCCACGCATATTGAGCAAATAGTCTAAGTTTATTTCGTAAATAGCTTCGTATTGAGCATCGGTAAGTCCCAATTCGTAAGCCATTTTGTCGGACAAGAACAGTGCCTGGCGGCGTGCATCGTCGTATCGCATGCCCGAATAAGCATAGACACCGCCATAGTCTGGTCCGTAGCCAGCGTTATAAACAGAGCCGCCTGATGTATAAATGACACCTGAAGAACCTCCGTCCAAGGCTAATAGACTGTCGCACGAAGTGAGAGATATCATTGCTGCAATGGCACCATAAAGACCATATCCTGACGTTTCATAACTTTATTCCTCCTATTCCGTTATATTTTTATTCAATATTTCTGCTGCAAATATAGCGGTAAACCCCCACACTGCCAAAGGCGTATGCCTATATTAGAAAGGAAATACCCTACTTCTTCAACCATAGGAACATTAGGCTTACCTATAAAAATCATTGCTTTTAGGTATGCATAATGTACAAAAAGAGTGCCAACGCACTTGTTTTCCGCAAACAATATTCGTAACACAATGAATGAAAAACAAACATTTTTACAGTTTAAGCAATATTATGCACATATACTAAAACAAATAAAACAGCTAAACAATACTTACATTTAAAAGGACAGCAACATATTGCAAAGAAAAATAAAATTTCATTGTTTTTACTAAACATTAGGTATTGTTGGACATTGTAAAAATAAATACCTTTGCACACCAAAATCAATTAATGTAGCACTACATGAAAAGAAATCTTATTTTATTATTAAGTCTGTTTTGTGCCCTTATATCCATGGCACAAGGTACAGACGCCATGCTTTTTGGAGATGTTAAAGCCAAGGAGACAGGTGAACACCTCCCTCATGCAACCATTACCGTGAAAGGTACGACCTTAAAAACCAAGTGCGACGCTTCGGGACACTTCAAGATGACGGACCTGCCGGTAGGAAAACAAATTGTTGTTGCCAACCTCGAGGGTTACCAGGAACAGGAAATTGAGGTTGAAATGGTCAGCGGCAAGGGTACTGCCGTCTACTTCAAACTGGACAAGGACGCTTTAGAGCTTAGCCAAGTTGTGGTAACAGGCACACGCACCGAGCACTTTGTAAAGAACGTTCCCATCCGCACGGAAGTGCTGACATCGCAGGCTTTGAAAAGCAAGAATGCCCTGAACCTGTACGATGCACTCGAAGGAGTGCCCGGTATTCGCGTAGAACAGCAATGCCAATTCTGCAACTTCTCAATGGTCCGCATGCAGGGGCTTGGCGCAGAACACACCCAGGTATTGCTCGATGGCGAGCCTGTCTATTCGGGTTTGGCAGGCGTTTACGGTCTACAGCAGATGGGAACGAACGACATAGACCGCCTCGAAGTGGTGAAAGGCGCAGGCTCTGCCCTCTATGGAAGTAGTGCTGTGGCTGGCGCAATCAACATTATATCGAAGGAACCCACCTTCGAGCCATCGGTAAATGCCGACATTCAGTATGGAAACTTCGGGCACAAGAGCTACAAAGGTGCCGGTTCTATACGCTATCGGAATATTGGCTTGCTGGTTACGGCACAACGCACGGAAGAAGATGCCGTCGATGCGACACAGGACGGACTAACCCGCAACGAGGTAAAACATAAGGACCAGATTTCCGACAGGGTCTACAGCCTTATGAACAACGTCGGTGCAAGCATCTACGTGTATAGTCCCTTTGCAAAGAACGACAAGCTCGTGCTTCGCGCAAAGGCAATGGACGAGCTCCGTTATGGCGGAAACATGAAGGACAACCTGTTCTTAAACCCCTTCTCAGCAGGCACCGAGAACATCAGAACCAACCGCATTTCAACTGATATGGCCTACACTTTACCACTCGGTTCGCACTCGGAACTGAACCTTGCAATGGCTTACGTGCACCATAAGCGCAACGCAACCAACGATACTTTCCTGTCTAACTACAGAGAGGCAACCAAAGATGCAACGCATCCTGACGGTATTGACCCCGATATAGAGCTCATGCGACCATACATTGCCAAGGAAAATACATTCACTCCTTCGCTTACGCTGACCCAGAACTGTGGAAATCACACTTTGCTTGCGGGTGTTCAAGGCTACTTTACCCGTTTGAACGAAACTGGTCTTTACATTATCTCGGCTGAAGAAGAAAGAGGTAACCCATACTTCGGTATTCCTTACACATCTATCGGCAAGAAACACGCCAACGAATTTGGCTTCTTCGTTCAAGACGAATGGAATGTATTGCCTAACCTTACCGTTGTGCCTGGCTTGCGTTTAGACACCCACTCTTCTGGCGAAGAGTATGCAACAAGCCAAAAGGTGGCTGACCATGCCTTCCCACAGACCCACTTCAGCAAGACTTCGTTCAATCCTCGTCTTGCCATCAAGTATTCTGTGAGCCCTTCATTCGTACTCCGTGCAAACATTGGTACAGGCTTCCGTGCTCCTTACGGTTTCTCTGAAGACTTGCACCTCTGCTCTGGTTCGCCACGTGTATGGAAGTCGTCAAGTCTCAAGGGTGAGCGTTCTATCAGCTACAACCTCTCTGCCGACTACTATGCAAGAAACGTTCAGTTGAGCGCAAACATTTTCCGCACCGACTTGAAGGACAAGATACAGTTTGCTCCTGCAAGCGACGAAGTGAAGAAATTCGGCTATACATACCAGTGGGAGAACGTAGACGACGCATACGTGCAGGGTATTGAGCTCGGCGTAAAGTGGAATCCATTCAGAGATTTCAAGGCTGGTGTGAACTGGACAATCAACCAAGGCAAGTTCAAACACGAACGCGCAGAATGGTCTGACCCAGAATCAGACGAATGCAAAGAAGCTCCTCAGCGTTTAGCTTACGCCAAAGACAGCAAGTACATCTCTCGTTTCCCTGCTATGACGGGCGACTTAAACCTCGAATACACTCCTGGCACTTGGTCGTTTGCACTCACAGGTTCTCTGCAAGGCAAGATGTACATCGACTATAACTCTGAAGATGCTCAAAGACATCTAAGATTAAGAAGACAGACACTTTCACTTTGTGGAACCTCCGTGTAGCCAAGCGTTTCGGTTCGTTCAGCGTTTATGGTGGCGGAAAGAACATCTTCAGCTATCTGCAAGACGAAAAGCACGGCGACGACGCAGCATTTATGTATGCTCCTGTATATGGTGCAACGTGGTATGCAGGCGTTAGCTTCACCCTCTAATGGGAGTTCAAGCTGACAAGATGCAGGTTCACAGCCCTTAATTGTTTATAAATAACGTGAGTTCGACAAATTGCAATTGTTTGTAAATAGGGCAATGTTTGTACCCCACTTGTGATATACAAACGCATACCACGAGTGGGGTGGTAATGTCTCAAAAAGAGTGTAAGATTATTGTTCTTTTCTTTGTCCATTCTTTCATTTTTCTTTCTTTTATTTTCCAGAATTTCCATTGATGTATTTTCCTGCTGTATATTGTTTCTGTTTCTTCCATGGCAACACTTGCCAACGTGGAAAGACCGACCTGTCTGACGCATTGATGTTCTCATTTTATCGCCCTCTTATATTTTCTATTGAGAAAGTGTCTAAGTATACAGGAGGTATAACAAGAAAGTGTCTACTGCTTCAGCTAATATTAACAAAAAAGTGTATAGTAAAAATCAAGGAAAGCCTACTTCTTAAACAGGATCTCCATATGATTTGATTTCTATTTACTTACAATATGTGTTTTGGGGAGCACATTTTCTGCATCTGCTACTACTCACTTTTATGTCTGCTAAATAGATGAACACAAGGGAAAATTGGCACGAAAAGGGTAGACAATATACTAGATAGAGGAAGCATATGAATGTTTATCGGCTTCATATACGAGTTTCAGCATACTTTCTTACCTCTCCATATTTTCTTTAGGCAGTATGCAATGAACACCACTTCGATTTTTTTATAAAAAACATGTAACACTGTTAATTTATCGCAAAATATTTAAAAAGTATTAAGTTTCTGTGAATTTACTTGTACCTTTACAAAGAATTCTGAACACTTAATGCTATAAGTGTATGGGCACTTCATCGTATGAATAAGATTACGAGCTAAATTCAAAAAAAGTGAACCTAACGGATTGAAGAAATTTTAAACAATATAATTTAAAACATTAACTTAAACATCATTCATTATGAAAAGAAAATTTTCTCAGCTGTTATAACAGCCATAATGACAATGAGTTTCTCGCAAACCCTATGCGCAGACACAGCTTGTGGTTACGCCACATTCGGGCGATGTTGGCAAGCATGCCATTGCAGACATTCAGAAGATAACCTTCGATGCCAGTGGTATGCATATCGTGGGCAGCAAGTTCTCGGTAGAACCTGTATGGAAACTATCGGTCATTAAGGAAATTAAATTTGTGAAAACTTCCGATGGAATAGACAAGGTAGCAATGCAGAAACTGAAGAAATAAAAATTTCTCAGCGTGGCGATATGCTTTTATTTCAACGGATTAGGAAGCGAACAAGCAGAAGTGGCAATCTACGACTTAAAGGGACAGACAATGTTGTGAACCAGAGTTGCAGATGGCGAAGGCATAGAAGCTTCTAACCTGCACAATGGTGTATTCATTATTAAAAATTAAAACACAACCTTTAAATTCGTAAAACAATGAAAAAGAAAAATATTACTTTGCCTGATGGCAATTTTCAGTCTGGCTACATTTGCACAGACAGAACTCTAACCGTGTAATTGTATTAGAGAAAAACAATTCGCACAAAGCCTTTATGGTAGACCGCATAGACAACATTTTCTTTGCAAATGTGGAAGGAAGAGTTGCCGCAGACGTAACTTATAAAGACTATAAGTCTGGCTCTACCGGCGATACACTTTGGGTTGCAGTTAAGAAAACTGCTGAATGTAAAGGATATAAAATTACTTGTATTCCAAAATCGTTGTCGAGCAAAATAACCAGCGATGAAGTTGCAGCTTCATACTTTGAAAGAATTAATGCAACAATGATGCAAGATGATTTTACAAATGCACAAATGACTGGTTTCGACCAGGCATTTAAAGACAATACGCCTTACACTATTATTACCCTTGGTTACGATAAATATGGTGTAGCTTGCAGCATGTCGAAAGCTGAATTTACAACACCTAAGAAACCACTTATTGGAAATCCGCAGATAACTGGCGAAATAGTAAATACAACCGCAACAACCATTAAGGCTAAGTTTACACCAAATGCCGATGTTGCCGGTTATGCTGTTTGCATTTTCCCTGAAGGAAAAGCAAAAGAACAGTTCGAACAGTTTGGTCCAATGATGGGTTTAAGTAATATGGGCGATATGATTAAGCGCTGGGGTGTGCCAAAGACAGGTGAAAGCGAACACGAATGGACTGGAATGGAGCCAAACACCAAATACGAAATATATATACAAGCGTGGGACGCAGCAGAAACCTACGCAGACATGGTTATAGTTCCTGTTACTACAAAGAAACTTGGCGGAACTGGCACTGCTAAAGTAGCAATCGAAATAAAGGAATTTGCAAAGAGTGGCGATTCATACTATCAGCGTGTAATTTATACTCCAAATGCAGAATGCTCTGTACACAGAGATATTATTATAGAGAAGCAAGCCTATGATAAACCCGATATGGGCGAAACGGGTGTAATAAACTTATTGAAGACAGACAACACGCAAGATCCACATTGGAACCAATACGGTGTAGACAATGCAACGTGGAATGCAGACCCATCTACAACCTATTATGCTTGTTCGTTGGCTAAAAACATAAACGACGAATGGGGTCCGCTTGTAAAAGTTGAATTCACTACAGGTACGGGCGAAGCAAAAAGCAAAGTGTCTGCTCCAATTCGTTTAGAACAAAGCACATCGCACGGTGTTACAATGATACCGATGATGACAGCCCCAAAGGCTCAAGCTAAGTTCCAGATGATTCAGATAAGATAGTCTTTATATATATAAAGTATATGGTGCGGGCTTTGCTAATCAAAGAGCCTAACGCCATATACTTTTATTTTTCCTTTTTAAACGTTACTTTAAACCACAAGACATTTTTAAGAAACAGCTTCAAAACAATAATTACTTATGCGAAAAAATTTATACTATTCTTTTTATCAGTCTTTTTCTGCGCAACAACAGCAGTAGCACAAGAAGCTATAATTACACAACCCGCAGATGGTGAAACCATAAATCTCTATCGTACAACCACTGGATTTGAATCGGTGTATTACTACGGAATACCACACAAAAGTACAGGCGACTGGCAACGACTTGTTTTTGGTAACGATGGTGCAGTATATCTTGAAAATCCGCTCAATTCACTTTACACAAAAACGTGGATAAAAGGCAGACGCACCGAGGGAGATACAATAGCTTTTCAGCTTCCACAGGCCATATATTCGGAAGAAGATTTTTCTACGGGCGAACCAAAATACGGATATCTCTACCGAATACACCCAGAAACAAAAAATGGAAAAGAGACATTTGTACCCAACGAGGGGAAAGAAAAACAAGTGCTAAAGTATGTATGGCACGACAATACACTTGAAATGGTGCTCGAGCCGGAAGAAATGATAGGAATGTGCCGTTCTACCGGAGCGTGGACAAGTTATGCAGAAAAAACTTACAGAGCAACACGCAAAGACGATAATAAGCTAACACCGCCAGCATCGGCTAAATCTTACGACGGATTAATGCTCTATATGGATATGGAGGGGAAATCTCAGCTATATCCTGTAAAATATGCTTTCGATGGTAACGATGCCTACTTAGGAGATTTATCGGCAAACGTAAAGGGCTATTGGATAAAAGGTACAAAAAACGGTACAACCGTAACTTTCCCACGAGCATCGTTTCTCGGAATAGACCACACAACTGCTTGTTATGTATATGCCTCGTCGGGCATCATGGGGAAAGGCAAAAACGAGATGGGCGACGAATTCGACAAAGCGTGCATAGGCAGCGAACCATTAGTATTTACTTACGATGCAACGAAAAACGAACTAAGCACGAAAGGTATATTAATGATACACAAAAGCGAAGACGACGACCGCAGCACTTTTATTTTCGATGCTTATCGTTACCCGCTAATTAGCCAATGGAACAAGAAAGCTGCAGCACCAATGCCGCCAAAACTTACGGCGTATCAGCCCTATGACCCAGAACCATGGGGAGGTCCTGGCGGTTTGCAATTCACATTGAACTACTATTCGCCCGATTTCAACTATCTCGACCCTACGCATCTTTATTATAATCTCTATATTGATGGTGAACGAGTAACTTTCAAGCCCGACACTTACAAGAACCTGAAAGCTGAAATGACCGATGTGCCATACGCTTTTTCAGACCAATATCAATTCTATAAGTACGACGATAACGCACGTGCAATTTACTTCTACAAAGAAGCAAAAATAAAAGTAGGCATGGAAGCCTTATATATCGACGGCGACACACGTTTAAGTTCCGGGATTACAGAATATCAGATAACGAGCGACGGCATAAATGCTGCAACCATAAAGCAAATAGATCACGTCAAGTATTACGACCTTTCCGGGCGAATTGTCGAACACCCACAAAATGGTGTTTACATTCAAACCACAACTTACATAGATGGTTCGCAAACATCGCAAAAGATAGTGAAATAACGCAAGATACTTTAATTTAAGAAGTAAGACAACAATCCACAAGCCTGTTTTGAAGATGAATGAATAGTATTCATCTTCAGAATAGGCTTTATGTCACACACATATTGCCATCTATAAAATCAGTTTCCATAAAAAAAATAACAATCGTCAATGACAAAGATAAAAACATTAACCATACAGTTTAATACTCCATTGAAAAGGAGAGAACTCCCACTTTTTCGTGGTGCAATTATAGCAGCTATCTCTACAGGCAATATTCTTTTTCATAATCACAACGAAGGTTCAACCTTACGTTATGCCTATCCCTTAATACAATACAAACGAATAGGTGGCAAGGCTGCCATCGTTTGCATAGAAGAAGGAGTAGAGGCAATAGGAGAATTATTAGCCAATCAGGATTTATGCGTAAATATTGGAAAAAGAAAGACAGAACTTCGGATAGAACATGTTGAAGCAGAAGAAGTTGAGATAGAAAATAGCGAAACTCGCATCGACTATCATTTAAAAGACTGGTTGGCATTGAATGAAATAAACTATGCTTTATTTCTCGAAACAGACGATTTAGTAACACGTATAAAGATGTTGGAACGTATTCTCGTAGGAAATATATTGTCTTTCTTAAAAGGTATAGGTGTTCGTATCGATTATACTCTGGAACCTATGATAAAAGCATATAAAATTAATAACGTTACACATTTTAAGCATATAAAATTAACCAGTATGGACATCGACTTTTCTATTAATATAATGTTGCCAAAACAAATGGGAATAGGAAAACACTCCAGTATAGGAGCAGGAATATTAACAAGAAAAAAATAAATAATCAAGAAAAATATGGAAAAATATTTATACAGGGGCAGCCGTACAAGGTATTCAAAACTTTATTTTTCAGACGAATGAACTGAAAGATATTGTTGGAGCAAGCGAATTAGTAGAAGATATTTGTACAAATCTATTTCAAGAAGCTGTAGGAAAAAAGAAATGGAACGAAGAAAACAGACTGATAACTGCAGCAGGAAATGTAAAAATATATTTTTAATTCGAAAGAAGAATGTATAGAAGTGGTACGTAATTTCCCCAGAAGAGCTATGATAAACGCTCCAGGCATAACAATTAGTCAGGCAGTAGTAGCGATAAAAGATGGTGATAAAGGGGATTTAGTAGATGCTATAAATGAATTGGAAGCTAAATTACGTGTCCAACGAAATAAACCTAATAAGAGTTTTGCTAATAGGGGAGACTTGGTTTGAAACGTTCTACAAAGACAGGATTTCAATAACACACAAAAAGGCGAAGAACAGTTAGATGAATCTACTTTTTGCTAAGCGAGAAAGTAATAATACAATACAATTATGCAAAAAAAGTTTTGGAGAATCTGCCCCATCAAACCTAATAAGTTTTATTCCTTTTGATGTGTCGAAAATGACAGATAAGAATGAATGGATTGCAATTATCCATGCAGATGGAAACGGATTAGGACAAGTGGTACAAAAATTGCCAAAAAGGTGGACGATTTTAAGGAATTCTCCACAAATTAGATAAAGCAACCATAAATTCTGCCAATAGCGCTTTCAAAAAAGTAAGTCCAAAAGATGGTTGGAAAGGTGTAATTCCTATTCGTCCAATAGTATTGGGCGGAGATGATATGACAGTTATCATTCGTGGCGATTTAGCTTTTCAATATGTTACCGAATTTATGGCACAATTTGAAAAAGAAACCATGAACGATGAATTTAAAAATATTTTTGCAGCAAGCAGAATTAGATAAACTTACTGTTTGTGCTGGTGTTGCTTTTTATAAAATCGTCTTATCCTTTTTATTATGGTTACGAATTAGCAGAACAATTATGCAAAAAAAGCAAAGGATGTAGCGAAGGAACAAAATGAAAAACTTGCGCCATCGTGTCTTATGTTTCATAAAAGTGCAAGACTCTTTTTATTATGCGATACGATGAAATAGTAAAAGAGAATTGCAAATTGTCTACGAAAAAGATAAAAACGACGATAAGCAAACGAAAGAGAATGATAAGGATATAAAAAGAATGTATCGTTTTGTTTTTGGTCCTTATTTTCTTGATAAAAAAACAGACTCCGAAAACTATTATACCATAAACGATTTAGAAAAGAATAAGTGAGGAATTAGATAAAGAGAGTGCCGACGGTATTAAAACTGGCGTAAGACAATGGTTAACACTTATGCATGAAAAATAACGAAAAGGCAATGCAACGTTTAAAACGTATGAAAACTTTAAACGAAACGCAAAGAGAATTGATAGACGATTTAACAAAAAGTAGAGATTTAGATGAAAAAAATGGAATGTTTATCCAGCCTATGATGTGTTAGCTTTCCATACTATTATGAATCAAAACAAAAAGGAGAAAGAAAATGATGGACATAAAATATAAAATAGCGTTTTTTTCAAATTGGCATTGTGGTTCTGGCTTAGCAGCAGGAGCCGATGTCGATGAATTAGTTATTAAAGATAGCAATAAATTGCCATACGTTCCCGGACGAACTGTAAAAGGATTACTTAGAGAAGCTGCAAATATGCTTTCACAATTTAAGAAAGTACCACAAGACAGCCTAAAACGAATATTTGGACTTGGAGGCGATGATGAAAAATTTGGCTCTCAGAGTACAGTTTCGTTTACCGATGCAACACTTTGCGAAGACGAAAAAAACTTACTATTATAAATAATGAACTTACAAACTATTTGTATATGTCTGTAACTTCTACAGCTATTGATGAAAAAGGAATAGCAAAAGACCTCTCGCTTAGAAAAATTGAAACAACAATTCCCTGCAATGTTTATGGCACAATTCTGAATGTAGCCAATGAAGATGTAGAATTGTTGTTAGAAACATTTAAATGGGTAAAGCGTTTGGGATTAGGTCGTAATAGAGGATATGGAAGATGTGAAATAAGTAAGGAGGATTAGAAATATGGAGAAGATACAATTTAAATGTGAGTTGCTTTCGGATATTGTTCTGAACGATTCGCCTGCAACAGAAGGAAAACGAAAATGTATTGATTTTATTTCTGGAAATAACTTTCTTGGAATTGTTGCATCACAATTATATGGAGAAACTGATGAAACTTCGTGGCTTATTTTTCATAGTGGAAATGTTCGTTTTGGCGATGCACATCCTTCTTTTAACGGAATAAGAAGTCTGCGAGTTCCTGCATCGTTCTACTATCCTAAGTTAAAAAAGATAGACGATGCTTGTTATGTTCATCATTTTGTAAAGCACGACGATGAAATTAAAGGCTTGCAACTAAAGCAATGTAGAGGCGATTTTTATGTGTTTAGCGAACAAAACGAGGCTACTAAGGTGAAAGTACTGAAAGATTTCTCTATTAAGTCGGCATACGATAGTGATTTGCGTAGAGCAAAAGATAGTCAAATGTTTGGTTATGAAGCATTGTGTAAAGGACTTGTTATGTATTTCTCTATTGAAATAGACGAGAATGCTCTACATTGTAAAGACAGTATTGTAAATGCTATTTGTGGTAAACATCATATTGGACGTTCACGCTCGGCACAATATGGGAGGGTAGAGATTTCTACAACTCGTTTAAAGAAGTTGAAATAACTAAACAACCTATTCTTATAGGCAACGAGCAATATATTGCTGTGTATGCAGATAGTAGACTCATATTTTCGATGAAAATGGTAATAACACCTTTCAACCAAAACCAATAGAGCTTGGAATTGAAGATAAGGATGCTGAAATAGATTGGAACTTGTCGCAAATTCGTACCTTCCAATATGCGCCATGGAATTATAAACGACAAGCATTTGATGCTGAACGCTGCGGAATAGAAAAAGGAAGTGTGTTTTTGGTAAAAGCAAAAACATAAACATAAAGTCGAACACAATTGGTTTTTATAAAAACGAAGGTTTTGGACACGTTATTTATAATCCTGCTTTCTTGCAAAGTGGAGAGAAAGGACTTTCTATATACAATTTTAGTGAACAAAAACCAGAAACTGTTTCTATAAAAGCGCACCAAGATATAGATAATGAATTGATAGCTTTTTTAAAAAAGAAGAAAGAACAGGCTGTTAAACAAGGCGTAATTATTGAAGCTGTTAATCATTTTGTAGATGAATATGGAAAGCTTTTCCAAAAATCACAGTTTGCTTCACAATGGGGGAGTATAAAAAGTTTTGCAATGGTGTATTCTGAAGATGAAAAACTTAGAGAAGTGATAAATGTTTTTCTAACTCATGGGGTAAAATCAGAAGATTGGAAAGAAAGAGGACGCCGCGATAAGCTTAAAGGTTTCTTGGTGGCTACGGAATTTGAGGGACATTTGCAAGAAGCGGTTATCAATTTGGCATCTGAAATGGCAAAAATTTGTAAGTCATAAAAATGAAAAAAATGGAGAATACATATAGATATAGACAAATAGCAAGAGTTACATTCGAAATAACTACTCCACTTTCTGTTGGTAGCGGAAATAAAGATATAACAACCGACTCAGTTGTTATGAAAGATGTTAACGAACTTCCTTACATTCCTGGAACAACATTAGCAGGTTTAATTCGACATTCATTATCGGTCGGTACTCAAAACAAATTAATGGGGTGGCAAGAAAAGAAAAGCGGAGAAGGTTCTCGCTTGATTGTTACCGAAGCAAAAATACTTTCGGCAGAAGGTAAACCTATTGACGGACTAAGTAGTTGTGAAGACACGGTAACAAAATTGTGTAAAGAATTGCCAATTCGCCAACACGTTCGTATAAATCAACAAGGAACAGCCGTAAAGAATGGAAAGTTCGACGAAGAAATTGTACCAAAAGGATTGCGGTTTTGCTTTGAAATGGAAATAATGGACAATGAAGATTGTTCAAAAGATATGAATGACATTTTAGCCATAATTCAAACAGACGATTTTCGTATAGGGAGTGGCACCCGAAGTGGGTTTGGACAAATTAAAGTTATCAGCATTTTGAGAAGAGGTTTAGATTTAAATGACCCTACCAATTTAGAACTTTATCTTGAAAAATCGTCTTCGTTAGCAAAACAATGGAAAGGTTTTGAATCGTTCCCAGTTGAAAGTCTCACATCTGCTAATTACGTTCGTTATGAATTGAGATTACAGCCTACAGATTTTATGTTGTTTGGCTCTGGATTTGGCGATGACCGTTCGGATATGACTTATGTTCGTGAACCTATTATAGAATGGAAAGATGGAAAAGCTGTATGTGCAGAACGCGAAAAATAATACTTATACCAGCAACTTCAGTAAAAGGTGCACTAGCACATCGTACAGCTTTATCATTACAATAAATTAAACAATTGGTTTGCAGATACTAAAACAGTAGAAGAACTTGAAGAATATATAGGAAAAGGAAATGAAGCTGTAAAGGCTTTGTTTGGTTCGGAAGGAAATAGTAAAGGCGAAGACAAACAACGTGGTGAAATACTTTTTTCTGACGTAATAATAAAGAACGAAGAGACTTTAAAAGGAAAAGTACTCAACCATGTAAAAATAGACCGTTTTACTGGCGGTGCTATTGAAGGAGCATTATTTTTCTGAAGAGGTTCATATGTACCCAACCAAAATATAATTTTAGAACTGCGACGCTATAAGTTTGAACCAGAAGATAAAACATAATTCTAGCTTTCGAATCAGCTTTAAAAAGATATATGTAAAAGGTTATCTTCCACTTGGTGGAGACGTAAACCGTGGAAATGGTACATTTAAAGGATGTTTAATTAAAGAATGAAAAACAATTTATGATAACGATAAATGATATAGATTTCAGCCTACCTTACGAAGGATATTTATGGCTGAGTAACGAAAATAACCCACAATTGTCTTATCCAGCAGCCAAGATTGATGCACAATTATGTTAGAATCTCAATCCTTTTCATTGCAGAAGGGTATTTATATAATAAGGAGACAAGAAAGTCTATTAGCATAAAATATATAGATGGGCAATATCATATTTATGAGACAGAAGTAAACTCTACCGATATTAGCAATGAAGATGTTGATAAAATAGAATATCTAACCTGGCGCATGCCTAATTCTTCTACTTTATGGGCAAAATTTCTGCGTTATTGGCATGAAGTTGAAGATGCTAAATGCCTTGATATGAAAGTTCTTGAAGTAGAAAAAGAAGTGTTTGTAGGATTTAAAAAGAGAAGGAGTAGGAAATGGCATATATGAAATCACCTTTCAATTTTATTGAAATTTCTGATAAAATTTATAATCCAGATTGGAGCGAACAAATATCTCATGATATACCATTTTTCTGATGGTGTAAGTGGAGTTATTAATCTTGAAATAAAAAGCACATACACCCTATATTTATTCGTAATGGTCATACCAAAGAAGATGCAGAAGCAAGAAAATGCTGTTTATAGAAGCTTTTTCAAATATAGAAAATCGTTATTTTTATTCCAGCAACTTCAATTAAAGGCGAGTACGTAATATTTTTGAGATATTAAGTTTTCTAAAAATGGAAGTTGATCAAAGAAGTTTATTTGCACAACGAGAATGGACAAATACTGAATTATATTCGATAAAAAGGAAACCAGACAGAGATACTTTGTGGTTGGTTAAGGCGGAAAGGCGAGGATTATGAAATAATTAATTGTGGTAAAGCCATATCGCATCAGCCATAAGAATATAGATGATTACATCGGACATAATTTGATGGAAAGTAATTTCTCTAAGAAAAATGGTATTGACCTTAATAAAGAAAAAGATGGTTATGACCCTAAGACTGCAATTTATAAGTATCATCTTATAGAAAAAGAAGGAATTAATTTAAATAACCTAACCTTTGTGGTAGATGAAGAGCATTGTAATAAATATAATCTCGCAAAGTGTTTTGTTTCAAAAATGGAAATATTCATGGTACAATTGTATTAACAGGGCAACCTGATAAATGGGACGGACGAGAAGAAGAATTAGATGATGAGATAAAAACTAAAAAGAAGCCAACAGGAAATACTACGAGTTTGTTTTTGCAGATTGTGAAGTGGTTAAAGTGAAGAGTTTTTCTCTATCAAACGAAACGTTTGCTCATTATAAGTTTATTTACCAAGATCCTGCTGAATGGAAAAAGAATTAAAGAAAATATAGAAACAAAACAAGGCGTTCCTGTATTTTTTAGAGTTGATGGTACGAAAATAAAAAGACTTTGGCATGGCTTATCTTTATAAAACTTCCTTACGAAAGAACTCCTTATGAGGCATTGCCAGCAAAACACAGAGAAGAAACTCTAGACCTTGCTCAATGTATTTTTTTGGGTACATATACAAAAATAAAAGTTTAAAAGGCAGAGTTCAGTTTGGTTATGCTTTGTCTACGAATGCACAATCAGACGAAGATGTTACTTTTAATACTTAATTCACCAAAGGCATCATACTATCCATCTATATTCGTCAAAGTGGAAACAAGGAATTACTACAGCATATAGCACTTATAATAATGGAGTTCCTTCTGGTGAAAAAGATATTATATTCGTAAAGCAACATGGGATAAATCAATGAATAACGAAAAATTAGATACAGTTATTCACCCAATAAAAGCAGGTGCAATTTTCAATTGTTGTATAACTTTTTCATAATTTACGTTCTATAGAACTTGGTGCTTTGTTATCTGCCTTAACTTTCCATAATACAAAAAACTGTTACCATAGTTTAGGACAAGCTAAACCATATGGCTTTTGGAAAAACAACTTACTAAATCACAAAACTTGATTGCGATAACAATAACAATGATATGGAATATTATATGGCTTGTTTTGAATATGCAATCAGTAAAGCTCTTTCACAACAATCGTTCTCAGGCGAACTGCAAGATTGGACAAATCTAAAACAAATAAAAGAATTATTTGCTATGTCTGCAAGACAAGTTGCGGGGAAACAGTTTGAATATATGTCAATGGATACGAAAGGTATAAATGAATTTGTTGAAGCCAAAGGGATAATAGAGGAATAAAGCCCAAAGAATATCTTTTCGCCCATAAAAATAATATTGGGTGATGATATTAAACCAGTGTCTTTATTTCAACGTGGAAAAAGAAATAAATAAACCTATAATAGAAGCAAAGTTCCAAAGGATACGTGATTCGTATGATAAACGTTTCACAGAACTTCTCAATAAACTCGAAGCAGATGCTTTGCTCGACTTCGATAAATTAATAGAAGATATTGGAGAAAACGAAAGAACAGAAAATAGATAATGATATAAAAGAAATGCTTTTTAGCCTGAAACAAGAGTTGTTAACAGAAAAAGTAGAATTAATAAGTAAGTTTGAGGGCGATAAAAATAAACAAATTTTTGAAAAAGGAATTTTCGAATGTCTTGCTAATCTTTCTTCTTATGGCAGGTGGGAAAACCCTTATGAAGAAGTGGGAAAAATGGTGTTCTGAATATGATAATGGAAGAAGTATTCTTACTGAATCTGAAAAAGCAAGATGCTGTAACACAATTAGCATCAGCATTTGTAAATGCAAAGAAGGCAGATCAGAAGAAATTTAAATGGAAAAATGCTCAAAACTTCTCGAATTGAAGTTAATGCAAATAATATAATCAATTATCTTAAACAATAATAGTATGTCAAAGATACTAATTTCGTTCTTAGGAACAGGGCTATAAAATTATCGAAGATAACAAAATGTAGTGTCTGGAAAAATTATAATAAGAAAAATAAAAATTATAATTAAAATTCTGAAAATTCTTATTATAATCTATCTACATTTTTAATTAAAAATAAAAACGATTGGTATATTACGGAAATTAAGCTCCTATATGAAGTAATGGTATGGAAATTAAAAACGATAATAAATCACTCAATAATTTTTCACCAATAACAAAAATAGATATGAAGAAAGTATTAGTTTCTATATTGAGCGATCATCTTGTGCCCAATTATCTTTTCATAAAAGGAAATGCGGGCAGTATAATGAGTTGTTATTTATCGACACCTTATACAGAAAGTAAGGCGATTGCAACCCATTTGGAAAAATATTTTAGAGGATAAAGCGGAGAATATAAAAAGATAATTGTTGAAAGCGACCAATATCAGGGGTTACAATCTCTTGCAAATACAAGTCTGCCTACCGATGTCAATATATTGTAAATCTCACAGGTGGAACAAAAATTATGTCGTTGATAGTTTACGATTTCTTTCGAAAGCTCAATAGTTCGTTCTATTATATTCTATAGGTAAAAAAACACTTACTGCAATATTGAAGAAGAAAAATATGCATGCTTTGCAATATCGTATATCGCTTAGAGAATATTTCACACTCTATGGACTCCATTATGAATGCGATAATGCATTATTAAAGGATGCAAGACTACTTTTTCAATTTTTCGAGAAGCAAAAGAAACGAAAGTTTTATCTTTCAGATGAAATAAAAATTCACATCAAGCCGAAACTGCAACAGATAAGAAATATTATGCAGGAGAGTGGTTTGAAGAGTATACTTATTTTGCGAATTAAAAAGAACTGAATTTACGCGAACAAGATATAGCTATGTCCTTGAAGATATAGAGAAGATTCTCAAAAATAACGACAACGAAATAGATGTTGCCTTTATGTATGAGAATGCTCTTTATATTATAGAATGCAAAGTTAGTATGAATGGATATGGAAAGGAAAAATGGCAAACCATAGAAGACTCATCTTTATAAATTAGCAGCCATAGTAAAGATTTTGGACTTATAGTGCGTCCTTATATATTTACACTCCATAAAATGGAAAAACTACCCTGACGGCTCACTTAAAGGTCTTCAAAAGCGTATGCAAATTTTGGGTATTCGTAATATTATAGATGGCAAACAATTATCAAAACCAAAAATAGAGTTTTAATCATGGCACGAAAAATATTTATATCTGTACTGGGTACTGGGCTTTATGAACGTGGAATATATACTAAAGGAGAGTTTAAATCTACTGAAACGAGGTTTATACAACAGGCAACTATAGAATTGCTTTGGTGCAAAAAGAAACGTGGACTGAAGATGATAAAATATGTATTCTGCTTACTGAACAAACAAGAAAATTAAATTGGGACGTAACTGTACGTAAAGCTCGTTGTACTGGAGAGGAAATACCTTACGAGGGGTTAAAAGATATATTAAAAGAAATGCATTTGAAACCTGCCGTTCTTGATATTCCTATTCTTGATGGAAAGGACGAAAAGGAAATGTGGGATATTTTTCAGACGGTATTCAATCTGTTGCAGGAAGACGATGAGCTATATTTCGATTTAACTCATAGTTTTAGATATTTACCTATGCTCATTCTTGTTCTTGGCAATTATGCTAAATTTCTAAAAAATGTGCAGATTGCTCATATTTCGTATGGAAATTATGAAGCACGAAACGAAAATGGCTCACCTATAGTAAATCTTCTTCCATTAGCAGCTCTTCAAGATTGGACATTTGCTGCTGCAGATTATCTTCATAATGGACAAAGTGAACAGTTGGTACAACTCACCAAAAATGCAATAAACCCAATTCTAAAGGCAACACTTGGAAAAGATGAAGGCGCAAATAGTTTAAAGAAATTGTTTACTACGTTAGAAACAATAACAAGTAATATGCAAACTTGTAGAGGTTTGCCCATTACGCAGGAAGACGATGTTTTTAAATTGAAACAATCTATTGAAAGTAGTTCAGCAGATATTATTCCTCCACTTGTTCCTGTGATAAAAGAAATAGAAAGATCTTTCTCAATTTTTCGGCTGATGCCAATACAATTAATGGTTTACATGCTGCAAAGTGGTGTTACAAAAACCGAATGTATCAACAGGCAATTACAATATTGCAAGAAACTATAGTAACAATGGTTTGCGAAAAAACTAATCTACCTATAGAGAACGATAAAACAAGAGGACTTGTAAATTCAGCTTTTATATTGTTTTTAATAAGAAACAACATGATGAAGATAGTTGAGTCTTAATTATGAAAGTAGAGATGATACTATAAAAATAGTAAGAGAATTAATTCAATTACCAATTATCAATGATCTTTCTAAAGTCTTTAGTGATGCAACTGAATTACGCAATGATTTTTAATCATGCTGATTTAGACCAAATCCTTCAAAGATTAATAAAATTAGGATAATATAGGAAAATGTATTAACGAAGTGTTTAATTTATTAATACCCCAAAGCGATGTTCATTAACTTTTCTAACCATTTATTGTCTACGTGGACTGAAAAGCAGATAAAGGCTGCAAAAGAATATGGAGAATTGGAAGAAATTGTTTTTCCAAATATAAATCCACAGTTTACAACTGAGCAAGTTCAGATGTTAGCAACAGATTATGTGGCTAAAATACTGACTCATTATCCAATTGAAAATCTCACAGTACACGTTATGGGCGAACTTACTTTTTGTTTTTCTGTTGTTCAACAACTTAAAGAAAAAGGTGTACGTTGTGTTGCTTCTACTACCGAACGTGTTGTGGAAGAAACGGACGATAACAAGAAAATTTCGAAATTCACCTTTGTTCAGTTCCGAGAATATTAACAATTGCTTGCAGATATTGATTGTAACACTCAATATCTACAACAAAATAAACACTATTGCCTAATGGAATTAATTCTAAACACTTTTGGAGTTTCACTAAATCGCGATAACGAAGGTTTTGTTATTAATACTTCAGATGGGAAACAACGTATACCAGCTGTTGGAATAGATAGTATTCAAATAAGTCGAGGTGCACAAATAACGAGCGATGCTGTAATGTTGGCTATAGAACGCGAAATAGAAGTGTTGTTTGCGGATCGTTCTGGAAATCCAATCGGACGTATTTGGGAGTTCAAAATATGGTAGTATTTCTACTATTAGGAAAGGACAACTTAGTTTTGTTTACTCGCACAATGCCGTAGACTGGATAAAAAATGTGCTGCTTAAAAAAATAGAAAACCAACAAGCGCTAATGCTTCTTTTCAACAATAATGATAATCCGAACGTGTCTACCGAAAAGAACATTGCTCGGTTGGAAGATTATAGAAACTAAGATACGTGCATTAGATGGAGATATTGTAAACGATATTGCGCCTCATGCTTAGAGGTTGAAGGATAAGTTCTCACGAATTTATTTTTAGTACCATAAATTCGTTTCTTCCAGAACAATTCCGTTTTGAAAATAGAACACAACACCCAGCTCTTGATGTTGCAAATGCTTTTTTAAATTATGGATATGGCATACTTTATGGGCGTATTGAAGGAGCACTTATAAAGGCAGGAATAGATCCATATATTGGTATTTTGCATCGCGACGATTATAATCGTCCTGTCTTGGTTTACGACATTATAGAAATGTATCGTATTTGGGTAGATTATGTCGTTTACACGCTTCTTGCCCAGAATGTCATTACAGAAGAGTTTTATTCTGTTCAGCGAAGATGGTTCTTATTGGCTCGAAGCTTTAGGAAGACGTACTAATCCAGTCGCTTAACGATTATATGGACGAAATAATAACTATGAAAGGAGTTACACGTTCCCGGCTCACGCATCTCTTTTTATATACAATCTTTAGCCCAAAAATTTAAAAACGAAAAAGTGTTATGCTATTATTTGGAACTCAACATACAATCGGCAGCCGACGAACTACGAAAAAGTTCAAGAGGAATATCTTTATAATAGTTTTATGAAATCCTAAACCTACCATTGCTACTGCCATAAAACAGTTGCGTATTATATAGTAGCGGATAAAAATGGCTACAACCAGCTAAAACGCAAACTTCCTTATTTTGTTTGTACTAATTTAATCTGCCGTTTCGCGTAAAAGAGAACTTTTTGCTTATACAGAAAACTTTATTCTCGATTTTCGATCATCTTTTCTTCAAAACAATTATCGCTGAAAGAGGTTCGCGAAAAATTATTCAAGACCAACAGGTGTTACTGTGTTTGCATCGCTAAGCGAAGATGGAATTAAGGTGATGTTTTCGTTAAAAGAGCGGTGTTACGATGTGGCATTTATTCTATTTTCTATAAAGCATTTGCTGCAACCTTTGCAATGCGCCATAATCTTATGCAGGTTTCCGATAGTAAACGTCAGATGTATCCAGAGCTTGCTTTGTTAGTATTGATACTGAAGCTTATTTCAATCCAAATTGTACACCCTGTAGACATTAATGCTTTATATAGACGAAGCTGATTCTGATGCTATTTTCAAAAATGAAATACGAACAAGAACAGCACGAAAAAGGTTGCAAAAGAAAAACGAAAACGAACAAACGCCAGAAGCAAAAGACCCTGATAAAGAAATATTAGAATGTATTCGACAGAAACTAAACCCAAAAAGTTCTCCAAAAACAGAGACAAAGCAGGCTTTTGTTCCCGAACGTCTGAACGAGATTATAGACAACTTAAAACAATTTATAGAAGCAACAGGAGTACAAGTTACCGAAATTATAAACATACAATATGCAAAAAAAATAAGAGCACGACTTGGACAGAGAGAAGCCGAAATAAATCTTTTCTACGGAAAAGCGGATTTAGTGTTGTTATTTCTCCACGAAGAAAGACTAACGAAGGAGTTAAAACAATTTGCTTGCAGAGATAGTTAATAACTTTTTGCTGCAATAAAATGGCGAGCCATTGCTATAAAAATACTATAAAACTATAGAAATATGCGTAAACAACTTCCATATATAGAAATTTTGCGTAAACTTAATAGGGCTGGTGTAGAAAAATCGCCAACTATTAATAGAGAAGTAGGGCAATATCGATAATATTCCAACGCTGCACGAACGCATAAATTTTCTTCTGGAATAGTAAACGAAAACATCGTCCCGCTACAAATATGTTATTCTTTGTTATGTATGATATTGAGAGCAATAAAGTTCACTACCATTGCGAAATATTTAGAACGAAAGGTGCACCCGTATTCAGCGTTCTATATTTCTTGCCGATCTCGACAAGGCAGTTTACGACGAAATAAAAAGTAATCTGGCAGAAGTGCAGGCTCTTTACGATAATAACGACAGCATTATTGTTTGTCCTGTATCTACCGACCAGCTAAAGGCAATGAAAGTTATTACGAAGATATTAATATAGATGTTATACTTCGTTCTAACAATACACTTTTCTTTTTAGGCGTATTCAGTAAAATATACATCGAGATTAAGTAGGTGTAACTATATTTTTCTCTTTGTGTAGTGTTACTTTTTTGAGAGTTCTGTTTTGTTTTTCTGTAGTATAACTTGCAATATACTTTCAGGAAAACGAGCTTTTTCTCATCTGAAGCGCAAAAAGTATAATAAAAAGTGCTTTTTAAAGCATATCTTAACAAAGATTTAACAGCGTTCTTTGACATTATGAACAAAAATATGTACTTTTGCACTCGCTTTTGAGATACTTAATTTCTGTTAAATAACAATAGCTGTCATCGAAATTATAAACCAAAATGCTTTATACAAAAGGATATGTAAGTCTTTGCTCTCATTGAGTATATTCCATTACAACAAGGATTAAGACTCATAAACTGCCCTTGTCGCTACTTCAATCAGCCTCATTGAGTATATTCCATTACAACAAGGATTAAGACCCTCAGCCAATTCCGTTCTGCCTAAAAAGTGAACTCATTGAGTATATTCCATTACAACAAGGATTAAGACTGATAAAAATACCGATTCGTAAAATCTTGCTTGCTCATTGAGTATATTCCATTACAACAAGGATTAAGACATCGGGTATTCCTGAGCTTAAACTTTTCACTCTCATTGAGTATATTCCATTACAACAAGGATTAAGACAGTAATTTAATTATTAATAAAATGAATAGTATCAAGCTCATTGAGTATATTCCATTACAACAAGGATTAAGACGCAAGACCAGCAGCTAACATAGGAATAGCTGCAACTCATTGAGTATATTCCATTACAACAAGGATTAAGACAACAAGTTCTGCTTTTGATGAAAAGAAAAGAGCCTCATTGAGTATATTCCATTACAACAAGGATTAAGACTAAGCTCGACCAGTTTATGGATCCTCATTGGTAAGCTCATTGAGTATATTCCATTACAACAAGGATTAGACCCATAGGTTCCAACATAAACGCTTTGCATTCATTCTCATTGGTATATTCCATTACAACAAGGATTAAGACGGTTAGGCTGGAGAGTGTTCGTAACGTCGTTCTCTCATTGAGTATCATTCCATTACAACAAGGATTAAGACTATTTAATTTCTACTTTGTAAAAGTAGTCATTGCTCATTGAGTATATTCCATTACAACAAGGATTAAGACCTGAATGTTATCAGTCGGTCGCTCAGCACACTTCTCATTGAGCATATTCCATTACAACAAGGATTAAGACTTATTATTTCTTCTTAATTGGAAAAATAAAAACTATCTCATTGAGTATATTCCATTACAACAAGGATTAAGACTCTCTTGCTTCGTTTGCAGAGCTAACTATTATATACTCATTGAGTATATTCCATTACAACAAGGATTAAGACAAACTGTATATCGTGGAACTCTTCGGGAGTATGTGCTCATTGAGTATATTCCATTACAACAAGGATTAAGACCTCGCCTTCAGAGTCAGCATGAAAAACATAGAACTCATTGAGTATATTCCATTACAACAAGGATTAAGACTTTTTGTTATTATCGTTTTCGGCGTAATGGACATTTGGTAGGCTGAAAACCTCTCGTGTTTTAGTAATGGACATTTGGTAGGCTGGTAATTCCAGCCTACTTTTTTATATTCAGGAACCCATCTATGAACTTCTTTTTATTAACCTCCTTCATTCCATTATGATTACGCAATGCCCTTTTAAGTTGTGAGTTGAATCCTTCCAATAGATTTGTTGTATTGGGTATCTCTAATTCAGGATATTCTTCATAGGTATATAGCCATTTAAGGTGTGTCTTCACCGAACGCCTTGCACTTCTCAGTCTTCTATGTGTATAGGTTGTCTTAGCCTGAGATTAGTAGAGTTCGTTCATCGAGGAACTCTTTCCATTCATCACACCATTTATCAAAGCCTGATGTGAATTCTTCTTTCCGGATAGAGAACATGCTCTCCATTAATGCCAGCAGCTCGATGCCTGCGGGCAAATGCGGATTGTTGGTAGAAGTCTTCTGACTATCTGCAACTGGTGGAATTGCACATCTGTACAGGGGCAGGATGTTACAGCTTGTAAAAAGCCCGATATGTCCATCACACACCACTGCCTTTGTCCGAGTTCCACCCTCCCTCAATGCATCTGAGTCCTCAAGGTATTCCTGGTTGGTCTCGTTCCTGACAAACCTGCGATGAAGTATCCCGCCTGATGCGGCATCTTGAAGAGCATCACACCAAAGGTCTTGGAGAAGTAGGTCGTGTCCAGTATTATTGTTGCAGATTCAGGATAGATGGGAGTGAAGCTGTCTGCCACTGAACTTAGCCTACGGCGTATGGTTCTTTCTGAACATTTGTGAAGAGTGGAAAGCTCAGAAATAGTTCGTTTCTCGGTCAGATAGTCATTCCATAAACACACATTGTCATACGATGACCACTTTGAAATTGCCTGCCATAACCTCGCAAAAGTACATCCTGGACATTACGCCGATGACCATTCTTTTTAACATTTGAACTGTTACAGAATATACAGTATTCATAAGCTTTTCAAATGCTGCAAAGGTATTAGAAATAAAGGACATTTGAGAGGTTTCAGCCTACCAAATGTCCATTACGCCTGTTTTTCATTTTCTTTATAAGGCTCTCATTGAGTATATTCCATTACAAACAAGGATTAAGACGAAAGCGTAGAATCTATCCGTTAGTTTTTACGCTCATTGAGTATATTCCATTACAACAAGGATTAAGACAATAAAGGAAAGCCGAAGCCCTCATTGAGTATACTCATATTAGTATATTCCATTACAACAAGGATTAAGACGGACACGTGCAGTTTCTCACCTTTGGCAAGCTCATTGAGTATATTCCATTACAACAAGGATTAAGACCGCAACAGTCAATGCTTTGTGTCAGCTGTTCAGCTCTCATTGAGTATATTCCATTACAACAAGGATTAAGACTTATTACTTATTGAATTTAGCGTACAATGCGATGTATCTCATTGAGTATATTCCATTACAACAAGGATTAAGACAATTTTATTCTTCAATATTTGGAAATTTTGCTTCCTCATTGAGTATATTCCATTACAACAAGGATTAAGACCTCATACGAAATTTCATATCGGTGATTTTTTCTCTCATTGAGTATATTCCATTACAACAAGGATTAAGACCATCAGACAAAGTCAGTATGTCACTATAACCACTCATTGAGTATATTCCATTACAACAAGGATTAAGACATTAACGAAATTAAAAGTACGTTCATTAAAGACCTCATTGAGTATATTCCATTACAACAAGGATTAAGACGCTGCAGCAAGTGTTAAGTACTTTGTTTTCCCTTCTCATTGAGTATATTCCATTACAACAAGGATTAAGACCTTTCATGTGTTTTCCATCTGTACAAGATGTAACCACTCATTGAGTATATTCCATTACAACAAGGATTAAGACATCATAATACGTCGTAAACCAAGATACTAATATACTCATTGAGTATATTCCATTACAACAAGGATTAAGACTCTGTAGGTACTGTCGTTATGGGGGCTGTGAGCCCCTCATTGAGTATATTCCATTACAACAAGGATTAAGACAATTAAAATCCGTCTTATAACCATGCAAACGAACTCATTGAGTATATTCCATTACAACAAGGATTAAGACGATGTATAGCGTTTTTGGGTTGGCTTAAATTCTTCACTCATTGAGTATATTCCATTACAACAAGGATTAAGACTCGACCTCTCTGTAGGTACTGTCGTTATGGGGGCTCTCATTGAGTATATTCCATTACAACAAGGATTAAGACGTATCTTCGGCTGAAGCCTCGACCTCTCTGTAGGCTCATTGAGTATATTCCATTACAACAAGGATTAAGACTAAAATCCGTCTTATAACCATGCAAACGAATATCTCATTGAGTATATTCCATTACAACAAGGATTAAGACGAATGTAAACGCATATCACCGTTAATCAAATTTTTCTCATTGAGTATATTCCATTACAACAAGGATTAAGACAGCTTAGGACTTTTCAGTTTTTGTTTTCCATCCTCATTGAGTATATTCCATTACAACAAGGATTAAGACTCAAATCAAAAAAATCCTAACTGTTCCATATCCGTTGCTCATTGAGTATATTCCATTACAACAAGGATTAAGACTACCACAGGTATAAAGGGTTGGGCTAACCAAACCTCATTGAGTATATTCCATTACAACAAGGATTAAGACCCGCTTTCCCTTTATTTTATCTGAATTTGTCCTCATTCTCATTGAGTATATTCCATTACAACAAGGATTAAGACACAGTTTTTGTTTTCCACTCATTCATACTTTTTTCTCATTGAGTATATTCCATTACAACAAGGATTAAGACAATCGAAGCCTGCATTGCGGAGGGCAGAGAATACCTCTCATTGAGTATATTCCATTACAACAAGGATTAAGACTTTATTTATCAGGATTATAAGTACCGCCTATGTTTGTCTCATTGAGTATATTCCATTACAACAAGGATTAAGACAACACATGGCCATACGGCCATGCGGCATGCCCCTCTCATTGAGTATATTCCATTACAACAAGGATTAAGACATACAGTTTTTCTGGTGTGTCTCACCGGCTTTATCTCATTGAGTATATTCCATTACAACAAGGATTAAGACTAGGCTTCGAGGTTTACTTTGTGGTAGCGGTTGTGCCTCATTGAGTATATTCCATTACAACAAGGATTAAGACGGGGTGTACCGATTGCGTATAATTAGGCAAGTGCCTCATTGAGTATATTCCATTACAACAAGGATTAAGACCCTTAATGCTTCTTTTGATGGAGAATGGGAGTAAACTCATTGAGTATATTCCATTACAACAAGGATTAAGACGTAAGGCAGCGGCACAAGCCAGCCTTTCGGGACGCTCATTGAGTATATTCCATTACAACAAGGATTAAGACCCATCATGTTTAACGCCATCTTTATATAAAAGGTCCTCATTGAGTATATTCCATTACAACAAGGATTAAGACTTTGTTTTCCACTCATTCATACTTTTTTTTTATCTCATTGAGTATATTCCATTACAACAAGGATTAAGACTCGTGGCGCGAAGTAGCTCGTACATACTTTGAAAAGCTCATTGAGTATATTCCATTACAACAAGGATTAAGACCAATAATTTCTAATTGCTTCGAGGAGGTCTTGTTCTTCTCATTGAGTATATTCCATTACAACAAGGATTAAGACGTCTAAGTATTTACAGAAAGAACTGGACAATGTTTCTCATTGAGTATATTCCATTACAACAAGGATTAAGACATAAATAGTGAACGGAGGTGAACTACGTCCTCCTACTCATTGAGTATATTCCATTACAACAAGGATTAAGACTCAATAACTTGTTCCATTTTGAATAACTCATTGAGTATATTCCATTACAACAAGGATTAAGACATATGATTGACAGCAAAAGAAGCTTCTTCATTGCTCATTGAGTATATTCCATTACAACAAGGATTAAGACTAACAGGCTTGTCAAGAGATAATGAAACACTAACTCATTGAGTATATTCCATTACAACAAGGATTAAGACTGAAGTATGTCAATCATTGCACCACTAAGAAGAACACTCATTGAGTATATTCCATTACAACAAGGATTAAGACACTGACATAACCTCTAACAGGCTTGTCAAGAGATCTCATTGAGTATATTCCATTACAACAAGGATTAAGACACTTCACTAACTGTTCAATAACTTGTTTCTTTTCCACTCATTGAGTATATTCCATTACAACAAGGATTAAGACTCAATAACTTGTTTCTTTTCCATTTTGAATAAATCTCATTGAGTATATTCCATTACAACAAGGATTAAGACGGAAGGGTATGTTCTGAAGGGTTGTGCCCGTGTGCTCATTGAGTATATTCCATTACAACAAGGATTAAGACTATTTAACATCATCTTCATGAAATTCACCAGCCTCATTGAGTATATTCCATTACAACAAGGATTAAGACTTGAAAGTGCTGCTCGGCTTATTACCGAAACTTAAAGCTCATTGAGTATATTCCATTACAACAAGGATTAAGACATACTTAACAAGTTTTGCACCATTCTTTAACACTCATTGAGTATATTCCATTACAACAAGGATTAAGACTACTTTTGTTTTCCCTTGCTTTACCAGATCTCTCACTCATTGAGTATATTCCATTACAACAAGGATTAAGACTTGATCATCACGCAACTGCGCAACGATGCTGACTCTCATTGAGTATATTCCATTACAACAAGGATTAAGACAATTTATATAAAAATGATTAATAAAATGAATAGTATCCTCATTGAGTATATTCCATTACAACAAGGATTAAGACGGGGCTGAGCCCCTTAACCTCGCTGGGCATGGTAACTCATTGAGTATATTCCATTACAACAAGGATTAAGACGTCCTTTTACAGACTTAGCACCATTTTTGATGAGCTCATTGAGTATATTCCATTACAACAAGGATTAAGACTTCTTGACCGCTCACAACATCCTCTTGAAGAACTCATTGAGTATATTCCATTACAACAAGGATTAAGACTTTGGCAGTAGTCATCCTACCGCCTTTAAAGGAACTCATTGAGTATATTCCATTACAACAAGGATTAAGACACATAGCCACGAACAGGCTTGTCAAGACTAAGTCTCATTGAGTATATTCCATTACAACAAGGATTAAGACCCATCAGTTTGTCCGACATAGCCACGAACAGGCTTCTCATTGAGTATATTCCATTACAACAAGGATTAAGACGCTATGCAAGTTCAGTGTGTTGGTTAATGGAAACCTCATTGAGTATATTCCATTACAACAAGGATTAAGACATGCCATACATTCATACGCACCATTGCACACAAAAGGCTCATTGAGTATATTCCATTACAACAAGGATTAAGACCAAACACAGACACATTATCAGCATTACTTGACCAAGGCTCATTGAGTATATTCCATTACAACAAGGATTAAGACAAAAGATATTGTTAGAAGTACTTCATAAGTGTAACTCTCATTGAGTATATTCCATTACAACAAGGATTAAGACAACAGCTGCAAAACCAGCAGCTAACATAGGAATAGCTCTCATTGAGTATATTCCATTACAACAAGGATTAAGACATTTACATTCATAACACATAATGCCATACATTCACTCATTGAGTATATTCCATTACAACAAGGATTAAGACCCAAATAAAGCTACGATATGAATATCAATAGCTACTCATTGAGTATATTCCATTACAACAAGGATTAAAGACTCATCAAACTCTCGATAATACTTTTCTTTTCCATAATTGCTCATTGATATGTTCCATTACAACAAGGATTAAGACCGATTAAGGTTCACACCTTTGACTTTAAGTCCTTTTACTCATTGAGTATATTCCATTACAACAAGGATTAAGACCAGCTAACATAGGAATAGCTGCAACTAATCTTAAAAGACTCATTGAGTATATTCCATTACAACAAGGATTAAGACTATACAAAAGTCCCCTATTTTACGAGTTTCCAGGCCTCATTGAGTATATTCCATTACAACAAGGATTAAGACGCTACTACCATTTCTAACTCACGGTTCATTGCTTCTCATTGAGTATATTCCATTACAACAAGGATTAAGACAATGCCGAGCATTGCGTCTGCCAACTTCTCGAGCATCTCATTGAGTATATTCCATTACAACAAGGATTAAGACCATTCTCGTCATCACGAAGTTGAGCAACAATACTAACTCATTGAGTATATTCCATTACAACAAGGATTAAGACTGCAATAAACCTAATAATATATTTCATAAGTTATAGCTCATTGAGTATATTCCATTACAACAAGATTAAGACAATGTCGAGCATTGCGTCTGCCAACTTCTCGAGCATCTCATTGAGTATATTCCATTACAACAAGGATTAAGACCATTCTCGTCATCACGAAGTTGAGCAACAATACTAACTCATTGAGTATATTCCATTACAACAAGGATTAAGACAGCCACGAATAGCTTTATCAACACTCAAAGTGAAACTCGACTCATTGAGTATATTCCATTACAACAAGGATTAAGACGTATTAAGAGGTTGTGTACGCACAAAGTCATCAACTCCTCATTGAGTATATTCCATTACAACAAGGATTAAGACTTAATGATGTTACTATCCATATAATAGGTCTTTCTCATTGAGTATATTCCATTACAACAAGGATTAAGACTCTGACAAGTTGCTGTACCAACAACTCCTGCAGCTCATTGAGTATATTCCATTACAACAAGGATTAAGACTTTCTTTCCACCTGCTCCAATCTTTCAACGGACCTCATTGAGTATATTCCATTACAACAAGGATTAAGACGCAATAAGTCTGATAATATATTTCATAGTTATAAGCTCATTGAGTATATTCCATTACAACAAGGATTAAGACGTTGAGAAATGATACTAAATAGAGAAACAAAGACTCATTGAGTATATTCCATTACAACAAGGATTAAGACTAGTAACAGGAGCGTCAGCATTCTCAGACCATGGCTCATTGAGTATATTCCATTACAACAAGGATTAAGACACTTCTTTCTTTTCCATAATTGTACTTATTAAACTCATTGAGTATATTCCATTACAACAAGGATTAAGACTTTTGCAGCTATCTTTTATTCCAACGACTATCCATAGCTCATTGAGTATATTCCATTACAACAAGGATTAAGACATAATTTCAATTGCTTTGAGGAGGGTCTTGTTCTCTCATTGAGTATATTCCATTACAACAAGGATTAAGACTAAATTCTGCAGTATTTTTCGGAGTTTCCTTTTCTCTCATTGAGTATATTCCATTACAACAAGGATTAAGACTCTTCTAATACTGCTATATTATTTTCTCTATCTTGCTCATTGAGTATATTCCATTACAACAAGGATTAAGATCACCCTAAATCAAAAGTACTTAACCCCTATAAATTCAGACTCATTGAGTATATATTCCATTACAACAAGGATTAAGACCATTATTATTTAATTATTATTACTCTCACTTGAGTATATTCCATTACAACAAGGATTAAGAACACTTTAACCTTTCTATAAGAAGTAGGACGAATGACTCATTGAGTATATTCCATTACAACAAGGATTAAGACACTTCTCTTAAAATTTTTATAATTCTTGCTATAACTCATTGAGTATATTCCATTACAACAAGGATTAAGACAGCTGTCCTTTTTGAGAAAATCAAATGATGACATCTCATTGAGTATATTCCATTACAACAAGGATTAGAGACATAATCTATTATTTGTTTATTGTTATTTATTTATCCTCATTGAGTATATTCCATTACAACAAGGATTAAGACAATTAAGCAGTTTAATGTCATGCTTAGGACAGACTCATTGAGTATATTCCATTCCAACAGGATTAAGACTGACAGCAATGAAGCTGCAGCAAAAGTTCTTTCTCTCATTGAGTATATTCCATTACAACAAGGATTAAGACGATTTCAGGTTCGTGTACAATAAACCTAAGGGTTCTCATTGAGTATATTCCATTACAACAAGGATTAAGACTCCTCTACCGAGTGGTAGAGTCTTTTTGATTTTCTCATTGAGTATATTCCATTACAACAAGGATTAAGACTTTCAATTTCGCCTTGTATAGCTTTGCTGCTCTCATTGAGTATATTCCATTACAACAAGGATTAAGACTCATTGCTTCTACTATCTGCATAATTTAATTGCCAACTCATTGAGTATATTCCATTACAACAAGGATTAAGACTTTTGCTCTTTTCTCAAAGAGTTCTCTTGCTTCATCTTCTCATTGAGTATATTCCATTACAACAAGGATTAAGACATTGCAAATCTTGGTGCTATTATTGCAAATCGTGGATCTCATTGAGTATATTCCATTACAACAAGGATTAAGACCGAAAGACCAAGATTATCGAGTATCTGTGGGGATCTCATTGAGTATATTCCATTACAACAAGGATTAAGACAAGACATTGTGTCATGCTCGAAAGTGGTAACATTGTCCTCATTGAGTATATTCCATTACAACAAGGATTAAGACTAAATGCCGAGCATTGCATCTGCCAACTTGTCAACTCATTGAGTATATTCCATTACAACAAGGATTAAGACTACTCCTATGTTCATCATCTATGTCATACACAATGCTCATTGAGTATATTCCATTACAACAAGGATTAAGACCAGAGAGAGCAGAAATAGTAGTGAAACAAGTGTTGCTCATTGAGTATATTCCATTACAACAAGGATTAAGACCTTTACTAACCATGCCAAGTATAGTATCAGGATTATCCTCATTGAGTATATTCCATTACAACAAGGATTAAGACTTAACTCTTTTTCAATTTCATCTATCAAATAACTGTCGCTCATTGAGTATATTCCATTACAACAAGGATTAAGACTGTTCTTGGTAAGTTGTGATGGGAACAAACGCACTCTCATTGAGTATATTCCATTACAACAAGGATTAAGACTACTTCCCAACCAATTCTTACGATTTTGGAAACCCTCATTGAGTATATTCCATTACAACAAGGATTAAGACACGATTGTACACGGTGAACACTTCACTTACCTTTGACTCATTGAGTATATTCCATTACAACAAGGATTAAGACTTTATCAGCCTTATCCACCAATTCAAACTTGCCGACTCATTGAGTATATTCCATTACAACAAGGATTAAGACATATCAATCTTCACGCCGTTCTCCAATTCTATCGCACTCATTGAGTATATTCCATTACAACAAGGATTAAGACGATAATCGAGCGATACGAGAGAGAGCACCCCGAAGCTCATTGAGTATATTCCATTACAACAAGGATTAAGACACATAAGCAATTGGAAAAAATAGTGTATTGCAAGACTCATTGAGTATATTCCATTACAACAAGGATTAAGACAATCCTAACCTCACCTCGCTCAACGTGGGCGAAAACCACTCATTGAGTATATTCCATTACAACAAGGATTAAGACCTATAAACTTTATCTATATTGTAAGGACCTGTTGCCTCATTGAGTATATTCCATTACAACAAGGATTAAGACCATCATATATTTTTCTGTTCCTGCTCTCGGTGTGAGCTCATTGAGTATATTCCATTACAACAAGGATTAAGACACCTTTACTGTGTTTTCCATCTGTAGTAGAAGTTACACTCATTGAGTATATTCCATTACAACAAGGATTAAGACCGTTATAAGGGCTTAATAGTTGGCGCACCAACCCTCATTGAGTATATTCCATTACAACAAGGATTAAGACGGCAAATAGTGCTCGTTTATAGTCTCTATCGTATCTCATTGAGTATATTCCATTACAACAAGGATTAATACGGCTACATAACAAAATCAGAAAAATCTCCCAATAAACTTCTATTCAATCCCTTCTGTTCCATTATGATCAACGGCTCTGCAATTAAGCTGCAGAGCCGTTGTTGTAAAGTATTTCTTATCTTATCGGTCGATTTACGCATTGTATTCTTTCCCTCTCGACCGCATAACCGACCATATACCGAGTGCTATAAACGGTATGCTGAGTATCTGTCCCATATCGATTGGCAAGCTTGCCTCGAAGTCTACTTGCACTTCCTTTGTGTATTCGATGAAGAAACGGAAGGTGAAAATAAGCGCAAGGCATAAGCCGAAGTAAAGTCCTGTACCCACTTTCTTGGGGTATTTCCTATAAATAAGGAAGATAATCCAGAAGAAAACAAAGTAGGCAATCGCCTGTAGAGCTGTCCGTGCGCGGATAGGTATCAACATCGTAGAAAACAAACGCCCAAGGCACATCGGTTACCTTTCCGATAATCTCCGAATTCATCAGATTGCCCAAGCGAATGAACACCGACGTAATGGTAGAGCATATACCCATAAAGTCTAATACCACCCACACATTCAACTTAGTACGCTTAATGTAGAGGTAAAGGGCTATAAGCAGCCCCACAACCCCACCATGCGAAGCCAAACCCTGATAGCCTACAAACTTCCAACCGCCGCCGGCAAGGAACTTTATAGGGAGAAATATCTCGACAAAATGTTGCCAAGAGTCGAAGAAATCTTCTGGTTCGTAGAAGAAACAATGCCCCAGACGTGCTCCAATAAATGCACCAAGGAAGACGTACATGAACATTGGTTCGAACTTTTCTACTGGTATTTTGTGGCGTTTGAAGAGCCATCGCATAAGGAAATATGCAACAGCAAAGCCCACAAGCCAGCACATTCCGTACCAACGAATGCCCATTGAGCCGAAACGCACAAGGTATTCGTCGGGTTGCCAGGCTATATAAAGCAAATTATTCAGCATGTTTTATTTCTCCATAAACTATACATTGAAGCGGAAGTGCATAATGTCGCCATCTTGGACAACATATTCCTTGCCTTCTACGCCAAGCTTTCCAGCTTCGCGGACGGCAGCTTCGGAACCGTATTTCAAATAGTCTTCGTACTTGATAACCTCTGCACGAATGAATCCTTTCTCAAAATCGGTGTGGATAACGCCGGCACATTGCGGAGCTTTCCAACCCTTATGGAATGTCCATGCCTTTACCTCCATTTCACCAGCAGTAATGAATGTCTGGAGATTAAGTAGTTGATAAGCTTTCTTTATGAGTCGGTTCACACCGCTTTCCCCCAGTCCAAGTTCGTCAAGGAAGAGCTTCTTGTCTTCGTAACTCTCTAACGACGCTATGTCTTCTTCGGTCTTGGCAGCGATAATCATCGCTTCTGCGCCTTCTTCGGCAGCGATTTTCTCTACTTGCTTGCTGTATTCGTTGCCGTCCTTTGCACTGTTTTCGTCCACGTTGCAGACGTAAAGCACGGGCTTTGTGGTGAGAAGAAACAAGTCGTGAGCCGCCTGTTGCTCTTCTTTCGTATCGAATTGCACGCTACGGGCGTTCTTTCCTTGCTCCAGAACCGTTTTGTAAGCCTCGAGAACAGCTACCATTGTCTTGGCATCTTTTATTGCCTGTGGCAGCCACTTTCTGCTGTTTTACGAGCTGAGACTCTATGGTTTCAAGGTCTTTCAGTTGGAGTTCGGTATCTATAATCTCCTTATCTTCAATCGGATTTACTGCCGAACCGCCTTCACGAACAATGTTATCGTCTTCGAAACAGCGTATTACATGAATGATAGCATCGCATTCGCGAATGTTGCCGAGGAACTTGTTGCCTAATCCTTCGCCTTTGCTTGCACCCTTAACAAGACCTGCAATGTCTACAATCTCGCAGGTAGCAGGGACGATTCGCCCCGGGGTGGACTATTTCAGCGAGCTTGTTCAAACGCTCGTCGGGCACGGTAATAACCCCCAAGTTGGGTTCTATCGTGCAAAAAGGAAAGTTGGCTGCCTGCGCCTTGGCACTGCTCAGACAGTTGAAAAGTGTAGATTTGCCCACGTTTGGCAAACCTACTATACCACATTTTAATGCCATATTCTAAATAAACGTTTATTTTCTTTTGGTGCAAAAATACTGCTTTATTCTGACATTATAATCTTTAAAAGCACTATTTTGTGTTCCTATCCTAAATTGTAAGCTATTTTGCATAGCTTAATATAGCCATTGTTGCATTATTCGAACGCCTTCGCTTCGGCTTCGGCAATAATGCTTTCTTTCTCGTTGTCTTCTGTGTTAGAGACATGTTCCTCGCTTTCTATTATGGCAGAAGCATCGTTCTCGTCATCTTCTAACGGCAAAATAGATACATTATCTTCTGTTGTCTCAATAACATTGCCACCCTCTGGTTGCTCTAAAGCAATGCGCTTTCGTTTGGCTTCGAATATTCTATAGGCAAACTTCGTGTCTTTTCGGATATGTTGGAGTGTTATTTTAGCCGCTTCTTGCTGACTTTCTTTTTTCGAATAGCCGTTTCCCTCGCCACAAGCAATGTCTTCTAACACCACTTGGAAGCAAAAGATAGGACTGCCCTCCTTGTCTTTACCGAAAGAAAGCGGCTTAAACTCAAGGCAAACCTTGTGTTTCTGTGCCCATTCTATGAGTTTCGACTTAAAGTTTACTTCTTTATAGGCTACCTTATCAATATTGATAAGCTCTCCTAATATCTGCTTTTTCATAAACTTCATACAAGCCGTGTAGCCGTGGTCAAGGTATAACGCACCTACCAACGCCTCGAAAGCATTGCCCCCAAGGTAGCTATTGTGCGACTGCGAGTGTCCGCTCGACAAGATTAAACGTGTTATTCCTAAGTCGTTTGCCAACTTATTGAGGGTTTCGCGCTGCACTATCTTAGACCGGGTATTGGTTAGAAGCCTTCACGCTTGCCTGGGAAGTGTTCGAAAACAATGTCTCCAACGATAGCATCGAGTATTGCATCACCCAAAAACTCTAAGCGTTCGTTGTTAACAGGTTTGCCTTTATCGTTCCTTCGTGCCACACTTTTATGTAAAAGTGCCGTCTTATAGAGGGAAAGGTTATGCGGAAGCACACCTATTATATGATACAAAGACAAATAAAGCTCCTTTTCCTTGCGGAAAGGGAGCTTTATTCTGTTTATCATTTTATTCAGCATACTTCTTGAAAATCACGCAAGCATTGTGGCCACCAAAGCCGAATGTATTGCTAAGTGCAGCACGTACTTCGCGTTTCTGAGCCTTATTGAATGTAAAATTCAGTTTGTAATCAATTTCTTCGTCCTTATCGTCTTCCTCATGATTGATGGTTGGAGGAACAATATCGTTTTGAATGGAAAGCACACAAGCCATTGCCTCAACTGCACCGGCAGCTCCAAGCAAGTGTCCAGTCATACTCTTGGTAGACGAAATATTGAGTTTGTAGGCTGCATCGCCAAAAAGCTGGACAATAGCCTTTGCTTCTGAGACGTCGCCGACAGGAGTTGATGTGCCATGGACATTGATATAGTCGATGTCTTCAGGCTTCAAACCGGCATCGTCGAGTGCTGCTTGCATTACCAAATGTGCACCCAAGCCTTCCGGATGAGACGCTGTGATGTGGTAAGCATCGGCAGATTCACCCTCACCAACCAGCTCTGCGTATATCTTAGCGCCACGAGCCTTTGCGTGTTCTAACTCTTCAAGTATCAGACAGCCTGCTCCTTCACCCATAATGAAGCCGTCTCGGCTTGCTGAAAATGGACGCGAAGCGTGTTCTGGGTCATCGTTGCGAGTTGAAAGTGCGTGCATTGCAGTGAAACCGCCTACCCCTGCTTCGGTAATAGCAGCCTCAGCACCACCACTGACAATCATATCAGCCTTGCCCAAGCGAATTAAATTGAATGCCTGACTGATAGCATTGGTAGACGATGCACAAGCTGATGTCGTTGTAAAGTTAGGACCGTGGAAGCCGAAACGAATACTAATAGACCAGAAGCAATGTCGGCAATCATCTTTGGTATGAAGAAAGGATTGAATTTGGGTCCGTCTTCCTTATGAAGTGCATAATAACCAATTTCTTCTTCAAAGGTTTTAATACCGCCAATACCAACTCCGTAAACCACACCGATACGGTTTTTATCGGCTTTCTCCAAGTCAATGCCGCAATCTTCCACACCTTGAATGGCACTGATGAGTGCCAACTGTGTGTAGCGGTCGAGCTTGCGCCTTCTTTACGGTCGATATAATCGTTCACATTAAGGTTTTTCACCTCGCAAGCGAACTTTGCTTTTAAAAATTAGTTGTATCGAAATAAGTAATAGGAGCTGCACCACTCTTACCTTCAAGCATTGCTTTCCACGTTTCTTCAGGATTATTTCCCAACGGAGTAACTGCACCCAGCCCTGTTACTACTACTCTTTTTAATTCCATTAATTTGCTGATTTAAATTCTGTCATCGTGATTACGAGACGCTCTTAGGTTTCTTTCAGAAAAAAATTAAGGAGTTAAGCAAAAGGTTCTACTATACACTTATGAAACGTAAGTAAAACGATTGGCTTAACTCCCTTAACTCCTTTTTTCTTGTCTTAGAGCCTGAATGGACGAGCCCAAGTAAGAAATAAGTAAATGTTAAAGACTGAAAAATCAGTTGGAAGCCGAAGCTCCCAACCATCATTTATATCTTCTTCACTTTGCGTTCTCTTGGATATAAGCAATGGCATCGCCTACAGTAGCGATTTTTTCTGCCTTATCGTCTGGAATAGAGATACCAAATTCTTTCTCAAACTCCATAATAAGCTCTACTGTATCCAAAGAATCAGCGCCAAGATCGTTTGTGAAACTTGCTTCAGCTTTTACTTCGTCTGTTCTACACCGAGCTTATCTACGATAATTGCCTTTACCTTTGATTCAATTTCTGACATAATTGTTAAGTTTTAAAATGTTTAATACTAACTTTCTAAATTCTAAAATTCGGTTTTGCAAAAGGAAAGATAATTTTTCATACACGCAATTTTTGCTTAAAAAGCACTTATCTATGCACAGAATATATGTATTTGTGCAATAAAAACAGTACTTTTTGTATTATATTGCGCTAAATCAAGACATTATAACAGATGATTAGCACATTACTTCTACGGCTCCGGCACATCGTTTGCAAGCCTTCAGCACATTCATCTGATATATATTATTATAGCAGAGAGGCCTCTTTAGATAAAAATGCCTTGCTTTTTATTTTTGTGTATATGATTTATTTGAACTATATTTGCAGAAAAAAATTAAAAGAGCAGAAAATATGTCATTTACGGAACATTGTAATGAGATTTTTAGTCAAGCTATCCGCGATTACCACATCACGGATAATGTAGACACACCTATTAATAATCCATACGAAAGAGATCTCTATTGAAAACAGATTGTATTTGAAGTGCTGGATTGACACGGTCCAGTGGCATTTTGAGGACCTTATCCGCGATCCGCACATTGCTCCAGAAGACGGAATGAGTTTAAAGCGCCGCATCGACCGTTCCAACCAAGACCGAACAGACCTCGTTGAACAGATTGATTCGTATTTCCGACAGCTTTATTCTGACGTAAAAGTGCAGGAAGGAGCTACCATCAATACTGAAAGTCCAGCATGGGCAGTAGACCGCTTGTCTATCTTGGCACTGAAAATCTATCACATGAAGGAGCAAGCTGAGCGCACAGATGCATCAGCAGAACACATTCAAAAGTGCCAGAACAAGCTGAATGTGCTGCTCGAACAGCAAGCAGACCTTGGAACAGCTATCGACCAGCTGCTCGACGACATTCAGGCAGGACGCAAATACATGAAGGTCTACCATCAGATGAAGATGTACAACGACCCTGCCACCAACCCCGTACTCTACAAAAAGTAAGAGGTGAAGACCGACCACATCATCATCATGCGCTTTTCTGCCATGGGCGACGTTGCCATGACAGTTCCTGTGGTCTTCTCTCTTGCCCATCAATATCCCGACCTTCGCATCAGCGTTCTTTCCCGTCCGTTTGCCAAAGCGTTCTTCAGCCACATGCCAAAGAATGTGGATTTCATTGCAGCCGACTTGAAAAACGAATACAAGGGCATTAAGGGACTGAACCAACTATACGGCAGACTGAAGGCAAAACAGCCTACAGCCATTGCCGATTTCCACGATGTGCTGCGCTCGAAATACATACGAACACGCTTTACCCTTTGCGGATACAAGACAGTGCACATCGATAAGCACAAGAACGGAAAGCGTAAGCTCTGCCGAAAAACACATAAAGTAATAGAACAACAGCCCACATCGTTCCAGAACTACGCAGAAGTTTTAAGCAAATTGGGCTATCCTGTAAATCTTTCCTTTTCTTCTTTATTCGCAAACGGTGGCAATCAGCTGTCGCAGCTCCCTGATATAATAGGCGAAAAGCCTGACGGCGAACGCTGGATAGGCGTTGCTCCCTTTGCTGCCCACAGCGGAAAGATGTATCCAAAAGAGAAGATGGAAGAGGTGGTAAAGGTGCTTTCCACTGAATACAGCAATCTCCGAATATTCTTTTTTGGCGGTGGAAAGGAAGAAAAACAGATACTCAACACGTGGGCTGCAAAGTATAAAGGCTGCACTTGTGCTTCAGAAGTGCTGCACGGACTGAACGAAGAGCTCGTCTTAATGAGCCATTTAGACACAATGATTTCGATGGACAGTGCCAATATGCACCTTGCTTCACTTGTCGGCACACGCGTTGTAAGCATTTGGGGGGCTACTCACCCTTACTGTGGCTTCCTCGGCTGGAACCAAAAAGAGGAAGATGCCGTACAAAACACCGAACTGGAATGTCGCCCTTGTTCTGTATTCGGCAACAAACCGTGCCGCCGTGGCGACTTCGAATGTATGCACAGCATAGCCCCAAGTGCCATTATTGAGCAGTTAAACTTATAATATAGTTTATTTTACACTATAATTAAAACTAAATAATAATACCTACTGCTAAACTAATCGGCACAAACTCCTACCCATACACCTTGCTTTACAGAAGTAGAAATAGTATAAAGAATTTTTCAAAGTATATCTATCGTGTAACATCTTCTTTATCAACGCATCACAAAACCTATTGTTTTGCACAGTAAAAGCGGCTCTTTTGCAATGCGAAACAGCCACTTTCGTAATACAAAAACGAGATTAGCGTTTTTCGTTGGAATTATTTTTACAAAACCAAAGCGATTTCCACGGATTCATTTAAAGGTTTCTATATTGCCTAAGAATACTAGAAATACTAGTTGAAAAACCTTCTCCGACGAACGAATTTTATGGGTTTGACTCACAAATCGTAATCATTCTCATTATTTTGTAGTAACTTTGCCTACGTAAAAGATAAGTATGGATATACAAGAATATGAAATAATGGCACCTGTTGGCTCACGCGAAAGTCTCGCAGCAGCCATTCAGGCAGGAGCAGGCTCTATATACTTCGGTATTGGGCTGCTGAATATGAGGTCGCATTCTGCCAATCACTTCACCATAGAAGACTTGAAAGAGATTGCAGAAACGTGCAACGAACGTGGCATAAAGACCTATCTTACGGTGAATACCATTATTTATGGCGAAGACATCAACGCTATGCGCGAGATTATTGATGCGGCAAAGGCTGCCAATATCACCGCCGTCATCGTCAGCGACGTAGCCGTCATGGTGTATTGTCGCCAAGTGGGTATGGAAGTACACCTGTCTACACAGCTCAACATATCGAATATAGAGGCGCTTAAATTCTATGCACAGTTTGCCGATGTTGCCGTTTTGGCACGCGAACTGAATATGGATCAGGTTGCAGAAATACACCGACAGATTGAAGAACAGGACATTCGTGGACCTCGTGGCGAGCTTGTTCGCATAGAAATGTTCTGCCATGGAGCTTTCTGTATGGCTATTTCGGGCAAATGCTATATGAGTTTGCACGACTCAAACCGTTCTGCCAATCGTGGACAATGCACGCAAATTTGCCGCCGTTCGTATACCGTTACCGACAACGAAACAGGTAATCAGCTGGAAATCGACAATAAATACATAATGAGTCCGAAAGACCTGAAAACCATTCGCTTCATCGACAAGATGATGAAGGCGGGCGTAAGGGTCTTCAAGATAGAAGGACGGGCACGCGGTCCCGAATATGTCTACGAGGTTGTAACGTGCTACAAGGAAGCCATACAGAGTGTACTCGACGGCACTTACACCGAAGAGAAGAAAGACAAGTGGGACGAACGCTTATCAACCGTGTTCAACCGTGGTTTCTGGGACGGCTACTACCAAGGCCAACGCTTAGGCGAATGGACAAAGAACTACGGCAACAAGGCTACGGAAAAGAAGGTTTTGGTGGGCAAAGTTATGAAATACTTCTCTAAACTCGGCGTGGCTGAAATTGCAGTGGAGGCTTCTGAGATAGAGAAAGAGCAGAAAATGCTCATCACAGGACCCACAACGGGCATTATGAAGTTCGATGCAAGCGAAATACGCTACGACCTAAAGCCTGTTGAAAAAGGCAGAAAGAGGGTGGCGAGTGTTCTGTCCCCGTGCCCGACAAGGTGCGCCCGAACGATAAGGTTTATAAACTTGAAGACCAATATAGAGTAAAAACGCAAACAAAAAAACGATAAACAATGATAGAACTACGACAAATTGCCAAACTGTTTCTGCGCCTTACCATAGTCGCATCGATGCTTTCGTCGGTTGCCGACCGCTTCGGAATATGGGCAAAGGAAGTCTGTATGTCGGGCGATATGGACAAATTCGTTGCCTATACGCAATCGCTGATACCCTATATTCCTGCCGATGTTGTGCTTGTATTGGCGTGGACAGCTACCGTACTTGAAGTTTTGTTTTCGCTCTGCCTGCTTCTCGGACTGAAATTAAAGTGGACAGCATCGCTTACAGGACTGATGATACTTGTCTTTGCCATCGCAATGGCAACGTCTGTAGGCATTAAAGCACCGTTAAACTATTCGGCTTTCACCGCTTCGGCAGCAGCTTTCGGCATACTCGCCTGCGGAAATGGTATATGGGAAGTAGACAACCTGATTGGCAACCGACGCCATAAAGGCCGTCGTATTCAGATGATTAGATAAACAAGAAACAGAATAGGAAGATGACAATCAACGAAATACAAGACGAAATAATAGAAGAATTTGCCGAGTTTACCGAATGGATGGATAAGTACCAAATGCTTATCGACCTCGGCAACGAACTTGATGGGCTTGATGCAGAATATAAGAACGAACAGAATTTAATAGACGGTTGCCAGAGCCGCGTGTGGCTGCAATGCGATATTAAAGACGGTAAGCTGGTGTTTACAGCCGATTCTGACGCGCTTATTACAAAAGGTATCATTGCCCTGCTCATAAGGGTTGTAAGCGGACATACGCCAAAAGAAATACTCGATACCGACCTTTATTTCATCGAGCGCATAGGTTTGCATCAGCATTTGTCGCCTACACGCAGCAACGGACTGCTGTCGATGGTGAAGAAAATAAAGGCTTACGCGTTGGCATTTAATATGAAAGGCGAGTGAGAAAGCTACGTACCATAGAAATGAACCGCCTCTCGCTTGAGGAATTTAAGCAGAGTCGGAAGCTCCCGCTCGTTGTCGTGCTCGACGATGTGCGGTCGCTTTACAACGTTGGCAGCGTGTTTCGCTCGTGCGATGCCTTCCGTATCGAGGCGATTTACCTCTGCGGAATAACGGCTACACCTCCCAATGCAGAGATACACAAGACGGCTTTAGGGGCTGAAAACTCGGTTGATTGGCAGTATTTCAGCAATGCTGAAGATGCTGTAACACAGCTGAAAGACAATGGTTACTTCGTTTACAGCGTCGAACAGGCAGAGGGTTCAACCGCATTGCAAGACCTTTCGAAGCGTATTTCGCCCATCAACAACGATACAACTGACCCCAAGCACTACGCCATAGTACTCGGAAACGAAGTAAAAGGTGTGCATCAATCGGTTGTAGACCTAAGCGACGGTTGCCTTGAAATACCCCAGTTCGGCACGAAACACTCTCTAAACGTAAGCGTTACAGCAGGTATCGTGGTCTGGGAGTTTGCCCGCGCACTGCTGTTGTAAATATTTAGGCAGTATAAAAACAAAACAATCGCACCCTACCCTATCATCATTTGCAAGTAAGCACACTTCTCTGGATTACCGAGAGTCTTACCTTTGTCGCACGAAAGCTTCACACAGTCGTGCCATTCACGGTTCTCCGTTATGCGCATTCGGGTGAGTTTAACGACAATATTCATTGGTTTCACGTTCTCAACATCGCAGGTCAGGAAGGTTCCCATGCCGTAACTGTCCTTCACACGCCCATCTACGTAGTTGTGAATTTCTATGGCTCGGTCTATGTTTAAGCCATTGCTGAACACCACTTGCTTGGTAGCAGGGTCGATGCCGAGCGACTTATACTTTGCAATAATCTTCTCTAACTGTTCTTCTTCCACGCCGCTGTCCACACGCAAACCGGTGAACATCATCGCCATACGCTTGGAAAGGTTGCTGAAGAACACTTTGTCGCCGAAGCAATCGTAGAGATAAATGCCGTTGTCGCCATCGTAAACGTCGCTGAATTTGCGCATTACATTGAAGTTACATTCAAATATTCCGCTCACGCATTCTTCAAATTCGATAATCTGATGGCTCATTGTTCCAATGGCAATAAGGTCGTATCGCATCGCAAGATAAACGTTGCTCGTTCCTGTAAAACGCCCCGTCCAAGGGTGAAAGCCGTTATCATCGGTATAGCCACCTTGCTCGTAGACTTCCTTCATCGTACGAATGACCATATTCTGGTGGTCGAACGACATACGGCGACGCGTACCCATATCGCCTAAAATCAACCCATTTGAAAGAATTTTACGCGTCTTTTCCACACAGCGTTCATACTCTCGCTTAGGATTATAGGCGGTTATATGCCCCTGAAGATTGTGCATCAACTCCGAAACAATGCTTAAAATGGGCATCTCCCACATAATGGTAGAGTACCATTTACCACGCACTCGTATGTCCAAATGCCCTTCCTCATCTTGTGTAACCGTAAGTTCGTGAGGATTGAAGCGATAACCTCGAAGGAAGGTAAAGTACCATTCGGGCAGATAATACATACGTTTCTTCATGAAAGCAATCTCTTCTTCCGTGATAATCACGCTGGGCATGTATCCCAACTGTTCGTTCAGCAACTCGGCAAACCCCTTCGGATAGACAGTTTCATTGCGGTCGAAGAATGTATATTCCACTTCGGCACGAGGATATGTCTGCAGTATGTAGTACTGACAACTGAACGTGTAAGCGTCGTTATCGGTGAAATGTTGAATTATTTGTTGCATATTCTTTCTCTAATTTCTGCCTCGTTACTAAGGCATTACCCCTTGCAAAGATAATAAAAACTTAATGGATAAGTAGGCTAACTCCTATTTATTTTGTACATTTGCACCTAATATTAATGATAAAGAACTGAACAAATGCAGAATTTAGTTATATATAATACGCTGCATCGGCAGAAGGAACGCTTCCAACCGATAGCAGCTCCACACGTCGGAATGTATGTTTGCGGTCCTACTGTATATGGCGACCCACACTTGGGGCATGCTCGTCCGGCGATAACATTCGATGTTTTGTTCCGTTATCTGCAACATATTGGCTACAAAGTGCGCTATGTCCGCAACATAACCGACGTAGGACACTTGGAACACGATGCTGATGACGGCGACGACAAGATAGCAAAGAAGGCACGGTTGGAACAACTTGAGCCTATGGAAATTGCACAATTCTATACCAATAGGTATCATGACGCAATGCGTGCGCTTAACGTTCTGCCGCCATCAATAGAGCCTTGCGCCACAGGACACATCATTGAGCAGGAGGAACTCGTGAAAGAGATAATGGCAAATGGCTACGCTTACGAGAGCAACGGCAGCATTTACTTCGACGTAGCGAAGTACGACAAGGATCATCGCTACGGTATTCTGTCCGGACGCAACCTTAACGACATGATAAACAACTCGCGCGAGCTGAACGGCGTAAGCGAAAAGCGAAACCAAACAGACTTCGCATTGTGGAAAAGGGCTATGCCTGAACACATCATGCGGTGGCCTTCGCCTTGGAGCGACGGCTTCCCGGGCTGGCATTGCGAATGTACGGCAATGGGAAGAAAGTATCTTGGCAAGCATTTTGACATTCACGGCGGTGGCATGGACTTGGTTTTCCCACACCACGAGTGCGAGATAGCACAGGCTGTGGCATCGCAGGGCGAGGAAATGGTGAAGTATTGGATGCACAACAATATGATTACCATCAACGGACAGAAGATGGGCAAGTCGCTCAACAACTTCATTACGTTGGAGCAATTCTTCACAGGCAACCACGAAACCTTAGAACAGGCTTATTCGCCTATGACCATTCGCTTCTTCATTCTGTCTGCTCACTACCGCGGAACGGTAGACTTCTCGAACGAAGCCCTGCAAGCTGCACAGAAAGGATACGAAAGACTGATGAACGCCATAGAGGATTTGAAACGCATTCAGACCACTGCAACAAGCGACGAGAATACCAAGAAGTTCGTTGCAGCATTGTGCCAGAAATGCTACGATGCGATGAACGACGACCTTATGACACCTGCTGTCATCTCAAATTTGTTCGAGGCGTGCCACATAGTGAACCTGCTTATCGACCATAAAGTGCAAATCAGCGAAGAAGACTTAAAGGAACTCAGCGAAACGATGCGTCTTTTTGCTTTCGATATTCTTGGTTTGGTAAACGAACGTGGTGCCAACAACGATGCACGAGAGGCTGCTTACGGCAAAGTAGTGGATATGGTGCTCGACTTGCGTGCGAAGGCAAAAGCCAATAAAGACTGGGCTGTGAGCGACCAGATACGCGACGCTCTTGCCGAAGCTGGTTTCCAAGTAAAAGATACCAAAGACGGCGTAACTTGGAAGTTGGATAAATAAAAGATAAAAGCTAAACAAGGAGTTAAAGCGCAAAGGGAATCAGGAGGATAAAAACAACCTCTTGAAACTGCCCTTTACGCTTTAATTCCTTTTATTATATACGCACTGCGGTGCCCGAACAAGCCACCATCAGCATTGAACCGCCCTGCCCTACTGTCTCATAATCGATGTCGATGCCCACAATAGCGTTTGCGCCCAATTCCTGCGCACGTTGCATCATCTCGCGAATAGAAGTTTCCTTGCCTTCCTGCAATACCTTTTCGTACGACTTGCTGCGTCCACCCACGATGTCTCTGATACCTGCGAAGAAGTCTTTCATGAAGTTTGCACCAATAATTGTTTCACCTGTTACAAGTCCTTTGTACTCTAAAATCTTATAACCTTCGATGTTTTGGAGTTGTTGTAAGAATCATAATTTTTCCTTTCTTTAAGTTTTTAATTGGCAATCGCTTTGACTGCCCTACCCTTTTAACGGAATACCTCTCTAAAAAGTTGTAATTGTATTCTGCTTTTTGTAAAAAAATAATTTGTAGGGAAAAACGATAATTTCGATTTGGCATTGCGAAAGCGGCTCTTTTGCGATGCAAAACCTACGCTTTTACGATGTGTTGATGATTAGATAACGTCGTGATAGACACATTTGTGAAAGATATTTATTCTTTTATTACCTTCTTTTCGTTCATGGAATAACGTGAGTTTGATGTAAGAATTTGCCGAAGAAAGTTCACTTCTTTTCTGATTATAAAGCAAATTGAGATCATAATCAATTCTTTCTTTTAAGTAGCCTATAAATAGTATATTAGCGTAATTCTTGTATTGATTTCACGTTTGGTTAATGGCGATACAATTTTATATAACACAAGTTTGTGTGATACATACTTGTGTTATTACTTTTTCTTATTATATTTGCACTTGTAAGATGAATTAAAACATCAAGCTATGTGCAAGAAATTTGTTTATGGAGTGGCTGTTTCCGACTATAATTTCATAGGAAGGAACGAGAAACAAAGCGGCTTTTAGATAATTTTAAAGGTGGAATAAACGTAATTCTAATGTCGCCAAGACGATTAGGAAAAACATCTTTAGTGAAACATGTATGTAATAAACTCGACGATAAAAGATATTATTACGGTATATTTAGACATATTTGGTTGCAAAAAGCGAATACGATTTCTACAATAAATTAACCGCAGAGGTATTAAAACAAACTGCTTCGAAAAGCGAATTATGGTTTGAAGAAGCAAAAGAGTTTCTTTACCGTCTCACTCCTAAAATATCTTTTAGTCCTGAACCTAATTCCGATTTTTCCATTTCTTTAGGTATTACTCCAAAAACACACACGCCAGAAGAGGTTTTACAGATGGCTGAAACAATTGCTATAAAACGAAAAAAACGCATTGTTATATGTATAGACGAGTTTCAGCAAATAGGAGAAATGTCCAATAGCAAACAAATTCAGGCACGTTTAAGAACTGTTTGGCAACACCAAAAACACGTATCTTATTGTCTTTTTGGAAGTAAACACCACTTAATGAGCACTATATTTCTCCATAGAAGTATGCCTTTTTTCCAGTTTGGCGATACTATTTCGTTAAACAAAATAGCAACAGAAGATTGGGTTGAATATATTGTTTCGCATTTTGCCGATGGAAAAAGAACCATTAGCCACGCTTTGGCAGAAGAAATTTGCAAATTTACCGAGAATTATTCTGCCTACGTACAACAACTCGCTTGGTTGGTCTTTACATTAAAAGAAGAAGGGAAACTGTAACTGAAGACGATGTAAGACAAGCCGAAAAACGACTTATTGGCTACAAACGATATTCTTTTTATGCAGATGATTGAACCATTATCTGAATTTCAATTAAATTTCCTACGTGCAATAGCATCGGGAATTAAAAAAGATTTCGGACTTTCTGAAGTGCGAGAAGAATATAACTTAGGCAGCTATTCGAATATAACTCGACTGAAAACAGCTCTCTTAGAACGCGACTTAATAGAAAAACAAAACACAGAATTGGTTATAACCGACCCTATTTTTGCAAAAATGGCTAAAAAGAAAAAAATAATGCTTTTAGCTATAAAAATAAAAGAAAATACGTAGACCAAAACTATCAAGAACTTAGATCTAACGTAGAATATTATTCTCCATTAGAATATGCTTCCGGAAACACCGTTTTAAAAACCTTACATAATAAATCTTCAATTTGTAAATATCGATTTAATAAGAAATTCTTATCGCAAAGTAAACGGAATTATATTATCAGTTTCATATAAATTTAACTTACAGAAAAATAGATATAATGGAAGTAATGCTGGAGTGTCTGAACGGTCAAGACTGTAAAGATACAAAAAACTAACCATGTTATCAACTAACAAAAAATGCAGATTGATTTAATATGACCATATAATTATTGAACGGGATGGAAAAAGTTTATAAAACAAAAGTTGCAATTTGGCTAATATGTGCCATTATAGGATTCACTGTAATTCCTATAATACCCGTATTAGTATACGATTTTTCGTGGATTGTAGTGACAATTGTAGCATTAATTCTCTTTTTTGCTCTTTTCTCTCTTTTTGATATCCGCTATACTATCCATAATAACATCCTCTCTGTTAAATGCGGTATGTTATCAACCACCAATTATGACATAAATCAAATAAGAAAAATAAAAGACACAAATTCTATTCTTGCTGCACCGGCAGCCTCGCTAGATCGAATAGCAATATATTTCATCCAACAAAAAACACCTCTTATTATTTCACCAAAAGACAAAAATGGTTTCATAAAGAATCTACAATCTATAAATCCCAATATTGTATATAGTAACGATAAATGAAAATACAAATTACACTTCTATTAAAGGAAAAGTGTATACTCTTAGCATTACAATGATTGGGAATTTTTATATGTTTTCAAAAAGACTGCGATATAAATCAATTCAAATAAAAAGTTTGATTGTATCTTTGCAAATGAAAAATAAAATATTCAACTTAATCAAATAGAAAAAGATGAAGCTATTAAATAAGAAACTAAATAGAATGCAATGGATTAATAAAGGAATACTATTTTTCATTCTTTTATTTGCTTTTGAACCTATATTAAGTTCGTCTAATATATATTGGTATCTTTTTGGCAGTATCAGCAAGTATAGTCTTTTTTAATTTTCATTGGCTTTATATTAGGGTATATTCATAAAAAAAGATACCAATAAAGAATAATCTTATAAACGAAGGGAAAATATCTTATGGATATCTTTTAGCTTCATTGTTAGGGTTAGTATATACTATATATATAAAGGTGAACTACTAAATTTTTGGATAGTTATAATTTTTTTGGACTTAGGAAATATCTATTTAGAACAAAGTTCTAAAGATACTAAACAAAAAGGAACTTAAGCTTCTTCCAAATATAAAATTAAAGAATAAGAATATTTAATTACTAATTAAAAAAACGTAATTATGTTTTTGCAGAACATAATTACGTTTTTATCCTCTTCAATAACAGCGTCTGGAAGTGTTATTTACGATGAGCCTTTTACTCTTCTTTACTTTCTCAGCTACACCACTTTTTCGGGTTATATTCTAATCCTAACTTTTTCGCACGTTCGTAGTTTCGACGTTTTATTTTTTGTTTCTCGTCAGCTTTCTGTTTGGTTATCTTTGCGGTTTCTGCAAATAAAGTGGAGTTTGGCGTGGATTCCACGTTATTCTTACATCGCGTTTGGCTTTTACATTCTATTTCTTTTTGTGTAATAGTAAACAGCTTCGGGCTGTCGAGTATTGTAAAGTCCGGTGTCCCAAACGCCATTATCGTTCTCGTCTACTATTAGGCGCAGATAGAATGTGCCTGGTTTTACATAATAGAAAGTAGCTTCGTTGTTTTTTGCTACTACTTCTTTTATGGGTTTATCGCTTTCGTTGAGCAGTTGCAGCAAACAGTTTTTGCCTTCCATTCGTTGAAGCGACACAATTAGTGTACTAAATTCGTCGAGCGAACTCACTTTTATGCTCTGTTTTATCTTTCGTGATGCCTTGCCATATATATCAATAAAGGTGGCAGAATCTAATTCGAGACTGTACTCGTGCCCTGGATTCCATGCGCCCACAATTTTATATTGCCGAGGAATACCAGGAACACTGCCAAACTGATATTTGGCACGTTGCCAAAGTGTATCTACCTTTTCGTAAAGATGTATTTTAGACGTGTCGCAAACAGCTACTGGCGACGGTAAAATAAAGGTTGGATTTTCGTCGGGTGCTATTTGTGTTCCGTTTTTTATTCTTACTTCTAATGGTGTCGTGGGGTATTCCGTCTGATAAGGTTCGCCTTTCTTTTTATTTTTCTCTTGTTGTTTTTTCCATTTGTCGTATTCTTCCTTTTGTTGTTTCAGATGTTTTTCGTAGGGAACTTTCGACAAGACTTCTAATGTGTCGGTTTGTCTTACCAATTTTCCTAACGAATCGCTTGCCAAATAAGATACTTGCATGTGCAATGTATCTTGATTTACGAGCGTTGTATCGCGAAGCCAGTAGGTTATTGTGTCTTGATTTAAACTGGGTTCTACTACAAAAGCGTTCTTTTCGTTAAAGTTCAGACCTTTTATTTCGGGCAATTCGGCATTGCCGTAACTATAAAACAAGGTGAAATGGTCGGGTTCTTTGCGTTCTGCCTTTAAAAAATATCGGTTGGTTTGTATTTGGGTAAAGGCTGAAAGTACCACATCGTCGGGCAGAAAGTGTGTATAAGGCACTTGTTTTATATCGTTAATATGGAGCGAATCGCGCCAAATAGTGTCTTGTCGTACATCGGGTTTAAACGAAGGCATTATAATTTCTGGGGTAAATGCTATTTTTTCGCTCGCCTGATTAAACTTGTAATTGCCGTCCATGTCTTGTAAGGCATAGATGCGATAATCGCCTTTTGCCACACCTTTTATCACAAAGTGTCCGTTTCCATCGGTACGAGCAATGCGCATCATAGGTTCGTGTTGGAAAGCTGTATCGTTAAGATTACGGTAAAGTCCCACCAATATACCTTTTATTGGCTCTAAGTTTTGTGCTTCCAACACATATCCCTGCCACTTCCATCGTGTCTATATGGTTGCCCGTAGAGAACGAATAAGTGTAATTGCCTAATGGATTTCCCTCATTATTATCGGCAATGGCGTCAGAAAAATCTATGGTGTAAGTTGTGTTTGGCTTTTAAAGTGTCTTGCAAAAGCCACTGTAATTCGCTTTCCATTTACCTTTACTTCAGGTGCTTCTAATTGTGGTGGCGATACAACAACCTTTTCGGTTGGATTGTCGAGTGTTACAAACTCATTAAACAGAATGGTAACTTTCTTACTATTTACATCGTCAGAACCATTTGCAGGCGATGTTCCAAGTATTTTTGGCGGTGTTTCGTCGTACCAACCACCGTCAGGACTTCCCATTCTTGCACACGAAAATACGGTTAGTAAAAGTAGACTGAATATTCCTGCTTTCCAACTTTTTTTCTTTATGCTTTGTATGTTCATAACTTTAGTAATCTTATTGATTTATGTTCATTGCCAACATCTCGTCTATATTCTTGCGACTGTTCGATAGTCGTGGAATTTTGTGCTGACCACCAAGTTTACCCTTCGATTTTAACCAATCGTTAAACAAATCTTTCCGTGCTACTACTACTTCCAATTGTTGCAAAGTTACATCGTGAAAGCGTTTTGCCTCGTAGTCGGAATTTATTTCCTGCAACTTGCTGTCTAATATGTGTTCGAAATCGCTTATGCTGTCAGGCATCTTCGTGAACTCTATTAACCATTGATGGCGACATTTGGCATTCGAATCCATAAAAATAGGAGCTGCTGTATAATCGGATATCTGCGCACCAGTAGCTTTGCAGGCAGCTTCTATTCCTTTTTCGGCATTGTCCATGATAAGTTCTTCGCCGAAAGCATTGATAAAATATTTTGTACGACCTGTAATAACAAACTTGTAGGGACGAACAGATGTAAACTGAATTGTATCGCCTATTTCGTAACGCCACAATCCACAAACTGTGCTGATAATCATTGCGTAATTGCGCCCTACTTCTACCCCCTCTAATGGAACAATATTTGGCTTTTCATTTTCAAACTCGTCCATTGGTAAAAATTCGTAGTACACGCCATAATCTAACATTAGCAACATACTCTTGTCGTTCGGATCGTCTTGTATTCCAAAGAAGCCCTCCGAAGCATTGTATGTTTCCATATAGTGCATATCTTGCTTTGTGATAAGCTGTTCGTATTGTTCACGATAAGGCGTAAACGCTATGCCTCCATGGAAGAAAACTTCCAAATTGGGCCATACTTCTTGCAAATGTTTCTTTCCGGACAGTTCCATTACACGTACCAAAACTGACAACATCCACGATGGAACACCCGAAATATTGGTTACATTTTGCGAAAGTACTTCGCGAGCTATTTTATCTCGCTTTACTTCAAAATCGCTTAACAATGCAACTTCTTTAGAAGGTACACGAACAAGATTGGCTAATGGATTTATATTTTCTATAAGAATGGCACTTAAATCGCCAACAAGCGAATTTGGAAGATTATAGTTTGGTGAATGACTTCCACCGAGAATAAGTCCTTTTCCGCTGAAAAGTTTACTGTCAGGGTTGTTGCTTAAATAGTAAGCCAGAACATCTTTTCCGCCTTGATAATGCACATTTTGCAAACCTTCGTGCGTAATTGGAATAAACTTACTTTTATCATTAGTAGTTCCCGACGACTTTGCATACCATTTTACTTGTCCCGGCCATAATATATTTCGTTCTCCATGCCTCATTCGATCTATATATCCTTTTAATTCTTCGTAGGTATTAAGAGGTATATTCTGTGCAAAAATCGTTATAATTGTTTATTGTGAAAACAAATATTTTCTACCGTATTCAGTATCTTTGCCACGCTTAACCAAGTATTGTAATATTTCGTGTTGCATTTCCTCGCCTTCATTAATATAACGTTCCAATTCGCGTCGGCGAGGTTGAAAGTACAACTTATTTACTATGCTTGTTAAATTCATTTCTAATCCTGTTGTTTAAATTGCAAAAAGTACTGCAAAAATTACTGAATAGCCCTGCTTTTTAGCTATTTTATTCAGTTATAGATATTCTCTCTGAAAATTATAATTATAATTTCAAAATTTGTAATAAAAAATATTTTTTAATAAGAAATTCTCAAACTTATAATTAATTCTTTTTGTGTGGAAATTTAAATATTTTATATAAACTTAAAAATAAAGTTATAACAAACATATACAATTATATCGAAATATAGAGTATTATTAGGATATTCAGAAATAAAATCATATCTTTGCCATAGAAATAAAAAGTAACAAAAGGACAATGGGAAAACTTCTTGAGCAACTTAAAAATTATTTTGAGAATACTCCAGCAGATATTCTTGAGAAAGAGAGCAGAGAATGGGACTACCTCAATGAGATTGGTCCTGATGTTATAGAATATGCTAATATAATTAGAGGTTATATTGGTACAGAGATAGAATATAATTCTTCTGATGATTTCTTAAATGAAAATAATTATAGTTTCACTGTCTCTACTGATAATATAAATTCTAATGCACAATATGGTAAAGTAGCATAACTATGAACAATGAAGTAGCATTTTAAATTAGATGGCTATAAATTTACTAAGGCAATTTTAAATTTTTGATATACCGCAAAAAGCTGAGTTAGATATAAATTTCAAGCCTTCAGGTAAATTTTATGAAAAAGATAGCTGTTACAAACTATTTTTGATACTGCTGTAATCTATAAAGAGACAGATACAGTTGTAATAAGTATTTCTTGTATTGCATCTTTTTCTTTTAATGGGAAAAATTAGATTTAATGATATACCAGAATTTTTATCCTAATAGTCTCGCAAATAATTTTTCCCATATATAAGAGCTTTTTGTCAGTACACTTTCGTTACAGGCAAATACTTCTCCTATAGTATTGCCAACAGTAAACTTAATGGGATTGACAGATATTCTTTGCAAAAACACATCTGTAGTTAAATGATAAATGAAACTTACCAAAAATTTATCAAACACTTGAACATCGTAATAATAATGAAGAAATAGAAAATCATGGTCCATATTTCTGTTCTTTATTTTATGAAAATAAAAAAATTAAAACCGGTGCTAAAACTCCATGGTTAGGAGAAGGTTATTATTTTTGGGATACACGCTTAGAAAATGCAAAATGGTGGGGAGAAACCATATATAAATCTAAAGGATATGTAATTTGTCAAACATTATATGATGCGCATTCTCCTTTGCTTTTATGACCTTTTAGGCGATTTAAAATCTTTTGATGAATTTGTTAGTCTCGCAGAAGAAATAAAAAGAAAAATAAGAGTTAGTTTCTCTTTTGTTCTTCAATATTTAAAAAGCTCCCTGATTTTAATTATAGCGCAATAAGAGTTTTGGCTGTACCTAATTCTTTTTAATAGTACAACTATTTGTTTCCCCAAAATCTGGAATTTATTTAGCACAAATAGGAAAAGTTCAAATTTGCTTTTTCGATAAAAGGTTATTAAAACAAAATTTTTAGAGTTGTTGAGACACACCCATGTTCTATAAATATGACTATATAATAAGTATATTATAAAAACATACTAAATCTACATTTAAACTCAAATTAGTCATTAGTCAGAAAACAATACGATTAATTAAACAATGGATCCATTGTGATCTAATGACGATTTGGGTTAAAATCAATCTATCAGGATTATGAATAACTGTGTGGATAACTTTACTAATAACTTTAGAATAACCGTTAGTTTATGAACAATGTATAACTAACAACGAAGATATTGGGCATAACTGCTGAGTTGTTAATAGGATTTTTATAGAAGTTTTACACAGCTTTTACCGCATAAAAAGATATTAACTTACTATCTTTGCAAAGGTGAAGTTGAAATGTGGATAACTTTTATATTATAGTTGAATATCAATAAGAAAGCAAAGTATTGGAGTGTGGATAACTTTCATTCACGACTTAATAACCAAATATGCAAGAGATTGATTGAAAACTTATAAACACTATCACACCATATCATACTACTCTTTCTTTTTCTTTTTTAAAAGAATAAATAAGAGAATAATGTAACTAACAAGGAAAATTGTTAATAAGATGAGAAGATTTAAGTTTTATGCAGTGTCTGTTTTGCTGTTGTTTTCTTTACTGGCTTCGGCACAATGTTCGTTTCGCAACACTGCTTTTAATAGTGGTGAATTTTTAAACTACAATCTTTATTTTAACTGGAAGTTTGTTTGGGTTAAAGTGGGAACAGCTTCTTGGTACACTGTTTCCTCTACTTACAAGGGCATACCAGCCTATCGTGCTTCGCTGACAACGCGAGGAAACGGAAAGCTCGACAAGTTTTTCGTAATGCGAGACACGCTGCTTTGTTACAACACAAAGGATTTGGCACCGCTTTATTATCGCAAGGGTGCAAAGGAAGGCAAGCGATATACGGTAGATGAAGTGTTCTATTCTTATCCGAAAGGTAAAGTAGAAATAAAACAACATCGTATAGATGGTGACGGAGAAAAGCATTGGAAGACCAGTTCGCAAACAGAATGCGTTTACGATATGATGAGTATATTCCTTCGGGCACGCAGCTTTAATCCTACGAGCTGGAAAAAAAGGGTTTGTTGTAAACTTCCCATTGGTAAGTGGTAAAAGTCTGTTGCCCGGCACGTATAATATACAATGGCAAGAAAAAAACATAAAGGCAGATAATGATAAAAATATCGTTGCCTGTCGCTTTCCTATTATGAAAAGGAGGATAGCAAGTGGCGCAATATTGCCAATTTCTTTGTTACTGACGACGACAACCATATTCCTGTTCGTTTGGATATGAACTTAAAGTTTGGTTCTGCCAAAGCTTATCTTACATCGATGAAGGGTATTCGCCACAAAATAGCATCGCAAGTGAATTGAAAATACTTTTTCGTCGAAAAGAATAACAGAAGTGGTCGAAAATTATTTTCGACCTTTTTATATTATAGTTATCTTTGCAGCAAAATAAAAACAACGAACAATGAGGATAAAGAAAACATTACTGACATTGGCATTGGTGTGGATAAGCACAGCTATAAATGCCCAGACAACGACAATTACAGGCGAATTGCTTGATTCGCTTACGCATGAAAGCGAACCGTTTGCTACCATTCGTGTGTTCAAAGGTGGAAAAATGGACAAGCCTGTTGCCATGTCTGTTACCGACGACGATGGTAAAATATTGCAGAAAGTGGACGGAACGGGCAACTTTACTGTTACAATCAGTTCTATGGGACGTAAGATGATAACACGAAAAGTGCACCTTAGCGCTGTAAATCCTACTTTAAGCCTTGGTACTATCTTGGTGCAAGACGATGAAAAGATGATGAAGGGTGTGGAAGTAGTAGCACAAAAGCCACTCGTAAAGATGGAAACCGACAAGATGAGCTACGATATAGAGAATGATGTGGACAGCAAATCGAAGACAGTGCTCGATATGTTGCGCAAAGTTCCGATGGTAACGGTAGACGGACAAGACAACATTACCGTGAACGGACAAGGTTCTTTCAAAGTCTATGTAGACGGAAAGCCGAACGTAATGTTCTCTGCCAATCCTTCGCAGATATTCAAATCGATGCCGGCCTCGTCGGTCAAGTCGATTGAAGTTGTTACCAACCCAGGTGCAAAGTACGATGCCGAAGGTGTCGGCGGCGTGCTGAACATCATAATGAATAAAGTTAATGGAAAGCAGCAAAGCATGAACGGCTACAATGGCAGTGTGAGTGCGATGGTAAACAACTTTGGCTGGAATGGTTCTGCATTTGTCAGTGGACAGCAAGGCAAGCTGACCTACAGTGCCAATGTAACGCACAACCATTCGGAGACGGGGAAGATGGAACTTACAACAGAGCGCATTGCTTCTGACGGCTCAAAGATGCATTCGTTTCAGAAGAGCAAGATAAAAGTGCCTTTCAACATGGCTAACTTCAGTTTGGGTTACGAGATAGACTCTTTAAGCAACATTGGTGCTTCTGTCGGGTTGATGAATTACAGTGTAAAGAATAGCGGACACCCTACAACAACTTTCTCTGGTGGTATGTATGGCAGCGGCTTCTCGTACGGCAACGATATGATGACGCGCAACGAAACACTTCATTCAATGGAAACATAGACTATCAGCGCTTTTTAAATCGCGATAGAACAAGCAACATTACCTTGAGTTATCTCTTCACGACAGACCCTACAACAACCGAAAGTCGCAACATCTACGACCCATTGCCTGCAGGAATACCACTCACGTTAAACGATTTGCACTCCAACTCAAAGATGCGTGGCACGGAGCACACGTTCCAAGCCGACTATACGACGCCGTTGTCGAAGAACCAGACACTTAATGCAGGTGCCAAGTTCATTGGCAGAAGAAACACTTCCGACTCTAAGTTCTATAACATAATAAACGGCAAAGAGGTCTTCGACAGCAACAACAGCGTAAACTACAAGAACACACAAAGCATACTGGCATCGTACATAGAGTATAAGCTCACGCTGGGCAAGTTCAGTGCAAAGGCTGGCGCACGCTACGAACATACATGGGAGAACGTGGAATTCATACTTGGAAAGGGCGATGACTTCAAGAAGAACTATGGCAATCTGGTTCCTTCGGCAAGCTTCACTTACAACATCGGAGCTGCGGTGAATGTCGGTGTGAACTACAACATGCGCATATCGCGTCCCGGAATTTCGTTCCTCAACCCTTACATCGACCGTTCTACGCCGACAGTGCTCACTTACGGCAATCCAAACCTCGACGTGGAAGAGAGCCACAAGGTCAATCTTGTGTTCAATGCCTTTACTCCGAAGTTCATGATAAACCTTACTCTGGGCGAAGCATTTGCCAACAACCAGATAGAGCAGTATTCGTTCATGGACGCCAACGGCATATTGAACACCACCTACGGCAACATTGTGCGCAGCCGATGGACCAACTTCAACACGTTCATAAACTATTCCCTGACGCCCAATACACGCATATTCCTTAACGGTGGCTTCGATTACGGCGACATGCGTTCCGACAAGCTCAGCCAGAAGAAGCACGCCTGGCAGGCAACGGCATTCATAGGGCTGCAGCAAACCTTGCCTTGGAACGTGAAGATGAGCATATACACGGGCGGAATGACGAAGCGACACACCCTGCAGGGATATGGCAACGGCTTCAGCATGATAAACATTGCATTAGCAAAAGACTTCTTCAACGAGAAGCTGAACGTAAGTCTGAACTACTTTACGCCATTCTCCGGAAAGATAAGGCAAGACCAATACAGCGCGGGTGCCGACTTTACACAACGCACAAACATGGTCATATCCGTTCAGCAAGTAGGTTTAACCCTTACATGGCACTTCGGCAACACCAAGAGGCAGTTCCAGACAAACAGAACCAAGATATCCAACGATTTCCAGGAAAAGAAGAACGACAGCCAGGTGGGCGGAGTTGGTAGCGGAATAGGAATGTAGACATTCAGGCAGCATATAACAGTAAGGTGTGGCATCATATTAGAATATGGTGCCATATTTGCTAAATAGAGACAGTATGTCAATGATGGATACAGCTCTGACAACAGCTTCCCTTATGCTTCGATTATTGGTATGTAACACCTGCACCCGTCAGTATTACGTACCGATAATGAATACCCTCACAAGGGTGTCTGTCAATACCCTTATAAGGGTATTAATAGAAGATATTGAATACCTGCAACAAAGGCATATATAGACTGACAATTGCAGATGTTATAGACCTGCGGCAGCAGGTGATTAAATATTTGTCAGACTGTTGTCACAAAACAACACCTGCTGCGTACCAAGAGTAGACAATCAAAACAAAATGCTTATGAAACGACTGATTTTTTGCTGTGCCATACTTCTCGGAGCGATGAACAGCTGTGCAACAAAGCCAAGAGAGAAACGCAACGACATTACCGTTACTGCTTCGACAGCCATCATTACACAAAACTACAACGTGAAAGGGTTTGGCGGCATTGACATTGGTATGGTAGGAAACGTGGAATACGTGCAGGGCGACACATACAGCGTCAGCATTACAGCACCCGCAAACATCATTGCAAGCACGGAGGTGAGCAACAAGAACGGACTTCTCAGCATACATTGGAAGAAAGGCACAAAGCACAAGGACAAGGACGAATGCAAGAAGACACCCATCATAAGAATAACATCGCCCCGTATGGACATCATCAATATGTACGGTGTGAACGATTTCAAGGCGAGGAACATGAAAGGAGGAGACATGAAAATCGACCTTAGCGGTGTAAACTCGTTGCACATAGACAACCTTTCGGGCAAATCGCTGACACTGAACATGAGCGGTGTGGTAGATGGAAAGATAAACATAAACGCCCCGAAAGTTAAGTTTGATGGAACTGGTGTCATCGATATGAAATCGTCAGTCTGTTCCGACGACTTTACGATAACAAACAGCGGGTCGGGCGAATATAAGGTTACGTTCAGCGGAAAGAAAGGCAGGATAGACAATACAGGCAATGGAGACATCAGGCTGAAAGCCACAAGAACCGACTTACTGGACATTGTAAATTCGGGTCTCGGCGAGTTTAATCTTAACTTTAAAGGAGGCGAAGGAAGGATTAGCAATACCGGAAACGGGGAAGTAAAGGCCAATTTGGAATGCCGGCGCATCGTGGTAACAAACTCAGGCTTCGGCGAAGTAACGCTTGCAGGTACTGCCGACGATGTCCAGATAGACAATCAAGGCATCTCACACGTAGACAGCTCAAGCTGAACAAATATTAAAAGCGCGACCAAACTGCGTGTGAATGACCGAAACAGAGTTTAAGCAAGAAGCCGCCACCGCGCGACCGAAACTCGTCAGCATCGCCCTGCGCTATCTGAAGAACAGCGATGAGGCGGAAGACATTGTGCAAGATGCAATGTTGCGACTGTGGCAGATACATGCCGAACTCAATTTGCCGCTCATGCCCATCGCTTCCGTCATTACCAGGAATATTGCTATCGACCGCCTGCGCCATGCCATGCCACACACGGCAATAAGCGGTTTGCAAGCCCATACAGGCGGAAGAACGCACAGAAACCAATGAACGCATCGACAGAATGCTGCACATTATGAACGCCTTGCCTACGTTCCAGCAAACCATTCTGCATCTGCGCCACATCGACGGAATGGAATATGCCGGCATTGCACAGATTACGGGCAGCACCGAAGCAGCCATACGGCAGGCTGTCAGTCGTGCCAGACGAGCAGTTTTAAAGCAATACAACAATGGAAAATAAAGAAATAAAACTACTGATTGACAAGTTCTTGGACGGCGAAACCACACTCGGCGAGGCAAAAGCCTTTACGCTTACTTTCGCTCGGAGCGTATTGCCCGAATACTTGCACTATCGGGAAATGTTTTCTCGACTTTGCTGCCGTTCAGCAACTGTCCGGACACATTGAAGAAACACCAAGACAGCCGACACGAACAAACACTGTTACGCTTCGTCGCATCGTCGGCATTGCTGCTTCTCTACTGTTTTTGCTCGGCATCTATATCTTTTACGGGCAGTATCAAGACCACCAATTGGCAAGGAAATATGCAGGAAGCTACACCATTGTCAATGGAGTTAGGAACGACAATCTGCACGAAATAAAGGGAAAACTGAAGGAAACGTTTGCCGAAGCCGACCGGATAGAACAGAAAGTACAGAGGCAAGCCGTGATAGAAAATGCCGAAACGGAAGTGCTTGAAAGCATTGACGACCCTAAACAGCGCAAAGCATTGGAACAACTGTTGAATACTGACGGCGAAACAACGCTGTAACAACGATACAAAACCATAAATATAAGGAAGGAAAAAATGAAGAAATATATAATGACATTCATTGTCTGCTTGCTGACAACGCTTTCCGCAAAGGCGCAAAACAGCATCGACAATCTTGTGGAACGCTATTCTTCGTCGGGTGGTTCTTCCTTCACAACAGCTGTAAAACGCAATCCGCAAACCCAAAAAGTGGTGAAAGTTGTGAAGACACTCGAAACCGATAATGGCGAAGGAAATACCTTTTACCGCGCATTTAAACGCGAAGCACGTACGGGAAGCTGGACCGACAAGGTGGCAAACAACGAACATACTACCCTACTTGTGGTGGAAAAGCCCCAGCAAACTCGCATCTATATGCTGAAACGCAATAGTGGCAACTACGGACAAGTAAAGGTAACGATTATCATACAGCCGAAATAAAATCTTTCTCACAGCAATGCGAAAAGGGTATATCAATGCTTAAGCAACCCTGAAACATACTCTTATCAGCACAAATAAACCGCTATCAAACAGCTTTTGCTTCGTTTGATAGCGGTTTTTATTATCTTCAAATCTATGCTGACAAGGGTAGTTGCTATTTATTACCTTTTTCCCAACGTTGAAATCTATCCATAAAGAAGAATGCAGAAAACAAGCTTAGTATGGTAAGAACAATGCCAATGGCTGCCCATAAAAGCATTTGCGAGAAGGATAGAACTGTTGTTTTTGAGAATTCAGCAAAAGAATAGATGCAATAAGGCAATGTCAGGAGGCTTGTAATGATAACGGGCACATATTTTCGATATACAATCCACTGCACGATATGCATTAAAAGGTGAACGGAATACCCTGTCAATGCAGCAAACCACCATTGATATTCACCTGTCAAACGGAGCAAAACGAAACAACAGAAATAAGTATGAACTCGTGAGCAGTACCAACGGCAAAGGTGGAAGTGGAATAATCGAAAAACTCCTCGTCGGGTAAAGAACGATTCGATTTTAGGGAATCGTTTTCTCAATTCTTCCCTATTCCTGTCTATCCAACGTCTAAACATAATAATTTCCTCGTATTCGTGAATCATAAACACGAAAGGAAGAAGCATCATTATTAAGTTTATTCTTGCCATAACCTCCCTTGTTATTTACTTCAAATTACCGATTTTATATGCACCTTTCTAGCTACTCAGTTTAACCATTTTCGTGAGCTCACGAAAATAGTAATCAATCTCAATTCTGTATTCTTTCTTTTTACAGTTCTATAGTTTTCATTACTTCCAATATCTTTTTGTTTTGTCTATACAGTCATTTAGAAATTATCACTATTAATAATATCATTTTTCCCAATTATCTAAAGTCAAGTTTGGTATGTATTTATAGAATGGCCACCATTCGCTTTTTCAGGAGTAGAATAAATACCTAATTTATTCAGTTGTTCGTGTATTTTCTTTATATTTTTCATCTGAAATCTTATACTTATTTGGGTCATTACACAATCCATAAAAAGTGCTATATCTTTCAAATTTAAACCCTATCCAACATTTTTCCTTGCCAAAGAGGATTTGTGAGATAAAACCTTATAAAGCATTCTTCACAATTTTCATAGATATATTCTAATCCTTCTTGCTTTGCAAATTCTTCCATCTTAGGGATTAAAAGTGCTTTTTATGATAGAGATCAAAAGTTGCTAAATAATTTTGATAAATTATTTTTGCGGCTTTCAGATTCTCTATTTTTGACAAGACTTCTGTTATTTCTTCTTTGTTTTTGTTGTTCATATCTTGATGTTAATTCTTTTTAGATGATAGATATATTGTATAATAGTTTCTCTTACTATGGGAAAACGTGAAGCAATTGCAACGCATTTCTCAAGCCAGTTTATTATATTTTTCTTCATGTAAAATTGTCAGATGAAACCCCTTCTCACACTTTGTTCGGTAGCTTCTTTGCCATCAGTGTTAGATATAATATTTGATAGTTTCCTTTTTGGTATGTTTCTTTAGCATACCTGTCGTATCTTTTTAATTGTTCTAATTGGTCGTTAGCGTAAATTTTCATTCTCGACGATAATGGCTTTTCTCTTTTCGTCTTCTATCAGAATATCAATTCTTCTTCTGGCGTTGAGTATTCTGTATAAATTCTTGCATTTTCACAGTTGAAACCGTTAATGGTAAAGTTTTCGCCTAATGTTTTTATAAAACATTCAAGAAGTTTTGATTTCAGTCCGTGTAGTCCCTTTAGGGTTTAAAAATTCTGTGAGGATTGCCGAGTGTGTATTTTCATAATGATTTACACCACAAATACAGAAACATATTAAATCGCCCCCTGTTGCATCTAATATTTCTGTATTTTTCTTTCCGATGATAGATACTTGGTTAAGCAGATTATTTATTCTATCCATTATTTTTATTTATAATTCTAAATTTTGTTAGTTTGGACAAAGTTGCAATTAATGCCTGTATTACAAAATATAATTAGGATTAAAGTAAAATATGGATATTAATGTTTTGCGCATTTTTGAGTGCGAATATTGGCAAAAAGCTTATTAAATGCGATGCTTAAAAGTTGCGAAATCGTTCGTTTCTCAGATTACTTACGTAGAAAATATTTATTTACGTGTAGTAAATATTTCTTTACGTGTAAAGTAAATATTTCTTTACGTGTAGATAAATTATTATTTACACGTAAGTAATTTGGGAAAAAGAAAGAGTTTTGTGGGGTATTTTCGTGGTGGATTACGCTTTGTTTGCTGCTTTTTGGAGGCTGTTGAACAATAAAAGCTTAAGTAGCGGTAGACTGCCCACGCAATGATGGAAGTAAGGGCGTAGACGAGCAGGAAGGCAAGAAGAACACGGTGGTAGTGCCCCGAGTAGCCCATATCGGTGCGTTGGAGCAGGGCGGAAACAATGAGGGGTATGCCGCCTGAAAAGAAGTAGTGAACGAGGCTGCGGCGTCCTGTCCATTCCAACCAAGCAACGCTTTTTCAGCTGTTTGGCTAAACTTACGAGGAACAGGGTGCATACAAGGGCGTCGAAAACAAATACGTACCAATTGTTGATGCGTATGGGTTCGACAAGCAGAGTTATGCCCTGCGTATGTTCATATACTTTTATGATAACTAAAAGTATGAATAGAAAGAATGATGATGATAGGTTGTGGAAACGGTGGAAAACACTTTTCCCACTTGTGGTAGAAGTAGCCGAAACAGAGAATGGGCAATGCCATACAGGCGTTTTCTATTTGCCAATAAAGGTCGGAACAATGTGTGGAAAGAAGATAACAAGCTGCTGAGGCTGCAAGGGCGAGTATTGACAACCCCCAAGTTTTGCTTTTGCACGCCCATAATGCTGTGGAAAACACGATTTCTGCAATGATGAGGGCAGCTACAAACCACGATGCTTGCCCTGTGAGGACGGAGAACAGGGTGTCGGTAACATCGAAACCGTGTGCGAAAGCTTTCGGAATGGCAATGAAAGTGGTGAACAGGAAGTAGGGTAACAGCAGGTAGCGCGCAATGTAGGTGAGCTTATGGCGCAGCGAAAACGGTTTTTCCTTGTAGAAAAGATAGCCTGAGAGAAAGAAAAAGGCGACCAACACATTGGCTACATAGTAGTTGTAGCCAATGATGTTGTCGCCTGTGTAGTATATTTCAGTATGGTCGAGCAGTATAGCTACCATACAGAAACCCCGCAAAAGGTCTATCCAGTGTTTGCGCTTGGGTTGCGTTAGTTCACGATTGCTATCTTGCATACTGTACCGTTGTTGCCTTCTTGGTCAGCCGTCTGCACCATATAAATTCCCGATGCCACAGGTTTTCCGTTTAAGTCGTTGCCGTCCCACGTGAATGTACCGCCGTTGCTCGTGCCCTTTGCCACGAGTATGCCGTTGGTGGTAACTACTTTCACATCGGAATTGTAAGCTAAGCCAACCACCGTTATCAGCCCTTTGTAGTCTGGGCGGACAGGTTTGGATAGGCGTAGGCATTGCCGTTGTCTGGATTGTCAGACGGTTTTGTTGCATCGCCCATATACGAACAAAGTCCTTTGTCTGTTCCGAAGAACACTTCGCCCGTCTTGTCGTCGATGGCAATGCTCTCTATGTTGTTTGAAAGGAGCTTGCTGTTGCTGCTCAGGAAGTGCTGCACCTGCTTCATATTGTCGGCACTGATGAGGTAAGCACCGTTGCCATTCGTGCCAAACCACTTGCGTCCGCCGCCATCAATCGCCATACACGAAATGTCTACGCCTGCCAATAGGTAGTCGGCAAGGTTTGTTCCGTCGTTGCGTGGCACCTTTATCTGTTCGAAAATAGCCTCTGAAGGGTTTTGCATCTGCTCGGTAGTGAGTCGGAGCGGCCCTACGTTCGTGCCTATCCAAAGGTTCTGATAGGCATCTTCCAGCACGCAACGCATTTGTATAACCATAATGGAAGAGCCATCTTGGTTCTTGAAATTATGGAAAACGCTTAGCTTGTCGGTTTCGGGATTATAGCAGAACAAGCCCGGTGCTTCGTAGTGGCTGTTTACAAACCATATTAAACCGCGGCTGTCGAGAATGGGTCGGCGCATCACTTGCAGGCTTAATCCCCTTGTTCATCAGCTCTGGTTTAGAGTGGTCGGTCATAGTTCCGTCGGGCGAAAGCTTCAGCAATGAAGTTGTTTTGGTACCGCTGTTCAGTATCCATAAATTGTTTTTGCGGTCGAAAACCAATCCTTGCACTGGCACATAGTCGTTGCCTAACTCTCTGCCTTGATAAACCGTGGGGCGCAGAAGACTGTTGTCTTTGTTGAAATACTTCTTTAACTTGCCGTTCAGAAACTCGTATAAGCCTGCTCGTCCGCCCACAAATACGTGTTCGGGGTTCCGTGGGTCTACTGCCAAACAGTTCATATCGTGATAGTAGTAGCCCGTTATCTTGTCCAATTCGTCTTGGAAGATGGTCCATTCGTCTTTCTTCAACACCTGAACGGTGCCTGCTTGGTTGAGTCCTACTGCGCCCGGTTCGAACGCTCCGCCCGTTGTATAGAGGCGGTCGTTAAGATATTGCATAAAGAAAAAGCGGTTGTACTTGGGCCCGCCTGGCAGTAATGGCTTCACTTTCTCCATCAGTTCGGGTGCAATGGTTTTGCTTTGTGCCACAAAGTCGCCTGTTCTTTTCCAATTGTTTCTATCCAACAGGTTGTCGGAAAGCAAGGCTCGGTAGAGTCCTCGTTCGCTGCTTGCAGCATAAATATAATTGCCTTCGATGTAAGTATAGTCTACGTTGAAGCCAAGATTGTAGGTATCGCTGATTTCAGCCCTGCCAACGTTTATCTTCAACACGCCAAATCCTGTTGAAACGTAGCAGTATGCCCCATCGGTATAAAGACTGTTTATCTTCTTGTTGGCTGTCATCGCCTTTCTGTAATAGTCGGGCAAGCTAACGATTTCGCCTTTCTGGGTGAGCATATCTATGTTTTGGTTGGCATAAACGATAACCAAGCGTTTGGCAACGTTGTTCCATGCGATGAAGTCAATGTCGGTATCGTTCAGTCCGTTTACCTTGTCGAAGGTCTGAATGCTGTTGTTCTTTTCATTGTAAGCATAGAGGTCGTTCGATGCAAGTACGTAAAGCACATTGCCACCCTTCTCTATCCACTGCACATTGCTGTATGCCAGAAAGTTTTTCCACGTGCCTATGCCACTGCCGAAACGTGCGGAGCGGGTATGGGAAAAGTAAGCAAGAGAGTACGAGTATATATGTTCTTTTTATCATTTTCTTATCGAATTATAGTGTAAGAAATAAACAAGCTTATAGATATTAAACAAGAAAACGCTCGGATTATTGCCTTTAAGGTTGTGTTTTAATGGTTTATGCAGGAGTTTATAAAGCCACGCCACTACCCTGTCGGTGTGCATTCTGTGCAGCTTTTCAGCCATTTCCAACAGGTTTGAATAGCCTTTCAGCTCTGTTTGGAAGATGGAAAGGGTGCGCAATGCTTCTTCTGTCTTGCGCAGGAACACCGCATTCATTTCAAAATCGTCGAATAAAACGGGGTTGTCAATGTGGTTTACGTGTGCGTTTAGTGCTTTGAAGCGTTTTCCAAGCAACACATCTTCAAAGCCGTAGTGCTTTATTTGCTCGTTGTAAGGGGTTGTGCCTATCAGCTTTCGGTGCGCCATAAAGTTGGTGCTGAGGTGCTGATAAGGTGTTTTTCTTCGGTTTTCGGCACTGATAGCTTCTTTTGAAGCGTGCTCGTAGCGGTATCTGAGGTTGTTGCCCCATCTGTTTTCGTCTTCAACAATGCTGATACCGCCCACTACGACGTCGCCTTCGGCTTGCAGATAGTTGTGTATGAATTGAGCATTGTTGAGCGAAAGGTCGCCGTCGATGAATAAAATCCATTCTTTCGCCGATTGCGAGACAAGATAATTGCGGATTGCCGACCGACCGACGTTGCGTTCCCGCTCTATGTAACGCACACCATCGAGGTGCGCAATGGCTCTGTTTTCGGCGATGAACCGTTTGTCGGGCGATGCGTCGTCGGCTACAATAATTTCGAAATCTGCCCCTTCTGCTACACACTGTCGTTGCAATTCACCGACAAGTGCGGTGCAAATGCAGTTGTAAGTAGGCAGCAGAATGGACAAACTCTTACTCATTACAGTTGCTTTAGATATTCGGCGAGCTTGCGAACGGCACGTGCTCGGTGCGAAATTTGGTTCTTAACGTCTTCTCCAAGTTCGGCAAAACTCTTGTCGTAGCCTTCTGGAACAAAGATAGGGTCGTAGCCAAAGCCTTCCGTTCCCGATTTTTCGGTAGCGATATGCCCCTCTACTTTGCCTTCAAACTGATGTTCCTTGCCGTCGATAATCAACGAAACCACCGTGCGGAAGTGGGCTTTTCTGTTTGTTGTATCGCCCAACTTACGGAGCAGTTTGCGCATATTGGCTTCGCTGTCGTGGTCGGTGTGCTCATCGTAGCGTGCCGAATGCACACCCGGTTCGCCGTTAAGGGCATCTACTTCAAGTCCTGTGTCGTCGGCAAAGCAATTCAAATGATAGTTGTCGTAGATGTAATACGACTTTATGCTTGCATTTCCTTCCAATGTTTCGGCTGTTTCGGGTATGTCCACATCGCAGCCAATATCCTTTAACGACACAATATCAAAGTCGTTGCCGAGAATGTCTTTAATCTCGGAAAGCTTGTGTTTGTTGTTCGTTGCAAATACTATTTTCATCTTATTTTTCGCTATCTGTTGTTAATTCGTTATTCGGATAGACCTGCGAAAGCACTTTTTCAGCATTCTTTGTGTTCACTTTTATTTTTGTCGAAGCCTTCGACAAATACACCTATTACCGAACTCTGACTGACAAATGCCAGCGGATCGATAATCTTAACGATGCGGAAAATAGACTGACTTTCGTTGCGTTTTGCCATTAAGCAGATTACTTTCACGTCCTTTCCGGTGTACCAGCCGTGTCCGTCGAGTATGGTTATGCCTCGGTCGCGCTCTTGCATAATGGCGTCAGCAATCTCTTCATACTTTCTTGAAAAGATGAGAAACTGCACCGATTGGCGTCTTAAGTTCATTATATAATCTAATACAGAGCACTCAATAAACATTGTACAAAGACCGAAGATAACTTTGTGGAAACGCTCAATGTATGTTCCAAACTGTGGGAAAAGCATACAACTGCCGATGATACATATATCGACAGCCATCAATACCTGCCCCAACGAAATGTTTTTATACTTGTTTATGCAGGCTGCTACAATGTCCGTGCCGCCCATGCTGCCACCATTGAGAAAGACCATAGCCATTCCTGTGCCTGTAATGCAGCACCCCACGATGAGCGACATAAACTTTTGGTCTTCGCCCAATATCTTCACGAAGTGTCCGCTCGCATCTACGGGCATTAATTCCTGTGCAAATTTCAGCATGAAATATAACACAATAATGACGTAGATAGTCTTCATCATGAACTTTAAACCCAAGATTTTCAATGCAACGCCCAGCAATGCGGCGTTGATAATCATGTAAGTGTTCTCGAGTTTGAACTGTGTTGCATAGTAAATGATAGCCGATAAACCCGTTACGCCACCTGTTACAATCTCGTAAGGCATAAGAAATACTGTGAATGCCGCTGCATACAAAGCCAAACCGAGGGTCAATAAGATGTAGTCTTTTACTTCGTCTCTAATTAATTGCTGATTAATTGTCATAGTCTAATAATGTGTTTTGGCACATTCGTGGCTGTGTTTCAAACCAACGAATGTGCCGTTTTGTCTTATTTGCAAACAATGTTTACAATCTTTTTGGGTACTACATCATCACTTTCACGATAGTTTTTCCATCTATGTATTTCGCACTTCTCTCATCGTTTAGGGCTGCTTTCTCTATGTCTTCCTTGCTTGCATTGGTGGGGAAAGTCATTTGGAAACGAGCCTTTCCGTTGAACGAAATGGTCAGTTGAACCTCGTTTTCGGTTAAATAAGCCTCGTTCCAAGTAGGCCATTGAGCATCAGCAGACGCTGCCCTTCTCGCCAATATGCTGCCAAAGTTCTTCGGCAATGTGTGGCGCAAACGGTGCTATCAGTATGAGCAATGTGCGTAATAAGCCGCGATTTTTACACTTTTTGTTGTCCCAACTCGTTCACACAAATCATGAAAGCAGAGATAGCAGTGTTGTAAGAGAACTGTTCTATGTCTCCCGAAACCTTTTTAATGAGCTTATGCACGCTCTTCAGCGATTCCTTTGAAGGCTCGTTGTCGTCCAGTTCCTGTTGATACAGCTTCCAGAACTTCTTCAGGAAGCGGAAACAACCGTCGATACCGTTGGTGTCCCAAGGCTTGCTTGCTTCGACAGGACCAAGGAACATCTCGTACAAACGCAGGGTATCGGCACCATATTGCGCTACAATGTCGTCTGGATTGACAACGTTGAACATCGATTTTGACATCTTTTCTACTGCCCAACCGCAGATATATTTGCCGTCTTCAAGTATGAATTCGGCGTTTTCGTATTCCGGTCGCCATGCCTTGAAAGCTTCAACGTCGAGCACATCGGCATGAACAATGTTCACATCTACGTGGATTGGCGTTGTTTCATACTTTTCTTTCAAACCATAACTAACGAATACAGGAGCTTTGGAATGGTCGTCTGAATTAATGCGATATACGAAGTTGGAACGTCCTTGTATCATTCCTTGGTTCACCAACCTTTCGTATGGCTCTTCCTTGCAGCTGTAACCGTAGTCGTGAAGGAATTTGTTCCAGAAGCGGCTGTATATCAAGTGTCCTGTTGCATGCTCTGTTCCGCCTACATAAAGGTCTACGTTCTGCCAGTATTCGTCGGCTTCCTTGCCCACCAAAGCCTTGTCATTGTGTGGATCCATATAGCGAAGGTAGTATGCAGAACTGCCCGCAAAAGCCCGGCATTGTGTTCAATTCCAATGGGAAAACAGTCTTGTTGTCTCATCAATTCCTTGTCACAACCTTCTTATTCTGCTCGTTCCACGCCCAAATCTTGGCTCGTCCCAATGGCGGTTCGCCCGTCTCGGTTGGTTCAAACTTGTCGATTGAAGGCAATTTGAGCGGTAAACAATCTGCTGGAACCATGTAAGGCATACCGTCTTTATAGTAGACTGGGAAGGGTTCGCCCCAATAACGCTGGCGAGAGAAGATGGCATCGCGCAGGCGATAGTTCACTTTCACCTTGCCCAACCCCTGTTCGGTAACATACTTCTTGGTAGCAGCGATGGCTTCTTTCACCGTAAGTCCATTCAGAGAGAAGCCTCCTTCAATTGGTTTCTCGGGACTGTTGATGACGATACCTTCTTTGGCATCGAAGCTTTCTTCCGAAACGTCAGCCCCTTTGATAAGCGGACGGATTGGAAGACCGAAGTGTTTGGCAAACGCATAGTCGCGGCTGTCGTGCGCAGGCACTGCCATGATTGCACCTGTGCCATAGCCTGAAAGCACGTATTCTGATATATAGATAGGCAATTTCTCGCCTGTAAAGGGGTTGATGCCGTAAGAACCCGTAAAAACACCCGTAACTTTGCGGTCGGTCATGCGGTCGCGCTCGGTTCGTTTCTTCACGTACGCCAAGTAATCTTCAACTTCGCTTCTGCTTTTCGGTTGTAAGCACTGCAACCAGCTCGCTTTCGGGAGCAAGCACCATGAAAGTTACACCGAACATGGTGTCGGCACGTGTTGTAAAAATGGTGATGTCGTGTTCTGTTTCCTTATCGCCGACAGGTGTAATGGTTTTAAATACAACCTCTGTACCCTCTGAACGCCCAATCCAGTTGCGCTGTGTTTCCTTCATGGAGTCCGACCAGCTCACCGTTTCCAAGCCGTCAAGCAAACGCTGGGCATAAGCAGATACACGCAGACACCATTGTTTCATCTTCTTCTGGACTACCGGATAGCCGCCACGCTCGCTGACTCCGTCTACAACTTCGTCGTTTGCAAGCACCGTTCCTAAGCCTGGACACCAGTTCACCATGGTTTCTCCGAGGTAAGCAATGCGGTAGTTCATCAGCGTCTCCTGTTGTTCCTTCTCGCTCATGCTTCTCCAATCGCCTGCCGAAAAGGTTATTTCTTCGCCCTGCGCAATGTTAAGTTGAGTGTTCCCTCTTCTTCAAAGTGTCGGACGAGGTCGGAAATGGGTTTTGCCTTGCCCTCGTTATAGTCGTAATACGACTCGAACATACGCTGAAATGCCCACTGCGTCCAATGATAGTACTGCGGGTCGCAGGTGCGCACTTCGCGGTCCCAGTCGAAACAAAAGCCTATTTTGTCCAATTGTTCGCGGTATCGTGCAATGTTCTTTTCGGTTGTGATAGCCGGGTGCTGTCCTGTTTGAATGGCATACTGCTCGGCAGGCAATCCATAAGCATCGTAACCCATTGGATTTAACACGTTGAAACCCTTCAGACGCTTGTAGCGTGCATAGATGTCGCTGGCTATGTAGCCGAGCGGGTGCCCCACGTGTAGCCCTGCTCCCGATGGATAGGGGAACATATTCAGCACGTAGAACTTCTGCTTTTTCTTATTTGTAACAACCTTATAGGTTTTGTTTTCAACCCATTTCTTCTGCCATTTCTTCTCAATGTCTGTGAAGTTGTATTCCATTCTTATGTTTGTTTTATTTTGATTTCGCTGTTTACGAACAATAAACGTGGTAAGGTGAAAATGCTTTCCCTACCCTATTGCTTAGTTCATTAAATAACAATGCATTACTATCCAAGTTGCAAAATTACTAATTTTTAATAGGGATAGCAAGTCTTTTGCCGAATTAATTTGGTGGAAAGCAGAAAAGAACGGGCGGTTGAAGGTTATTGTTTAGTGGAAATAAGACGGGATATAATTTTCCTTTTCTGTTGCTTGAAGATAATGTTGGGGCAAGTTGGGGTGTGGTTTATTGCTTTCCTGGCACTGAATAAGAAAGGGTTTATATAGTAATTCTAGTTTATCTAGGATTTCTAGAAACTTTCAGCCAACACGTGGAAAAACCGCCTCGGTTTTGTAAAGATAATTCGTTGAGAAAACGGTAATTTCGATTTGGCATTGTAAAAGCGGCTGTTTTGCAACGCAAAACCTACGCTTTTACATTGCAAAACAATAGCTTTTGCAATACGCTGATAACAAGATAGTTACGCAATAGATGCGCTTGCGAAAAATATTTACACCATTTTAGTGCGCTTCGAGCCAATTTTCTCCCCATCCAGCATCGGCTATCAGGGGTACGTTGAGTGGATAGGCATTCTGCATTTCCTCTATCACGATGCGCTCCACTTGTTCTTTTTCGTTGGGAAATACCGAGAAGTTGAGTTCGTCGTGTACCTGTAAAATCATTTTCGAGCGTATGTTTTCGCGCTTGAAACGTTGCCAGATGCGCACCATAGCCACCTTTATGATGTCGGCTTCCGAACCTTGTATAGGGGCGTTGATGGCATTGCGTTCGGCAAAACCCCTTACAGTTGCGTTTCGGCTATTGATGTCGGCAAGGTAACGGCGACGGTGGAAGATGGTTTCGGCGTAACCCTTCTGCCTCGCTTCCTCTTTCGCACGCTCCATGTAAGCCTTTACCTTTGGGAAAGTCTTGAAGTAATCGTCTATCAACTCCCTTGCCTCGCCGTTCGGAATGTCCATTCGCTGTGCCAAACCGTAAGTAGTAATGCCGTAGATGATGCCAAAATTGGCTTGTTTGGCTTTCTTTCGCTGTGTGTCGGTTACGTTTTCCATATCTTCGTGCCATATTTTGGCAGCCGTAGCACGGTGAATGTCGAACCCTTTGCGGAAGGCTTCCATCATGTTTTCGTCTTCCGAGAGATGCGCCATGATACGAAGTTCTATCTGACTGTAGTCGGCAGAGAAGAACTCGCAGGCGGGTTCGGGTATGAAACACTTGCGAATTTCCTTGCCGTCGTCTGTTCTGACGGGGATATTCTGCAAGTTTGGGTCGCTCGAAGAGAGTCTGCCCGTTGCCGTAAGTGCCTGATTGAACGACGTATGTATATGTCCTGTTTCGGGTTTGATAAGTTTTGGCAGAGCGTCTATATAGGTACTGAGCAGCTTTTTAATGCCCCTGTACTCCAATATCTTATGTACGATGGGGTGTTTGTTCTCCAAACTCATCAGAACTTCCTCGCTTGTAACATACTGTCCTGTCTTTGTCTTCTTCGGTTTCTCCATTACCTGCAGCTTTCCGAACAGCATTTCGCCCACCTGTTTGGGACTTGAGATGTTGAAACTTTCGCCTGCGAGTTCGTATATCTCCTGTTCGTATTGGTTCATGCGTTGCGTAAAGATGCGCGAAGTTTCTTCTAAGGCAGCCGTATCTAAGCGTACGCCGTGCAGTTCCATATCGGCGAGCACGGGCACGAGCGGCATTTCTATGTTCCAGAACAAGTCTTCGGCTTCCACTTCCTTCAGCTTTGGTTCGAGCACGTGCTTCAACTGCAGCGTAATATCGGCATCTTCGCAAGCGTACTCGTAGATTTCGCTCGGCTGCAGGTCGCGCATGTTCTTCTGTTGTTGCTTCCCTTTGGCACCGATAAGGCTTTCTATTGGAATGGTTTTATAGTTCAAAAGCGTTTCCGCCATGTAGTCCATGTTGTGCCGAAGCTCGGGTTGGATAAGATAGTGTGCAATCATCGTGTCGAACAACTTGCCCTTTAACGTTACGCCATATTTGTGTAGAACTTCGTAATCGTACTTAATGTTCTGTCCAATCTTCAGAATTGACTCGTCTTCGTATAGCGGTTTGAATATATTTACTATCTTTAAAGGCTTCTTCACGGTTGCTAGGAACGGCTACATAAAAATCTGCTCTTTTCGGCAACCGAGAAGCTTAAACCCACCAATTCTGCATCGATGGCGTCCGCCGACGTGGTTTCTGTGTCTAAACATAGGAACTCTCTTGTAAAGAAATAATCACAAAGATTACGCGCTTCTTGCTCATTCTCAATTAGTTTGTAATTGTGGCACTGCTGAAAGGCTGCAGGAAGGGGCTCTTTTTGCGTCGCCTGCATCTTCGGGCGCATTTTCTGCAAATAAATTGAGCTGCAAATTATCGCTTTTTTGCGCTTTTTGATTACCTTTAACAAACTTGTTAAGGAGTGTTTTGAACTCCAATTCGGTGAAGATTTCGCGTAGCTTGTCTTCGTCGGGCTGTTCTATCTTCAGTTCGTCCCATTCCATATTGATTGGAACATCGGTGCGAATGGTTGCCAGGAACTTCGACATCTTGATGTCGTCGATGGCAGCTTCCACTTTCTCTCTTAGCTTTCCTTTTATCTGGTCGGTATGTTCGAGCATATTGTCGATAGACCCAAACTGGTTGATAAGCTTTGCAGCGGTCTTTTCGCCCACACCCGGACAACCCGGAAAGTTGTCGGAAGAGTCGCCCATAAGTGCCAAGAGGTCGATTACTTGGGCTGGGGTAGGGATACCATACCTGTCTTCTACTTCGTGCACACCTACTACATCGTAGCCTCCGCCATGCCTTGGACGATACATATAGACGTTCTCTCGGATAAGCTGCCCATAGTCTTTGTCGGGCGTAAGCATAAAGGTGGTAATGCCCTTGCTGCCTGCCAGCGTTGCTACCGTACCGATAATGTCGTCCGCCTCGAAGCCATCGACTTGCAGGATAGGTATGCGCATAGCTTCGAGAATTTGTTTTATGTAGGGAACAGACAGCTTTATGTCTTCGGGTGTTTCCTCTCTTTGTGCCTTATACTCGGGGAATGCCTCGTGTCGGAAGGTGAGTCCGTGGTCGAAAGCCACGGCAATGTGTGTGGGATTTTCCTTTGTCAGCACTTCGTTCAGCGTGTTGCAGAAACCCATAATAGCCGATGTATTCACTCCTTTTGAGTTGATACGCGGATTTCTGATGAGGGCATAATACGACCGATATATAAGTGCGTAAAGCGTCGATGAGAAACAGTTTGTCCATTGTAAAAATATTATTTAAGGGTAAAATTACTAAAAATGCCATAATTACCGATATTATTCATTATTTTTGTATCAAAATAATTTTTGAATGGATTATCTGTCGATTATAAAAGAACCGATTAGTCAGGAATTAAAACGACTTTATCTCACTGTTTAACAAAGCGTTAATGCACGAAGAAGGGCTGCTTTCGAGTGCGTTGGAGCATATACGGAACAGGGGAGGAAAGCGTATGCGCCCAATGCTGATGTTGCTGATGGCAAAGAATTTCGGCGAGTTACGTTCGTGGCGCAGCACGCTGCCGTTGGATTGGAGTTAGTTGCACACTGCCAGTCTGGTGCACGATGACGTGGTGGACGAAAGCGGAGAGCGCAGAGGACAGGCATCGGTGAATGCCACTTATAACAACAAGGTGGCAGTGTTGGTGGGCGACTACATTCTTTCTACGGCACTGCTGAATGTGGCTTATACGCAGTCAGAAGACATTGTGCGCGACCTTGCAGAGTTGGGAGCGCACGCTTTCTAACGGCGAAATATTGCAGCTGACCAACATTTCTAATCAGGAAATATCGGAAGAAGTATATTATCAGGTAATAAATCAGAAGACGGCGGCTTTGTTTGAGGCGTGTGCGGTGATTGGTGCAAAGGCGGGCAAAGCATCGGAAAGCGATGTTGAGGCTGCAAGACTGTTCGGACAACGCATCGGAATTATCTTCCAGATACGCGACGACATATTCGATTACCACGATTCGACCGAGATAGGAAAGCCTACGGGCAACGATATGCTGGAAGGAAAGCTGACGCTTCCTGTTATTTATGCGTTGAAATCGACAGGCAACAAGCAAATGATGGCGTTGGCAATGAAGGTGAAAGAAGGTACGGTAAATGCCGATGAAATCGCCCAGTTGGTATCTTTTGCAAAAGAAAGTGGGGGTATAGAATATGCAGAAAAGAAGATGTTGGAATTGCACAGCGAGGCTTTGCAGTTCGTTTCAAACTGCGTACACAACGAAGCAATAGCCCGTGCGCTGAAGGCGTACTTGGATTTTGTGATTCAACGGAAGAACTAAAACTACACTATAGGAGCTTGCTATTTTGAAAAGAAATATGCTTTGATTTTGTAAATATTATTTATACAGGAAACGATAATGACGGTTTGGCATTGCAAAAGCGGTTGTTTTGGAGCACAAAACAGCGCTTTTACCATGAAAACCCATACTTTGGGAATGCAAAACAGTGGGTTTCACAATGCGTTGATAGTTGAGACCGTTATACGAACATTATGTTTGTGAAAGATTTTTACAACATTTATGATGTTTTTCTATAAGTAACTCCCCTTACAGCAATCGTAGCAACATACTATACAGATGAACTTATTATGTGTGCAATAACACCAAAAGATAGCTTCAAAGAATAAGAAAGATACGCAAAAACGGTGTTAAGAATATAAAAATATTTAGATTTTTATTCTTCAAATCGTAATTTTCTACTTATCTTTGTCCTCAAGATTTTCAATATAATACTAATCAGTTATAATTAAAAACTAAAAATGAAATTAGCTAAAACTCTTATTTGGCAGTATGTTCATGATTTCTGCCTTTACCTTAGGCTCGTGTGTTGAAGATGAGTGACTTTTGCAACAAAGCCCAACACAGAACCTAAGAGCGAGAATTACATTGCGCAATCAGCTATTAATTTCGCAAAAGTATCAAACATCAAGCTACTACTCGAACAATGCTGAGTAGCTCAAATTCTCTCTATTCACTTTCAGTTCAAGAACTAAACTTAAAGAATCAGCTTGTAAAAACGAGATCGACAGAAACAACCCCAAGTTTTTTACCGTGAGCTTTAAGTGAGAATAGTGGAACAGTATTAGTAGCTGCTAAAAGACAATAAGGCAATGCCGTTGGCTTATTTTATGAAAGAAAACAATCTTGATGCTAATGAATTATTGAAAGATACACTATCAGATTTAAGTTTTTTGGTACAGACAATCATTAATGAAAATAGTGATCGGACTATTACAACAAGTGCTACTGGAACTGATGAAAATACTATTATTGAACACATAGACCCAAAATGTAAGGTTGCTTGGCATCAACGAACACCATACAACAGATATTGCTTTACATCATCGGGCAAGCAAGCATTAGCAGGTTGTGTCGCTATCGCTGCTGCCCAAGCTCTTACAGTGTTACAACCAAATAATTTTCCTGGCATAACATCGTGGGAAGAAATTGTTAAACCTTATCCCAGTGAGGCTACTATAGACGAAATTGCACGTCTTGTTCGTTATATGGGTAAGGTAACAGGTATCAAATATGGGACTTCAGAATCGGGAACGTCAAAGACTCCATCTAAGTTATTCAAGGAATATGGCATTGTAGATTATGACTGTGGACGCGTTATTGATGTTTTAAATACACAACATGGAATTGTCTATAACAGGATATAGAGCTAAAGCATGGCTGGGGACCATGGAGACACGTAGCTCATGGACATGCTTTTTAGCTGATGGTTATGTTAGATATAATCGTTCAAAAGACCCTTATTATTTGCATTTGAAGTATGGTTGGTTGGGTGGGATCCTAAAGATGTGTATCTATTAAGTGCTAATAAGCATTGGAAAGAAAAAGAAGCGAAAGAAATATATGGTAGAATTTATCCTTATAAGTTGTACTATTATACTTACACTTATGAGACAGAAAGTTTTGGTAAATTATAAAGGTAGGAATTATCAACATAATAAAAAGACAGGAAATATGAAAAGAGATTATGGGGAGGTATTATTCTAATATTCTCAGCATTAATTTCATGTAATAAGAAAGGAGAATTTGATAGCCACCCTCAGCAGTAAATAAAGAGGATTTTAAATTATCTACTTCACAGTCGGGCAAAGATACTCTTTATGTTACGAATAAAGAAGATTTTAAGTTGCATGCTGTAGAATTGGTAAATAAGGCAGACAGGAAACTGCTTTTGCAGAGTAAATCTTAATGACGTAAAAACACTAAGTTAGAGGCTGAAGGTGTAACTTATGGTGAAGTAAAATATACAGGAGGTGAAGCTTCTATAATTAGATTAATAATTGGGAACTATCGACTACTATTGCGCGCCACAAAAAGGCTTATGCTATGGCTTATATTGGCAAAAAGACCCTCGGATATACAATTATCTCTCTTTGTTATAGGAGTAGATGGTGCCACAGTTGTAACGGTAAAATAAACTTTTATGGTATATACCAGCAATTGTAGAAAGATGTAAATCGAACATTTTGCAAGTGAAAATAATATTGGTAGGAGGTGAGACGTCTATGATAGATGTTTACTTCCCTATCTTTTTAATATTTAATAGTGTTCAGTTGATTGTATTGAAACTATTATGGTAAGAGAGATTGCTGTATTTTTGGTTTTATGAAATCCCAATAAGATCAATTGCAATGTTATCGTTTCTTCTGATGAATGTATATATAAAGCAATGCCGTTCTATTGAATTTAAAAATAAAAATCCTGATTTTTACGTTGAAATCAGGATTTTCGTATTGTTTGAACGGCGGTTTAGAAGAACTTAACCTCTTTGCCTTCAATGTCGCTGAGCAGCAAATTGGTGAGACGACTGGTACCAAGACGGAACCAATAGTTGGTGAGCCACTTCTCGCCGAGAACTTCTTTGTAGATGGTATAGAAGATAACGGCATCTATAACGGCGTTTATGCCTCCTGCAGGCTTTAGTCCTACCTGTACGCCAGTTCTGTCGTAGAACTCCTTAATAGCCGTACACATAACGTAAACAGCTTCTGGGGTTGCGCTAATTTTCTCTTTACCCGTGCTTGTTTTAATATAGTTAGCACCTGCAAACATAGAGAGTAGGGCGGCTGCCTTTATGTTGCGAGCATTTTTTAAGTCGCCAGTTTCGAGTATAACCTTCATTGGGACATCGCCACAAGTCTGCTTCAATTCACTAATTTGGTCGTAAACATCTTCATAATCGCCCGAAAGGAATTTGCCAACGGGTAATACAATATCAATCTGTGTGGCACCGTCCTTGATGGCAAGTGCCGTTTCGATGGTCTTAACTTCGAGGAATGTTTGAGAAGATGGGAAGTTTCCTGTTACGTTTGTTATGTCTACACCATCTATTTCTAAGCTATCGGCAATCAGTTTTGTGAAGCACGGATAGGCACAAACGGCTCCAACGTGTGGGAGGGTAGGGTATTCCTGTGCAAATTTGTTCACTTTTTCGACCATTGCGAGCACTTCTTCCTCTGTGTCGGTAGTCTTGAGAGTGGTTAATTCGACACTTCCGAGGAGGAATTTCTTAACGTCTAAGGTGTCGTTCTCAGGTACTTTCTCTTCAATAATCTTTTTTACTGCTGCCTTTACTTCCTCGTCTGTAATGTCAAGGTTGTAGTGTTTCAGCATTTCATCGTACTTACTGGTAGTTTTGAATGTTACCTTTATTGTTTTTGCATAAATGTCTTATTGTTTGTTTATTATAATACTTCGTTTTTGGTTTTTTGTTATGATTCTTCTGTCTTTTCGGGCGTTTCCGCCTTCGTTAGCTTCTTGTTTTGCTTGTGTCTGTCTTTGTCTCGCTTTGTCTTTTTGTCGAAACTCTTTTGTAGTTCCTCCGTAAGGTCTACGCCCGTTTGGTTTGCCAACACATCAGAACCCACAGAATATCTGCCATTTCTTCAGCCGATATTGTGCTTTTCGCTTTCCTTGAAACTCTGGTCGCCGTAGGTACGAGCCATTACACGCGCCAATTCGCCCACCTCTTCGGTAAGGCAAGCCATGTTGGTGAGCTCGCTGAAGTAACGCACACCATACTCGTGAATCCATTTATCGACGAGCTTTTGCGCTTCTTTGATGCTTAATTCGTCGTGCATTTTGTTATTCTTTGTTTTTAGTGTCCATACATATTGTAACGGGACCGTCGTTCAGCAATTCCCACTTTCATGTCGGCACCGAACTCTCCTTCGCCCACAGGCTTTGCTCCATAGCACGGCTCAATTCTTCGCAGAAACGCTTGTAGAGAGGGATAGATATTTCGTGTTTGGCAGCGTGAATATAGCTTGGACGATTTCCTTTTTTATAGCTTGCCATAAGCGTAAACTGCGAAACAACAAGGGCTTCGCCGCCTATATCCATCACGCTTTTGTTCATTACGCCTTGTTCATCGTCGAAGATTCTCAGACTTGCAACCTTGTTTACAAGCCATTTAATGTCGCTTTCGTCGTCGTTTTCGCTAATTCCGAGTAAATGAGCAAGCCATTTTGGATAGCCGATTTTATGTTTCCATCGATGGTTACCGATGCGTGCTTTACACGTTGAACTACAATTCTCATATCGCAAATGTACTTATTTTATTTTTGATTATTAGGGCTTTGAGTGGAAATAATTGTATAACAGCATTGCTCTCGTGCTGCCAATAACTTCTGTAAGTTCTTGAATATCAGCCTCTTTAATTTTTTTTACAGTCTTAAACCGCTGCAATAGCTGTTCTTTACTTTTGCTTCCGATTCCTTTTATATCGTCTAATTCGCTGTGTAGCTGATGTTTCGAGCGTTTATCCCTGTGGAATGATATGGCGAAACGATGCACCTCGTCTTGTATTTGTGTGAGAACTTTGAAGAGTTCGGACTTGGTTGGAATGCCGATTGTTTGTGGTGGAAATCCGTAAAAGCAGTTCGTTGGTTCTGTGGCGGTTGTCTTTTGCCAATCCTGCAATAGGAATAGCGAGTTGCAATTCGTCTTCGACGACTTCTCTGACAACCTCCATCTGCCCTTTCCCGCCGTCGGTTATGATGAGGTCGGGTAGGGGCATGCCTTCTTCCACCATACGTTTGTAGCGTCGTCGCACCACTTCTTGCATAGACGCATAATCGTCTGGACCTACAACAGTCTTGATATTGTATTTCCGATAGTCCTTTTTAGAAGGCTTATACCTTTATATACCACGCAGGCGGCTACTGCATCGGTGCCTGAAATGTTCGAGTTGTCAGAAACATTCTATTTGGTAGGGCAGCTTTGGCGGCTCAAACGGTCTTGCAGTTCCTTCATTAAGCTGTGTTTGTCGTTGCTCTGGATTGAGTTTCTCTGCCTGCTTCAAGCGGTCGAACTTATGCTGTTTTGCGTTCATTTCCGACAGTTCGAGCAAGTGTTTCATCGCCTCGCTGTGGAGATGAAGAAGTTGCGTCTTTTTATATGAAAGTCTAATTCAAAGGGAACGATAATCTCTTTCGCAGTGCTTTTAAAGCGTTCGCGAATTTCAGGTATAGCTTCGTTGAGCAGTTCGGCATCTGTTTCTCTAATTTACGCTTGTATTCGAAAGTGAAACTCTGGTTGATGGCACCGTTTGTAACGTGCAGATAGTTTATGAAAGCGTTCTTCTTGCTGTCGTCGTTCACGATGGAGAAGACATCTACATCGGCTATTGTGTAGCTTACTATCTCGCTCTTGGCAGCGAAATTCTCCAAGGCAATGTAGCGTTGCTTGTACACTTCTGCTTCCTCAAAGCGCAATTTTGCAGCACATTCCTCCATTTTGGCTTTCATTAAGTGTTGCACCTCGCGTGTATTACCTTTCAGTATTTGACGTGCCTGAGCCATATTTTGCTGGTAATCTTCGTACGATTGCTTGCCAATGCAAGGCGCGTCGCAGTTCCCAAGGTGATATTCCAGGCAGGGTTTATACTTCTTTTGCTCTATTCCTTCTTTTGTTATGGGGAACCGACACGTGCGCGGCTTATAGAGTTTCTTTACTATTTCGAGTATGGCATACATACTGCTGATGTGGCTGTAAGGACCATAGAAGCTGCCATACCGCTTGTTTATGGTGCGAGTGTTGAATATTCGCGGGAAATATTCGTTGGTTATGCAGATGCTGGGGTAGGTTTTGCCGTCTTTTAGCAGCACATTGTAGCGCGGTTGATATTGTTTTATAAGCTGATTTTCTATCAACAGCGCATCTTCCTCGCTATTTACAACCGTGTAAGTTATATCATAGATTTTAGAAACCAACACTTTCGTCTTGAAGCGGTCGGTTTCTTTATGGAAGTAAGACGACACTCGGTTCTTCAAATTCTTAGCTTTGCCCACGTAAATAATGGTGTGCTCTTTGTCATAGTATTGATATGTGCCCGGCTTGTTGGGCAAATTCGACACTATGTTCTTAAGATAAGCCAATCGTTTATCGTTCTCTTCTTTTGTCATTCGTCTAACTTCTTTATATTAAAGTGTTTTATGCTTTTCTTGTTTCACGTGAAACAAGAATGTCATTTCGCACTTGCCATATACCTTTTTCGTTGTACTAAGGAGGAAATCTTATTCTCTTAAGCAAATTCCCAATTACTTTTAGACCGCGAAAACCGAAAGACAGTTATGTTGTGTCTTTCGGTCCATTTGTGTGTTCTGGCTCTTGCAAAGGTCAGATATCTCTATTCTGAAACGTAAAAGCATTTGTTTTGTTCACAAAAGTAAGGATTCTGAAAGAGGCAACGAAGTTCCATCCCATCATCAATTTTTACTTAGAATTGCAGTAAAGAGGAAATTTCTATATCTTTGTCGAATGTGCTACGGCTATTGGGAAATTCGCTTTTGAGTTCTATAATAAAGTTACAATAGATCTTTTTAGGCTTGAATTTCTTTACAAGATTGCATGCAGCACGCATCGTTCCGCCTGTAGCAAGCAAGTCGTCGTGCAGCAGGACAACGTCGTTTTCGTTGATTGCATCTTTATGAATCTCTTTGTGTCGATGCCATATTCCTTTGCGTAACTCTCTTGCACAGTCTCGCAAGGCAGTTTTCCGGGCTTACGGCAGAGCACGATGCCTGCTCCAAGGCGCAGAGCAAGTGCAGACGACATTACGAAACCACGACTTTCGATTCCTACAATCTTAGTTATTCTTTTGTCTTTGTATAGTTCATACATTTCGTCCGTTATTTCTTTAAGAGCTTCGGGCGATTTAAATAAGGTGGTAACATCGCGAAAGTTCACACCTTTAATGGGCCAATCGGGTATGCACCGTAGGTTGTCGAGTAGTATTTTCTTATTCATTTTCAATTAATTATATATTGATATTCTTGTTAATTGTTACACGTGAAACTTTTAGCAGCTATCTTCCCATAAGTACTAAGAGGACATTTATATCGCTTGGACTTACTCCTGGAATCCTGCTTGCCTGTGCTAAGGTCTCTGGTTGTATGTGTTCTAACTTCTGACGACACTCTGTTGAAAGGTCGTGTATAGTGCTATAATCAAAGTGTCCTTTTGTTTTAATATCTTCGATATGGCGCATCTTTTTCTGCGAAAGTACGTTTCACGCTCAATGTAACCTTTATATTTCATCTTTATTTCGGCTGCTTCTGTAATCTCATCTTTACGATTTGGCAATGATTCTAAGACCTCTTTAAGTCGTGGTAGATGTTTTGTTAAGTCGTACAAATTTATGTCTGGGCGTGCTATAAGTCCAGAAATTTTAATCGAACCTTGTACTGCTGAACTATTGATACTATCTAAATATCCATTAATTTTGTTTGGTTTAATCGACGTCATCGCAATAATTAATGATTTTTCTATATAGCTTTTCTTTTTCTACCCACCAATTATAACGTTTCCGTGTTGCTATGCCAAGTTTATAGGCTTTCTCTGTTAATCGCGCATCGGCATCATCTTGGCAGTAATATTCTGTATTCTGCCCTTGAAGTAAACATTCGGTAGGGCTCATCTACTCCTTTTGTTGTTAAATCATCGATTAATACGCCAATATAGCTTTCGTCACGTTTCATCGTAAAGGTGTTATTGCCTACGCATAATAATGCTGCATTAATACCAGCAACCAGTCCTTGTCCTCCTGCTTCCTCGTAACCAGTGGTTCCATTCACTTGTCCGGCAAAGAATAGTGCTTTAATAATCTTCGATTCCAACGTAGGTTTCAATTGTATTGGATCAAAATAATCATATTCAATAGCATATCCAGGTCGATAGATTTTGGCATCTCGCAATGCAGGAATTTTTCTTAATGCTTCTAATTGGATTTCCCACGGCATTGAAGAAGAAAATCCGTTTAAATACATTTCGTTTGTATCAACGCCTTCTGGCTCAAGAAACAGTGGGTGTGATTTCTTCTCTGCGAAAGTAACAAGTTTAGTTTCTATTGATGGACAATATCGTGGTCCGATACTTTGGATTTGTCCGTTGAATAGGGGAGAGTTTGGTATTCCTTTTCGTAATATATTGTGTACTTCCTCATTTGTGTTACATAACCAACATGGTAATTGTGGAAGTGGTCTGCATGGACCTATGAATGAGAATTGGTGATAATCGTTTTCGCCAGGCTGTTCTTCCATTTCATCAAAATGAATTGACCGTTTATCTATACGTACAGGAGTGCCAGTCTTCATACGGTTCTTACGAATTCCCCAGCGCGTAATACTTTCTGTTAAGTTGTGTACAGATGGTTCTGCGCATCGTCCACCTTCAACCTGCCGTTTACCAATATGCATAAGACCATTCAGAAATGTCCCAGCTGTTATTACAACCGAGCGTGCGAAAAGTTCAATTCCCCAAATTGTACGTATTCCTATAGCGCGTCCGTCCTTTACAATAAGTTCTTCAGCTTGGTCTTGGAAGATGTCAAGATTATCGGTTTTATCGAGTATTCTTTTCCATTCTGTTATGAATTTCTCTCTATCACATTGTGCTCTTGGACTCCAAACAGCAGGTCCTTTTGATCGATTGAGCATGCGAAACTGTATAGCAGTGGCGTCAGTAACAAGTCCCATTTGTCCGCCTAAAGCGTCAATTTCTCTCACAATTTGCCCTTTTGCAATGCCTCCTACAGCAGGATTGCAGCTCATTTGGGCAATTTTGTTCATGTCCATTGTTACCAAACATACCTTTGCACCAATGTTTGCTGCTGCCGTTGCAGCTTCACAACCAGCATGACCGCCACCAATAACTAATACATCGTATTTGAATGTAATACTCATTCTTCGTTTATTTTTTTCGGCAAAAGTAAGAAATTTAATTGAATTATGTAGTACAAATTCATCATATTACTACATTGATTATAGACATCATTTATAATGTCGATGGCTAAGCCTTTAGATGTAGACAATGCGCGCTATTATAAACTCATTATTGTAGACGAAAGCCATAATCTCAGTAACAATCAAGGTACATGTTATCGCAATATCAGAGAACTTATTCAGAAACAAGACTGTAAAGTATTATTGCTTACGGTTACACCTTATAATAAACACTATAAAGATTTAAGTGCACAGCTACGACTTTTTTTATTGGCGACGATACAGATTTAGGCATTTGCCCCTGAAGCTTATATTCGTCAGATTGGAAGCGAAAGGGCATTTTCAGAAAAACACGACGGCTTTAACAGAAATATAAAGGCTTTCGAACACAGCGACTGTCAAGAAGATTGGCAAGAACTAATGAAACTTTTTCCTTATCCGCAGAACACGTACATTTATTAAAGATAACTATGCGAAGACCGACCCTAAGAACAACCGTAAGTATTTAGAGTTTAAAGATGGGCACAGGTCTTAATTTTTATGCTTCGAATACGAAATCAACAGCTTTAGAACGCAACAAATATATCTGCGATATGGCAGACAGAATTCTGTTTGTGGGTGTAACCGAAGAAAGTAGCCTTTACGCTCTCCAACAAAGTAGCAGTAACAAGCAGAAACTTCTTTTTCTTGTAACTTGTAGAACAAGTAGGTGAGCAATAATTAATAATATCCTTCTGAGTTTTTAATTATAAAATTATTTTTAATTACAATTTTAAATTTTATAATTATATTTTTTTCTAAGTCCTTATAATAAACTGATTTTTAATAGCTTAATAAAGTGTTTTTGCTGTTTTTCTATATTTTTCTATATATGCCATTCGTCTTAATTTTTAAAATCCTAACAGGTTGTTATGGATAGAGAAAACCATGTTATTTATGCAAAACGATACAGAAAGCAGCATTACAAACGTAAAACGATAGCTGAACAGTCTTTTTATTAATTTAGTTTTAAATGTTCTGTGTTCCAATTAAATAACATTTTGTTTTTAAATGCTTGTTTAGACTTTGTCAATATTACACATTTATAGGCTTTCCATAGCTGTTTTTTCCCCTAAAAAGCTTCGCCTTGTCATTATTTTTATAGTATTTTTTTGCACCGAATATATGTGCATTTAATACCAACTTTGGGTATCTGCTATAATAAGTATGCTTTTTATGGTATGCCTTTTTAGCTTATGCGCTCGTTCCGTATTGCAAATTAATTCTAACAGTTTAAATATTAAAAAAACAAAACAATTTATGTGGTTAATCAATTCTTCTATTGGTAGAAAAGTTGTGATGTCCGTAACTGGTATTGCACTTATTCTATTCCTGACATTCCACATGTCGATGAATATTGTTGCGCTTTTTTCTGAAAAGGCTTACAATATGATTTGTGCATTTCTTGGTGCGAATTGGTATGCGGTAGTAGCTACAATTGCTTTAGGAGCACTTACAGTTGCTCATATCGTTTACGCATTTATTCTTACTGCTCAGAACCGCAGTGCACGTGGTAACGAGCGTTATGCTGTAAACGGTTCAAGTCCTAAGGTAGAATGGGCATCAAAGAACATGTTGGTATTGGGAATTATTATTCTTTTGGGCTTGTTGCTCCACTTGTTCAACTTCTGGTACAACATGATGTTTGCTGAAATTGTGGGCTTTGAAGCCAAGTATGGTCCAACAGAGGGCTATGCTTACATTGTGGAAACCTTTAAGAACCCGGTTTTCGTGGTGCTTTACATTGTTTGGCTTTGCGCTATCTGGTTCCATCTTTCACATGGTTTCTGGTCATCTATGCAAACTCTTGGTGTAAATGGCAAGATTTGGTTCAAGCGTTGGAAGATGATAGGCTTGGTTTACACCACACTTCTCATGTTAGGTTTCCTGATTGTAGTGCTTGCTTTCACATTTGGTTGTGCACCAAGTCTTCATAGTGCTTGTTGTTTAATTCAATAATTCTAATAGAACGATACAAGATTATGGCTAAAAATATTAGATTCAAAAATTCGAAGGACCAGTAGCAGAGAAGTGGACCAACTTTAAGGCTCACCAGCGTTTGGTTAATCCTAAGAATAAATTAAAGCTCGATGTAATTGTAGTTGGAACAGGCTTGGCAGGTGCCAGTGCTGCAGCTTCGCTTGGAGAAATGGGCTTTACTGTTTACAATTTCTGTATTCAGGACTCACCACGTCGTGCACACTCTATTGCTGCACAAGGTGGTATTAATGCTGCAAAGAACTATCAGAACGACGGCGACTCTGTTTATCGCTTGTTTTACGATACAGTGAAAGGTGGCGACTATCGCGCTCGCGAGGCAAATGTTTACCGCTTGGCTGAAGTTTCAAACAGCATTATCGACCAGTGTGTGGCACAAGGCGTTCCTTTTGCGCGCGAATATGGTGGAATGTTGGCAAATCGCTCTTTCGGTGGTGCACAGGTATCACGTACATTCTATGCAAAGGGTCAGACAGGACAACAACTTCTTCTCGGAGCTTACTCTGCATTGAGCAAGCAAGTACACGATGGTCGTGTGAAACTTTACACACGTTATGAGATGGAAGACGTTGTAATTGTAGACGATCATGCACGTGGAATTATAGTAAAGAACTTGGTAACCGGTAAACTTGAGCGTTTCTCTGCCAATGCAGTCGTAATCGCTACAGGTGGCTATGGCAATGCTTACTTCCTTTCTACCAATGCAATGGGCTGCAATTGTACTGCTGCTATACAATGTTATCGTAAAGGTGCATATTTTGCAAATCCTGCTTATGTTCAAATTCACCCAACTTGTATCCCCGTTCACGGCGACAAGCAGTCAAAGCTCACATTGATGTCAGAGTCTTTGCGTAATGATGGACGTATTTGGGTACCAAAGAAAATAGAAGATGCAAAGGCATTGCAGGCAGGCACAAAGAAAGGTTCTGATATTCCGGAAGAAGATCGCGACTATTATTTGGAACGTCGCTACCCGGCTTTCGGAAACTTAGTGCCACGCGATGTTGCTTCCCGTGCAGCTAAAGAGCGTTGCGACCACGGTTTTGGTGTAAACAACACTGGTTTGGCTGTGTTCCTCGACTTCTCTGAAAGTATAAACCGTCTTGGTTTAGACGTTATCCGCCAGCGTTATGGTAATCTTTTCGATATGTACGAAGAGATAACCGACGTTAATCCAGGCGAATTGGCTAAGGAAATTAATGGTGTCAAGTATTACAATCCAATGATGATTTACCCAGCTATCCACTATACAATGGGTGGAATATGGGTAGACTACGAATTGCAAACCACGATTAAAGGACTTTTCGCCATTGGCGAATGTAATTTCTCTGACCACGGTGCCAACCGTCTTGGTGCTTCTGCATTGATGCAAGGTTTGGCAGATGGATATTTCGTATTACCTTATACTATACAAAACTACTTAGCCGACCAAGCTTTGTGGGCAAAAATTCCTACCGATCACCCTGAATTTGAAAAAGCAGAAAAGGGAGTTCAGGCAGAAATAGACCGACTTATGAACATAAAAGGTAAACGAAGTGTAGATTCTCTGCATAAGGAGTTTGGTCGTATTATGTGGGAATACGCAGGAATGGGACGTACTGCAGAAGGTTTGAAGACAGGTTTGCAGAAAATGAAGGAAATAAGAAAAGAGTTCGATACAAATCTGTTCATTCCAGGAAGCAAAGACGGGCTGAATGTAGAGCTCGACAAGGCAATTCACCTTCGCGATTTCATTTTGGTTGGCGAACTTGTTGCTTACGATGCATTATCGCGCAACGAAAGTTGTGGTGGACACTTCCGCGAAGAATATCAAACTGAGGAAGGAGAAGCCAAACGCGACGACGAACATTATTTCTACGTAGGTTGCTGGGAATATAAAGGTAGCGACGATGCAGAACCAGAACTTATAAAAGAACCACTCGAATACGAGGCTATCAAGGTTCAGACACGTAACTACAAGAACTAATTTAGGTCAAGGTTACTTTGCAACAATTTAAAAGAAATCAACGTAATGGAAAAGATAATAAGTTTTACGCTTAAAGTATGGCGTCAGAACGGACCAACTGCACAAGGTCATTTTGATACTTTCGAGATGAAGGATATTCCTGGAGATACGTCTTTCCTCGAAATGTTGGATATTCTCAACGAACAGCTTATCGAAGATGGCAAAGAACCTTTCGTCTTCGACCACGACTGTCGGGAAGGAATATGCGGAATGTGCTCACTTTATATCAACGGACACCCACACGGACCTGCAACCGGGGCTACAACTTGCCAGCTCTATATGCGTCGTTTCAACGATGGAGATGTGATAACCGTAGAACCATGGCGTTCTGCTGCTTTCCCTGTAATAAAGGATTGCATGGTAGACCGTGGAGCTTTCGATAAAATTATACAAGCTGGTGGCTACACAAGCATTCGTACAGGTCAGCCACAAGATGCAAATGCTATTCTTATATCAAAAGAAGCTGCCGATGAGGCTATGGATTGTGCAACTTGTATTGGTTGTGGAGCTTGCGTTGCAGCATGTAAGAACGGTTCGGCAATGCTCTTCCTTTCTTCTAAAGTAAGCCAATTGGCACTATTGCCACAAGGCAAAATAGAATCGGCTAAACGTGCAAAGGCTATGATTATGAAGATGGAAGAACTCGGCTTTGGTAACTGTACAAACACTCGTGCGTGCGAGGCAGAGTGTCCAAAGAACGAGTCTATTGCTAACATTGCTCGCTTGAACCGCGAGTTTATCAAAGCAAAACTTGCCGACTAAAGCAATTACTGTAAAGTTTTGAATGGCTTTTAAAGTTCATTCAGCTTATATTAAAATCCCACAAAGCATAAGCCTTTGTGGGATTTTTTTAAATAGTAAATATTATGGTTAGATGCTTAAAAATAGTTGTGAACCAACGATTTTATTATTTTATTATTATATTTGCAAGTCAAATAGAAATATTATTCCGATTGATAGACAATGAAATACTTATCTCCATATTCAATTACAATGCGCCAAAAGTTGTTTAAAAACCTTGGCAGTGTCTTTATGCTTTTGTGTATGTTCGTTGCTGCAACCTTGGTTTCCTGCAGCAAAGAGGGCGAAGACCCTGACGATACGCCCTCCACGAAAGAAAAAACAATCTTTGTTTATATGCCTTGGACGGGTTCAGGACAGAGCTTGTATGACTTTTTCGTGAACAATATCAAGGATATGAAGAAAGGAATCGTTGAGCAAGGGGGCTTGAACAACACCAATTTGCTTGTCTTAATAGCCAACTCCATAGATAAAAGCCATCTTGTCAATATTACTTATCGCAACGGAAAGTGTTATAGCGATACGCTCAAAACCTACGACGACGGTGCTATGAACACCTCCGACAAGATGACCGACTTGTTAAATAAGGTGGCAGAGGTTGCTCCTGCACGCATTTATTCTATGATGATTGGCTCGCACGGCGTAGGTTGGATATATGCCGAAAAAGTCTCTGAGTCTGTACAACGTCGCATTGCAGCTGACCGAGACAGAAACAAGGCGATGGGATTGCCCATTACTCGACAGAGCCGTTACTTCGGTGGCGGAGCTGTTCAGATGAATATCGACGATTTGGCAGAAGGAATACGACGTTCCAAAGTAAACCATTTGCAGTTCCTCCTCTTCGACGATTGCTATATGGCGAATATCGAAACAGCTTACGAATTGAGCCGTGTTACCGACTATCTTATAGGTTGTCCGACCGAGATAATGGGGCACGGAATGCCTTATCGTGAGATGTGGAAGTATCTTGCACCCATACACCCCGATTACGGAAAAGCAGTGGACAGATTCTACGATTTCTATTCTAATTATTCTATTGGCAGTATAGACTACCACTATGGGACAATCTCTGTTACTGATTGTCGGAATATAGATGCCATGATGCAAGTGCTTGATGATATTCATGCGCACTACAGAATAGGCACAAGTGTTGGTTCAAACTTGCAAGTACTCGATGGATATCGTCCTGCAGCATTCTTCGATTTCTCCGATTATATTCATAAACTTTGCGCTGGCGATGCTACACTTGTCGGAAGATTTGACAGGGCTTTGTCGCAACTTGTTCCATTCGAACGCCACACAGCCAATTATTTTTCATCTTTAACCAATGCCGGAGAACACAGTATAAGTACTTGTTGTGGATTAACTATTTCAGCACCATCTACAAATATAATGGTAACAAATAGTAAACCGAGGAGTCATTTCTATGCACTTTTCAGATAGTAAATGCAATAACTGGTGTTTTGAAGAGAAGAATACTGAAGAATATGGCAAACGAAAATAAACATACAGAACGGATTGGCTTGTTTGTGGGAAGTTTCGACCCTTTTACCATAGGACACGACTCTATTGTACGCAGAGCATTGCCCTTATTCGATAAAATTGTAATAGGCATAGGCATAAACGAACGCAAACAATATATGCAAACTGCCGAACAACGTATGTCTGTAATACAACAACTTTATGCAGATATACCACAGATAAAGGTAAAAAACTATTCGGATCTTACTATAGATTTCGCAAAGCGCGAGCAAGCCACCTTCTTTATAAAGGGCGTGCGAAGCATAAAAGACTTTGAATACGAACGCGAACAGGCAGACATAAATCGTTTTTTGAGTGGAATTGAAACACTTCTGATAGTAGCTGAACCACAATTTGCAAGCATCAGCTCAAGTCTTGTGCGCGAACTTATACACTTTTGGCAGGGACGTCAGCAAATTTCTGCCACGGAAACGATAAAACAGACGCAGAATGATAACATACAACGCAGAGGGTGTAAAGCTCCCAAAGATAGGAAAACGCGATACCACACGCTGGATAAAAGCAGTGGCAGCAACCCACAACCGTAAGGTGGGCGAAATCGGCTATATGTTTGTAAACGATGAGAAGATATTGGAAGTGAACAACGAATATCTTGGTCATGACTATTACACCGATGTCATTACTTTCGACTATTGCGAGGGCAACATTCTTAATGGCGACATAGTAATATCGCTCGATACTGTTCGCACCAATGCAGAAAAGTTCGGTAAGACCCTACGAAGACGAACTTTTTCCGCGTCATTATTCACGGTGTACTCCATCTTTGCGGCATCAACGATAAAGGTCCGGGTGAACGAGAAATAATGGAAGAAAATGAAAATAAAGCCTTGGCACTACGCTAAGGCTTTACTTTTTATACCAATTTAGTGATTAAGAGCAATGTGCTTTTATCGCTTTAGTAGCTTTTTGCCTTTTAGAATAAAAATACCCGAACCGGAAAAATTGGAGATATTATCTAAACGTATACCTTGTAAAGTATAGATTTGCTTGTGTGATATCTCGTTCTCAATTGTTTGCATCTCAATTCTGTCAGGGGTCTTTCTTGTGAAATATCCTGTTGTTGGATTCGCCATAGCTATATCAATTTTATTCGCATCGTAAACAACACTACCGTTTTCTCCTCCTTTCAACAGCTTACAATCTTGGAACATACAAATAGACATTTCACATGTCCAAATGTCATTGCAATAGATGGTAGTCAATGATTCGCAATTATGGAACATATCGCTCATATTAGTTACAAGCTGTGTATTGAAGTTTGATACGTCAACAGAAATCAAGGATTTACAGCCATAAAACATAAAGCTCATATTAGTTACGCTTTTGGTATCAAAGTGAGAGACATCAATAGTCTTCAGTAATTCACAACCATCGAACATGTAATCCATATAAGTTACATTTTGAGTTCTAAAACCCGATACATCAAGCGAGGTCAAAACTTTACAGCCAGAAAACATTCCACCCATATTAGTTACATTGTCTGTATTAAGGTTTTTTTATTCCTTCAATAGTAGTAAGCTTTTCAAAGCCATCAAACCATAATCTCGTAGAGGTCGGATAGCAGTTCTTCATCGAATTGTCAAATATTACAGTTGTAATTTTCTTTCTGTCATATTTTAAACACCATTCAGGATAACCAGTAATAGAATTTGGCAAAGGTATATACAGTATTTTCATCGTATGAATCTTTATTGAGTCATAATAGAAAAGAAAAAGTTTTTTTGCATCGGTATCCATTACGGCGTATGCTTCCATAACTTGTGCCCGTACTGTTATAGGCAAAAATAAGATTGCGAACAACATGGCAATAACAACAAACGTATTGTGAAATAATTGTTTCTTCATAATCCTAACTGATTGTATTTATAAATTTTATTGTATTCTCGATATCCTATGTTACGTCAGGCGTAACTTGCAGCTTTTTTGAAAGAGGGCTTTAGGTTTATATTTTCCCGCAAACCTTTACTGATTGTATACGTCTTGTAAACAAATAAAAGGAATATCTAAAATGTCTACTATAAGAGAAATATTGATAATTAATCAAATGCCATCAATCCCTTTTTAGGATTGACTAATCACTGTCGAACAGGTCTTATGCAGAAACCATAATATCGGTTGCTGACATTTGAGGCATTTGCTTTACTGTCATCAAAAAATAGATGGACGGCTAATTTACTTTCAAAGGAAACGACCTCCGATGTCCAATAATATCCATAAAATTCTGCCGCATAAGGCTCATTTCCATTCATACAACCTGCCGCGGTAAGAATATGCGGTTACCATTGGGACCAGTAACCCAATAGCCACAATATCCGCTTTTTTCATCTTCGAACCATTTCCATGTGCATTTTTTTACTAATTCTTCCATTTCGGCTGTAGTTGGAATTCTCCATTCATTTCCTAATATAATAGTAGCGGCATCATCGCTTGCTTCTAAAATTGTCTTCTTGTCAGAAGTATTATATTTCGTTATCTTCTTGGAGATGGGTTCGTAATATTTATATCCGTTCCACTTATAGTTTTCCTTCGTCTTAACTTCTCCCCATGCATAATAGTCGCCATAAGCCTCGGTGTTTCTGCTCCAAGGTTACAAGAAGCCCATTTTACACTCAATCCTAAGTCTATACAAATAAGATGTTGCATAGTATTTGGAAAAGTGACACTGTCTATTTGTTCAATAATTTCGGCTTTTTCCTCCTTTCCATACCTTAATATTTACTTTCTGCTGTGCCGACACTATTGAGTACTATGACTAAGAAAAAGGAGAGATAAGATATATTTCCTCATCATAATATATACTTTTATTTGTGTACAGGTCGGACTGTTATTCCATAATTGCGAGCAATACGATCGTCTGCTTGATATTTATCTGACTGGAAAGAAAATCCCTGGGCATACATTTTAATATAGGCTTCGTCTCCTTCACGCAATGTATTAGATAAATAGTAACCATACTTTCCGCCATAAAAAGAATTCTTACCAAACATTACGCCTGCTGCTGGAAGAAAGATAGAATTGCCATTCTTACCTGTTACTTTGTAACCGTTTACATTGTTGACGGTAGTCCATTCCCATGTACAATCATTCACTAATTCCTTTATTTCTTCAGGTGTAGGCATACGCCAGCCTTCATTCAGATTAACAATAGCTGCATCGTCTTCCGAATCAAGTGTTGTTTTGCCATCTTTTACATTGTATTTCTCTAAATTATTACGGTCTGTGCCGTGTTTGTAGGTGTTCCAGTCGTAACTTTCCTTAGTTTCGACGTCGCCCCACTGATAGAAATTGCCAAAATCTTCAGGATTTTTTGCCCCAATATTGCAGGTGCCCCACTTTACGCTGAGTCCCAAATCTATGTAAGTTGCCTTTTCTTTTGACTTGACAAATGTAATACTATCTACAGCTTGAATTGTCTGTGATTTTGTTCCGTGCCATATAACTATGTCATGAGTATTTTGTGCACCTGCTCCTAAAGCGAGCATTGCAGTAAAGATAATAGATAAAACTTTCTTCATGTTGCTTATTTGTATTTATTTATATTGGTAATAATAGAATGTGTAAAACTTATCGGGTGAATTTAAAGGATATACCTGACTGGGTTCTTGCGATATAAATACCATTAGATGTTTTTAAAGATAAGTTTAAAGTTTCATTATCTTTGGTCGAAATGGCTGTTGTTATCAATCGTCCAGTAGTATCATAGATACTGACACGCTCTCCTTTTGTAAGACCAGATACGCTCAAACCATTGGTATTTATGCGAAAGACCACACTACTATTGATATTATCTTTGGCAGAAGATATACCATTGGGTTGAACTTCTCCCCAATATACTCGCTTTACTTCATTATAATCATAATTAACAACCGTTTTATTAGCACGAATCTCTAATGTTGATCCAATTAACATTGTAGGTTTATCAGAAAAGGCAAACCCCACAGTTGAACCATTCTTTAGTTGTAATAGTACTCCTTCCTCGCCCATGACTCCTATTGTCATCATCAAGGCTGTTGTAAGAATTAAAAACCTTAGCTTTTTTTCATATTGTGAATTTTATTAACATTGATTTCGCAAAATAATATATTTCTCTGCAAGAAAACAAAAAAATGAATATAGACATCATATAGACAATGTATTGAATAAGTGTTAAAAATAAGATGGAGTATATAGAATTCTGTATCTTTGTGGCAAAAATGAATTACCATGAGATTTTCTCGAATACATCACATAGATATAGTAACAATTTTATTTCTGTTGGCAAACCACATTTATAAATATAGGTTGTTCTTCTTTTGTGCATACAAAAGAAAGAGCGTATGCCGATAGTTTTGCTAAATAATTCGTATATGGATATTATAAATTATTCTTTTGTTAAGGCATATAGAGATATTTCAAGGGCACAGACTTTCTATGAAAAAAACTAATAATCAAGAAAAAAACAAGCAATATGTCAAATTCATCTTGCCTTATTATATGAAGGTATTGGTTTTATGGGAAGAGGCTCACGAAAATCTGAAAAAGCACGTAGTGCACTGAAGCAACTTTCTCCAATAGTGAAATATAGATACTATTATGCAAATGTAGTATACTTGTTAGAACACTGTAAGAATTATGCAGAAGCAGGCCAGGTAATGAAATATGCTATTGCAAATGACCATTGTATAAGTAATAAGGTTTTCCTTCTAACCGACTTAAGTAACTTGGCAGAAATATATATTAAACAAGGGAAGATAAAAGAAGCATTAAAAAAATTCTTAACAGTTTAGATAAGCAAGTTAATAATTTCTTTCACACCCAACTGTTATATTGTCGTTTGCTTATAGCAAAACAATACAGCCGTCCAGATTCCATTTATAATATTGCGCAGAAGTGCCTTGAACAGAGTGTACGTTTTAGGCAATTGAATATCCAAGTGGAGGCATTACAAGCAATGATTCATATAGATTCGATACGTCAGGATTACCGTTCTTTTATCAATCATTTTACACAATATTACAATATGCGCGATTCTTTGAATGGTGCAATGGCGACTTCTAAAATTAAACAAATACAAGAGAAGGCTAAAATAGAGAGGAAAAACTTAAAGCATACGAAGAAATAAAAGGACAACGTGTACTATTACTACTTATAGTTGTAGTTGCTCTATTCGTAGTATGTGTAGCTGTTCTGATTTATTATCGTACCAAACAACGTAAACGGATTGTAGAACTTGAAGCAAAAGAACTATCCGATAAGCTTCGATATACTGAATTGGAAAGAGAACTATCAAAACTTAAAATGCAGATTGAAAAAGAGAAGCTAATTAAATCACAGCAAGAAAATATATCAATGTCGTTACAATTAGCAATGCTAAGCGACCAGAAGGAGAAGAAAAGAATGCAGTTCTTTAACGAGAAGTTTCAATTTATGGATAATGATTTTTGCCAACGCTTAGAAAAACAATATCCAACTATTACCAAAGCCGAAAAAAGATTATTATACCTCATAAAGATTGGACTTGACGGACATAAAATTATGTCTATACTTAATATATCTGGTTCAGGTTTTTACAAACTCCGTTATAGGCTAAGAAAGCGATTAGGACTCAACAATGAAGATTTAGAGAAATACATTCAGCATTTAAAGTGATAATTTTTTTATAGTTATAAGTGGACAATTCTTTTTATAATAAAAAAACGAGAGTTTTTAATTAGAATTTTTGAAATTATAATTAAAAAAATAAAATTTTAAAATGAAAAAAATAGAGAGTTTATTGTAAAAGCAATATTTGTACCTTGTTTTATATTTTCAAAAATTGTGTTTTAAAGCTGTATAATATGTGTGTTTGTTATAGTAATACGGATAATCTTATTTTTATGTTAGAAAAATATTGTTGGAATTAGACGAATGTATAAAAAAACATTATTATCTTTGTAGCGTGTCCTTCTTTTTAGTTATGAACTCTTACTGGGGTGGGACTGTAGAGAGAGAAAGCATAAAAAGAAGAGTTCTAATTTATTTCCTAAACGATGTATTATGAAAATTAAATTTTTATTGTTTGCTGTCTTAATTTCTTTTCCTGCAGTATTGTCTGCACAGACAATAAAAGGCGATGTGTTGGTAAGTGGTGATGGTGCTCCTGTTGATTACAAAATTCCAGAAGGAATACGCGAGATTGCTCCCAATGCTTTTGCTACTTCGTCTGTTAGAAGCGTAGAATTTCCTGCTTCGCTCGAAGTTATTGGGCAATGTGCATTCTTTTATGCCAACAGTTTAAAGACGGTTACATTTGCACCAAATAGTAAATTGAAGGTTATTGGCGAACAAGCTTTCAGCGATTGTGCAAGTCTTGAAACAATAGAACTTCCAAATTCGGTGGATTCTATTGGAGCAAATGCATTTGTGCTATGCGAAAATCTGAAGAAGATAGCAATTCCTACAGGACTTAAGAAACTTTCGCGTAGTACGTTTATGTCGTGTTCTAACCTTATGAAGGTGAAGTTTCCCGAAACGTTGAAAGAGATAGACGAAACTTGTTTTGCCAACTGTGTGTCGCTTACTTCTATAACACTTACTGGAGTAGAAACTATTGGCGAACGTGCTTTCTATAACTGTAAGGTATTAACTAACGTAAAGTTAAACGAAGGGTTGAAAGAGATAAAAGCGAATGCTTTTCAGCGTTGCATTGCTTTAGAAACGCTCGAACTTCCTTCAACGGTAGAGAAAACTGGTGCAAAACTGTTTTTACAATGTCCAGAGTTTGGTGGTTTTACGGTTGTTGCTGCAAGTAAATATATGACGGCTGTTGGCGGAGTGCTTTATTCTAAGGATAAAACTACGCTTTATGAATGTCCACAAGTTATAGCAACCGATAATTTTGTTGTTCCAGCTGAAACAAAAGTTATTCGTTCTATGGCGTTTTTTGAGTGTCAGGATATAAAGGCAATTACACTTCCTGCTAATATTGAGAAAATTGGCACGGGTGCATTGGCAAATAATGGTATGGCGAAGTTTAATTTTGCCACGAACAATAACTTTGTCTTCGCGGACGATGCACTTTATTACAGAAGTCCAAGTGGCAAAGGTCTCTATTTGATGGCTGTTCCTTGTAAAGGAAATAGAACTGAATTCGTTCTTCAGTCAAAAACTTCTTATATTGCTGATTATGCATTTGCTTGCAACAATAATGTGCAGAAAGTTTATATTCCCGATTTGGTAATTGGCATTGCAAATCGTGCTTTTTATGCTTGCCATGGTTTAAAAGATATTTATAGCTATCGAGAAACAGCTCCCGAACTTGGAGAAGAAGTTTTTGGCGATGTTGAATTTAATAAAGTATATTTACACGTTAGGAAAGGTTCGGAAAAATCGTATGCAGACAATGGTTGGTTGTTCTTGTGGGGCGACAATATTGAAGGCGATTATCCAAACATTGCAGATGGAATAGGCAATGTCGCAACAGAGAATATGAAATGCTCTGTAGTTAGATTGAATGCAAACGAAGCTTGTTTAACAGCCAATGTAAATATCAGTTCTGTGGAATTGTACAATGCAGCAGGCTCTTTGGTTAGCGAAGTTAGACAGTTTAACAGTAACAAAGTGTTGATTACTTTGCCTTATCATGGTTTTTATATTGCGAAACTGAAGTTTAATGATGGCAGTGTAAAGGTTGTGAAGATTTAAACACCCCCTTAACATAACGGTTTCTCTGTTTATAGCACAGAAACCGTTATGTTTCTGAACCCGTATCGTCTTTATTCCATCTAAAGAACTCAATGAGGTCTTTACTTTAGAAAACAAAGAGATTTTGTTGGGACATGAATAATCTTATTACTTTTTGTAGCCAAATGGGAAAGGAAATATCCAATATTGAAAAAGTATAGAGCCGACCGCGACATCGCTTACTTTACATATATGGACTTCCTGTGCAAGTGCAAAGGTGCATATATACGACTAACTGGATTGAAAGGCTCAATAGGAGATATAAGAGGACGATAAGAATGAGAACATCGATGCCATCAGACAAGTCGGTACTTTTCCTACTAGCAAGTGTTGCCATGGAAGAAACAAAAACAACATATTCAAGAAAAAATTATCAATGGAAATTCTGGAAACAAAAAAAATAAATGAATAAGATACAAAGAAAAGAAAGAATTTACACACTTTTTAGGACGCGACCCAAGGGTTGGGGCTGGTATTATTTCTCTACGGTAATTGATGACTACAGCAGGTATATTATCCATTGGGAGTTATGTTCGAGTATGACTTCTGATGATGTATCCAGAACTATAGATAAAGCAATTGAGAAGGCAGGAGTTACATTCCAGAATCCTCCTTGTCTGTTATCAGATAATGGACCATGTTATATTGCTTCCTCTCTCAAACAGTATCTCTGTAAGGAATATAATATAAAGCATATCCATGGCAAACCCTTGCATCCGCAGACGCAGGGAAAGATAGAACGATATCACAGATCGATGAAAAATGAAATTAAGCTAAATCATTATTTTTGTCCCTCTGAATTGGAAAATGCTATCGATGGGTGGGTGAAATATTATAATGAGAGAAGGTTTCATGAATCGTTAGATAATCTTACACCCAAAGACGTATATTTAGGGCAAGGGGAGAAAATTAAAAAGATAAGAGAAATAATAAAGCAAAATTCAATCAACAAAAGAATTTTTGATAATAAAACAATGAAATATCAGAGTAAATAACTACATTTGCAGTTGTGCACTTTTGTTTGACAACGTACAATATTCTTACCCATACATTGCCCATTGCAACAGCTGATACACTTGAAATTACCAATACAGCCATTACAATTCTTAAAGAACTCTATCGTCCAGGTATACAATATAAGAAGTCAGGGAGTAATTCTTGGCGATATATCTTCTAACAAAGTTGTTACACAATATCTTTTCGACCCTATTCCTAATCGTCCCGAACGGCATCATTTAATGCAACTGATAGATAAAATCAACCAACGTTATGGAACAAAAACCATTTTACTGGGGGTAGAAGGTGTGGAAAACCAAAAGTGGACAACCAAATGTGAACAACGAACTCCAAATTATCTTACAGATATCAACGAAATAATGACTATCAAGATATAAAAATTTTTATTACGACTTTCTATTCTTCTACCTTACTTGCTTTGTTGTATTCATCTTTAGTCATTATTCCCTTAACGACTTCATTTGGACTTGTTACGTCCTTGTAGAATATCCAATGAATTATAGATTTAGACTCATAAATAGATGTATATGCTTGAACGAAAGTCCAACCTTTGTTAGACATATAATTACCTGCATCAACCATACTGTTAAATGGGATTTCTTCTCCTTTTTCATCAACTAATTTTTGTTTGTTTTTGAGTCCACCCCATGCAGAGTACACGGGATTGTTTCCAAAATCAAAAACAATTTTTAATCCAGCTGATAGTTCTTTTTCAATACCTTTGACTTCGCAATAGTATTTTTTTAGTTTGGGCTATCATAGTGATAGATGATATTAACATGAGAAAGATGAGGGCGGTTTTTCATACAATTCCTATTTTGTTATAAATGTTCGTAGTAATTTTTATTTCTCTTCTGCAATACTCTGGAAGAAAGTAAAGTGTGATACATTAAATGATACCTAAGTGTTTTATATAAAACTATTTTTCTCCCTTTTTAATCGTTTTATTTCTTTATCGAAATCAGATATATATTCTACATCTTGTTTATGGCGAAAGACCTCATATTCTTGTGTACGTTGTCAAACAAAAGTGCACAACTGCAAATAAGTTATTTATTCTGATATTTCATTGTTTTTATTATCAAAAATTCTTTTTTGATTGAATTTTGCTTTATTATTTCTCTTATCTTTTGATTTTTCTCCCCATGCCCCAAATATACATCTCTAGGTGTAAGATTATCCAACGATTCATGAAACCTTCTCTCATTATAATATTTCACCCACCCATCGATGAGAGTGTAAAATAATTATTGTGTAGTGGAATCACAAATTACTACATTGCATGTTGCCAATTCAAAATCTATGAAACATTAATAATAATCTTTGTCGTTATCCATTCTATAATGCTCTTAGGCTTTTTAAAGCTATTTCTTTAAACATCTCACTATCAAAGTTATACCCTTTAGATTTTTAGTTTTTCCTTAATTAAAATCCCTAAATTTATAAATGAACTCTCTATAAATGATAGAAATTTCTTTTTCGTATCAAGCATTGGTTCAGAATTCCAATAATTTCTATCAATACAAAAACTCGGCAATATATTCATTCTTTTTCTGGAAGTATTGATATTTTGTTATTCCAGATTTGGATCTATATTCTGATACATCTCCACTGATGTATAAATTAATCTTTATCTTGATAAACCCTTCAAAGGAATAATTTACAAACTGTTTTTAGAGATTTCCTCATTTCAATTATTATTTGATGTAGTTTTTCTCTATCTTAACTTCAGGCATTATTTGCCCACCAATTACAGAACTTATAATAATTTCCATCTGTTAAACGATTCAATATCAATGATTTTTTTTCTATATATCAATACTCCGTTAATTTTTATGCTGCGTCAGCATCGAAACTAAATATCTCATTAATACTTTCTTTATTTAATGTCGTGTTCGGGTTTTTCTCGAACACGTCAATAATTCGTTGCACATAGTAGGCATTGACCATCTGCGCTTTAAGTCGACCGATGGACGTGCCAAGTTCATCACATGATTTTGGCCACATTGAGTGCCGTGAATGAAGAGTTGAAGGCAAAGTCAAGTTTTCTCTTGTCGCGTGCCTGACAATCTGTAAGGCCGAGGAACTGCTTTGCGTCGCGAAAGCAGAACTCCTCTTGGAACCGTGTGGTGTAATATTCCACCACGTCGCGTCCGCTCATGTTCTCATCCGTAGCGAAGTACAGACGGCGGACACCGTTGGGCAACTCGTGGATGACAAGCGAAACGACCCTGTGCAAGGACTTGCACCATGCCTTGAGCGCATAAAGCCTTGCGGAAGTCTCCTCCAGCTCAAGCATTTCGACTTTAGACATATCGATGTTCCTCACGTCAATCTTGTCTACCTTGACGCGGGGACGGCTGAAAGCTTTCCGTGGGTTCCCCGTCCCATGTGTAGAACAAGGCTGCGTCAGTGACGCAAGCGGCTCACAACATGGAATCCCATCTTCATCACCTTGTCGATGAAAGGCCTTTTGGAGAAGGCTGAGTCGGCGACAAGAACCTTGCAGATACGCTGCAAGGTTACCTTGTTATCCTCCAATACTTTGGCATACCAGTCGTACAGGCTCATCTCTTTTTCTCCTCGCCTTTTTTTCCAATGTGGTCTGCACAGCCTTGAGCATCATACACTCATGCAGGTCCACGTCTATCACCCCGATGCCGAGGATCTCAAGACCGTGCTTTACCGCACCTGCACAGCCCGACCAAAACGCACCCACGTATGGGGTATGCTTCCCAGCCTTCTTGATGAAGCTTGGATCAATAACGATGGCATTGCGACCCTTGCCTTTTTTGAAGGCGAAAGCACTCAGCCACATGTTCATCTCAAGCCAGTTCACGCTGCGCTCTGCCGTCTGCCGATAGCACTGCTCGCCACGATTGCCATAGCGTCCCATCTGCGTGAAATTGCATCTCCTTGGGATGACCACCAAAAGAAAAAGCATTTCCATGACGTTTGTTTGAATACTTTTGTTTAACTTTGCTCCATCTTCAGCACTAAATGCTGCTTTGCAGAGCCTCATATATCGGCTAATCAAGTTGGTTATCAGCATAAACTTTATTGTCTTTTTACATCTATAAAGTTACTGAAAATCAATGAGATAGCCGATTTTATTATATTATATATTGTTATTTAATCTACTCTTTTTCAGAGACTTATCATGTTTTTCTTTCTGCCACAATTTCTGTTGGCTTTTTGGGTAAAAGCTTCATAAACTGCGAAAAATTTAACGGACTATTGATATATATCATCGGCCTTATTATTTAGCGTCTCCCCTTTTTGTTTCCAGCCCAACTTTTATGATTCAAAAGACTTGGAATTTCTGTATATTGTTAAATAAAAAGCCCATCCCGTACTCCATTATTTTTCTAACCATTTATGATTATATAGCCACTCTCTTGTGTCATTAAGAAATGGTTCTCCAAATTCTTGGATTCCGTCTAATTTCCTTTTATAATTTTTAAAAGTTTCAACTAAGAAACTATAGAAAGTTCTACCCATTAACAAACGCTGTTTATCTTCGGAAAGAGGTTGGTATTTTCCGTCTATAAAAGGTCTAATAATTTCCACTTCGATAGCAATGTCTATACCTAAAGCATTGTCATTCTTATAAAACCTCCTCATTGATTTTCGTTCATATTCTTTAGGAAGACATCGAAAACATACCCATAGCTTAAATGGGAAACAGTTCTTATATTTTGGGAAGACTTCTGCTTCATACTCATATAGTTCTTGTTCTATTTCCCATATCTTGCACCATTTTGCACCCGGTGCATCTTTAGTAAGTCCTAATTTTAACATATTTATTTAGCTTGATAACTTATAATTGTATATCTTGTGTAAATTGAATCACCTTTCTACCAACGAGCATTAAAGCTTTTCATATAACAACGTACAGTAAAAGATAATCTGTGCATCACTGCCGTGTTTTTTCTTAATCAATTCAACAATTTCCTCTATTGTGTATTTTGATTGGTACTTGTACGTTGTCAAATAAAAGTGCACTACTGCAAATGTAGTTATTTACTCTGATATTTCATTGTTTTATTATCAAAAATTCTTTTTGTTGTCATAGTGCAAATATACTTTTTTAGGCGTAATGGACATTTGGTAGGCTGAAACCTCTCAAATGTCCTTTATTTATTACCTTTGCAGCATTTGAAAGCTTATGAATAAAAACTGTATATTCTGTAACAGTTCAAATGTTAAAAGAATGGTCATCGGCGTAATGTCCAGATGTACTTTTGCAGGGATTGTGGCAGGCAATTTCAAAGTGGTCATCGTATAGACAATGTGTGTTTATGGAATGACTATCTGACCGAGAAACGAACTATTTCTGAGCTTTTCCACTCTTCACAAATGTTCAGAAAAGAACCATACGCCGTAGGCTAAGTTCAGTGGCAGACAGCTTCACTCCCATCTATCCTGAATCTGCAACTAATACTGGACACGACCTACTTCTCCAAGACCTTTGGTGTGATGCTCTTTTCAAGATGCCGCATCAGGCAGGATACTTCATCGCAGGTTTGTCAGGGAACGAGACCAACCAGGAATACCTTGAGGGACTCAGATGCATTGAGGAGGGTGGAACTCGGATAAAGGCAGTGGTGTGTGATGGACATATCGGGCTTTTTACGCTGTAACATCCTGCCCTGTACAGATGTGTCAATTCCACCAGTTGCAGATAGTCAGAAGGCTTCTTACCAACAATCCGCATTTGCCCGCAGGCATCGAGCTGCTGGCATTAATGAGCATGTTCTCTATCGGGGAAAGAAGAATTCACATCAGGCTTTTGATAAATGGTGTGATGAATGGAAAGAGTTCCTTGATGAACGAACTCTACTAATCTCAGGCAAGACAACCTATACACATAGAAGACTGAGAAGTGCAAGGCGTTCGGTGAAGACACACCTTAAATGGCTATATACCTATGAAGAATATCCTGAATTAGAGATACCCAATACAACAAATCTATTGGAAGGATTCAACTCACAACTTAAAAGGGCATTGCGTAATCATAATGGAATGAAGGAGGTTAATAAAAAGAAGTTCATAGATGGGTTCCTGAATATAAAAAAGTAGGCTGGAATTACCAGCCTACCAAATGCCCATTACTAAAACACGAGAGGTTTTCAGCCTACCAAATGTCCATTACGCCCTTTTTTATTGATAATTCTAACTAAAACCCAAAACTTAATTGGAGGTCAAGTTGTGCATTTTGTTTGAATACGTACAATATAAATATTATTAGATAGTTACAAGGATTTTAAGCACATTTATTGCCAAATAAGCTTCAAATACACTTTGGGAAGACGGAATTAATTTTGTAATTACTAATTTTAAATTTATAATTATAAAAATAAAATTTATAATTATAAATTTGATAGATTTATATTATATTTTTCATTTCTTATTAGTTTTAAAAATAGCTTTATTTATTCTTCGTAAAGTCTGGTTTGTGTATTTATTGTTGTGGGACTGAAAGACTCCATTTTAAATATAGGAGAACGACAAAAGCGAGAACATCAATGACATCAAACAAGTCGGTATTTTTACTTCTAACGAGTTTTGCTATGGAAGAAACAAAAACAACATATAACAGGAATTTTTTTATCAATGCAAAACTGGTAATACATAGTGTAATACAAAGATAGAATTCACTTACTTTTTAGGACACTACCAATTTGATTTGTTTCATGATGGACTGAATTTCAAAAAGTTAATATAGAATCACCTATATATAAGCAATTCCGCAATGAATTATATGTGAATTTAGTTTTACCAAATAGAAATTAAAAATAAAATCATGTCATCTCAAAAGATATAACTATTTTTGCATTTTAGTACTTTTGTTTCACAACGTACAGCATAGAACTATATTTCATTGATATATATTGAGGTCTTAATAATTTAGAAAATAAACGTAATGGAGTAATAAAGAGAATTATGACTGTCAAGTTAAGCAGGGGCGCAACCCATGCCAAGAAGGATATAAAAGAAGGTGATATTTTTTATGTCTACAATGATTATTACAAGAAATACTTCTTTGGCAAAATTCTTGTAGATATATCTGGGCGACTTACGAAGCACGTTGGGAAAAAAATAGTGTTCTCAACTTCTTCTCTGATTGTTATCTGGTCGCTGTATATAAAGAAATATCCGATACACCAGAATTAAATAGTCGGGAATTTATTATCCCTGGCTGCTTCATCTACAAAACCAGCTTTAACCGTAGGAACAGAAACGGGTTTGATTGGACGCATTATGCTTATGAAGCTGTTGATTACCACGCTTTAGAATTCCCAGAGTTTTTCCTTAGTAATGATGATGGGGTTTCGCTTGTACGTGGTGAACTCGAGTTTCGGACGGAATTGTCTCGCCAGCAGGAAGAGGAATATAAAATTAGGGGCTCGAAGTCGGGTAGTATAGATTATTCCAGTGCTTTGCTGTTGCAAGGATATAAGGCCTATAACGACAGAATAAACTATCACGACCTTCGCCTGTTGCCGGATCTTCGAAAGCGCATATACGATATGATAGGTGAAGATCCCAGTATAACGTATTATGAATTGGCTTCTAAGTACGGCAAGGATACGGGGCGTTTCTATATAGATGCCTTGTCAGAAGAATTCCAAATAGTCAAGGCTGTGGAAATAGACAAAAATACAGGATTTCCATTAGAATTGCTATGCGGCATTGCGTGGAGCTTCAGACAAAAGAGATATTCATCGTTGGCTTTATTTGCAGATGCCTTACAAGCGTATAATGAAGAACTTTCAGGCAGATATATCCCTAATATTTGGGCTGATGAGCTGAAGCTGATTGGTAGTCGTATCCTGGTGCAGTATGAGTATTGGGACGATGAACTGGAAGATTCAAGGGAAGAAAAGGTGTTCTTGCAAGCAGACAATGGCAGCTGTTTTACAGCATCTGAACTCATTTACAAGATTCATAATCAAGTCTGCGACAAGCTGACTAATGACGACAATGTTTTCTTTGAAGGACTGCAGTGTTTTGAAAGAGACGATGTCAATTATCCTGGAATCCCTTATTATTTTATACTTCAAGGCAGTTGAAGTTAATATTAAAAATTATGAATGAAATGTTAAAGAAGCTCTTGGGCGACAAGTACTCCCGTGCGAATAATATAGCCAAGTCTGTACGTTCTTTGCAACGAGTGCCAGAAAAGGAGCGGCCGAGGATTGTTAAGAAGGCAGTTTTTCAATATCTACGTGATAGGTTCTATTATCATCCTTATCTCTCGTGGCTTTATTTTTGGGAATGAAGTAAGTTCTATACCGATAGGTAATCATCTTGAAGGTGAAACATTCAGGTCAAGGAGAGCTAATCTCTACTTACATCTTCTTGTGCCAGTATTCATTCCGTTGATTTTTATTTTCGGTATTCCTTTGCTCATTCGTAACTATATCATCAAGAGGATTGTTGACAAGGAGTTTCCGAAAGAGCAGAAGTTACAATAGATAATGTATTATTGCGGTGCTGTAAAACTTTTTGGGGCAATCTCTGTTAGTAATTATTGGTGTCCGATAAAACTTTTTGTGCGTTCATATCTTTTTAACTCAGAATAATAAAAAAAACGGGCTGATTGTTTTTGCACATTCAGCCCTTCTTATTTTCTTTGTAGTTTGCAAAATAAAACAATGAAATAAGATGAGCAAAAAGTACACATTTTATCGGACAGCCGCTATATGTTCAACTGTTAAACTATTCAGGATAAGACTAAGAAAGGGAAAATCAGATTAATATCTCTGCTGACCAATGATTTTCAGATGTCGGCAGAAGATATTATAGCTATCTATAAGAAACGATGGCAAATAGAAATCTTATTTAAGCAAATAAAACAGAATTTCCCTCTAAGATACTTCTATGGAGCGAGTGCGAATGCTATAAAAAAATAAAAAGCTTAACAACTTCTTTTCTACATCTATTATTGAAGTTATAACCCGATACCAGTTTACATTTTGATATGCATAGGATTTCGCAACGTATTTATTTTTGTAATAAAAGAAACGGCTTTTCTTTATCTATAAATGAGGTCTTATGGTGCTTCTCGTTTATACAAAAATAGGAGATAAACCTCTTTGCTGCGATTTTTATCTCCTATTCAATATTTGTTTTCGTGTGTTTATTTACTTATTCGAGTCTTTTTCTATTACTTCGAGTGCTTTTTTCACAATGTCGCTTTGTTCGTTCCATATTTGGAAATACTCAGTCATATCCCATAAGTCGCGAGCTACAAGCGATTTTAGTTGATAGCGCATATAATCCAATGTCTTTTTAAGTTCATCGGAATCTTTTGGCTCAATTTTTTCTTTCTTTGCTTCGGCAATAATCAGGTTGGTAAGAGAAGTAGGGACTTCGTATTGTTTTTTGAACGATTCGAATGTCTTATAATCCTTCTTTAGTTCTTTACGGTTATTGTCTACGTACTTTAAGAAAGTGTCCATAATAATATTTTTCGCCATAAGTTTACGATGGAAAGCAGTAAACTTTGTTGTGTCTAACGGTACAAAATAATCGGGCATAACGCCTCCGCCACCATAAACAAGACGGTGTTTTCGTACAGTATAATACTTTAAAGAGTCAGTGAAATGAATGCTGTCTGGATTAGTAAGTTCTCCGTGTTTAAGTCGGTTTTCCAAATCCATATCGTAATCACCTTTGTCTCCTTTCTTATAAGGCTTTTGAATGCAACGTCCACTTGGTATATAATAATGTGCAATGGTTAGCCTTATCATACTTCCATCGGGTAGTTCAAATGGTCTTTGTACCAATCCTTTCCCAAAAGTGCGACGCCCTATGAGTGTTCCTCGGTCGTTATCCATAATTGCACCTGAAACTATTTCAGCTGCCGATGCACTTAGTTCGTTGACCAGTACATAAACTGGTATATCTTTTAGTCGTCCGTTGCCTCGCGCTTTGTAGTTTTGCCTTGATACGCGACGACCTTCTGTGTAGACTATCATATCATTGTCTTGCAGAAATTCGTTTGCAATACGAACAGCCGCTTCGAGAAATCCACCGCCATTATCTTGCAAATCGAGAATAAGGCGTTTCATTCCTTGTTGTTTCAGTTTTTCAACAGCCTCCATAAATTCTTCGTGCGTCTTCATTCCAAAGCTTTCTAAACGTATGAAACCTATTCCAGGACGAATCATATAAGCTGCATTAACTGTGTGAACGGGTATTTTAGCTCGTGTAACCATAAAGTTGAGCACGCCTTTTACACCACGACGCACGATGCTCAACTTAACTTTTGTGCCTTTTTTCCCGCGCAAACGCTTCATAATGTCGGTACGGTTCATCTTGACGCCTGCTATTAACGTGTCGTCTACCATCACGATGCGGTCGCCTGCAATAATGCCAACCTTCTCTGAAGGACCATTCACCACGGGTTGAATTACCACTAAAGTGTCTTCAATCATATTGAATTGCACACCAATTCCTTCAAAATCGCCTTGCAAAGGTTCGTTCATGGCCTTTGTTTCCTTTGCATCGGTATAAGTAGAGTGGGGGTCGAGCCCTTTCAGCATACCACGAATGGCGTCTTCCACCACTTTTTGCTCGTCTACCTCATCTACATAGAAGTTGGAGATAGCTATCTCTGCCATCTGCATTTTGCGCATGGGCGAGTCGCTGCCGAGGTTCAGATTGATTTGCGCAGCAGCAAAAGTGCTGAATAGCAAAAGTGTTATTGATAAAAAGAAAACTTCTTTTCATAATCTTCAGTTCTTATTTCAAGTAGGGTTGTAAGCTCACTTTGGATTTATATTGTACGATTAAGTGTATTTCATTCTACAGGAATTTCGTCCACAAGGTCTTCTTCTATCACTAAGTTGTCGATGATAAAGTTTTGTCGTTCCATTGTATTTTTTCCCATATAATACTCCAATAAGTTCTTCACTTGGTCGTTTTTGTGCAGCGTAACCTGCTCCAAGCGCATATCAGGACCAATAAAATGAGCAAATTCATCGGGAGAAATTTCTCCTAAACCTTTGAATCGTGTAATTTCAGGGTCAGGTCCGAGAGCCTCAATCGCATTTATTCTTTCCTCTTCGGTGTAACAATAAATCGTGATGAGGTCGTTTTTCTTCTCACCTTTCAGTCGTTTTGCGTCCTGTTCCTCTATTATTTGCTTGTTCTTAATCTTAGTTCGCTTATTGCGTACACGAAATAATGGTGTCTGCAAAACGTAGACGTGTCCTTTTTTTATTAGCTCTGGGAAGAATTGAAGGAAGAATGTTATAATGAGTAGACGTATATGCATACCATCAACATCAGCATCGGTGGCTACAATTACCTTATTATAACGTAGCGAATCTAAGCTTTCTTCTATGTCGAGTGCTGCCTGCAGAAGATTGAATTCTTCGTTTTCGTACACCACTTTTTTTGTCAGACCATAGCAGTTGAGTGGTTTTCCACGCAACGAAAATACAGCTTGCGTGTTTACATCTCGGCTTTTTGTAATGCTTCCGCTGGCAGAATCACCTTCAGTTATGAAGATAGAACTTTCTTCTTTTTGTTCGTTCTTAGCATCGCTGAAGTGAATACGGCAATCACGAAGTTTTCTATTGTGCAGATTTGCTTTCTTTGCGCGTTCGCGAGCCAACTTTGTTACGCCTGCCATAGCCTTGCGTTCACGTTCGGTTTCTTTTATCTTGTTTTCCAGAATGTCGGTAAAGTCTTCTTTATGAATGTGCATAAAGTTATCGACATTGGTCTTTACGAAGTCGCCAACAAATTTATTGATCGTCTCACCATTAGGCGACATTACCGTAGAACCAAGCTTTATCTTGGTCTGCGACTCGAAAACAGGTTCCTCAACATTAATGGCGATGGCGGCAACCATACCATTTCTGATGTCGCCATATTCGTATTTCCCGAAGAATTCTTTGATAGTCTTGGCTATATGCTCCTTAAATGCACTCTGATGAGTACCTCCCTGCGTGGTGTGCTGTCCGTTTACGAACGAGTAATATTCCTCTCCGTATTGGTTAGTATGCGTAAAGGCAATCTCAATGTCATCGCCTTTCATGTGAACAATGGGATAAAGCGGGTCTACGGTCATATTGTCGGAGAGCAAGTCCTTCAATCCGTGGCGACTGAGAATGCGATGCCCATTATACATAATGGTAAGTCCTGTGTTCAGATAGGTGTAGTTTCGCAGCATAGTAACGACAATGTCGTCTTGGAAACTGTAGTTTTTAAAGAGCGTGTTGTCGGGCTCAAAGTAGATGTAAGTACCCTGTTCATCGTTCGATTTCGTCGTTTTATCGGTCTTTTTAATACCTTTTTCGAACGTCAATGAGCGCACTTTACCCTCTCGGAAGCTCTTTACTTCAAACTTTGTGCTAAGCGCATTCACCGCTTTTATACCAACACCGTTCAGTCCGACGCTTTTTTTAAATGCTTTCGAGTCGTATTTGCCACCCGTATTCAACACAGATACCGCCTCAACGAGCTTTCCTTGCGGAATGCCACGCCCATAATCGCGCACGGAAACCCGAAGATTGTCTTCCACTTCTATTTCTATGCGGGTGCCTTCGTTCATCTTAAATTCGTCAATAGAATTGTCGATAACCTCTTTCAGCAGCACATAGATACCGTCTTCGGGTAGTTTTCCATCGCCCAATCGCCCGATATACATACCAGGACGGGTGCGTACGTGCTCCATATCCGAAAGATGTCGGATATTATCGTCGGTGTATGCTACTGATTTCTTGTTTTCTTCCGCCATATTCTCGTTTAAACGGTATTTCTGTTTCTTCTTTTATAAACTCTTTTTAAAGCAGCGACGGCGTTTGTGATTCACGGTATCGAACATGTCCCATTGACTTTGCACACCGCCATTGGTTTCCATTTCCACCTGACTCTCGCCCCATTTAAAGCCGTGTTTGATGTAACGCGGAATTAAATCGTAAAATAACAGTGCGTTTGCTCCTTTTGCACGGTATTCGGGAAGAAGCCCTAAGAGTAACAAATCTATACCTTCCGTTTTCGTAAACTTAATTACTTTCAGCAAGTGCCACCAGCCGAAAGGGAACAATCGTCCCTTTTTACACTTCTGCAAAGCACGACTAAGCGACGGCAAAGTAATGCCTATACCTGCAATTTGGTTGTCTTTGTTTCCATCTTCAATAACGGTGATGAACTCCAAGTTGGCAAATGGGAAATATTGTGCTATGTATTGGTCGATTTGGCGGTCGGTTAATTCGGAGAAACCATACAAATCTTTATATGTGCTGTTGATGAGTTGGAATATCTTTTTCCCGTAACCACCTTCAAATATTTCTTTTTTAGTGAGTTTCTTAATGCGCAAATTGTATCTCTTCTGAATCATTTCAGAGAGCTTAACAAGCTTTTCGGGAATGGCATCGGGCACATTTATTTTGTATTCAAGATAATCTACGTCTTTTTCCCAGCCGCCCATTTGTTCCATGTGTCGCGGATAGTAGTCGTAGTTGTAGCTTGTTGCTATTGTCCCCAACTGATCGAAGCCCATTGTCAGCATACCTTCAGGATCCATATCGGTAAAGCCTAATGGACCAGCAATGGTTTCCATACCTCTCGTACGGCCAAAATCTGCCACGGCATTGAGCAATGCCGTAGACACTTCAATATCATCAATGAAGTCTATCCAACCAAAGCGAACGTCCTTTCGTTCCCACTTTTCATTGGCTTTATGGTTGATAATGGCTGCCACACGCCCAACAATCTTATTGTCTTTGTATGCTAAAAAATATTCAGCTTCGCAGAATTCGAAAGCCGCATTCTTATCTTTTGAAAGTGTATTCCATTCGTCGTCATAAAGGTTAGGCACATCATAGGGACTTCCTGCATATAGTTCGTAATGCAAATCTATGAAGTTTTTTAGGTCTATCTTGTTCGTAACCTTCTTAATTTGAATTGATGACATGTTTTTATAATTCTTTCGTAACTTTATTTTTCGACTTACAAAAAGTACGCATTTTAAGCAATATTGCCAAATTTACACCTCTTTTTGCTGAATATTAGTACATGCTCTTTTTCGCCATAAGTTGTTGCGAAGATATAATTAGTGCCACCATCGTGTAGTTTTTAACCGTTTTTTTAGGTCTTCTACTCCCATAGGAAAGTTCCTTACGGCTATGTTTGCTTGTGTTATATTTGTTAGAGCGCGGCGTATTTCTTTTTGTTTAGCGTGCAAATATTTGTAATTCTGAACTTCCTTCCTGGAAATTTAGACAGTAAAACTGGGGACACGAATAGATGAGAATTATTGCTTATTGCTGCTACATGGTATGTTTCGCTTAACTGGGCAAAGCAGCCAGCTTTCATAATAGAAGCATTCGGTTCGTATAGGTACGATGTTTGTAATGTGTTTTTGTCGATTATTGGTTGTTGGAGTGTGCATTTCTGACTGTAATTTATATTTTTCATCGTAGTAGAATACATCGTTATCGTTTGCACAAAATATTTTTATAGTTTGCTCTTTACCGTCTTGCTCTTCCTTTTTATGGTTGCCCAGCACTACTAAAAGCTCTTTACACTCGTTTTTAACCGATACGATGTGTACTTCAATCACATGCTTTAGTTGCGCCACCACACTATGCCAGTCTAACATCGGTGATAGTTTTATAATGGTAAAACAGCTCTTTTTCACCATTTCATCGCACAATTCCAGTACGTTGGGTTCGCAATCTGCCATCGAAACAACTTTCTCGCCATTGCTGTTGCGACGTGCTGGGTCTAAAAAAAATATAGAAACACTGCTGAGACGGTGCAAGACATCTATGGAATCTTTATTTTCTGTAGTTATATTATTAAGCTTTAAACATTCAAAATTTTGCAGTGCTATGTCGTAGAGTTGCTTGTTTCGTTCTACATAAAGGGCATTATTAAAAAGCATCGACATATAAGAAAAGTCCACCCCCAGTCCTCCTGTAAGATCGATTAGCGTAGAATTATTCTCTGTTGGAAGCTTTCGCAGCAAACGCCTCACAATATCTTGTTTATACAAAGCGGTTGGTTCGCTTGAACATTGTTCCATGTTTAAGTGCGGTGGATAAGACTATTCCTTCCGTATTTGCCCATGTAGGTAGTTTTGTTCGTGCTAATTGTCGCCCTCTAATCTGGTCGAGTGCGTAGGGCAAGTCCACCTTTGGAAAACGTTTTCCCATAAGTGCGAGTGCCCTAACATCATCGTTAGCATACTGTCGGATAAATTCTGAAGTTTCCAAATGCTATATATAATAAGGTGAGAATTATTTAATAACTTCTAAATGCACCTTTGCCCATTTGCGTGTACAAAGATTAAAGTGCCACCACTCTGTTCGTAGTGGCTGAAAACCTGCTGCTTTCATAACACGGCGCAACAATCTACGGTTCTCAAGGCTCTCCTTGTTGAGTACACCTCGTATTAATAGCTGTTGTTCGTTGTCTATATGGCTTTCATTTCCCAAATGGTCAACCTTAACTCCCATCGGAATAGTATCTATCTTACATGGTATTGCACCATCGCACCATAGTTTTTCGCTCCACGGAGCTTTGCAAATACTTATGTCTACTGCCATTCCATAGTTGTGCATGCCTCCTCCGTTGGCAGGATTAGAGACATAAAATCTATGGCTGGTATTCTTTACAGTATCCCACATGGTTTGTTGTACGCTCATTGGGCGTGTTGCATCGAAAATGATGAGGCTTAAATTTGGGCGAATTCGTTTCAGTTCAGCTTGTGCTTTCTTCAAAGCTGCGGCGCATTGAGGTAGCATATAGGCTGTACGTAAGCTTTTATAAAGTTGTTTGTGGCAAAAATTGTCGGTCCGGGCATACATCAAAGCCACCTTTATTGTAGGGTCTATACTTTTTATATCTACCAATCCTTGCTGCTCCATGCGCTGTGCAGATGAAGTTTTTTGCCTTTGTTTGTTAGTTGTTTGCCATTGTCTTTGAACATCGTTATAATGCAAATTTTCTATTATGAAACTTGTAAAAAGCAAGCCAAAGCACTATAAACACCCATTTATTTCTCATTGTTGTACGTATTTTCTTCACACAAAGTTACTACATTATCTTGTTAATGACAAACCTATCGCGTTGAAAATAATATGCTATGACATATCTACTTCCCCCAGGTGGACACAGAACATCTGTCGGAAAGACTTATATGACAAACAAAATGTTTATTAAAAGTAGAATTTTATATACTATGAGACCTCTGCAGAACTCCGTATTTAATTTTCCTATATCAAAATATTTTTTTGTACCTTTTATGGTATGAAAACAGAGTTATCCTCTCAAGTTTTGTTGATATATTCCTGGGTCAAAAGAAAGGTTAAGCAGACATTTTTCAGATAGATACCGTTATTGACTGGCCCCCTCTACTGTAAGTCGCAAGATTCCACGCAACAAAACAAAGGCAGGCAGAAATGTATGGGACAAGGCTGACGATATTTCAGCCAGGCGTATAAGGCGTACGCCAGGAAACATTACGATGGCGTGTAAAGCAAGCTTATAATGGAAAAGCAATGGTCTCCAAAGTAGGTATCAGACTGGCTCAAAAAGGAAGAGGGCATTGGTATCTTCCATGAAATTATCTATAAGATGATACATGCCGATGAAAGTGGGAAACTGGTCAGGAACTGCCGGCATAAGATGGCATACCACCGAAGACACCCGAAAGTGAGGGAGACTAAGGCGACCAACATAAAAAACCGTGTAAGCATAGCATGAGCGTCCGATAGAAGCAGACGGAAAACGTTTTTGGCGACTGGGGAATGGATCTTATCGTTGACAGTAATAGTAATGCAATTCTTACGATGGTAGAGAGGAGTACCAATTACCTTCTCATGGCGAAACTCGAGGAAGGAAAGAAGTCTATGCCACTTGCAAAGACTGTATGGAGGCTTCTTTTGCCATATAAAGGAAGAACATTTAGGACCATAACAACTGATAACGGAAGTGATTTTGCAGCCCATGAATGGATTATGGACAAACTTGGAGTTGCCGTGTTCTTTACGGATGCTTATTGCTCATGGCAGAAAGGAACGGTCGAAAAAGCCCAAACAGACTCATCAGAAAAATACATTCCAAAGAAAGCGAATTTTTGATGAGTTCAGCCACAAACGTATCATGAATATTCAAAAGAAATTGAACAGAAGACCAAGAGAAAAACTCAATTTCGATACACCAATAAATTGTTTCTTCAAAACTTTTCACTAATTTTGCATTTGCTGTCGGACTCTACAGTAACGGCAGGCAGTATACTGATATGTTAGATTTTGGCAATATATTTGTTTTATTGCCAAAATCTAACTATCTTTGCACCGAACCATTAATGCTAGCAGAATGAATGTCAGTAATATCATTGTAGATTTTGCAAACGCCAACAAGGAATTCAAGACGAATGACTTGTCTGAGTATCTTTCCGGGAAGATTGAACTTTCCAAGAAGATGCTGTCCTGGCATTTACGCAAGTTGTTGGACGAAAAAAAAATATTCAGAATAAGCAAAGGAGTATATACAACAACCCCAAAAATCATTTTCCGTCCTGTTCCTAATGCTCACTCCATTCGGTTGTATAAGAAATTAAAAGCGGTATATCCCTTATTGGACTTTTGTGTCTATAACGGCGAAATACTGTCTGACTTGCAGCATCACCTGTCGTACAACAACAATATCTATATAGAAACGGAGCGTGATGCCACTGAAACCATTTTCCACTTTGTACAGGATATGCACGAACGCAGTTTCCTTTCGCCAAAGGAGGATATTATGTCCGATTATATCCGGTTGGACAAAAAGATCCTTTATTGTGAAGCCTCTTGTTTCAGAATCGCCCATACAGGAAGTAAACGGCATAAATGTACCAAGAATTGAGAAATTCTTGGTTGATATCCAATGTGACAGGGATTTCTTCTACCTGCAAGGTCAAGAGTCCTTGTACATGATGCAGAATGCCTTTGCCAACTATAATGTGAATATTGGCATGTTACTGCGATATGCCTCACGGCGCAATATTAAACTGCAAATAGAAAAATATATCAAGGAATTTGTATGATCAAGAAGGAATGTATGACCACCGAGTGGATAAAATCCATTTCTGTGCGTAACAAGTATAAAGACCTGAATCTGATAGAGAAAGTCATCAGGGCAATGTACCTGTTGGAGATGCTGAGATTGTCCGGTTGCCCTTTCTGTTTCAAGGGCGGTTCAGCTCTGATGCTTATTTTGGGTGAGTCCGCCCATCGACTATCCATAGACATTGACATTATCTGCCCGCCCAGGACGGATATTGAGCCCTATCTGAAAGATATAGAAAAGTTCGGGTTCATATCCAAAACCCTTGAAGAACGGCAGCAGAGAGACACGAATATTCCCAAGAGCCACTCGAAATTCTTTTATCACATCGCTTATAAGAACGATAATAAACCTGCGTATATACTGCTTGATGTCCTGTACGAGGATTTACAATACCACGCTACTGAAGAAGTCGAGATTAAAGGGCCTTTTATAGAATTGGACGATGAGCCGTTGAAGGTAACCGTGCCATCCGCTGATGATATTCTCGGTGATAAACTTACGGCATTTGCCCCCAATACCTCTGGCATTCCTTATATCAAGGGAGACAGGGATTGCTCACTGGAAATCATCAAGCAGCTGTATGATGTAGGCAGGCTGTTTGAACATTCCGGTAACTTTCAGCACACTAAGGATACTTTCACCCAAATAGGGAAAATAGAATTGCAATATCGGGGTTTACCCGCTGAACTGTCACTCATTTATGAGGATATTAGGGAGACCGCCTTGTGTCTGGGCACTAGAGGGCAGATGGGTAAAGGTGATTTCAAAATGCTGCAAAACGGCATTAAGAAAATAGACGGCTACATCTATAAGAGGAAATATCGCATAGAAGAAGCTATCGTAGATTCGGCTCGTGCGGCTTACCTTGCTACCTCAATAGAAAAATCAAGCACAAGAATTGAGAAATACGATGGAAATCCAAACACCATACTTGCCATGGAATTGTCTCCTTCCGTCAATAATAAACTCAACAAATTGAAGAAAATACTACCTGAAGCTTTCTTCTATTGGGTCAAGACAAGCGAACTATTACAAAAATAACCAGTTAAATTTTGGCAATAATACTCGTTTATTGCCAAAATCTAACCGGCTCGACAAATAATTACAAATACACTTCCATTAGTGTCTCCACTTGGGTCTGAAACTCTGCAAACGGCTATTCTCTTCTTTATCTTGGACAGGATTATTCTCATTTTTCATCTCGACAGAATAATTATTGTTGGGTAAATTCTCTTCTTGCTCCTTTTCTTCCGTTTCATCTTTTTCCTCATCAGGTGGAGCAAGTGTAAGTGCAATTTTTCTGTCCAGCTCCGCAGCTTCACTTTTAAGTGAGCGAAGCTCGTCCTCTTTTTTCCACGAGCTGTTTGCAATAGTAATGTAAACATCCTTATTGGCTGTTACCTTCTCCATTTCCTTCTTGTGCGATTCTAGTACCTTTGGAATACGCTCCAAGGCATTAACGAAGTTCTGACATGCGAGTTTCGGGTCTGTTGCCAACTTACCGTTATTATAGGTATAGTAAATACTCTCCTGCCCTTTCACAAAGAAGCGGTTCACCGAGCAGTCGAACAAGTCCTTGGAAGTGCTCTCCGTCTTGACCATGATGGAAAAGCCGTAAATCTCTCCAATTTTGTTGTACTCGCCTTTGGTGCGAGCTTTTTCGTCTATTTCTTGTAAACGTGCAGCTATGATCTTGATGTCGGTGTTGTTCTCCACACCTTTGATTGTCAGTTTATTGACGGGCAGTCCTTCCTTGTCATCGCTCCACACGCTTCTCAAAACACTCCAAATCCGCCTTGGCTTCCTTGATCTTATCCGTATGGAAGGACACGGAACTGTCAATCTCTGCCAGCTTGCCCGTTGCTGCATCACGCTCACGAAGGAAGTTCTTGCGCTCTGATTCCAAGGTGGTAATCTTCTTATTCAATCTTGCTTTTTCCAAAAGGTCGGTATTACCTGAAAGGACGGCCACGTACTCTGAAAAGTTCATGCCGCTGTCCTCATCCATCGAACCCTCATCAATGGTACGACTACCAAGCGTGTTTGTCTTTTAACTGATTAATGAAGAGCTGCTTGTTATGCAGCAGGTTAAACTTGTAGCTATCCGAGGAACGTTCCACGGCATAGATAATCACATCGACTTTGTTGTCGGCAAACTCCTGGCAAACAAGGTTTCCTTTTACGGATGGCAGCCCGTTACGCTGTTCCAGATCCGACGGTCGCCACGGCGTGTCAAGTTGATGGACCGCTACTGCCCGCTGCTGTGCGTTCACACCTGTGCTCAACATGGATGTAGAACCGAATATAATGCGGATGTCGCCCCCGATTCATGGCATCCAACCATTGCTTTCTTGGCTTTCTCGTTCTTGCATTCCTGAATAAAGCGTATCTCGTATGCTGGGATATGGTAGTCTTCCACCAACTTTCTTTTTGATTTCCGAATAGATGTTGAAGTCTCCACCGAGCTTGTAAGTCCCCAAATCAGAAAACAAACTGCGTTCCTTTCTGTGCATCGTACTTCTGATAATAGTCATTCAAGAGTTTCGCACAATGACTTGCCTTGTTGTCAATATGATCTGAGTACGCATTTTCATCAATCATGCGTAAATCAAGGCTCATCTTGCGCATAATCAGTCATTAAGAATTAAGGAAATAGAGGAAACGCAAGGAATGTAACTATTTGGAATATCATCATTTAGCATTTTCTTACTATTTTGAGGCTAAGCAAGAACGAGCATCAAACGGCAGGAGTTCCGTTACCAAATCGTAACCCATCAGGGAAAAAGCAAAAAGGGGTTACGAATTGAATGTAAACGACTGTGTCATAGGTTTTTATTCCTCATCTTTCATTTTTCTGCATCGCTCAGGAATACTTGTTCGTATGTACCTTTGCAAGCAAAGGAAATTTTGAAAAAACGACAGAAAATGAAAGAAAACAAACTCAAAGTATCGTTCTTCGTTCAGGCGAAACGAACCGACAAGAAAGGACTTGTGCCTGTCATCGGGCGCATCTCAGTAGGCAGAACCCATTCAGGCTTCTCCGCCAAGTGCAAGACTCCGCTCACTCTTTGGGACAGCCGTAAGCAACGGCTCATCGGTAAGAGTGCCATGGCGGTGTCCGTCAATCAGAAACTCGGTGAATGCACCGCACTCATCCACGCACGCTTTCACGAACTCTGTGAAAGGAAAGAAACTTTCACCGCCACAGACGTGAGGGATGCCTATCAGGGGCAAATCCACCGCCAAACCCTGCTCTTGGAGAGTTTCGGGGAGTATCTCACACAGACAAAGGAGCGCATAGGCATCGACCGAGCCTTAAAGACGTTCAAACTCCGTACCTACCAGCTCTCCCTGCTCCGTGAATATGTACAAAGAAGCACAAGGTAAGAGACATTCCCCTTTCACAGTTGGACATAGCCTTTATCGAGGGTTTTGAGTATTATCTTACCATCGACCGCAAACTGAAACGCAGCAGCATATCCAGTACTTTGTCCACCTTGCAGACCATTGTCCGCATGGCGGTGAAGAAAGGTGTGCTGGACTTCTATCCGTTCTTGGACTACAGTTACGAGCGACCAAAGGGTGAACCGAGAAGTATTACGCAGGAAGAACTTGAGCACATCATCGACTTGGAGATTGAATGGGAGAACTATCGTATTGTCCGTGATTTGTTCGTGTTCTCCTGCTTTTCAGGACTGGCAATCTCCGATGTCCGTAATCTTCGGGAGGAAAACATCGTTTTGGAAGAGGGCGAACTCTGCATCAAGGACAGACGCATGAAAACCAAGACCCCTTACCGTGTACAGGTGCTTCCTCCTGCTTGGGCGATTATGGAGCGGTACAGGGGAAAGCGTGCAGGTTTTGTCTTTGACGTGCCGACCACCGACATTATCCTCAACGGTATGCACTTTATACAGCGAAACATAGGCATGGAAGGCCCACTGACCTTTCATATGGCTCGCCATACCTTTGCTTCGCTTATCACACTCTCTGCAGGTGTACCTATTGAAACGGTGAGCCGTATGCTCGGACACACCAATCTGAGAACAACACAAGTTTATGCAGCGGTTTCCTCCGAGAGAGTCCATCTGGATATGCAGAAAGTGCAACAACGCATACAAGATACATTCACCTTAAAACTTTGACATTATGGCACGAAGCACATTCAAGACACTATTCTATATCAATCGCTCCAAAGAGAAGAAGAACGGCAAATGCCCGATTATGGGGCGCATCACCATAGACGGAGAACAGGTACAATACAGCACGGTAAGGAAATCGCTCCCGAACTTTGGGACAGCCATAAGGGACGATGCAAGGGAACAGGCGAAGAAACAAAAGAAATCAACCGCTATCTGCAAACCAAAGAGGAACAAGCCAAAGGCAAGTACCAAGAATTAGTTTGGCAACGTGGCTATATTACCGCCGAGTTGTTGAAACATGAACTCATGGAAGAGGACAAGCCCAAGGGTTTTTCTTTATGGAGGAAGCAGACTATTTATTGAGGAAAAGCGTCCTTGTGTGGGAATAACAGTAGCCAAACCTACCTTTGCCAACTCACATCTATGCCACACAACTCATTGAGACTTATCTGCGTGAACGCTTGGGGGCTGGAGGATATTCGCTACCCACTGTTGGACTACGGCTTTATCGAGGGGCTGGACTTCTACCTCAAATCAGAGCGCAACCTCTCTTGCCACCATTCAGATTGTGGTCATTTTCCTAAGAAAGCTTATCGGCATCGGTCAGCAGAAGAAGTATATCCGCATCGATCCGTTTGCGGACTACAAAGGCAGAACTGCCACACCGCACAAGGCGTTATCTCACTACGGAGGAGCTGCAACGAGTATTGCAAACGCCCATCATTGACAGGCAATTTGAGCGAGCAAGGCAACTATTCCTTTTCTGTGCCTTCACCGGTTTGGCTCGTGTGGACATGCAACGGCTCAAACCGAAGCATATCATCCGTAATGCTGACGGCACGGCGGAAATCCGCATCAAAAAGGCAGAAGACCAATGTGGAAGCCATCATTCCACTCCTGCCCATTGCCAACCAAATCCTTTTCGCTCTATATCAAGGACAAGAAAGCGGACGAATTGATATTTCCCAATCTTACAATAAGGAAAGCATCCTTTGCGTGTGTGAACATCGAGCAGATATGCGGATAGAGAAAGGCTTGACCTTTCACATGGCTCGCCACACATTCTCAACCACGATTTGTCTTTCCAATGGTATTTTCGATGAAACGCTCAGCAAGATGCTTGGACACAGCAATATCGGCACGACACAAATATACGGAAAGATAACCGACCATAAGATACAAGAGGATATGACTGCACTCACTGACAGGGAGCATTCTGTATTTGAGGGTTATTGCAAGTCGATAGCACGGCAGAACATATTGCAACGTAGGCATGAGGAATGAAATAAAAACAAAAGACATTCAATTCAGCAGTAACTATCACATTTAACACCAAAAATCATGAATAAAAAACGGGACATCAAACAGGAACTTTCCTACTTTCGGTTGAAGTTAAAAAGTTTTATGAGGGAGCACCACCAGAAAGATTGAAAGACACGGAATTTATCACGGCACGGGCAGACATGGCTCTCGCTGCTTATTGCGATGCCGTGGTACAAGGTTTTTCGCACCTCGAAGCAGAGAGTATGGCAAGTGAGGTGTTGTATCAAGGTTTGCACTTTTCCAAGTATGACACGCTTATTTCTGTCTTGGAAAACGAGTTTGAAAGGGAACTGCCTGTACCGCTCCCCGAGAAGTTTGCACGCATATTGTTGTCGAACAAGGCTGTTCAATCCACATTCGACAAGTTCGGTTTGACGGACACATTTGTCACAAGCGGACAATACGACCGTCTTTACACCGAACTCACAGGCACGATTGTGCTGCTCATCGAGAGCAATAAGCTACCAACGGTCAGACAGGCGGAGGAAGCAAGCCCGAAGTAGTTGCAAGTAAAAGCGCACGCAAAGTCCCTGATGCCGTTTCCTATCGTGCAAAGGTACGACGGCAGCCAATCTGCCCTGCAAGGTCAAGTCCTGCGGATGGAGAGAAGAATCTCCACCGTAGGATTTTTCTTTTTCAAGTCGGTACTGCCATCCTCAATATCCGTGCGGTCGTATTCATCTCTCCCAACCTTGCAGGGTAGGACTGCCGTATAGAGTATATGCACGACAAGAATACGGCATACTCAGGCTCTTTGGACGCAAGGCGCTGTTCCCAACTGTAATCCACTGTTTTGCGAACCCTCCCAATCAGACGACTGATATAGCACTTATATTCTCGAACAAAAAAGGAAAGAGCCGGTTCCTCATCTCATTACCGCAATAACACTGACGCATTTCCTTTGTTTTTTCTCTTGTTTTCCTGACATTTCCCTGCTTTTCCCCCATTCCTTGCAGCGATGCTTTTGAGCACTTACTTTTGCACCCGATAAGTATGGCGACGGACAACGTAACAGTTCGTTTGCCGAGTAACAACAAAAGTAATCAAAAACAAAAATCAAGACAATGAAACTCATTTCATCGACCGCAAAGCATGGGAGCGACACCGCTCCGAATTTGCAGACTTTATCCACCGTGTGGAAAAACTCATCGGCAATCCTCCAGAGACCGAGCAATGGCTCGACAACGAAGCCATGTGCAGGCGTTTGGGTATCAGCAAGCGTACCCTGCAATCATACAGAGATACGGGCAAAATTCCATTCTCAATGATTGGACACAAGTGTTATTACAAACAGACCGACATCAGTGAAATGCTGAATACAGTCAAGTAATGAACCCAAAGAATGAATGAACTATGGCAGAGAATGAAATCATTACGCAGGAAGACCCTCAGATGCAGTTGTTTTCACAACTGATGGAAGGCACATTGAAGAAATTGGAGCGATATTGTAACACAGCCCGTCCGGTGCTGAACGGTGAGGTTTACCTTTCGGGCGAGGAAGTGTGCGCCCAATTACGGCTCAGCACACGTACGCTCCAAGAGTACAGAAACTCAGGGACGCTGCCTTTCTACAAAATCGGAGGAAAGATACTCTACAAGCAGAGCGACATACAAACCATGCTCGAAAAGCATTATAATCCCATACCGCAAACGGGTAAGTCATGAGTTAAGTTAAAAAGTCAGTCGCGACTTAAGTCAAATGGTCAGTTATGACCTTGATCAAGAAATTAGTTTCGACCTAAGTCAAAATTAACTTTAGTCAAAAATATGTCAGCTCATAAAGTCAGTAAGTCAAGAAATTAGTCTAAACCAATTCCTTGACTTACTTCTTGACCTTTGAACCCAGGTCTATAAAAGGACCCTCAGAGAGGTTGCTTCATGGAACATGATAAAATATCTTTTCTTGATACAGCAAGGTGTGTCTTTGTACCACAAACTGCCGTTTGTACCACAAAGACCCTTGCCCCAAAAAGGGATTAAATCACTCCAAAGTCGTGATTAGAAAGCAATGAAAAAGCAGAAACAGAAGATGCCAGACGGCAGATGTGCCACCTGCCCACGATGGGATAGATGGCACATCAGAATACCTAATTCCGAAGACCAGCAGAAGCTTATCAGACTCTACCGCAAGTCGGGAGCAAAAACGAAAAGTGATTTTGTCCGAGCAAGACTCTTGGGTGAAGCCTTTAAGGTCATCACCCAAGACCCTGCAAAAGAACCTTACTTGGAGAAACTCTCCGAAATCGTTGCCATGACTAATAAGATAGGCGTGCTATACAACGAAGCCGTGAAAGCCCTCAATACTTATCATTCTGTCGCCACTGCGCAACAACTGTTCAGCAAACTCGAAACCTATTCCCAACTTCTTATTAGACTGCAACAACAAGCAGTACAACTGACAAAATCCCTTGAGAGTAAACAAGAATGAATGCTGATAAATCATAATGCCCAACGTTAGTATCGTGCTGTGATTGCCCAATCCCTCTTTGGTCAGTTATCAATGTTAGGAAGATAGGCTTTGTATGTGTAGTCGCTAATAAAATGCTTCTGGCAATCTTTGCATCGGTAGCGTTGTTTACCTATACTACTTTTACCACTTTTGATAATACTATTAGAGTTGTAATGTGCTCATCAACTAATAGTTCGGCATACGGCAGGTAAGCATCATACTGTGTGATGTTGGCGTGCCCACCTTTGATGTAAGATGTGCTGCCTAAGTGGTCACTGTGATAGAAGAAGGTTTCTTCTTTTGTAGTGTCATTAGGAACGTATCCATAACCAGCCTGTGGATCATCAGGGTTGCTCGGGTCGTTCCATGAGATGGGAGCACCGGGGTTGGTGCCTGGTGTTGTGTTAGGATGTGGAGTCTGAATCCAACCCTGTGGCACATCATGGTTGCCGAGTTCTGTGAGAACAGCATTATAACCAACACCCGTGTTCTCTGGATCACCATAAGCACCCTTCATCGTTGGTACGCCGGGGGCAATGCCTTGCTGCTTATAATACGCTTCCTTTTGTGCTTGTATCTGGTTCATACGTTCAGCATAGTCCTGCTGACCAGCGGTTACGTATGAGCCGTTGCGTCCATAGCCGTTGTTGAAGAGACCTGTACCGATGCGACAGGCTATGCGCTTATCACCAATGAAGTAATGCTTGGTGAAGCGATTCTTGTTGATGCTTATTATCGAAGCAGGATAGAGCGTAAAATTGTCCGTCTCGTGGAACGTGATTCCCTGCGGTGCTCCATTGATATAAACACCTTCCATCGTACCGTAACTCTTCATGATGCGTTCACCGGCAGCGTTGTAAGTGTAACGGCTTGTCTTACCGTTGTCAGAGAGAACCATCAACCGATTATCCTCATCCCAGTACATCTCGCGGGTAGTGTTCGTCGAATCGTTCGTTACCAGCGTTGGATTGCCGTTGGCATCATATGTGTAATGGTCGTGTCCAATCTGCGTTGGAGCCGTCGGATGGTCGCTGTCCTCATACTTATAAGCAAAGTTATAAGACTTGGCAGTTGTCGTTGAGTCCACCTTCTGCACCTTAGTCAGCGGTTCACTCATCCGTCCGAACGACATTACCATATCATACGATGCACGCTTAGCCTTACCGCTTGCATGAACAAGGCGATTCAGCTCGTCATACTCATACGTATGCGAACTCCTTCCTCCCAGCTTCGCCCTGTTGAGTTTCGTAAGCGACGTTGGGTTGGCAGCATTCGTAATACCGAGGATATTATCCACGGCATCATAGCGATACCTGTTCTCCATCACAGTCTGACCGTCCGCTGTAAGGTTCATCGCCTGCAGACGTTCACGCTGCTTGTCATATATATAGGTTGTCTCCGCGCCATTACCGAGTTTCGTATAGACAGTATGACCCTCCTTGTCGTAACCTATCCTATCAACAATAACGCTCTGACGTCCCTGTTTATTGCTCGTCAGACGCTCCACCTGTCCTGATTGTAGTGATAAGCCACCACTTCACCGTCAGGATAAGTCATTGTCTGCACACAGTTTCAGCTGTCGTAGGCATACCAACTGCAAATATACAACATTTATTTTGTAAATGTGTCTTTAGATCATGGGAAAACGGGGAAGGATAGGGTGCGTTGTGCGTGCAAATGTAACCAAGCGAAAAGCATCAAAACCCCTAATTAAGTTTTAATTTTTAGTTGCTGTCACTTTTAACACTTTGCTTAATTAGCTTATACACAGATGGTTAAAAGCAGAAGAAGAGTGACAGAAATGACAGCAAAATAGGAAATGGTATACGGTAGGCTTGTGTACTTGGGTGGGAAAGGGCGACTGATAGTTATGGGATACGCCTGTTAGTGGTAAAACGCTCAGCGCAGGTTCTTGTAAGATTATCCGTCTTGAAGTGTGCCACCAAACCATTACGGACTAATCTGAAATATGTTTACAAGAGATTGAAGCTACATGTCCATAAAATAACGAGATATACCAAGAAGACAGACTTGTATCCCATTCTCTATCAAAGACTTACAAAAGCCCTTCTAAAAGGTGCACTTTTACATTGCAAAAGGGCGTCTTTCACACCTCAAAAGAGCATCTTTTACCGTGCGAAAGGGCATCTTTTACCGTGCGAAAGGGCATCTTTTACCGTGCGAAAGGGCATCTTTTACCGTGTTAAAGCTCACCTGCTATTTTCAATGTATGAATCTTTATTACACTCCTTCTTATGCCCTTTTCCCTTTCATAACAAGCGAGTATCTCGCCCTCTACATTATTATAACAACACCATAAAAACAACTGCTTTTTCAATTTTCCTGTCACTCCCTGTCACTCCCCACGTCTCAACGCATTGATAACAAGCCGTTTACACGAAATATTAAAAAGTGCCAGCAACTAAAAACAAAAAAACTATGTTAGGGTTTTAGAGTAACGATAAACCATGTAATACCAAAGACTGTATCCGAGGAAATGGGTATCTTTCCACATAACTATTAGTGTTCTTTATATTGGAACTAACAGAACCAAAAAGGGGTGTGTCAAAACTAAGAATTCAGAAAAAGCTTCTTTTCATATTAACAGTTTCACTCCCTCATAAATATTAAAGTAACCGTTATCATTGAGTTATTAACTCTTTGGTAACGGTTATTCTTTACAAAATGATAGCTGTCTTTAGCTGAAAACGAGTTTTGACACACCCTCTTGAATTTTATTTAATAGTAAGAGGGTTAACGTGCGCTAACAATCATAAATATGAATTCAATGCCGATAGCCATACTCTTATGTATCTATTTTTTTTATTTACTTTTGAAAAGTATACTCTGAGAACTAAAAGGACAATATAAAGGATACTTTGAAAACAAACTGTCATTTGCATTTATTTGGATCTTGCTTCTCTTAATCGCCTCTATTCTGATATACATAGTCTCTCCGATTATCATTAAATTCGATTGCAGGATAAGCCGTACCATCTAGATCTTCATCAATTTCTGGATCATAATCTAAATGAGCCTTTGCTATTCCTGATATGCTATCTTGAAGCCCACGCTTCTTATTTTTTTACATATATTTTGTAAAGGATTTCGCTTTGACTAAGATAGTGGATTCTTATCATCTGCATCAATGTGTCGTTCTCCATCAAATAAGATACTTCTAAAGACCTTACTCTTTTCTTTTGAGAATGTCTAAAAGATAAAGATTGCGTTACCATTGATGAATTATCTTTATTATTTGTTTTCAGACATCCACTATTCTTTTGATCAGAAATACAACTGATTGTTATAAACAAAATGAAGCATAAAATTAAATATCTCATAATAGTTTTTATTTTATCTAGTTTCTCTATATGACGTTGTGCGCCCATTTATTTGTAAGACTCGTAATGGCTCCTTGCTAGGGGTGTATCCCCTAGGGTAGACATAAGTCATCTTTGCTTTAAAAGGTGAAAGATTAACTTGATCGTGTTGATTTCCACCTAAAAGAATGATATTCCCTCGTGCATTCATCCCAACAACAAATGCAACATGCCCATGTCCTCCACCATACGATAGGACAGCGATACACCCATAAACAGGCTTACTAATTCTTTTTCCCCATGTCAACCAAGACTGTGAACTAGCACTATTTGTTCCTCTGATTCCAGCCTCTGTAAGGCTCCAATTTACAAAACTGGAGCACCAGGGAGTCGCATCTGATGTAGAACGACAAGTCGTCGCGTGATAAGCTACAATTTGGGGATTACTCTTATTACCAGGGATTTCTGATACTCCCAATTTGAGAAGTTGCAATATCCATCCAGGGGGTATTAGCACTACCAGTATCTGTAATCTTATTTTCATTCCCATTCCCAGCTTTTGCGTGTCCTAAACAGACTACATCTGTTATTATATTCGATATAATTTCCTGTCCCTCTTTTAAGCTAAGGATTCCCTTCTTATTTATTGTAACTCCATTAGCAAGTAAAATATTAAGAGATTCCTTTGCTGTCACGCCAATAAATTCAGCTAACGTTTGAGCATTATCACCACGCTGTGCAACAAGATTTCCATTAGAGTTTTTCTCCCAATTACCATCAGGATCAATTAATAATATAGGATTTTGTAGACAGTACAAAGAACCTCCATAATTTGGTTTCAATTCTACTTTTGTATCTACGCCAAAAAATAAACTCGTGACGGGATTCATGTACCTTGCACCATAATAGTACAGGCCGGTCTCCTCATCGAACTGCTTGCCGTTGAACTTATACGGCAGTTTTTCACTACTACTATGTTCGTCTACTAATAGCTCGCCGTAGGGCAGGTAAGCATCGTATTGGGTGATATTGGCATGGTCGTCTGTGATGTAAGATGTACTACCGAGGTGGTCACTGTGATAGAAGAAAGTTTCCTCTTTCGTAGTGTCGTTTGGAATATAACCATATCCAGCCTGCGGGTCATCAGGGTTACTCGGGTCATTCCAGCTTACAGGTGGACCAGGGTTGGTATTCGGTGTGGTGTTCGGCTTCGGAGTCTGAATCCAGCCCTGTGGCACATCGTGGTTGCCGAGTGTGTCAATGATAGAGTTATATCCTCGTTTTGTATTCTCCGGATCACCATACGCACCCTTCATTGTAGGTACTCCAGGGGCAATGCCCTGCTGCTTGTAATACGCTTCCTTCTGACGTTGGATTTGGTTCATACGTTCAGCATAGTCCTGCTGACCAGCCGTAACGTATGAGCCGTTACGCCCATAGACGTTATTAAAAAGACCTGTCCCTATTCTTGAAGCAACTCGTTTGTCACCAAGGAAGTAATGTTTTGTGAAGCGATTCTTGTTGATGCTGATTATCGAAGCAGGGTAGAGCGTGAAGTTATCCGTCTCGTGGAACGTGATTCCCTGCGGTGCTCCATTGATATAAACACCCTCCATCGTACCGTAACTCTTCATGATACGTTCACCGGCAGCGTTGTAAGTGTAACGGCTTGTCTTACCGTTGTCAGAGAGAACCATCAACCGATTATCCTCATCCCAGTACATTTCGCGGGTAGTGTTCGTTGAATCATTCGTTACCAGTGTTGGATTACCATTGGCATCATATGTGTAATGGTCGTGCCCAATCTGCGTTGGAGCCGTCGGATGGTTACTGTCCTCGTACTTATAAGCAAAGTTATAAGACTTGGCAGTTGTCGTTGAATCCACTTTCTGTACCTTAGTCAGCGGTTCACTCATCCGTCCGAACGACATTACCATATCATACGATGCACGCTTAGCCTTACCGCTTGCATGAATAAGGCGGTTCAGCTCGTCATATTCATACGTATGCGAACTCCTTCCTCCCAGCTTCGCCTTGTTGAATTTCGTCAGCGACGTTGGGTTGGCGGCATTCGTGATACCGAGGATATTGTCCACGGCATCATAACGATACCTGTTCTCCATCACAGTCTGACCGTCCGCTGTAAGGTTCATCACCTGCAGACGTTCACGCTGCCTGTCGTAGGTATAGGTAGTCTCCGTGCCATTACCGAGCTTCGTATAGACCGTATGACCCTCCTTGTCGTAACCTATCCTGTCAACAATAACGCTCTGACGTCCCTGTTTATTGCTCGTCATGCTCTCAACCTGTCCGGCAGCATTGTAGTGATAGGTAACCACTTCACCATCAGGATAAGTCATCGTCTGCACACGGTTCCAACTGTCATACGTAGCACCATAGACATAAGTCCTGATATCCGCCACGCTCGCCATGACTGTACGGACAGTCTTCGTCACCTCACCCTGTCTGCCATAGTAATAGGCTTCACCGCCACTCGCATCCTCAACGAGGGCAAGACGACCGGCACGGTTATACTTATCGCCAGCCTTACCATAGGTATAAGTAACACGGTTGAAGAGGTTTTCTGGATAAAGCACCTCATGGAGTCGCTCGAAGTCGTAGGTGTAAGAGATGTAACCCTTGTCAGATATCGACTTCCTAAGCTCTGCCGTGAGCTTCGTCAGGAGGTTGCCTGCCGCATCATAGGTCATATTCGTTTCACCAGCATCAGGATGGTTCACCATCAGTTTGCGACCAAGCAAGTCATAGGCATACTTCGTCTCCCTGCCGTTAGGATGCTGAACCGTCATCACCTGTCCGACAGGGTCATAGCTGTACTTCACCGTGATATCCTCACCACGGGCATGCTGCACCGTTTCACGGTTACGCCCCTTGGCATCCGTATAGCTCTCCGCATGTCGTCCCAGAGCATCCGTGACCGTTGTCTGAAGCATCGGTTCACCGTCATGGCTGCCGATAGAGTAAGCCGTACGTGTCACACTGCCATCAGCAAGCGTAACACTCGTGGTACGGTCGTGCGTATCATACTCCGTCTTTGCCTGCAGATCACCCGTAGCATGGTTGTAAGTGCCGATGTTACCATAGCTCTCCGTCATTGGGTAATAAGCTGTGATGTTACGTCCAAAGGCGTCGATGACAGCCCTTCCACTGACGATGGAGACCTTTTGATTGCTGCCACCAGACCAAACCACACCCGTCTGCTTCGTCTGGACGGCACGCATCAGCGAGTCGGCAAAGGTATAGGTATCTATGTTTCCTTCCTTAGAGTAATGGATGGTATGTGCCTTGCGTTCTGCAGGGAAGTACTCAAAACGGATAGTAAACGGCTGACCGCTCTCTATCTCATACGGAGCACGGATAGTCATCTGTCTGCCCAGTGCATCGTAGGTGTATTCCATCTTCTGTCCGTTAAGGTCGGTCGTTACAGACGGGGCATTCCAAAGACCATCATAAGCCGTACTGGAGCTATAGCCGTATGCATCCTTGACACTTGTCACAAGACTGTGATAGAGGTCATCATAGGTATAGGCATAGAACATGCGCTGATGGTTATAGTTCTCCGGCTTCGTCATACGTGTGATGTTACCATAGCCATCATAAGTCATGTTATAGACAGAAGGCTTGTCACCGTTATGGAGCATAATCTCCGTTATCTCACCGTTGCCGTCCACCTTCGTGCTGCGTTCACGGTACGTCTTACCGCCACTGCTGACAGTGATATGACTCGGAACACTGACGATATACTTGTCGGCTATCTTATGATAATTGATGTTTGCCTCTAAGCTATAGCCCGTTGTCGTCTCCTTATATCCCTGCAGGTTACCATAGTCATCGTAAGTATTGTTGACAGCAACCGCCAGGCTGTCCCCACTGGCTACATCAAAGTTACTCTGAACAAGAGTCTTTAGGGCAGGGAAGACAACAGCGTCAGCCGTGTTATGACCTACGGCAAGTGTCTTCAGGTCGTAGTCATAGACAGCTCCCTGCAGTTTCTTTCCATCAGCGGTATAGAGATATTCACTCGTAACAAGCCCATGAGCATAGTAATCCCTGTTCCTGCCATAGGTCTGTACGGAGTAACGGTAGAGTCTGTCACCGTTCTCCGTGTCCATCTGGTTGGTACGCACCTGCTTGAAACCATAGAAGTCACGCTCACGGCGGTCACGATAGCCACCGCTATATTCAAAAGTATTCCTGCTTCGTACTGCTCCGTTCTCCTTGTATCCACCTGTCATCTCAACAGATGACATCACCCAGCGACGTCCCGGCAAGTCGTAGCTTGGAGTTGTCTGTTCATAGTTGATATTGATATGTCCACCGAAAGGAAGCGTCACAGAGCGCAGCATGTTTGTTCTTCCCGTAAGGTTACGGTAGACGATAAGCTGCTTTGCCCCGTCAGATATGATAAGGTCGGGACGTCCGTCACCATCAATATCTCTCAAGGCTGCACTTGTGAAACTAACACCACTTGACCAAGATTTAGTAGCCTTAGCTGTAAACCTCAGTTTTAAAAACAGAATGTGTATTGGAATGGAAACAGCAAAATTACCATATTGAGAAACGGACGTTGCCAATGACTCATTGAAACGACCTTGTTGTTCTTCGGAATAAGGAATAAAACCAGACCCCGTATTCAACATTATAGTGAACTTTTCACCACTGCGAGTTATCTTATCAGGTAAGCCATCGCCATTAACATCTATAAAAGATACATTATATTTGGTTGTCGTCTTTGTTCCGTTGACACCGAAAGAAATATCAGCATTACCAAGTACCCCAATGGATGTACCAAGTCCTGCTCCCCATGTGCTATTTTCAGAAGACTCCAACGAAGTTACACCACTACTCTCCTCATTTGTAAAGTTATATCCAAGACCAAACTTCACTTTATCACCAAAGAGCATATCAGGAAGTCCGTCACCATTAAGATCAGTCCAATCACTTTCTGTATGAGAGGTTCCAGAAGTAAAGTTCCCACTTGCACTCACAGACACACTGGAGATAGCATTACCATTGGATGAATTATGTCTATCACTGGTGGACGGTCATATCATAGCCGTCAAGCTCTCGGCATACGACACAGACGGACAAGAGGGCGTGTATATACCAGGTTCGGAGGACATCAATGCACTTAAGGAAGTCGGGGCGAACATCGGTGGTTCAATGGGAACATCTTTTACCTTTGCTTCCTCTGCCAAAGACCAGATTATCTCCGAGGCTGCCCGTGGGGTGATGCAGGGTGCAAGTCAGCTGCTTCAGAAGAAACTGCGCACCGTCAAGGTAACGCTCAAGGGTGGCTACTGCCTTTTCTTGGTTCAGTCCAAATAAAACAATCGAAAATGATAAGTAAAAATAACATCAAATCAATAGCAACAATGAAGAAAATTATTTTATCAATGGCTATGCTTACCATGGTGGGAGCAACAGCCACAGCACAGGAAAACAATGATGGTCTGACACCGAGCCGTCCGCTTACTTCGGGAGAGCTTTTTCAAGGTATGAGCCGTGCCATACCAACGGGGCGTGTCGTACTGCCGTATGGTCTTGACGTTACCTTTGACAAGACCGTGCATCTTATCTTCCCTTCTGCTATTCGTTATGTAGACTTAGGTTCACAGAACATCATTGCAGGGAAGGCGGAGGATGCAGAGAACGTACTACGTGTAAAGGCTTCGGTGAAGGACTTTGAGACAGAGACTAACATGAGTGTTATCTGTGAGGACGGCTCATTTTACGCTTTTAATGTAAAATATGCCGATGAACCGGAAAAGTTAAGCATCGAGATGAAGGACTTTCTCTCTACAACAGAAGGCAGGCTGCCAAGCAATCGCTCTGATATTTACTTTAAGGAACTCGGTAACGAGTCGCCTGTATTAGTAAAACTGATGATGCAGACTATCTATCAGAATGACAGACGCTGCATCAAGCACATCGGTGCACAGCAGTTTGGCATGAAGTTCCTGCTTCGTGGCTTGTATGCCCACAATGGCTTGCTGTATTTCCACACTCGTATGGAAAACGGCACAAATATGCTGTACAGAAGTTATAACGTAAAACTCAAAGATGCACTCTTGCAGGTGGGCTATATGCACCCTGTTCTCTCCGACAGAGGTAAGAACGTGTTTCTTTATGGTGGTATATCCGCCTTGAGTGGCTATGAGCAACTGAATGAGGACAAGAAGCTGCTGCCCGATGGGGCAACGTTGCTCGACCGTTCACGCTTTGTCTATGGCGGTGCCGTGCATGGTTCGGTGGAAGTGTTCCTAACGGACAGGGTTCTCTTTCTTGTAAAGGCGCAGGGACGTTTCCTATTTGGAACGGACGTGTATCGTTTTCGTCCGGCTGTTTCTGCAGGACTAAGGTTTAACTTTTAAGTAGAAGAAAAGATGAAAAAGATATTGAATACGATTTGGGTAATGGGTGTGCTGACCCTTGCCGTGTTTTTGCCCTATCTGCTTGTGATAGGGATTTGGATGTTCAGCAGTCTTATCCGTTTACGGTGGAGACAATGCCGGTTCAGAAGGACATCATAAGGGGGCAGACGGCTGAAATACGCTGCACGCTCAAACGAGGTGGTGAGTTTGCCGACACTCGCTATACGATACGTTATTTCCAGTCTGACGGCAAGGGGTTGCTAAAAAATGATAACGGCACGGTATTCAAGCCGAACGACCGCTATCCGCTTACAAAGGACGTGTTTCGCTTGTATTACACTTCGCTCTCAGCCGATCGTCAGACGATTGATGTATATGTGGAGGATAGTTTTCGGTAAAGGTGCAGCAGCTGACCTTTAGTTTTCAACAACGAGCGAGAAGAGGGCAAGGATAAGCCTGCATCTTCTCACCACTAAAAACGTAATTGATGCGAACGATAAATTCTTTCATTTTTACTTTGTGTATTCTGCCTGTTCTGTCAGCCGACCTTTGCTCAGCGGAGGGTACGGCTGGCAGACTTGCCCCCTTTTGAGCGTGCGGTAGTTGTAGTAAAATACTTTGAGGGACTGCACGGCTGGAAGAATTATCCGTATGTTGGATATGGGCATCAGCTGCAACCTGGAGAGCACTTTCACGGCGGATATGACGGAACGGCAGGCAGACTCTCTGCTTCGTGCCGACCTTTGGAAATGCTTTGAACACTTCAAAGGTATGGTAAGGATGCGCTGTTACTCAGCCTCCTTGCTTACAACGTGGGTGTGGGGCGATTGCTTGGCTATGGCAGGCATCCCAAGAGCCGATTACTGCGAAAGATAGAAGCTGGAGATAGGAACTTCTATTGGGAGTATGTTTCTTTCTGTCGATATAAGGGGAAAGTCTTAAAAAGAACTGGTGAAACGGAGACAGGTAGAGTTTGTATTGTTTTATATTCCTTAATCTGCTATTCCTTTACATGTGTCCTCAAGAACAATCCTCTATGTCGGCAAGAATATAGCGGCATTGGGAGCTTTGTGTAAAGACTTCATTGAGCACAAAACAAATAAGTATTTTTCTAAAAAGAAATCTTATATTTATATTGATTTTCAAAAAGAAAATACTATCTTTGCAATAATGACAAAAATAAATAATTCTATACCTGTAATAGCGTCTCTTTCGCTCAATGGTCGCAGCTATGATATAAGACTGTTCGACCTGCATTTTAATACCCCTACAGGGGGTGTCGGGTTCCCTCATTCATCGTTTGCTGGCAGTGAGCAACTTCTGCTGATGGATACACCTTTTACCTTTAGTGCAGGACTCCACAGAAGCCCTTGAAGATGAAAGAAGTTATAGCTGACCCTAACGTACACCTCAACGATACCTATTGGATAAATCCAAATGGAGAGAAGTGTAGGGAGTTCCCTATTGGAGAAACTATAAAGCTCTATCTAGTTCTTGGCAATTACAATGTAGGCCAAACAGTTCAATTCAGCTTTGAGGAAAAGACCGATGAGGGTATTTATACGCATCTTGTTTCGGACGAACGGATGATAATGACAAGGGTATGGTAATCATTGAAGATTTTGAACTTAAAAAGAAAGAATGAATATATGGCACGAATTATCATAACATCGCCACAGGCCGTAGGAAGCGTGGAAATAACTACGGCAAAGGAGAACCATCAATATTATATATATAAATCGGGAGCTATTAAATATTTTAAAGGGGAAACAAAATATTATGAATACTATGTAGAAACAGGAACAAAGGAAAAAGAGTACAATATTCAAGAAAATAATGGTGTTGGAAAAGAATAAATATGGAGTAGTTAAATTTCCCGAGACTGGAATAGGGTTTCGACGTTATGGTACAATAGATAAAGGCGGAAACTCAACTTTACCAAAAGAGTTCGTTGGAGAAGGTGATCATTATCTTCTACCTCAAACTGCAGCTGCTCTATTCGGAGTTACAAATGATATTGCCCAAAAAGGTTGGGAAGTTCATTTTGGAGATATGTCTTCATCAAGTGGAAGCGATCCTTGGCAACCGGGGGCTTCTCATCATGCTGGGCATGGGCACCTTGGGACAAGAAAGGGAAAAGATGTTGACTTTAGATATTTAGGCGTAAACGGAAAAAAAGTTTTTCAAGGTCTTAATACAGCACCAAATTTTGACAAAGAAAAAATATCACTTTTTTTGAAATAGCGTATAAATTCGGATTCAGAAAAAACTTTTGTACTGGAGCTGAGCACATATTAGGGAAAAGAGTCTTAGGTGTTAGAGATATTAAATCGCATAAAGATCATGGCCATATAGGGCTAACAAGCGAGAATATAGAAGAGATTTCCGCAAAAGACGAAAACATTATTATACAATGAAGGTATTATTGATTTTCTTTTGCTCTTTTGGGGGCTGTGTGGTAGAAGAGAGTGTAGCTTCTTGTGTAAGAAATGGGAAGCAATATGTCATTGATGGATTTATTTTGAATTTACCAAGTATTGACGAAGAAGATTTCAAGTTTGAAAAAAGAAATGATACTTTATATATCACGTCATTGACCTACTTCACTCTTGACGGAACAACTCTTGTCATTCCAAAAGATATTCGTGTTATAAACTTGCAGGAAAGCATTATCATCGGTATAAAACAGGAAACAACAGACGACACACCTGCTGCATGGCTGGATTTTTCTTCTGAAAGAAGTAGGTTGATAAGGAATATAAAGCAAAAGTACAATCTTTGGACTTCTCAAAAACAAGAGGATTATTTATATCGACATCATTGGCCAACCATTAAAGACTTGTCTATACAATTCCAAAAAGACATTTTACGATAAAATCATAGAAAAACCAAATTGACTATAAAGAATGTTGTCCTGAATATATAGAACAGGCAAAACAATATCTTGCTATGAAAAAGAGAGTGTCATTTCTTTTGAGCAGTTGCATGCATATCCTCAAATAAAAGGGTAGGACAATTACAATTTCTTACAGGAAAAAACAGAAGAGTAGGCATATAGTGATAGTAGAAACTTTTAAATAAGTGGGTTGATAAAAACGAAAATCTTTAATGATAATGGGGTTCTCGGCTTATTTCACTTCTTGTTAAAGCCTTTTCCTCTTTTGCAGTTGGTTATGTTACTAAAGATATGTAGATACCCATAATGGAGGATTTCTTTTCACTTCAAGAGATGCCGCAAAGTGTTTTTGATACGATATAAACTTATTTTCTCATAATCCACCTTACAATTTTAATGATGTTCCATATAATGGTAATAGGAGCAGTGGCAATACCTACAATCGCAGAAGCAAATAGTTTGAGCAGGAGATATATGCCCCAAACGGCAAAAGAAGCCGATGTCAGTCGGAAACCGATAACAGCATTGAGAAACTGCCAGCCTGATACCATCGCCATGAGAAAATAACCGCTCAGCCAATGTTCATCGGGAGAGCTCTTGGTGCTCATAAAGTTGGATTTATAGCCGATGAAAAAGAGTACAGTATAACCTATGACATACAAGACAGAACGCCCGAAATCTTCTGACTGATGTTTCTCGCGACAATCTTCGCATAGGGGTGGATTTTGTGTCCCCGCACATTGTAGGCACATTCCTCTGCCACAATCTACACACTGTGCCACGGCAGGTTCGTTAGGATGTTTTGAACAATTCATAGCCTTTAAGTTTTGAGTAAATAATTACGTTCATCTTTACAGCTTCCTTCCTTTCCAAAGAAAGATAAAAAAGATTATCTCTACAATGATTGCAAGCCTTACAAAAAGTACAAAAAGTCTTGAAAAACAAAAGAAATATAATATTCTTTTTTTACTTCAGGAGCTTGGAAAAGTAAAGTGAGAGTCTTGAAAGTTTTTATTTCATTTTGAGGATTCAATTTCAATTGGATTAATAAGAAATTCTATCATTCTTTCTTTAATAAACCTAAAACTAAACGTTACCTTTGTGATGATATGAATAACAAACTGAGATCTCTGCAAAACCTCATATAGATAGCGAAATCATAAATATAACTCATTGATTATCAATAGTAGCTTTTGGGCGTAAAAAGACTTTTGCAGAGGTCTCAAACTATCTAAACAACAAGGACAAACAACCATTGCTATCCTCATAGATGGCGATAATGTTGCCGCCGACAAACTTAGTGACATCATGTCCTTTATTTCTTCCTATGGTAATCCCATTGTCCCGCATATCTATGCCGATTGGACAAAGCCTGCGATGAAGCGGTGGAAAGAGGTGATAAAAACATTTTCTTTCCGTTTGGTGGAAGCGATTTCTTATGTTGAGGTGAAGAATACGACGGATATGGCACTTGTCATCAATGCGATGGATTTGCTGCATGGAAAAACCGTGCAAGGTTTTTGTATCGTTTCCAGCGACAGCGATTATACGTTGCTTGCTCAGAGAATAAGAGAGGAAGGACTATTGGTGTTGGGCTATGCGAACAGAAAACACTGGCATCATTGCAAAACAGCAGTCATGAGTTCCGCTTTTCAGATAAGGCAGAGCCCGTCCAACCGAATAATAACACGCCAGATTACTTCATAGACAGAGACCGTACCTTGTTCGACAAGGCATTCGAGACGGCACGTAAAGGGGATGATACCGTTATGCTTTCACTGATTGGTGGTGAACTTAAAAAGCTGATGCCCAAGTATAAAATCAAGCGTTACGGCTGTAAGACGCTCGGGCAACTTTATGTCAGATTGGGAAAATACGAGCTGGTCAAGGTCGGTGACAAGGCTGTTGGCAGTGCCATAAGGATAAAACAATAAAAGACCGATACCGAAACTGCAATTGAGAATGTTGTCTCTGTACTATTGGTTATTGAAGATAGGGCATAGGCTTTCTTTGCTCCTTATCTTTCCCCGCCTGATTGCTCATGGAAAGAAAGGAGTGGGCGGCGGATGTGCCGTCCGCTTGTACGCTGTTGTTTACTCCTTTTGAATGATTATTCGCGTTGTTTTTACTTCGGGGTGGGTAGAAAATGCCTAGTTAATCTCTTCATCGGGCAAAGTGCTGTGAATACTGCCACCCATAACCAATCCACAATTTTGCAGGACTTTTTGCCGTGCGTATTCCTTGCTCTCCGCAACCACATCGAACACTCCTTCAAAGACGTATTGTGTCCGAACTCTGTAAACATTCTTCTTCATAATCTTAAAATTCAACCTTTAATAATCTGTATTCTTTTGGCTCTCCATTGGATAATTTGCGGTGTTTGAGCCAGAAGTGGTGCGCACCATAACCATAGGCAAAGAACTTATCAAGTTCTGTCTCTTCGGCTATTTTGTTGATAGCCGTCCTTAACTCCTCTTTGTTGTCGGATAGGGTTATTGCGTTGATAACCCTAATGGGAATATGCGGTATCTCGTCCGTATAGTTATAGATGATGTCCTCAATCTCTGTCTTCATATCTCTGATAATTTAATGGTTCATACTTTATGCTGTACTTTCATTCTTCGGCTTATAAGACCTCGATTGGCATTGACAAGGTTTTACTATTTGCTCGTGATATTCCGTATTCTTGTTGCATACCCCACGACTTTTGCACCACTTCCAAAGTTCGTAATGATACTTCAATGGTCTCTATTCGCTTGCCTTCAATGGTAGCCGAAAGGATAAGGGAGTCCTCCTTAAGGTAGTATGCATTAGAAAATACGCAATGGTGCATTGATACACCTTCTTCCAAATGTTCCTGCACGCTCTCCAATACGTGGACTTGGATTGTGCCGTCCGTGAAAGCGATGCCAAAGAACTTGGATTTAAGTTCTCGGAAACGTTTTTCATCTTCGATTGCCTTCTGCTGCTTCTGTTCTATCTCCTCCCTTTCACGCAGTCTGAGAAGTTCCTCGTGTCTGCGGTCGTGTTCGGCTTTAAGGTCTGTTGGGCATAAATATTTTGGATTATGAATATCCTTTCCTAATCTTCTAAGTGTATCTACATAATCACTCCAAAGAGAAATGTCTGCTATCTCATAGCCATTACGGACTGCTATCTTGTAGGACTGCCATAGTTCTTCAAAAGCCCTCTTGTTACCAAGAAAGTAACGTAAATGGTCTGTGACCTGCCTTTTAGCAATGTTTCCACACGGCTGTCTGTAAGCAATGCAGGAATAAGTGTTGTTGCAACGTATTCTCATAATGTTATGAGAAGATATCTCAATATTGTTGTCTAATATTCTCTGATGAAAGTATATGTTAGAATTAGTTATGTTGTAGTAACAAAAATCAGGAATAATCTTTTGAATATTGTCTGAGTTTCGGTATCATGAGATAGAAAAATCTAAAAGCTTTTTGTCTATATTGATTTGAAGCATATCCAAAAACTTTTTCTACGACAGTATGAAGACCCTTATTGTTGTACACTTTTATAATCTGCTCATAATTCTTATCTTTGATAAGATCCTCTAAAAAGTTGTATCCTTTTCATTATACCAATCGTCTATATGTACCTTTTGATATAAAATCATCAAAATGCTTTCTAATCTCCTCATGTTTTTTTACCCTTACTTACATTTTTCTTGTGAAAAGAAAAAAATTAATTTTACCAGAAACATAAAAGAGATGCTTGTAAAGCTAAAGAATTTTGAAAGTAACTTTATTGCACCTTCTTTTATTTTACTCATATCAATTTTTCTCATTCTTAGCTTTTAGCGAATGCCCTAATAAAACTTTTCTGTCAAAAAGAAATTTTCTATTTCAGCAACATCTGTTACAAATATATTCTCACATTTTAATTTCTCAATTTGTTTCTCTTCACGGAAGTCTCTATCCACAATGCCAAAGGCTTTTTGAATTTCGATTCTGAATTTTATTGAAAGCCCTTGTGTACGCTTATTACATCTTTGCATGTATGGACTGGCATTATGGTAAACTCGGAGAAAATTATTTCATATATCTTTGTGTCGAGACTATTAGTATTATCTCCCTCACAGAAAAGAATGTCTTTTCGACTTCCGAGAATTTCCATTAACAGAGATTCGGAATCTCATTTTTCAGTAATAGTAACTATTTCCCAATTATCAGGATATGTAAAATTCTTCATCCAAAATTTATTTCCACGTCTAGATGAGGGCGAAGGTTAGATCATGAGTTAGGTATATGAATACGCAATCACTACGTAGTTTTTCTAGAATGTCCCATAATTTATTTATGATTGACTCATGAAGATATCCCTCAGGTTCATCTGCAATGATCAAGGCTTTTTCTGGAGCAAGCAATACTCTACCTGTAAAATATAACAAAATCCGTTTCCCCATCACTCATTTTTGTAAGCATCATAACTATTTCCATCACTAGTTCTGATAGTTAAAGTGTTGTTTTCATCAATTTCAAAAGGAATCTATGAGTAATTAATTTATTCCATATATCTAAAACACTATCAAGTTTTGAGTGTAAATCTTTAGGGTCAGCATTTACTTCGTTTTTTTAACTTTCTTCGCATAGGAGTTATTTTTTATAAGTTTGTTCAGCTATAAGCATTGATATTACAAGTCTAAGTTCATCACCATACTTCTGCATAACAGCATATGGCCAATCACTTCCTTTTGAAAAATCATATGTAATCTTATCATCAAGAATATGGTGCTGATAATTGTCGTATTCTTGATACGTTGCTTCAAAGTTAGGTATACTTGAGAAGGAAGGAATGATGAGAAATTTCTGGGCTGGTATTACAATACCATCTTTGATATTCAAAGCCATAGCAAGATTATTTGCTAAACTAGTTTTTCCACATCCATTGGCACCCACTATGACAGAATTAGACCTGGCAAAAACCTAACTGTTTGTAAAAATGATAGCTATTTATTTGGTAGAAAGCCTCTTTTAATGAGAGATAGTGCTTATTTATGCCATCAAGTTCTCCAACTGGATTATTTTTTTAATACAATCTATTATATCACTATCTGATAAGTCTCCATGATCAAATGTCATTGGAAGCAATCCTCTCTCTATAATTTCAGCGTATTTTTAGGTATACTATTTTTCTCTAAATCTTCTTTTATTTCTTTTTATCCAATTTTTAGCCTTCTCTATATATGGTAACCATTCTCTATTTCCATCACATGATAGTACTAATCTGTAGAGTCTCTCAATGTTACCAGAAGCTTTGTCTATAATTTCCTTTTGGATGTGAATCATATAATTAATTTGAGAATTTTTGAGTAGCAATATGCTTTTAAAAAGGTTTTTCATACCAAATCTTTATCTTACTATGATAACTATGTAATCAAAAGTAAATCATAAGCCATTGCACTTACAAAGGTATAAAATAATTTCAAAAACTAAATCACTTTCAAATAATTTTTGAACAGCTGTAAAAAGAAAAAGCTCAAAAAAACTCATTCTTTTTGATGAGAAGACTTTTAGCTTTTTATTTCAACACTTCGCTTGTCATTGTCTCCAGCTCTGGGTGAGAAAAAGCCTTGTGTTATAACATCGCAGTAAGAGTTAGGGCTTCATCAGCTCTTGCCGTTATGAATGGTTTGTCGCTCAGCATTTCGGGGAAAATGCTCACTGAGATAAGTCTCTAATTTCAATCGGAAGTAAGATAGTTCTTTCTTTGTTTCCATAATCGTCTATTATTTTAGGATTATACATTAACATATTATATGCCCATGGCTGTATTAAACTTACTGAGTTTTCCAGCCAGTTCTTCCATGTCACGTTCAACTTTCTTGTTTGTTATTCGTGCATAAATCTGGGTTATTCTGATATTTGTATGTCCAAGCATCTTTGATACCGACTCCATTGGTACCCCTTTGGATATAGACATGGTGGCGAAAGTATGCCTTGCCATATGAAAGGTCAGATTCTTTTTTATGCCACAAAGGTCGGCAATTTCTTTCAAATATGAGTTGATACGCTGGTTGCTCATCATAGGAAAAACCTTTCCCCCCTTTCTGTTAGTGTCATAGTACTTTCTTATAATGGCAAGTGGAATGTCCAGTAACATGACGTTTTCATCTACGCTTGTCTTGTATCTCTTGGTGATGAGCCATTGTCTGTCTTCGATGGTAACAATTTTATCGTAGGTAAGATTATATACATCAATGTAGGCCAATCCCGTGAAGCAGGAAAAAATAAAAATATTCTTTACTAACTCCAGTCGTTCTATGTCAAAGTGCTTCTTCATAATACGGAGTACCTCTTCTTCTGTGAGGTAGCCACGATCTACCAATTCATAGCGCAGCTTGTGATTTGCAAATGGATCATGCATGATAAGTCCTCTGTTCCTCGCATAGTTCACGACCGTTTTCAGGTTTCTCAATTTCTTGGTGGTTGTGTTATGCACACCACCTACAACGGATGTAAGGTATAATTCGAAGTCCTGAACAACGGCACTTGTCAGTTCTGTCAGTCCAATATCCTTGCGATGATACTTGCTTGTAGGAAATCCTGAAAGTTCTGCCTCACCACCTTATACTTATAAAAAGTACACTTAGTTAATGTCTTGCCAACTTGTTGTGTGATGGAGTCTATGTACTTATCAAAGACTGGCAGAAAAGTTGTATATTCTTTGTCTGTACCAAGGAATACTGACCTGATAAGGTCTATGGAAAGTTCCTCTGATGTTTCATATTTCCTGTAAATCTGCATCAGTGTTGTTGTCAGTGCATCTATAGAAGCATTAATGGAGAGTGCTTCTGCTGTTCTACCAATCATTCTGCTGGTTTTGTTACTCCACTTGGATTTATCCACAAAAATTTTAGTGGATCCAAGATTTGCCTTTTCGCCACCGAGATATATTCGGAGCATTACAGGTGATTTTCCTTCTTTGTTCTCATAGTTGGAACGTAGGTAGTAGGATACCTTGAAAGTCGTTTTCATAACGCATCATTTTAGTGTAGCTTTTTGGCTACAAAGTTCGACATAAGTTCTTGAAAACGAAAGTTTTGCATGCCGTCAATTTAATAGTCATTTTCCATTCATTGCTACATTTTTTTGAGAGCCTGCTTTTGTGTAGCAATTTCTGTAGCAGAAAATGACCGAATGATGACTATCAAAAGGTATAGTTTGGCAGTCAAACGGATATGGATAAAAAACAAAAAATCGCTGTAAAACCTTGATTTTACAGCGATTATCCTTGTTTTGAAGGCTAAAATGACGTATTGTTTGACGTCCTTTTGAAACCTATTTGTGGACCAGCCTGGGCTTGAACCAGGGACCTCCAGATTATGAGTCTGTTGCTCTAACCAACTGAGCTACAAGTCCAGTATTCGTAAATGTGGGTGCAAAGGTAATGAATAATTCGGGAAAACGTGAATGATAATGAGATATTTTTCGTGTTTTAACACATTTTGCGTGCTCCAAAACGATAATTATGGCTATTTGATGTATATTTGCAGTGCATTTTAAAGAATGGCTGCCGTATGGACATGAGGTTTCTGTAACTATGAATACATGGTCTGATAACTGTGAAGTATGGTTTGATGACCTTGGATATATAGGTAGGTAGACGAAGATATAGAATGAAGACGATATTTCTTAAAGATTTAAATACTAACGGATTAGTGATAAAAAATCGTGCGATTGCCACGATTGGCTTTTTCGATGGTGTGCATCTTGGACATCAGTTTCTTATTAACCGCTTGCCGAAATGGCAAAAACGAGATGGGTTAAAGTCGATGGTTATAACTTTCGACTGCCATCCTCGTCAGGTCTTGCAGTGCGACTATCAGCCAAAAATGTTGTCGACACTCGACGAGAAACTCAAGAAACTTGCGCAAACTGCCATCGACTATGTTGTTGTGCTCCATTTCGATAAGACTTTGGCGCAATTCACGTCGAAGCAGTTTATGGAAAGCGTGCTGCACAAACAGCTTAATGTGTGTAAGTTGGTTATGGGTTATGACAATCGTTTTGGGCATAACAGAACCGAAACTTTCGATGATTACGTGTCTCTTGGCAAAGAAACAGGTATTGAGGTGTGTCAGAATACAGCTCTTTCGATGGATAATTTCAACGTAAGCTCATCTATAATACGTCAATTTATCAATGTTGGCGACATGGAAAATGCTGCCCGCTGTCTGGGGTCTCCCTATTCGTTGCGTGGCAAAGTAATTCACGGTTGCCGGAATGGGCACAAGCTGGGTTTTCCAACTGCGAATATAGATATTGGAAAAACCGAAAAACTGCTCCCTGCAATGGGTGTCTATGCGGTGCGTATCCGTATTTGGGGCGATGAAAAAGTGTATGGCGGAATGCTCAATATAGGTACTCGCCCCACCTTTAACGAGTACGAATGTGTCGGCAGAAGTTAATATTTTCGACTTCTCGGGCGACTTATACGGTCGTACGATAGAAGTAAGTTTTATTGCTCGTGTGCGTTCCAACCGAAAGTTTCCAAGCTTAGATGCGCTTGCCAGACAAATGCAGTTGGACGAACAGCGAGATAAGAACGATTTTAAAAAAACAATAAGTACAAATAATGGAAAAACTACTATTAGAGAAAATAACACCTTAAAGAACTTGCTGTATGTTGCGCTTTTCGTTGCGCTTTTCATCGTTATTCATTCTGTTTTCGAGTTTGGAACTGTAGCAATTTATGCCTATTTGAAGGGTCTAAACCTATTCGATGTAGCCAGAAGCATGCAGTCCGGGCATTATAGCGACGTGTTGATAGCAGCCAATTTGCTTTCGAGCGTAGCCGCAATTCTTATTTATATTAAAGCGAAATGGGCACCAATTTCTCGCACTTACCTTCAGACGAAACCGTGGGGCGTACTGTTTTGGGCAGCCATGCTGTCGGTTGGAATTATTCTTCCGGCACAATTCGTTTATGAAAAGTTGCAAATCACGATGTCCGACAATCTGACCCAGCTCTTTGAAGGTATCATGAAGCAACCTCTTGGCTATCTTATTGTAGGCATATTGGCGCCTATTGCCGAAGAGCTGATTTTCCGAGGTGCAATATTGCGCGTCTTGCTCGATACCTTCGGACGCAAAGGCAGGTGGGCAGCCATAGCTTTAACGGCTTTGATATTTGCGCTGATACATGGCAATATAGCTCAAGGTGTGCACGCTTTCATTATTGGTTTGGCTTTAGGCTGGCTGTATGCACGCACCCGGAGTGTGCTTCCGGGCATTGTGCTGCATTGGGTAAACAACACCATAGCCTACTTAATGTTTAACCTGATGCCAAATTTGGCAGATGGAAAGCTTATAGACTACTTCCACGGCAGCGAGCGTTCTATGTATTTGGGACTACTTTTCTCGTTCTGTATTCTTGTTCCTGCGCTCTTCCAGTTGGCTGCGCGCATGAAGCGAGCTGACGAATAAGATTGTAAAAACCACCCTTTTGCATGCCAAAACCCATTGTTTTGCCATGTAAAAGAGCCTGTTTTGCAATGCAAAACAGGCTCTTTTGTTTTTTAGAGTTCCTAAGGGAACTAAGTATCTGCTATGTTTTAGCTGTACAATCTTGCTACGACACCATGCTCTCGTCAATGCTTTTACTGTAGCAAATAAACTCTCCCTCGTTGCCCAGGCATGGTTCTGCATAAACGCCAACTACTGCCAAGTGTGGGAAACAAGCCTTAATTTGCTGCAAAGCTTCCTTGTCTTCCTTTGCACGTTGCATCGGAACAATAATAACTTTCGATGTCTGTATGTAGTTAATGTATGCCCAACTGGTGTCTTTAGCCCCGCGTGCACCATCGAAAGACGAGTAACTAAGTTCTACGACCTCGTATCCTTCAGCCTCGATTTTCTCTTTCAAGGCTTCGGCAACCTCAGTGTCATACTCCGTGCAGTTCGTCATCAGTACACGTTTGTTGCCAATATAGCGTACAAGACAGTCTACATGGTCTGTAATTCTTGCGTTGTTAGCAAGCCAAGCAGGCTTCAGTGCTTTGCAAGAGTGTGTTGATGGGTCTTCAATAAGCTCGTGCTTGACACCGTAGATGTCAAGTACCATGCACAATTTACTATAAATTGGCATCATGTTACTGTCGTTCAGAATATCTGTTGCGAAGTAAACTTTGTTTGCATTCAGATGTTCAGAAGATATTTTTTCCTCCGAAACCTTTATCACTTCCAAGTGCTCCATAGTGTATTTATATGATAAGTCTTTTATTAAATTGCAATAGTAATAGGACGGTACAAAGGTACAAATATTCCAATAACTACCTATATTTTTCGCATTTATTTGCGAAAAAAATATTTTATTGGGAATATTTTTTTCATCGTCCTGACAGGTTTTTCGGGGGTTACACCTTATATATATAGAAAGGCATTAACGGAATTTTTGCCTTTATGGCTGCAACATCTATATCGTTAAAAAGATATAAACAACAGCAGAATACTTGTATTGTTTCTACTATTTTCTATACTTTTTGCAAAGACCTAATATAGGAACAAGGTGCTAAAACGAAGATAATAGGGTAGTAATGCCTTTGCCAGTAAATAGGATTATTGATTTTTCAGTACCGTTCCAGGAATGCAAAAGATAGTTGGAATGAAAAGAACAAATCTATCAAAAGTACTTATGGCATGGATGTTATTGATAACATTCACTACCGTGCTTGCTATAAAAGATTTGCACTTTCACGACTATAAAGATGTGCATGTAGAGAAGCTGTCTGCCAAAGGCAATGCCCAGGTAGGCTCGTCTTGCTTTGTCTGCGACTTCACAATGCACAAAGCCAGTGCTGTAAAGCTGTTTAGCTATGTTCCCATGACGGTCTGCACACTTTTGCACAAGCCTAAAGCGTTAGAACCCATTATAGTTTACAGGTCTGTTGAATCGGTAAACGCTCACGCCCCTCCCTTTTCTGCTTAGTTTCTAAACATGCTTAGAAACCCTTTTACAGCTTGCAACACCATGTTGTTTGTAGGCTTTGCTGTGTTGCCATAGTGCCTTTTTGTGTGCCGGACAATGTGTCTGAGGTGCTACATGTCAAGTAAGTGCCACACATTTGCGCAGCTATGCAATGCAGGAAAAACAGCAATTAATTACTTATTTTATTCTTATTTCATAGTAAAAAATATGAAAAAGCTCGTTTACACCTTTGTAAGTGTAGTGGGATTGTATGGTTTCGTACCCGTAAATGGCTTTGCACAGCACAAGCAAGACCAGGTTGTGGCGCAACCAGATACAACCAAACAAAACTATCATGTGTTAGATGGTGTGGAGGTTTCCACTGTTCGGAAACTCGTCAGCAACAATACTGTAAGCTTGCAGCTTACCAACCAAACGATAGAACGCTCGTTAGGGCAGTCGTTGGGCACGATGCTGGAACGTGTCAGCGGTGTCAGCTCTATCCAGACTGGCGGAACAGTATCGAAGCCGGTTATCCACGGCATGTACGGAAACCGTATATTGCTGGTTAATAACGGCGCGCGGCTAACCGGACAACAGTGGGGAGCCGACCATGCTCCCGAGGTAGACAAGAACAGCAGCACCAAAATAGAAGTAGTTAAAGGGGCAGAAGCAGTGCGATATGGGTCTGAAGCTCTTGGCGGAATAGTTGTAATGGAACAGGACATGCTGCCTTACAACCAGAAGAAAGTGCATGGCAGACTGTCGGGAATGTATGGTTCCAACGGTTATCGCTACCAAATGGTGGGCAATGCAGAAGGTTCCATGTCTTTCTTGCCATCGTTGGCGTGGCGCATTCAAGCCACCTATGCCAATGGCGGAGACCAAAAAGCAGCACATTACTTGCTGAACAACACGGGAACACGCGAGTTCGACTTCTCAACAGCATTAGGTTATCAGCATAAGAAGTTTCGTGTTGAAGGCTATCTTAGCAGATACGACCTGAAGCTGGGCGTGCTTTTCAATGCCCAGATGGGCGATGCCGACTTGCTTGCCGAACGCATCAAGATAGGAAAGCCGGTCGATATAACACCTTATACACGCCATATAGACTACCCATTTCCAGCACATTATTCACACCAACGCAACGTTAAAGCTTTTTCTACGATAGCGAAAAGTATGGCGATTTCTATTGGTGTATCCTTTCAGAAGGACGATAGAGAGGAGAATAGGATACGGCGCATGAACCTTTCCTATATTCCTGCTGTCAGCATGCCACCTTAAATCGTTGCAAAACCATCTGCGTTGGCGCAAATACTATGGTGATTGGCAAAGCGAAGTGGGTGCGCAAGTTGTGAACAGCGACCATTCCAACCAGCGTGGAACGGGTGTCAGCCCATTATTCCGAACCATACGGAAACCCAGATAGGTGCTTACGCTTTGCAAAAGTACCAGAACAACCGGCTTGGAGCAGAACTTGGCGTTCGTTTTCGACTGGCAAGACACAAAGGCTGCAGGCTACGATTGGACAGGCGACTACTATGGAGGACATCGCACTTTCTCCAATTTCACTTACAGCATAGGTGCCCATTACCATGCCACCGACAAGCTTACGCTAACCTCCAACTTTGGTCTGGCATGGCGTGCACCCCACGTTTTCGAACTGTATAGCAACGGAAACGAGTTGGGAACAGGCCGTTTCGTGCGTGGCGACTCTACCATGACCTCCGAAAACAGCTACAAATGGGTTGCATCTGCCGAATATCGCAGCACGTTTCTCAGTGTACGGCTCGATGCCTACCTGCAATGGGTAAAACATTATATATACGATAGACCGATGAAAGGCGAATATGTAACGGTTATTTCGGGCACTTATCCATTGTTCCAGTATATGCAGACCGACGCATTCATACGGGGATTAGACCTCGATTTGCGCATTCGTCCTATCGCAGAGATAGAATATCACTTCGTGTCGTCTATGATTTGGGCGAACGAAACCCACACGCATAACTACCTGCCTTACATTCCTTCGTTCCGTTTCAACCATAGCTTGACTTACACACCGAGGCTTTTGGGAAAGTTTGCGCCGTGGTTGGAAGTCAGACACCGTTTTGTGGCACGGCAACACAGGTTCGATGCGGCTACCGACCTTATAGATTTTGCCCCGGCTTCGTACAGCTTGTTCGGCTTCGAGGCTGGCACCGAATGGCGGATAGACAAGCACAACACGCTAAACCTGTTTGTTTCGGCAGACAACATCTTCAATAAGGAATATAAAGAATATACAAATCGTGCCCGTTACTACGCACACGACCTCGGTCGAGACATAAGGATTACCGTGGGGTGGAAGTTCTAAAAGAAAACAAAACATACATAAACCAATAATAAAAGACAAGATGATGAAACTTAAAAACAGTATTTTACCAATGCTATTAGGCTTGTTCGGCATTGCATTTTTCGCTGCTTGCAGCCCTGACAAGCCGGAAAACGAGAAAGGAAACAAGCTGCACGAAGACCCTACAAAGTCTGTTTTCACCCTTACAGAGGGTAAACTGCGCAGCGGAACAGCATTCGGGAGTATGCCAAAAGAGTCCGATTTTGTTCCAACAGGCAATGTCCAGAAAATCATCTGGGAAGTTGTGAAAGGCGAAAACTTCAAAACAGGCGACGGCGGACAGACCAAATTCGTTGTAAAAAACACGAAGAAGCACCCCGATGTGGTCTATTCTCTACGCATAGACTACTACAATGCAAAGGGAGAGCCCATGAATCACCAGTTCTTCGATAACGAACAAGACAAGATTCACCAGCACTTCTTTATGTATTACATAAACGATGGTGCCCACAACGTATTGGTAAGAGACCGCACAAAGCTGCCTTACGAATACACTTACGCCGATACATACAAAGGAAAGTTCATCGGCGACAGCAACCCTATGGGCTTTTTTTCGGCTTCATTCGCTTCTTGCAGCCCGGCACAAAGTTTAACTTGAAAGTGGCATTGATGCACTCCGGCAATTTAACAAAGTTCGGTAACGATGGCAAAGCCTCTCCTTTCTGGGCACCATCTCCCTCTCAGCTGAACAAAGCCCTGTGGGATTTGAGTGTCAAACTGCCCATAGAGATAGAAGACTGACAAGGTTTCAAACAATAGAAACTTATATAACAATAACCCATTAATTAAAAACAATGATGAAAAAGTATTTAAATCTATGCTGTTCGTAGCAATGAGCCTTATCGTTGCTGTCGGACTTACGGCATGTAGCGAAGACGAAGTAAAGCCAAAAGATAAGACGAAAGAACTTGTAGGTCCCCAACCGGCAAAGGTGGTCATACACGTTTACGAGGGACATCTGCACGGTTACGCCGCCTTTCACGAGAACAAGATGTACGATGGTGTAAAGTATATGGACGCTCCACAGGTGTTTGTCTACACGATGCAGAACGGAAAGTGGGTGCCAGACCCTAAGAATCCACCTTATCTCTACGCAATGAGCTATAACCAGATGCAGAATTCGGAAGCCGCAGTGAGCCATGCATTGGACATCAGGTACTACGATGCTGCCGGAAACATTATGAACGGTCAGTTCATAGACAACGGAAAGAGCGAGCATTACCAGCATTTCTTTGTGGTAAAAGACCAGAAACCATTTCCAAACTTCGATGCACGGCTCGACAATCCCACCAATCAGGAGTTCATGCGCTACGATTATGTAGATCCAACTCCCTGGAACAAAACCATTCATAGCGGGGAAGGACAGTACAACGGACTGAAAGATCCACTCGGTTTCAAGGGAATTATGTCGTTTGGGTACTGTCGTCAGACTTGCAATCTTAACATTATGCTGATGGAAAGCCACGACAAGAAGACGGTAAACCTAAAGAAATTAGTGTTTAAAGATACCTGGGGAAAACCTGTAGAGAAGCATTCGCAAGTGGCTGACTGGGTTCCTACACCCGAACAACTGAAGAACGAGAAGTGGTATCCCACGATAACCATTCCTGTAATGGTCTACATGGACAGAGCGGAACTGGGCGAAGGCGAAGACAACGTGTCGCTGACAATGAAGGAAAGCGAAGTGCCAGCCTCGTTCAGACGACTGATAAGCACGCTGAAATACTGCTTCAACCTTACCTACAAGCAGGCACTTACCGAATTATACTATCGGTTAAACGGGGAACCCGCACCACACGACAACAGCGGTTATTGGTTTTAAGGAAGACTAAAGTAGGCGTTAGAAGAACTTGAAAAGTTTTTATAGGTAAGCAGTTCCACACATGCTACCTGACCGTTATACTACTTGTATAGCTAAATTGGTTCATTAGAAAAGGATAGAGAGCTTATTTCTAATAGAACCGATTTGGAGTTTTATACCAAAATAAAGATCTTTAGAACTAACTTTGAGAGAAGTTGTGGATAAGAGTTTCTTTCTTTTTAGGTTAGTTAAATGATATGCCTATCTCCGCTAAAATATCTACTGTCTCCTGATAGGTTAAGAACAATAAGAAAAGGCAGGCGATGTTGTTTTCGCTTGCCTTTTTACGGTGTCGGGATGACTGGACTCGAACCAGCGGCCCCTACGTCCCGAACGTAGTGCGCTACCAACTGCGCTACATCCCGCGTTAATTGCTCTGCAAAGGTATAAAAAGTAGAATTGCAGAAACTTTTTGTCTTAATAATTGACGGATGGAAGAATGCTGTTGCCTGGTAAAAGCCAATAAAAAAAGTTTTAGACATCTGCTTTTTTTCCGCCTTCGTATTATGAGATAACAAACAGAAAACCAAAAAGAAATATAAAAAAAGATTACTTATTTGCATTTATCGAAGCTTTTAAAGTACATTTGCACAAAAATTATTGACATGCACCACTTTCAGAGAAGTTGGCACATCTCTTGTTCAAGAATAAAAAGAAACAATTACAAATATAAAAAGAGGAATTATGGAGTTTGACAATTTTTCGAGCGCAAATAACGAGCGCTTCAACGAATTAGAAGCATCGCATACATGGTCTTTGCTTATGCGCAAAGTCTACACATGGATGGCGATGGCACTTACTATTACAGGTGCTGTGGCATACGGAGTTAGTAACTCTGAGGCGATGTTGACTATGCTTTATAGCGGTATGGGACCAATATTGATTTGTAGTTTAGCCGAACTTGGTATTGTTGTCTACCTTTCTTCACGTATAGAGAAGCTATCGTTAACGACTGCCACAATGTGGTTTATCATTTTTGCTATTCTAAACGGAGTTACATTGGGTGCAATTTTCTTAATTTACACTCTGACTTCCATCGCCCAGACTTTCTTTGTTACAGCAGGGACATTCGCTGCAATGGCTATTGTGGGTAGCACAACAAAGAAAGATCTAACCCAGATAGGCGGTATCTTATTTATGGCGCTTATAGGTTTAATTATTGCAGTTATAGTAAACGTCTTCTTGCACAGTTCGATGTTTAACTTGATTGTCAGTGGTATAGGTGTATTAATCTTTACAGGATTGACTGCTTGGGATGCACAAAAAATTAAAGAAATGGTAAAGCAAGCGCCTGATGCAAATGAGTCAGCACAAAAGATTGCGCTGTTGGGTTCGCTAAGTCTGTACTTAGATTTCATCAACCTTTTCCTTTATTTACTTCGGTTCTTAGGAAGGAGAAACTAAGGAAAAGATTACTAAGAAAGCAAACAGGCAGATGCACAACTCTTAAGAAGTGCATCTGTAGACTTGTTTACGTCAATAGATTATTCTCATCGTGTATTTTTCGATTAGAAAATAACTAAATAAAAAGAAAACAACAATGAAGAAAACATTAAACAAAATGATGCTTGTGACATTCAGCAGCATTGCATTACTTGGTATTACATCGTGCAATCTTGACAATAATAAAGATAATAAGGGACTTACACCAGCCGAAGTCAAAGTCGCATACGAAAGTGTAAAAGGAAACTATACGGGAAAAGTCTTTTTCAACAGGCTTAACGAAAGTGCAACATCTCTCGAAAGGGACAGTTTACCAGTCTCTGCAACCATTAATACCGACTCAACGCTTATTATCAATAATCTTCCAATGAAAGTACTCACGGGTCAATTAGAGAATAAAGACTTAAAGAACTCTATTGAGAGTTTAGGAACAACCAATTTGAAATGTTATATAGGTTTCGTTAAGAAAGATCCAGTAACGTTCTTGGTAAACCCTACCCCGCTTTCACTCAACATAAACTATAAGGGCAAGGCACAGTTGTTTAAGACAAGCTTCTTCTTGAACAATAGGAATTCTTTTGCTCAAGTTACTGGAAAGAATAAACTTACAATGCAAATCGTCCAATCAGCCAATATGTATCTTGACGACCATCTCGCAACCAGTAGAGCAAACAACACTGCATTACTCTTCAGATTAGAACACAGATAAGTAAAGCGTAAACATAGAAGCACTGTTGGTATTCTGTATTAACAGGATACCAAACAATATTTATTATTTACAGAATTCTATTGATATTCCGTTGGGGGAGACAGAACCACAACGTCCGTCTCCTCCCTCTTCTACTAACTAACTTTTACGCCCATTCACGACAAGCCAGTTTCCTAAATTCGCCTATATTTATTTTGTTGTTCAATCTATTTAAAGTAACTTTGCACTCATTATTACATTATAATAATGTCGAACGAGAATACTTTCAAACTTTTAAGCAAAATTGATCTCGCCTGCCGATTTAAGAAAATTGAGCATTGACGAGCTACCAACCTTATGCGACGAACTTCGTAAAGACATAATTCAAGAAGTAGCTGTTAATCCAGGACACCTCGCATCGAGCCTTGGCGCAATCGAAATTACCGTAGCCTGTCATTACGTTTTCAATACGCCTGAAGACAGAGTAGTGTGGGACGTGGGACATCAGGCATACGGACACAAGATTTTAACGCATCGTCGCGAATGCTTCTGCGAAAACAGAAAGAAAGACGGACTTATGCCTTTCCCCTCTCCAAAAGAAAGCGAATACGACACGTTTACTTGTGGGCATGCTTCCAATTCCATTTCGGCAGCATTAGGAATGGCAGTAGCTGCCAAGATGACAAACCACCCCGAACGCCACGTAGTAGCCATTATCGGCGACGGTGCAATGAGCGGTGGTCTGGCTTTCGAGGGTTTTGAACAATGCTTCGAGCCAGCCCAACGACTTGCTCATCATCTTGAACGACAACGATATGTCGATAGACAGAGCCGTTGGCGGTATGCAACAATACCTGCTCAACCTCGATACCAACGAAACTTACAACAGGCTTCGTTTCAAGGCGTCGCAATGGTTGCATGCCAAAGGCATACTGAACGACAAGCGACGTAAGGGCATTATTCGTCTGAACAATGCCATTAAGTCGGCTCTTGCCCAACAGCAGAACCTCTTCGAGGGTATGGATATACGCTACTTCGGACCATTCGACGGGCACGATGTCAAGGAAGTGGTAAGGGTGTTGAACCAACTTAAAAATATGAAAGGACCGAAACTGCTGCACCTGCACACCACGAAAGGCAAGGGATACAAACCTGCCGAGAAGAGCGCAACAGTGTGGCACGCACCTGGAAAGTTCGACCCCGAAACAGGACAGCGTCTTGTGCAGGACAACAGCAATAAGCCACCAAAGTTCCAAGATGTGTTTGGGCATACCCTTTTAGAGCTTGCAAGAAGCAATCCACGCATTGTTGGCGTTACGCCTGCCATGCCGACGGGTTGCTCGATGAACATTATGATGAAGGAAATGCCCGACCGCACCTTCGATGTTGGCATAGCCGAGGGGCACGCCATGACTTTCTCGGCAGGCATGGCAAAGGACGGCTTGCAACCATTCTGCAACATTTACAGTTCTTTCGCACAGCGCGCTTACGACAATATCATTCACGATGCCGCCATCTTGAACCTCCCCGTTGTGCTCTGCTTAGACCGCGCAGGACTCGTTGGCGAAGACGGTGCAACCCACCACGGTGCTTTCGACATGGCTTTCTTGCGTCCTATCCCGAACGTTACCATTGCTTCGCCAATGGACGAACGCGAATTGCGCCGGCTTATGTTTACCGCCCAACTGCCCGAAAAGGGCTTCTTCGTGATAAGATACCCTCGTGGCAGCGGTGCATTGATGGATTGGCAATGCCCATTAGAGGAAGTAAAGGTGGGCACAGGACGTAAACTTTACGACAAGACTTTCGGCACCGACCAAGAGAAAGCTACGAAAAGCATAGCCGTTCTTACCATTGGCCCTGTGGGACACGATGCGCAGAAAGCAATCGAGGAGTTGGAACAAGAAAACAAGTGCACAGGTCGCATTGCCCACTACGATATGCGTTTCCTGAAGCCAATAGACGAAAACATACTCGAAGAGGTTGGACAGAACTTCTCGGAAGTCATCACTGTGGAAGACGGGGCGAAGAACGGTGGACTTGGAACAGCCGTCATGGAATGGCTGAACGAGCACAACCATAGCATACACGTGCAAAGGTTAGCCCTTCCCGACGAATTTATCGAGCAGGGAACAGTGCAGCAACTCCGCCAATTGTGCGGAATTGACAAGGACAGCATAAAGCGGGAAATAGAAAAAAGATTGTAAGCAACACACACAGAACAGAGGTATGAAGATAATTATAGCAGGAGCATACGCCATTGGAACTTATCTGGCACAGTTTCTTTCTCGCAACAAGTACGACATCATACTTATTGACGAGCAAGAGGAAAACCTGAACAAGATTGGTCAGAACTACGACCTTCTTACGTTGCAAGGGAAGCCGACAAGCATAAAAGTGCTGCAGGAAGCAGGTGCAAAGCATGCCGACCTCTTTATTGCGGTAGACCCCAAAGAGACCATCAACATAACAGCCTGCACCATGGCGCATAATCTCGGAGCAAAAAGACTGTGGCTAAGATTGACAACCCCGAATACATGGAGCCTAAGAACCAAGAGCTTTTCAAACAGTTGGGCATCGACAGCCTCATCTACCCCGAACTCTTGGCGGCAAAAGACATTATAAACGGACTGAAGATGTCGTGGGTCCGCCAGCGATGGGACGTCCAAGACGGTGCATTGGTCATGCTGGGCATAAAGCTCCGCAAGACTTGCGAGATATTAGACAAGCCACTCAGGGACATAAGCGGGCCGGACGACCCTTACCATGTTGTGGCCATCAAGCGCAAGAACGAAACCATCATTCCCGGTGGTAACGAGACACTGCAGCAGGAAGACCTCGCCTACTTCATGACGACCAAGGAATACATACCCTACATACGCAAGCTCACCGGCAAGGAGCACTATGTAGACGTGAAGAACGTAATGATTATGGGCGGTGGGCGCACGGCTGTCCGTTCGGTAAAGATAATGCCCGAATACATGGACGTGAAGGTTATAGAAAGAAGCATCGACCGTTGCGAATACCTGAACGAAATGTTCGACGAGTCGCAGCTTGTCATCAATGGCGACGGACGCGACACCGACCTGCTCGTAGAAGAGGGTATCCGCCACACGCAAGCCTTCGTTGCACTTACGCCGAATGCCGAGACGAACATACTTGCATGCCTGGCTGCAAAGAGCCTGGGTGTCAAGAAGACCATTGCGGCGGTAGAGAACTTCGACTATGTAGACATGGCAGCCAACCTGGATATCGGCACCATCATCAACAAGAAGGCGATTGCCGCAAGTTATATCTACCAGATGCTGCTCGACGCCAATGTAGACAACGTGCGCTTCCTTATGTCTGTCGATGCCGACGTTGCCGAATTCATTCCCGTGCAAGGCTCGAAGATAACGCAGAAGCCCATCAAGGACATGAACCTGCCAAGCGGAATGACCATCGGCGGACTGGTACGGCATGGCGAGGGCATGCTCGTTTCGGGCAATACGCAGATTGAAGCGGGCGACATAGTAGTCGTGTTCTGCTACAACACCAACATGAAGAAGGTGGAACAACTGTTCAACTAAAGACGGAAGGAGAGGTTAGCAATGCTCAATCTAAAGACCATTTCAAAGATTTTAGGGGCGCTTCTGGGAATAGAGGCGCTGCTCATGTCGCTTTGCCTGACAGTGTCATTGCTGTATCAGGGCAACGATGTAACGGCGTTCATCTGGGCAATACTCATCACCATAGCCGCGGGAACGTGCTTCCGCCCTCATGGGCAGGCATGCCGACAACACCATCGGGCGGAGGGACGCCTACTTCGTGGTGGCAGTAGCATGGGTCATATTCTCGCTCTTCGGCACCCTGCCTTTCCTTATCAGCGGCTATATCCCGGACTTCACCAATGCCTTTTTCGAGACGATGTCGGGCTTTACCACCACCGGTGCCACCATCGTGGACTATCCCGAACGTTTTCCAAAGGGGCTGCTCTTCTGGCGTTCGCTGACACAGTGGATAGGTGGCTTGGGCATAGTCTTCTTTACCATTGCCATTCTGCCTTCGCTCGTCGGCGGTTCGCTCAAGGTGTTTGCAGCAGAGTCTACCGGGCCGATCAAGAGCAAGCTGCACCCTCGCCTCAGCACGGGAGCCAAGTGGATATGGATGGTCTATCTCGTCCTCACGACTGCATGTGTGGTAAGCTACAAGCTGTGCGGCATGACCTGGTTCGACTCTTTCAACTATGCCATGACCAGTACGGCTACGGGCGGCTTTGCAACGGAGAGCGGCTCAATCGCAACTTTCCATTCTCCTGCGGGCGAGTATGTCTGCACCATCTTCTGCTTCCTTTCGGGCGTGAACTTCACCTTGCTCTACACCTCTGTGGCAGGCTTCAGGTTCAGGCAACTGTTCAGGAACAGCGAGTTCAAGTTCTACACGATGATGATTGCGGCCTTCACCCTCTTCATCATGCTGGAACTTATTTTCCAGCGCAACTACGAGGTGGAGCACGCCTTCCGCAGCTCTGTCTTCCAGGTTGTTTCTTTCATCACGACGACGGGGCTTTACAGCGACGATGCTGCCAAGTGGCCTCACGTTACGTGGGTGGTGCTGGCAGCCTGCATGTTCTTAGGCGGCTCGTCGGGTTCAACCAGCGGCGGCATCAAGAGCATGCGTGGCGTAATGCTGGTGAAGATTGTCAAGAACGAGTTTCGCCAGATACTCCACCCCAATGCCGTCCTGCCGATGAAGATAGACGGCTACAACGTGCAGATGTCCAAGCGTGTAACGCTGCTGGCTTTCATAGGGCTGTACTTGTTCCTTGCCGTTATCTGCGCCTTCACGATGATTGCCGCGGGCATCGATTCCACCAACTCGATGACGATAACGCTAAGCAGTCTTGGCAACGTCGGGCCGACACTGGGGCTGGAGATTGGTCCGACAATGTCGTGGAACGAACTGCCCGACTTTGCCAAATGGATCAGCTCGTTCCTCATGCTTGTCGGGCGTCTCGAACTCTTCTCAGTCCTGGTGCTTTTCACCCCTTCGTTCTGGAAAGAGAATTAGGCTTTGCAGCCCATGCACGGAAAGCTCGTTCCATGCACGCCGAACCCACGCCACAGACTGCATAAAATACAAGAGGGCAAATCAGGAACACTGCGTCCTGATTGCCCTCTCTTCTTTTCCTGCCCTCTCCTGCATTCCTGTCATCAAGTGTATTCGGTATCTGCCGCCGTCGGTGTTTAGCACCTGCAATTGTAGGTATATAGTACCTGCCGTTGTAGGTATATAGTACCTGCAACCAATACCCTCGCAAGGGTATCGACCGACACCCTTGTTAGGGTATTGACCGATACCCTTGCGAGGGTATTCGTCGCTGGTGCGGAATACCGACAGTTGCCGGTTCCATATACCGACAATCAAGTTGTCATAGGAGCTGTTGTCAAGGCTGTATGGTATCATTGACATTCCGCCACGTACGGCAGGACATGACGGAGTGGTTTTCCGGACATCTAAGGACGGTGCAAGATATGATGGTGCGACGGGAATAGCTGTTTCAGTCCTCGCCATTCCCGTCCAAGAAGTCTTTCAGGTCGGCTTTCAGACGCAAATAAGGTTCACTGTTGGCATAGCCCACGTTGCGCCGCAGCATGGGTACAATTTCTTCTATGCTGTGATTGTAGTTTGAAAGTTCGTTTCTCTGTTGCACAATGTGTCGCGCATTGCGATAAATCTCCCGCTCATGGTCGCGTATAAGCTTGTCGCACACTCTTTTCAGGGCGGGCACCACCACGTTGTCGAACAAGTGGTGCCCCTGTATGTACAAATAGGTGGTTTGCGCCGTTACCCCCAGTCGCCTTATGTCCTTTTTCAGAGCCAGGTAGGTGTCCTTGGCATCGGGGTATTCGCGCTGGAACTGCCCTGTCTTCCTTGCCACCTTGCGGCGCAGCTTCTCTATGTTCGCATAAGCCGTATGGAAAGTGAAGTTGCCCATTTCTATGGCATGGTTGAAATCGGTGATGGTGAACTTTCCGTAAATTCCTTTCCTGTAAAACCATACGCTCCACACGAACAAAGGGAAGATGGCCTCGCTGTAGAGGCGCAGGTACTCCCTGAAGTCGAATATCGGCTTGTCGTTCAGCGTTACGGCGACACACACGTTGTGCAGGCTCTCGGCACAGCACTGCAGGTTCTCTATGGCATAGGCATAGGTGTGGAACACGTAGGGATTGTGGTTTATGGTGCGCGACATCGACGTGGAGCCCTGAAGGAGATAGTCGTAGTCGGCGTCCACGCAGGCAATCATGCTCTCGCCGGCATTGCCCGATATCAGGTTCATCAGCACCGAGCGCTTCCCCTTCGTCAGCGTGTGGCGCGACGGCAGCATCACTTCGAAGTAACGGTGTGCGTTCTCGAACTCGCTCAGTGCCGTGCGCCAGAAGAATATGTCGTCGTAAGCCCCACATACGCCACAATCCTCTTTCTCGCCCTGCGTCCCTGCAGGCGGTTGGCTGCCTCAAAGTAGTCGGACGACAGATTGTCCCTAAGCTGTTTTTCCCATCAGTGTTCCCTTTGCTTATCCTACGGTAATCTCGTCAACCTCGGTAACCTTGTCCAGCCATCCGTCCATGACGACCGCCGGACTGTGCGTGGTAAGTATTATCTGCACATTCGGGTTCAGGCTCAATATCAATCCAATCAGCCTCTTCTGCCATTCAATGTGCAGGCTCACCTCGGGTTCGTCCATGAACAAGGCGTATGGCTTCCCGTCCTGCACCAGGACGGTGAGCAATATGGCCAGCATCTGCTTTTTCCCCGCTCGACAGCTGGTAGGGGAACAAGGTTTCTCCAATCTGCGAAAAGCGTATCTCGTTCTCCGAACGCACAATCCTCTTGCCCGTCTCGGCAAACAGTTCGTCTATTATGTCCTGGAACAATCGCTTCGGTGCCGAATATTCCTGCGCCTTGGTTGCAGCGTCGGGCTCCCCGCTTTGCAGCGTTTCAATTATACGGTTGCCAACGTTTACCTGATAGTCGAGATACTTTCGTTGCAGCTGGAACAATTGCCAGTCAAGTTCGGTCGCAAGTTTCAAGTCCACCTTGCTTATACTCTCCACATTCAGAAGCGGGCGGTCGAACGAACGTATAATATCGTACCTGATCCAGTTTGCATCGTCTGGCGAAACCTTTATGTGCACGCCTTTCAGCATGTGGCTCGGAAATTCGCCACCCTGCGAGAGTCCTTTTATCACCTTGTTCAATATCGTGCTCTTGCCCACGCCGTTGATGCCACTCAATATATTTACGTGCTTGTCGAGCTCCCAGCGTATGTAGCTTCTGCCCCGCCCACAGCGAGTCAATCTCTATCTCTTTAATATAATCGGCATATTTCTGCATAGCTGTTCAATTATTTCTCCAGCAAATGTAGCATTTTTCTTTCAGTTATAAGCCCGAATTGCATCTTTTTTTTACCATAACCAGCACTTGCCAGATACATTGAGGGGGCATCTGTACAGATGCCCCCTCTCCGTTTGTAGATTATATTTAAGTAGGTTCTTGTTTTCTTCAGACTTATCAATCCGAAATCAGAACTTTTCAGCCCAATCCAGACTTATAAGTGTGTCGAAAAGTTTTGTTCGTTGAGCCCCGCGTTTCAAACAACGAAGAGCACCAACTTGTTCATCACATAGTTACATTAACTTAATCTGTAGAAAAAAAGCATATATCGTATTTAAAAAGTTCATAACTTCTTAGAAGTTCCCGCTGAACTTCACTTATAAAACACGGAAATGTACAAAACCCTACTCCCCTCCTATATTTAACACTCTTTTAGATAATGTCCCTTCATAGACAACTGTTCAGCAATACTAATTTTGAAAACCTTATTTTGATATCTGAGAGAATTGCAGTACATTTGCAATAAAATTAAGACAGAAAATGCAAGAAACAAGACAAAAACCGCATTGCACGCCTTCTACAGAAAGAGCTTTGTGAGCATATTCCAAAGTCAGACACGTGCAACGCACGGCATATTGATAAGCGTTACACAAACAAAGATTAGTCCGGACTTGAGCATATGCACAGCCTATCTGAGCATATTCCCATCTGACAAGGCTGAAGAACTTTTAAAGAACATAAACAAGAACGAGAAAACCATACGCTACGACTTGGGGCAACGCGTGCGCAGCCAATTGCGTATTATTCCTGAACTACGTTTCTTCTTGGACGACTCGTTAGACTATATTGAACATATCGACGAACTGCTGAAAAAGTAATGAGCTTTCCTTTTTACATTGCCCAGCGCTATCTTTTTTCTAAGAAAAGCACCCACGCCATCAACGTTATCAGTCTGATATCTGTCATTGGCGTGGCTGTTGCTACTATGGCGTTAGTGGTAGTGCTAAGTGGCTTCAATGGCTTTTCCGACCTTGTAGCATCGTTCTTCACTAACTTCGATCCGCAATTAAAGATAGAAGCTGCAAAGGGAAAGACCATAGCAGCAGACGACCCTCTCTTGCACAAGATAAAAGCATTGCCCAGCATAGAGGTCGCCACCGAATGCGTTACCGACCAAGCCCTGGCAACATATCAAGGCAAACAAATGATGGTGATGGTGAAAGGAGTGTCCGAAAACTTCGACTCACTTACCAACATCAGTCATATCTTAATGGGCGATGGAACTTTCAAGCTGAATACTGCCAATTTAGACTATGGAATTCTTGGCGTGGGTGTAGCACAGCAACTAAACACAGGCATTGAATGGAACAACTATCTGCACATATATGCACCACAACGCAAAGGACAATACGATACTTCGAACCCCACGAACGCCTTCGTGGCAGACTCCTTGCTGTCGCCAAAAACAGTCTTCCAAGTCAAACAAGGCAAATACGACAACAACTACATTATAACATCGCTACCTTTCGCACGTCGATTGTTCAACAGACAGGGTGAAATTACATCGCTTGAACTACGTCTCAAGGCTGGTGAGGATATTGATAAGGTAAAGAGTGAGATAGAACATATTGTAGGCAACAAGCTTGTTGTAAAAGACCGATATGAACAACAAGCCGACACATTCAACATTATGCATATCGAAAAACTCTTCGCCTACGCATTTCTTACCTTTATTCTCTTGGTGGCATGCTTCAACATCATTGGTTCGCTCTCTATGCTAATGATAGACAAGAAGAACGATGTACAAACGCTGCGCAGCCTCGGAGCTTCCGACAAACAGATAAATCAGGTCTTCCTGTTCGAAGGACGTATGATTTCGGCAGCAGGGGCAGTCATTGGAATTACTGCAGGACTATTGCTGTGCTGGCTACAACAAACTTACGGATTGGTAAAACTGGGCAACCAGGCAGGCAACTTTGTTGTAAATGCCTACCCTATCAGTGTCCACCCCTGGGACATTGTCGGCATCTTTGCCACAGTCATCATCATCGGCTGGCTTGCCGTCTGGTATCCAGTACGATACATGAGCAGACAGCTCACTGAATAAGAAAACCTGCAGGACCAGTATCCACCAACGCCCCAAAGAGGCAAATGGAAAACGGTTCGGGGATTTCGAGATGGACTTGATTGTAGACCCCTACAGCCACGCTATCCTCACTGTCGTGGAGCGTTCCACCAACATGCTCTTCATGACGAAGCTGCCGCACGGGAAAAAGTCCGGGCCGTTGCCCAGGGAGGTACGCAGGCTGCTGCTGCCCTACAGGAAACATGTAAAGACCATCACTACAGACAATGGCCCTGAATTTGCAGCGCACAAGCAGATTACCGAATACCTGGGAGCAGTCGTTTACTTTGCAGACCCGTATGCCTCATGGCAGAAAGGAGCGGTTGAAAATACGAACAAGCTCATCAGGCAATATATACCAAAGCAGGCTAACTTCGATGATTTCACGGACAGAAAGATTGCAATGATACAGAAGAAAATAGACAGAAGACCAAGACAGAAACTAAATTTTCAAACACCAAAATGCGAGTTCTACAAAAGAATATTATAATTTTGCACTTGCTGGTTGACTCTACACCCATAATTTCTATACATTTTATTTATTTGTTATAAATGTGCCTATTTATATCAGTACAAGTCACTCTGTATATATTATATATAATAATGTATGTCCTTGTTGTCTTATGCCGCCAGGATTAGTATAAGTGTACATTTTGCAAAAAAATCATTTTTTTCTGCGAAAAGTTTGGTTGTTATTATTTTTTGTCCTACCTTTGCACTCGCTTTTACGGCCGGCGCGTTTGTCGTGCCATCGTTGGGCATCGTTCTTTGATAGGATTTACATGGACAGAGAGTAGTACGAGAAGCGTCTGCCGCTCCTTTCGGGACGGCAGATGGGTAAAAGAAACGACCTTGTCATTTTTTTAGGTGCATGAACTTGATGCCAATTGATAATTGGTCCCTGGCAGATTACGGGACGGGGGATTCCGATGGTCTTCGTGCCATTCGTGTTTCCGTTCCATGAGAGATATTTTACAATGGAGAGTTTGATCCTGGCTCAGGATGAACGCTGGCTACAGGCTTAACACATGCAAGTCGTGGGGAAACGGCATTATGTGCTTGCACATTCTGGACGTCGACCGGCGCACGGGTGAGTATCGCGTATCCAACCTGCCCCTTACTTGGGGATACCCCGTCGAAAGACGGCCTAATACCCGATGTGTTTCATTGACGGCATCCGATATGAAACAAAGGTTTTCCGGTAAGGGATGGGGATGCGTCTGATTAGCTAGTTGGCGGGGCAACGGCCCACCAAGGCGACGATCAGTAGGGGTTCTGAGAGGAAGGTCCCCCACATTGGAACTGAGACACGGTCCAAACTCCTACGGGAGGCAGCAGTGAGGAATATTGGTCAATGGACGCAAGTCTGAACCAGCCAAGTAGCGTGCAGGATGACGGCCCTATGGGTTGTAAACTGCTTTTATGTGGGAATAAAGTGGCGCACGTGTGCGCCATTGCATGTACCTCATGAATAAGGACCGGCTAATTCCGTGCCAGCAGCCGCGGTAATACGGAAGGTCCGGGCGTTATCCGGTTTATTGGGTTTTAAAGGGAGTGTAGGCGGTCTGTTAAGCGTGTTGTGAAATTTAGGTGCTCAACATTTAACTTGCAGCGCGAACTGTCAGACTTGAGTACACGCAGCGCAGGCGGAATTCATGGTGTAGCGGTGAAATGCTTAGATATCATGAGGAACTCCGATCGCGAAGGCAGCCTGCGGGAGTGTTACTGACGCTTAAGCTCGAAGGTGCGGGTATCGAACAGGATTAGATACCCTGGTAGTCCGCACTGTAAACGATGGATGCCCGCCGTTGGCGCCCCTGCGCCTGCGGTAAAGCTGAGCATTAAGCATCCCACCTGGGGAGTACGCCGGCAACGGTGAAACTCAAAGGAATTGACGGGGGCCCGCACAAGCGGAGGAACATGTGGTTTAATTCGATGATACGCGAGGAACCTTACCCGGGCTTGAATTGCAGTCGCTGCCCACAGAGACGTGGGCTTCCCTTCGGGGCGTCTGTGAAGGTGCTGCATGGTTGTCGTCAGCTCGTGCCGTGAGGTGTCGGCTTAAGTGCCATAACGAGCGCAACCCCCTTTCCCAGTTGCCATCGGGTGATGCCGGGCACTCTGGGGACACTGCCACCGCAAGGTGCGAGGAAGGTGGGGATGACGTCAAATCAGCACGGCCCTTACGTCCGGGCTACACGTGTTACAATGGCCGGTACAGAGGGACGGTGCAATGCAAGTTGCATCCAATCTTGAAATCCGGTCCCAGTTCGGACTGGGGTCTGCAACCCGACCCCACGAAGCTGGATTCGCTAGTAATCGCGCATCAGCCATGGCGCGGTGAATACGTTCCCGGGCCTTGTACACACCGCCCGTCAAGCCATGAAAGCCGGGGGTGCCTGAAGTTCGTGACCGCGAGGAGCGACCTAGGGCAAGACCGGTGATTGGGGCTAAGTCGTAACAAGGTAGCCGTACCGGAAGGTGCGGCTGGAACACCTCCTTTCTGGATGGGGCTTTTACAGGCCGGCATCTTCTGCATGGCGCGTTGCGCCTGCAGCATGGACCGTCAGGGAAGTTTCTCTTCTTGTGCTATCGTCTTTGTTCTGCAATATAAAGATAAACAAGGAAGACAAGGTTGGAGGCCTGCGGCTATGGTTCAAGTCCATTGTCTTCACTCATCATGTTGCACCGTCCACGACGTTGCATTTATGGTATCGTTCTTTGACATGTTGACACAGGCAAGACTGTAGATAAATTAGCTTCTTCCCTCTTTTCTGGGAAGCAAGCGCATAGATTTCAAGATACAGCTGAAAGTATGAGCATGGGCATGCCGCATGGCCGTATGGCCATGTGTTCTTTTGCATGCCGCATGAATGGAAAGTAATGAAGGGCGCATGGCGGATGCCTTGGCTCACGGAGGCGATGAAGGACGTGTCAAGCTGCGATAAGCCCCGGGTAGATGCAAGCAATCTCTGATCCGGGGATTTCCGAATGGGACAACCCAGCACTCTGAAGGAGTGCTATCCTGATTTTTGTTCAGGAGGCTAACGCAGGGAACTGAAACATCTTAGTACCTGCAGGAAAAGAAAATAAGTTAATGATTCCCCCAGTAGTGGCGAGCGAACGGGGAGTAGCCCAAACCCGCTGCGTTTCAATGCGCGGCGGGGGTTGTAGGACCACGCTGTCGTACCCTGGGTGTGAGGAGAATGTTCTGGAAAGTTCAACCGTAGCGGGTGACAGTCCCGTATCCGAAGCATGATGGGGCGTAGTGGTATCCTGAGTAGCGCGGAGCACGAGTAATTCTGCGTGAATCTGCCGGGCCCATCCGGCAAGGCTAAATACTCCCGTGAGACCGATAGTGTACCAGTACCGTGAGGGAAAGGTGAAAAGCACTCCGATTAGGAGAGTGAAACAGTTCCTGAAACCATGCGCCTACAAGCGGTCGGAGCATATTGTTGTAGGGCAGACGGCGTGCCTTTTGCATAATGAACCTACGAGTTACCATGCCCAGCGAGGTTAAGGGGCTCAGCCCCGTATCCGCAGTGAAAGCGAGCCTGAAGAGGGCGTTCAGTTGGGTGGGGTAGACGCGAAACCAAGTGATCTACACTTGACCAGGTTGAAGTTCCGGTAACACGGAATGGAGGACCGCACGGATAAGCGTTGAAAAGCTTCCCGATGAGTTGAGTGTAGGAGTGAAAGGCCAATCAAACTTGGAGATAGCTCGTACTCCCCGAAAGGCATTTAGGTGCCGCGTGCGATGTTCTCCGTGAGAGGTAGAGCGACCGATAGGTCAAGAGGGCTTCACCGCCTGTCGCGACCTGACGAACTCCGAATGCTCACGGACCGTAGTCGTGCAGTAAGGGGGCGGGTGCTAAGGTCCGTCCCCGAGAGGAGAAGAATCCTGACCGTCGTCTAAGGTCCCGAAATTCTGTCTAAGTTAGTCTAACGAAGTCTGGTCCCGGTGACAGCTAGGATGTTGGCTTGGAAGCAGCCATTCATTCAAAGAGTGCGTAACAGCTCACTGGTCGAGGGTCCGGGCGTGGATAATAATCGGGTATGAAGTCAGATACCGAAGGCGCGGGATAGCATTGTATATATAAAGTATCGGTAGGGGAGCATTCCATGTGCGCAGAATGGTGATGGTGACAGATCCTGGAGCGCATGGAAAAGCAAATGTAGGTATGAGTAACGATAAAGGGGGTGAGATTCCCCCTCGCCGCAAGACTAAGGTTTCCCGGGCGATGCCAGTCAGCCCGGGGTCAGTCGGGTCCTAAGTCCCAGCCGAACGGCGAAGGCGATGGCATACACGGTGAACATTCCGTGACTTGCCCATTCAGCGACGCGGAGACGGAGCAGTGACACTGTCGCGCCCTTACGGACACGGGCGTTGAAGGCTTTAGGCTTTGATGGGTGCAGGCAAATCCACACCCGGAGCTGATGGCCGATAGTACGGTCCTCCCCCCGGGGCGGACCGACAGCACAAGTAACCATACTTCCAAGAAAAATCCGCTAAGCTCAATGTTTGGGCAACCCTGTACCGCAAACGGACACACGTAGTCGGGTAGAACATACTGAGGCGTTGAGAGATTCATGGTTAGGAACTAGGCAAACTGACCCCGTAACCTCGGGATAAAGGGGTCCTCGTTTTTACGAGGCGCAGAGAATAGGTCCAGGCAACTGTTTAACAAAAAAACACAGGGGCTGTGCAAACTCGAAAGATGACGTATACAGCCTGACACCTGCCCGGTGCGGAAGGTTAAGAGGAGGGCTCAGACGCAAGTCGAAGGCCTGAATTGAAGCCCCGGTAAAGCGGCGGCCGTAACTATAACGGTCCTAAGGTAGCGAAATTCCTTGTCGGGTAAGTTCCGACCTGCACGAATGGTGTAATGATCCGGACGCTGTCTCAACCATGATCTCAGTGAAATTGTAGTATCGGTGAAGATGCCGATTACCCGCGATGGGACGAAAAGACCCCGTGAACCTTTACTGCAGCTTAGCACTGACCTTGGTCATCCGATGTGTAGGATAGGCCGGAGGCTTCGAAGCGCGCACGCCAGTGTGCGTGGAGCCATCCGCGAAAATACGGCCCTTTGGCTGTCCGGGGTCTAACCCGCCGTTGCGGGGACACTGCTTGGTGGGCAGTTTGACTGGGGTGGTCGCCTCCAAAAGCGTAACGGAGGCTTCCAAAGGTGCCCTCGGGCCGATTGGTAACCGGCCTCATGGAGTGCAATGGCATAAGGGCGCTTGACTGGGAGGCAGACATGCCGAGCAGGCAGGAAACTGGGGCATAGTGATCCGGTGCACGTGTATGGAAACTGCATCGCTCAAAGGATAAAAGGTACTCCGGGGATAACAGGCTGATCCCCCCCAAGAGCTCATATCGACGGGGTGGTTTGGCACCTCGATGTCGGCTCGTCTGCATCCTGGGGCTGGAGAAGGTCCCAAGGGGTTGGGCTGTTCGCCCATTAAAGTGGCACGCGAGCTGGGTTCAGAACGTCGTGAGACAGTTCGGTCTCTATCTATCGTGGGCGCTGGAGTTTTGCGTGGTTCCGCCACTAGTACGAGAGGACCGTGGTGGACAGACCTCCGGTCTGCCGGTTGTGCCGCCAGGTGCACCGCCGGGTAGCCGAGTCTGGCATGGATAAGCGCTGAAAGCATCTAAGCGCGAAGCCTTCCGCAAGATTAGAACTCCTCATTAGGGTCGTCCTGAGACGATGACGTGGATAGGGTGCAGGTGTATAGACGGCGACGTCTGGCCGAGCACTACTAATAGCCCGAAGCTTTCATTCCGCCTGCCCTTGCTTGCGGCGGTGTCTCTATGCCTTTAGAGACAGTTTCTCTTGCCCGTGTCACGGTCACCCTTACGGCGTGCATTCCGGCACGCCTGCGAATTTTTCGGGTGGTCATTGCGCCGGGGTTCCACCTCTTCCCATTCCGAACAGAGAAGTTAAGCCCGGTTGCGCCGATGGTACTGCAATGCAATGCGGGAGAGTAGGTAGCTGCCTTTTTATGCGGGCCCTGATTACGGAAGTAGTCAGGGCCCTTTTATTTTCCCGGTATAAGTGTTGTATAATGGGTGCAGGTATTTTAATGAGTATTATCAAGACGCTTGTTCTTCTTACAAAAAGACTTATATTTGGGTGTTCAGGGTTCCTTGCGCCTGCATGGGTTTCGGGTGGGGGCTGTGTAAGGCAGGACGGATTCCTTTCTTTGAATGGGGAATAGGGCGAGTGTATTTTAAACCATAATCAGTTCTTTCTTTAAGTAATTTATAATTTTCCTCGATTGAAGGTCTCGAGAGGATGGGCTGTATCGGACGGAATAGGCTTCTATGAGGATCTTTCAGGTCAAGAATGATATAGAATTTGGTTATTAGTATCTTCCCAAGTATGACTATAGAAGTTCTATATAGCATAAGATAAAATGCTAATTTTGTAGGCTCTTTGTTCTTTCTGTTTATAAATAAAATCAGAATGGTTTAAAACCAAATACTTTTGTAAAGTACGGCGTTTCTTTCTCTGCAAGATCATTAATTCGTTTACAGCATATCTCTTGTATGTGTGAATTGCTCCAACAGCCATGTTTCAAAGATGAAACTTGATGTAAAATCTACGTCCTTAGTATAACCTGTTGCCATTCTTGATTTTTGTTAGTCGCTTAAATGTTAGGATATCTTTATGAGTCATTTTCATAGTGCTGCAACTACCGAAATGTACATTTTTATTCTCAAATATTCCATAATTTTTGCTGCAAAACTCATTAAATCTAAATCAGTTTTATCGGCAAAACAGATACATCTCTTCTGCCATGAAAGCATAAATAAATTAGGTCGTAAATGCGATAACTTGGCTGTTGGAGGTGTTTTTATTATAAAAAGTTGATATTTTTCAGAAATATTTGGTAGATAAAAACATCATACTTTTGCATTCGCTTAAAAAGAAATTGTGATACTGCTTCAGTAGCTCAGTTGGTTAGAGCACCTGACTGTTAATCAGGGGGTCGTTGGTTCAAGCCCATCCTGGAGCGCAAAAAGAGGATAGTCGTAAGACCGTTCTCTTTGTTTGTTTTTATTCTTCCAATTTTTCGTGTTTTTTTAGGGTCAGTCCTAAAACCCAGTTGCAAGCCCTATCCTCTTAAGCGCATAATTTCATAAGTATTTATTATCTTTTGCATCATGAAGACTCACCAACTATTACGTTGCATCTTTCCAGATGTACTTGCGGACTACTTTGATGTGGTCGATATTCAAGAGAGTGTTTCCCAGTTTGACTTTTTGGCTTGACGAGCGTAACTTTATGGAAAAGTCAGACCATAAGCTAGGCACCGTAAGCAGTTATGGTTTTACCAGCGAGCGTGTTATTCAGGACTTCCCCCTTCGTGGCAAAGCAGTTTACCTCCATGTTCGCCGTCGCAAGTGGCGTGACAGTTCCAACGGAGAGATATTTACTTATTCATATGATGACTTGACGGCTGAGGGCAGTAGACTATCCCCCGAGTTCGTTTCTTTTTTAAAAGAATAGAATTGAGTCCACTGCAGAGGGTATCGCAAGTATCGGTGCGCACTATGGCGTAAATGGCAAGCTGTTATCCACACAGTACAAGGAACATTTCAGTGATTATCGTAGCTGGGACCAGTTGGGGCATGCTCAAGACTGGCTGTTATTTGAAAATAACACAGGTGAGAGTCTAAGTATTGATGAGACCTGTCTAAGCAGTGGCGAGGTCTATACTTTTTCTGACCAACAAGGCGGGAAAAGGGCAGAAAAAGGGACTTTGGTAGCTGTGGTTAAAGGGACCAAGGCAGAGGACGTCATCCAGGTTCTCAAGAAGATAGACCTTTCTAAACGGAAGACTGTCAAGGAGATAACACTCGATTTGTCATCTTCGATGATGCGCATAGCCCGCTCTGTTTTTCCCAAAGCACTTATTACCAATGACAGGTTTCATGTGCAGAAACTATATTATGATGCTCTGGATGACATGCGTATCGCTTACCGGTGGATGGCAAGAGATAAAGAGAATGAGGAGATAAAAGAAGCTAAAAGTGAGGGAAAGGAATATATACCATTTAGATACAGCAATGGTGACACGCGTAAGCAGTTGCTCGCCAGGGCAAAGTTCATATTGACCAAGCACAGGACCAAGTGGACTGAAGCACAGAAAGCCAGGGCGGAAATCATCTTTGAACATTATCCTACACTGAAAAAGGCATATGAGCTGGCTATGAAACTTACCGATATTTATAACATCAAGAGCATCAAGGATGCTGCAAGGCTGAAGCTGGCAAAATGGTTCAATGAGGTTGAAGAGCTGGGAGTGGACAATTTCTACACGGTGATTGACACGTTTGAAAATCATTATCAAACCATACTCAATTTCTTTGTAAACAGAGCAACAAATGCAAATGCTGAGTCATTCAATGCTAAGGTTAAGGCATTCAGGGCACAGTTCAGAGGAGTGACAGATATTCCTTTCTTTTTATATAGGCTTGTGAAATTGTGTGCTTAAGAGGATAGGCTTGCAACTGGGTTTTAGGACTGACCCGTTTTTTAAGAGGGGGAACATAAGGACAGTAGATATTTAGTGTGAGAGGATAAGCATTCACTTTGACAAGCCTAAAAAAGGATACTCTTTATTTTTGCAAATATGGAACTTTCATATGTATAATTCCATTTTTTATCAGATTTTCTTTTTGGATATTAGCATTATTTTGCAACATTCCTGTTATTATTAAAGCAGATCTCAATGATAACAGTTCAGCATAATCTACTATTTATGGGAATTATTTACAATGAACAGAAAGGAGACACACCGTTTTGGTGCATCTCCAATTCTCTTCTCTCAAATTTCAAAAAGCGAATTTAAGGGTGTGGTTGTGATCCTCCACCATTTTCAGGCTTCTTTTTACCTTTTGTCTTGTCCTGCGCCGCAACTTTAAAGAACTCGACATCGTGTAATGTTCTGAAGTCGGTACTCGGTCTGAACAAAATCATCGTCTTTTTAATGTGAGTAGAAGGCTTAAAGTCGTCTTCTTTCTCTACAGCTTTTGCGCTGAAAGTAGGACGGAATTTGCCAAGTGGTCCCGCATCTACAATGTTACCTTGCGAACAAAGTAAATTTAATACTGTCCGGAATTTGTAAAAAACAGCTGCAACATCTGCTTGACTCACAGTAGAACCATCTGCCATAAATTCACAAAGTCTGTCGAAACTTACACGTTGCTTTTGGCAAACTGCTCTGGCTATGTACATTGTTAAGCCTTTTTTTGGACCAACGCCCATCTTCCTTTTGTTTAATGAATAGTTCATAAGTTAAAATATTAAGATTAATAAAATTTGCACTTGCTTATCTTTCGTCGCACGCAAGTGCTTTTGTTCGTGCGATGGTGCAAAGTTACAACTCAATTTAGCCCTTTCAAAGCAGAAAGTAGGTAGTTCTATGGGTAGTTTTATGGATAGTATATAAAAAAATGCGTGGTACAAAATTTCAACTTTTCACTTTTTGTTAAATACTTGGCAATTTACAGGTTATTATATTAATAAGGTGTAACGAAGCTTTTTATCTCTATTGAGCATTAGAATATTGGGTTTTGAACAGCCTAATTGCCAACCGTGATTACAGCACAAAAAAATATTATTAAAAATGAATGTTTTTGTAATTACAAAATCTGATTTTATAATTACATTTTTTTCTATTCTATAATTATAGACAGATACTAAAAAAATGCTTTTGATGGATTTTCACCATTAAAAAAATATTGTATCTCCTATTGGTATATTTATTCTTAATTCTGGTTAAAAGTAATGTAAATAGAAGTAAAATGCAACCTTCTTTTTTTCCATTCTTAATATTTATAATATATATTTGTAATAATAATCTGAGACAATGTTTAAGTAAATTACTTCTTATGGAAAAAAATATTTTTTAAATCTCTAAATATAAAGGAACAGAGGGATATATACGCTGAAACTTTGTCAGTTATTTATACTAAGTACTATGTTCGTTTCAATTTCTTATGCACAGACAAATGTGATTGACGGACATGAATATGTGGATATGAGGCTTCCAAGCGGAACCCTGTGGGCAACCTGCAACATCGGTGCTGAGTCTTCCATAGATTTCGGAGACTACTTTGCATGGGGAGAGACAGAGCCTAAAGAGGAATATACTAATGAGAATTACAAATTCTTTGAAGGATACAAAGAGATTCCCGGAGTTGCCTATTATATGTTATGCACGAATATCGGAGAAAATATCTGCGGGACGGAATACGATGCAGCAAGGGTAAAATGGGGCGGGCGGTGGCGCCTGCCTACATATGAAGAGATTGGAGAACTCGTGAGACTTTGCTGGAACAAATGGGAAGAAGTGGACGGTATTTGGGGCATTCGTTTTCACCATGGCGCAAATGAAAACACCCTTTTTCTTCCCGCTGCAGGATATGCCGATACAAATCAAGGAAAAACGTATCATTTCCAAAATTGGAAAGGCGTTTATTGGACAGGTGTTATTGAAAAGGTAAAAGGTGCACCGGATGATCATATTTCTTCAGCAATGGATCTTTCTTTTGGTTCAGGAGGACCAAGTAGGACTTCAAGCATAAGAACACTTGGTTATCCCATTCGTCCCGTTATCAATCCCAGAGAAACCGGGATTGCCGATATTGCATATACACGAAATATCTACGTAACATACCGTAATGGTTCAATAGAATTAAGTTCCATAGAAAACTGCGACCATATTGATATTCTGAATGTATGCGGGCAGAAGATTCTCTCTTCCACAGTTACAACAAAGAGCATTGAGACACCTCACTTTTCAAAGGGCATATACATCTGCGCCTTGGCAAAGCAAGGCAAATTGGTTTGTACACGGAAGATAATTGTCAAGTAATGTTTTGCAATAAAAGAAAACAATTATACCATTGGTAAAAATTATTTAGCATATTTAATTCAACCGATGAACTATTAATTAATCATTTAGAAGAAAAGGAGTTCGGTATGAAAAAACATTTACTCATTTGTATAATCGGGCTATGTATGCTCGCAATACCAACATTTGCGGAGGGTAATGAAATATTAACTCCGACGAGTTGTACTATTGAAAATAAGCGAGTATATGAACCGCTTAATGTAACTTACATCTATTTTGCAGGTAAAATTACAGTTGCTGAAGATGCAAAAGCCCTGATAACTTGCGATGGTAAGACGGTAGCAACCGGTACAATAAAGTCTGATACCTATCAAGAACAGGGTATTGCGGTTATTTCTTTCGATAAACTTATTCTTCCCAAAGGTCGCTCTTATCAGTTGGAAGTTCCATCAGGTACAATTAGTCTTAAAAGTAATCCTACGATAAAAGCTGAAAAACTTAAATTTAGCTTTACAGTCCCTTCAAAGATTCAAGGAAAATATTGTTCTGTTAAAGATGGTTCTACTGTAACATCAGAAAGACTTATATGTTTCTATTTTGAAACAGAAACAGAACCTATTGGAGAACCAGAAATGACATTGTATAGAGAGGGGCTCCCAGTGAGAACATTTAAAGCAAATGTAGGTTGGGATTGGAACTTAGGTCAAGCCTATGCTGACTTTGGAGAAAAGATGAACTTTGAGAAAGGAGTGCACTATTCGCTTGTATTGCCCGAAGGAAGTCTGAGACCAAGATTCCGTACCGACATAACGAATGAAGAAGCAAAAGTAGATTTTGTAGGCGGATATACTGAACCTATGGAGACAATAAACTATGTAGGGTGCAACATTCTTGATAATAAAGATGGTGTGCTTAACGAAGTTCGTTTTTTCTATAACCAGCCAATAATGCTTTCGCCGAATGCCAAGATACAACTATTTGGCAATAACAACAAACTGATTAAAGAAGCTACGCCTGTATTGACTAAAGAGAAAGAACAATGGGTTGTTTCTTGTAATTTCGGTGGAGTAGAAGTGCCACACGAGGGCTGTTATATAGTAATTCCAGCAGGAAGTATTATTTCAGCAAATGGCAATGTTGTAGTTAATTCTAAAAATGTCTTGAGCGTAACTAATCCGGCAGGAATAGGCAAGGTATCGAACAATGATGTAGGTATTTGTGTATCTGGAAGACAGGTTATTATAGACAATGCTCCTTTAGGTGAGACTCTGTCTGTATATTCGGTTAATGGGACAAAAATAGCAAACAGCCTTGTATCTTCTTCGCATATTGTTTTAGAATTGCCATCAGAAGGTATATATATTGTTTCTATAAATGGCCATGTTAATAAGATAGTGGTGCGATAGTGTTTTCTTGAATCCAAATTGGTTGTTAAGGTAATTGTATCTTCTTACAACCGATTTGGATTTAAATTGTAGAATAGGAGCTGCTTACAATAAGAACATTGTAATATAAGATTCTGAAGAAGCGTGTTTAGGCATATTCTCAAAATTCTACGTTGGTCTGTCTTTTAGAACCTACCTTTATTATATTCTTCCTTCTTCGCGGTACGAATAAAAATGTTGTTGGGCAACTATAACGTGGTCTACAAAATAAATGTGCATCGTGTCGGCAGCCTTTTTTAAACAGTTAGTAATATTGTCGTCTTCTCTGCTGGGACGAGGGTTTCCGCTGGGGTGATTGTGGCATAAAGCAATAGCTGTAGCATTTCTTAGTAGTGCTTCTTTTAGAATTATGCGTACGTCAATGGCAGTTCCTGTAATACCTCCGTGCGAAATACATTTTGCTTCGATAAGGTCTAACTTTTGGTTCATCAGTAATATCCAGGCTTCCTCTACATCTTTATCTTGTACTTTTGGGTACATGTAATTGTATATGGCAGGGGCAGAATCAAGATTTGGGCGTTTTGCAATGTCAGATGCCTGTCGTCTTTTTCCTAATTCGCATGCGGCAAGTATGGTTACAGCTTTTGCTTCGCCTATACCATTGTAAGTTGTAAGGTCGGTAATAGATAATTTTCCAAGTGTATTCAGATTATTCTTACAGTCTGCCAACACACGCTTCATAAGTTCGACGGCACTTTCACGTGTAGAACCGGAACCAATAAGGATTGCTAAAAGTTCTGCATTAGAAAGTTTATCGGCTCCAATATTTATAAGTTTCTCGCGTGGACGGTCTTCTACTGCCCATTTATTGATGGTTAGTTTTGTTTTTCCACCATAAACCATTATTTATAGAAATTCTTTTCGAAGGCTGCAAATTCGTCTTTGCCTTTTTATGCAGCGTTTCCACCATGCTTCAATAAATCCGAAACCATAGCCCATAAGTTGCACGAAAGCTGCGCGAATACTAAGAAAGCCAATTTTTATGCTTTTGTTCTGAACAGTACTATCTATCAAGATTAAGAGCGAATAGAGTAGGATAGGGGCAATAGCACATATACAAAAAGATAAACCCACAGTTTTTGAAGAATAAGAAACCGATGGCACGAGCGAAACGAAAAGACCGATAATAAAAAGTAGGCTAAGGAATATAACACCCACGGTGAATACCATTGGTAGCAGATGAACTAGTTTCAGCGATTCTGGATATTTCTTATAAAGGTTTATGCGTGCAATACCCGAATTGTACACTTGTCTATAAAATTTTCTGAAATCGGTACGGCGTTTGTGCCAAACCCATGCATCTGGAAAGAGGCGACAACGTTTATTAGCTTTAAAAATACGAATGGAGAAGTCTATATCTTCTCCGAAACGCATCTTGGAAAATCCTCCCAGCTCCATATAAACATCTCGACGAATGCCCATATTGAAAGAACGAGGATAAAACTTGTCTAACTTCTTTTTGCCACCACGAATGCCACCGGTAGTGAAAAAAGAAGTCATAGAGTAAGAAATAGCTTTTTGAGTTTCAGAAAATGATTCGTGGGCTGCGTCAGGACCACCGAAAGCATCGGCAGGTTCACGTTTAAGTTCTTCTTCAATAGCACTTAAATATCCTTCAGGTAATACTACGTCAGAATCCAGAATAAGTAAGTATTCGCCTTTTGCATGTTCAGCACCATAATTTCGGCTTTGTCCCGGACCAGAATTAGACTTCATAAAATAATGCAGATCGAGTTGATTTGAATATTTCTTGCAAACCTCTTCGCATGTCTTTTGCGAACCATCTTCTACAATGATTACTTCAAAATCGGTAAAAGTCTGGCTTAATAAACTCGACAGAAGTTCGTCTACTTCGTCCGGTCGGTTAAAAACAGGAACAATGATGCTGTATTTCATAATATTTCGGTGGTGAGTAGAGTATTACAAATAAAAGAAACGATAAAAGGACAAAAAGGTGATTGTCGTTCTTTCCTTTTTGTCCTTTTATTATGTTATGCGTTTACACGACCTAAGTAACTTCCATCGCGTGTATCAATCTGAATTGTTTCGCCTTCGTTTATGAATAGTGGAACGCGAACTACAGCACCTGTCTCTAATGTGGCAGGTTTTGTGGCATTTGTTGCTGTATTACCTTTTACGCCAGGTTCGCTATGTGTAATCTTCAATACAGTTTTAACTGGCATTTCTGCAGAAAGAATTGTGCCGTCAGAAGTGTCTGTTACGACTTCAACAATGTCACCTTCCTTCATAAATTCGGCACCTGTAATTTGATGGAGAGGAATAGGAATCTGTTCGAAAGTTTCCTGATTCATAAAGATATATCCTGTTGGGTCCTGATAAAGATATTGGTAAGGACGACGCTCAACACGAACATCTTCAAGCTTAAATCCTACTTGGAATGTACGCTCAAGTACGCGACCATCAGAAACATTCTTCAGTTTGGTAATCATAACCGTATTGCCCTTACCCGGCTTCCTATGTTGAAAGTCGATACAAGTCCAAATCTTTCCATCAAGACGGATACATGTTCCGATTTTGATTTCTTGTGAATTAATCATAATCTGTTTTTTTATATTTGTTATTTATATGTTACAGGATAATTTGCTTTGCGCTGCAAAGTTAAGTAAAATATAGAAAAAACATAAATTATTCAGCTAAAAACAACCTTTTCTTGGTTAATTGAAAAAGAATAAGTAATTTTGCAACCCATGACGTGAGATTGCGTCTCGTCGTGATGTTTTTTATCGCATAATAACATAAAAAGAATATATAACAATGAAAAAGAACATTTCAGTCCTCACAACCGTCGTCGTGTAAATAAACACGGGTTCCGTGAAAGAATGGCAACAAAAGATGGTCGCCGCGTATTGGCTGCTCGTCGTGCTAAAGGTCGTAAGAAACTTACTGTGTCTGACGAACATCACGGAAAGTAATCTAAAGGCTTATAGAAAATTGAATTGGAAACGGAAAGAAGGAGAGACTATTCTTTGCTTCTTTCCGTTTTTTTCTTTAACTTTGCCCTATAATAAGTTATTAGTATAATAAAATGACGTCAAAGGGATTCGTCCACAGCTTTTTTAGTACCTATGTTTGGGAAATATCCTCGCAATAGTCATTCTCGTAACGATGCTTTCTATAGGAGTGAGATATGGAATTGACTATTATACCCATATGGGCGAATCTATCGTTGTGCCGAATATACTTCATAAGCAGTACGACGACGCACTTGATATTATGGACAAAGTAGGGGCTGACAATAGAAGTTGCTGATACTGGATACGTAAAGGATTTACCCCCTGATTGTATTTTGGAACAAACGCCAGCTGGTGGAAAACGCATAAAATCTACACGTGTCATATATGTTACTATCAATGCTGCCAGTGCACCAACATTGCCTTTACCCGATATAGCAGATAACAGTTCTCTTCGCGAGGCACAAGCCGAATTATTATCAATGGGGTTCAAAGTGGGAGACCCTGAATATATTCCAGGAGAAAAGGACTGGGTTTATGGTGTTTTGGTAAACGGAAAGCTTGCACAAGCCGGAGATCGTATTCCTAACGATGCCGTAATTGTGCTGCAGGTGGGCGATGGAACACGCAATGCGAACGATACTACAAATCAGCGTCCTGGAAGTAGATATGAAGAAATAGAGGTTGAAGAGCCTAAATACGAAGAATATTACGATTGGGTAGAAGTCCCTGTGGACGAAAATGGAAACGAAATAAAAGATGGAGGAAAATCTGATCCACGAACTCTACCTTCGGTTCCACCACAATCACAAGCTTTACCACCTGGTCAGAATACGCCAAAGCCAACTGAATAATAAGGTATGATAGAGATAGATGACGAATACTTTTATGAAGATTTAGCTGGCGATCTTTTAGGCGTAAACGACATTGTTGCCGATGGGGAAGAACTTTACGAACACTTCCGCGTAGAGGTTGATAAAGGGCAAGAAGCAGTGCGGATAGACAAGTTCTTGTTTGAACGAATGCAACACTCCAGTCGTAATCGTATTCAGAAAGCTGCTGATGCAGGAAGTATTTATGTGAATGGAACGCCTGTAAAAAGTAATTACAAGGTACGCCCCAATGATGTTATCACCTTGATGCTTGACCGTCCGAAGCACGATAACACTATTGTTGCAGAAGATATGCCGCTCAATGTTGTCTACGAAGACAATGAAATTATGGTGATAAATAAGCCCGCAGGACTTGTTGTGCACCCTGGGGCTGGTAATTTTCGTGGTACACTCATAAATGCAATAGCTTGGCATTTGCGCGACTTAAAGAATTTCGACCCTAACGATCCTGCCGTTGGTTTGGTTCATCGTATTGATAAAGATACAAGTGGTCTACTTTTAATTGCTAAAACACCAGATGCAAAGACATTCCTTGGTAAGCAGTTCTTCAATAAAACAACACATCGTAGCTATGTAGCTTTAGTATGGGGGAACTTTACCGAGGACGAAGGGCGGATAGAAGGAAATATTGGACGCGATCCAAAGGATAGGCTACGCATGAAAGTGTTTGATACCGATTCCGGAATAGGTAAACCTGCCGTTACGCACTATAAGGTTTTAGAACGATTTGGCTATACAACCCTTATAGAATGTATATTGGAAACAGGTAGAACCCACCAAATTAGAGCACATATGAAGCACATCGGGCATCCGCTTTTCGGAGACGAGCGCTATGGTGGCACAGAAATATTGCGTGGACAGCGTACCAGTACATACCGAGCTTATATACAAAATTGCTTTAAATTGTGCAACCGGCAAGCCTTGCACGCAAAGACGCTCGGTTTTGTTCACCCACGGACAGGAGAGCAAATGGACTTTACAAGCGAACTTCCCGACGATTTGTCAAGTGTAATAGAAAAGTGGCGAAATTACATAAATGGTAAACAAGAGCTATTGTGAGCTTCTTGCATGATTAAAATAAATAATTAGAATGAAAGATATGAAACGTACAATAGCCATCGTTTGCGGTGGCGATTCTTCAGAACACGATGTTTCTCTCCGTTCTGCACAAGGGTTGTATTCCTTCTTCGATAAGGAACGTTACAATATTTATATAGTCGATGTAAAAGGAACAGATTGGCATGTAAACCTCGATAATGGGCACACTGCACCTATTAATAAAAACGATTTTTCGTTTAATAATAATGGTCAGACAGTGTTCTTCGACTATGCGTATATAACAATACATGGGCGACCAGGCGAGAATGGTATTATGCAAGGCTATTTTGAATTGGTAAACATTCCTTATTCTACTTGCGATGTGTTGGCGTCGGCACTCACTTTCGATAAGTTTGTGTTGAACCGTTATTTAAAATCGTATGGCATTCATGTCTCTGAAAGTATTTTGCTGCGTCTTGGAGAAACGTATAATGAAAGAGAAATAGCAGAAAAAGATTGGTATGCCTTGTTTTGTGAAACCTGCAACCGACGGCAGTAGCTTTGGTGTTTCAAAAGTAAAGAATGCAGACCAATTAGCTCCTGCACTTCGCAAGGCTTTTATGGAAAGTTCGGAAGTTATGGTAGAAAGTTTCCTTGATGGTGTTGAAATAACACAAGGAATCTATAAGACGAGAGAAAAGTCGGTTCCATTCCCTATCACGGAAGTGGTTACAAGCAACGAATTTTTCGATTATAATGCTAAATATAATGGCGAGGTAGACGAGATAACACCTGCTCGTATCAGCAAGGAGTTGGCTGAGAAGGTAACAGAAGTAACTTCTCACATCTACGATATTCTGCACGCAAATGGTATTATCCGCATCGATTATATCATAACAAAGGATAACGATACAAAGGATAACGATGGCAACGATGTTATCAATATGCTCGAAGTAAATACTACTCCAGGAATGACCGTTACAAGCTTTGTTCCACAACAAGTGCGTGCAGCTGGTTTGGATATTAAAAATGTACTTAGCGATATTGTAGAAAATCAATTCTAAATACACATATAATAGGTGTAGGCCAATACGGTTCTGCACCTTTATTTCTTTATAACGACCATTTAAGAATAAGTGAATACATAATATAATAAATTATGAAAACACCTTCTGAATTTGACGATATACGCCCTTTCGACTCTGAAGAACTGCCCGAAGTTTTACAACAGATTACTTGCAAACGAACAATTCCGCAAGTATTAAACTATCTTTATCCCAATGTGCCGATTGATGCTATTTCTCAGAAGATGCACCAATGTAAGACTATTCTTGAGTTTCAGAAAGCTTTTGCCTATACTTTCCTCCAAGAGCTTATTGACAAGGCAAGCACAGGTTGCGATATGGAATCGTCGGCCATCGACAATACAAGGCAATATACCTTTGTCAGTAACCACCGTGATATTGTGCTCGATTCGGCGTTTCTCTCAAAGTTGTTAATCGATAATGGGTTTGCTACCCTGCGAAATTGCTATTGGCGACAATCTGCTGTCGTTACCCTGGGTGCGCGACTTGGCACGGCTTAACAAGAGTTTCATAGTTAAACGTGGTCTTGCTCCCCGCGAACTTATGCAGGCGAGCGTAAAGATGGCGCGCTATATGATATTTGCACTTACAGAAAAACACGAAAATCTTTGGATTGCACAACGCGAAGGACGGGCTAAAGATTCTAACGACCTTACACAAAAGTCTATTCTTAAAATGTTTGCATTGGGAGCAGAAGGCACATTGCTCGAAAGACTTCAGCAGTTTCACGTCGTTCCGCTTTCTATTTCTTACGAATACGACCCCTGCGACTATCTGAAGGCGGCAGAAATGCAGGCAAAACGCGACAATGCAAATTGGAAGAAAGGACCAATGGACGATGTACTTAGTATGCAAACGGGTATAATGGGCTATAAAGGCAACATTCATTACCACGCTGCTCCTTGTATCGACGAATATTTAGAAACACTGAAGACTACAACAGATATGGCGAACGGACCACTGTTAGCTGCAATTTGTCAACATATAGACAAAGAAATACACCGCAACTATCGTCTTTATGCCAACAATTATGTTGCGCTCGATGAACTTGATGGTACTACAATTTATACCAATAAGTACTCTGATGATAATAAAGCGAAGTTCGATGCTTATATAGAAAAGCAACTCGCAAAGATTACCCTTCCCAATAAAGACGAAGCGTATCTTCGCCAACGTTTGCTTGAAATGTATGCCAACCCTGCTCGCAACTATCTGAAGGCAAATGCGTAGACCAATCTTCTTTTTTCTCGTTGTAGCCTTTGTATTGGTGGCTTGCACCAATGACCCTTTTAAAACGGGCGACTCGGAATACTCTTATTTGCGTTCCGACTTTGTTGAGGGCTACCACCAATGGTAAGGCAGCTTTTGTTTCGGCTGTTACCGATGATGGTGATATGCTTTTGCTTCGCCAACCGTTGTATGCAAAATGGGCAATTCGTCCCGATACTACTTATCGAGCACAATTGTTTTATAACAAAAAGGGTATAGACATTGAACCCGTTGCAATAGCCAAAGTGTATGTCTTATCTGTTCCAAAACAAACCAACACGGCTAAAAATCCAACCGATCCATTGGGCTTTACCAGTGCATGGCTTGCCAAAACTGGCAAGTATGTCAATCTCGAATTGGCTTTAAAGACGGGTAGAGCAATGTCCAACAATCTTTAGGTGTAGTTTAGAAACTGTTGAAGCGTTGGCGAACGGAACAAAGAAGTATAAACTGCGCTTACTGCACAACCAGAACAATGTTCCCGAATACTACACAGTGCGCACTTTCGTTAGCATCCCTACTGCTTTTGCGCGCAAAGGAGACAGCATGGAGCTGCACATAAAGTACCTATAAAGAGAAGTAACGAAAAATTTTTATTTTATAAACTTTGGCGTAATGGACATTTGGTAGGCTGAAAATGTCAGTCTGCAATTTTCATGTTATGCAGCTATAAAGGTTATGCGGATAAAGCAGAAAAACAGGAACAAAAAGAAAAACCCGCATCTTTCGATGCGGTTTTCGTCTGTCGTCTTAAAAAAATTTGAGAAATGAAACTTCACAGTTTTCGAACTTGTTTTTATTAGAAAATGATTTGTTTTTATAGAAAAGCATTAAAATGATATTTCTTTTAATTGTACTCTGTTTCGGTGATGGCGCTAACCTTCTGGGCTGAATCTACCTTGGCAGAGTCAGCTTTTGCCACAGCCGGACTCTTGGGAGTCTTGTTCGCATTTGGCATTTCAACATGTTGTTGAGCCGAAGGCGTGGTGCCATTGAATGTTTCTTGCAATGCGTTCTGCAATGTAAGCAAGATGGCAACAATTGCTGCAGCCTTGAAGAGTGGCATTAAGCGCTGACGCATTGTAATGGTACGAGCCTTTACAGGGTGGTCTTCGTTCACCTTTTCGAGTATCTTCTGGTCAAAGTCATCGCCAAGAACGTCAGCCTCTTTCTGTTTCTGTCCGTAGACAAACAAGTCTTTATAAGGCAGCAAATCGGCAGGAACTTCCTCCTGAGAGAAGAATAAACGCAGTATTTCCTCCTCTTGCAGCGAAGTTTCGCAGCGCCAATAGCGTTCCAATAACTGTTCGATGTACTTATAATCCATATTGTTCTATTTTCTGAAATCGTTGTTTTACAGTTTGGCGGGCACGGAAAATATTTGTTTTACCTGTTCTTCCGTTATGCCTAAGATGCTTGCAATCTCTTTGTATTGCTTGCCTTCGAAGTCTCGTAGCTGCATACATGTGCGCTGTTTCTCGGGCAAAGAGTTTACAATCTCCTTTACTATGCGCAGTCTGTCCTGGTCTACCAGTCTGTCCTGCGGTGTTGAGAGTGGTTCTTGTCTGGGTTGTTCTTCTTCCAAAGAGCCGTTCTGATTGTCTCGCTTCTTCAGTCTGTCGAGCGAAAGGTTCCTGCATATCCGCAGGCTGTAGGCTTCTATGGAATCGATGGAACCCCATTCGTAGCGTTTGTCCCAAACTTTTATCATCGTGTCTTGCACAATGTCCTCAGCCTCTTCCCTGTTAAGGGTTATGCGAAGCGCCAATCTGAAGAGTTGATTCTTCAATGGCAACACGTCGTTTCGGAAACTAACTTTTTCCATTCTCTCTATTGTAAAGACGAATAAGTGGGGATTGAAGTTACAAAGAGCCGTGTAAAATGGCTATGTTTTAACCTTTGTTAGTTGTTTATACAAAGATATCTATTGTCGGGAACAATAATTAACAAATAGGAATGGAGAACCTGTTTGGAGTAGTTTTACTCCAAATAGGTATATCCATCTGAGTCCGCTTCGATAGTTGCTAAAGGAATTCTTTTTCCTTCCTCGAGCGATATTTTTCCTTGCTTGACGCTCTTGGTTACCCATATTTCGACGCTGCTAACAAGTTTCTTAGGGTTGTATTGCACATACTCGAGCACCTCTTCCACGGTTTCGCCGTCTATAATCTGGTCGATATGATAGCTCCCGTCTTTCACGGAAAGGTGCACGGCATTGGTGTCGCCAAACAGATTGTGGAGGTCGCCGAGTATCTCTTGGTATGCACCAACGAGGAAAACACCAAGATAATAAGGCTCGTTGCGACGCAATGCGTGCACTGGAAGCACGTGGCTGGTGCGTCCTCCGCTTACGAAATTGGCTATCTTGCCATCGCTGTCGCAGGTAATGTCTTGCAAAGTGGCTTTCCGTGTAGGGCGTTCGTTCAGCCGTTGTATCGGCATGACGGGGAAAAGCTGGTCGATAGCCCAACTGTCGGGAAGCGATTGGAAGAGCGAGAAGTTGCAAAAATATTTGTCTGCAAGCAATTTGTCTAAGTTGCGGAGTTCGTCTGGCACGTGCTTCATTCCCTTTGCCAGTGTGTTTTATCTCGTGGCAGACGCTCCAGTACATTGCTTCTATCTCTGCGCGGGTCTTCAAATCTACCATTCCGTGCGAGAAAAGCTCCAGAGACTCTTCACGAATCTGCTCTGCATCGTGCCAATCTTCGAGCATGTTGCGCGAGTTAAGGTTGTCCCATATCTTGTAAAGTTCGCGTACTAACTGATGATCTGTGTCCTTTGCCTCGAACTCTTCCGACATTTCAGGCAGCGAAGCCGTCTCCAATACGTTTATAACGAGTATGGAATGGTGTGCAGCAACGTTGCGTCCGCTCTCAGTAATGATGTTTGGGTGTGGTATTCCGTGCTTGTTCGATGCATCTACAAAGGTAGATACACAGTCGTTTACGTACTCTTGAATGCTATAATTCACCGAACTCTCGCTGCTCGATGACCGTGTTCCGTCATAATCTACACCCAATCCGCCTCCACAATCTACGAAGTCTACATTGTACCCCATCTTTCTTAGGTTGGCATAATACTGTGCAGCCTCGGTAAGTGCAGTCTGAATGCGACGTATCTTCGTAATCTGCGAACCAATATGGAAGTGTATCAGTCGTAAACAATCGTGCAATCCCTTCTCGTCGAGCTTCTCAAGAGCTTGCAAGAGTTCCGATGCCGTTAAGCCAAACTTGGACGCATCGCCTCCGCTCTCAGCCCATTTACCCGAGCCTGTAGATGCCAGTTTGATGCGAATGCCAATGTTGGGCATAACATTAAGTTTCTTGGCGGCTTTTGCAATAATGTCTATCTCGTTAAGTTTCTCTACTACAATAAATATGCGCTTGCCCATTTTCTGTGCCAAAAGGGCAAGTTCTATGTAGCTTTGGTCTTTGTATCCGTTGCAGATAATAGGCGAGTCGCTCTGGCACTGAACCGCTATTACGGCGTGCAATTCGGGTTTCGAGCCTGCTTCAAGCCAAGATTGAACTTCTTGCCGTGCGAAATAATCTCGTCAACAACCGGTTGCATCTGGTTAACCTTAATAGGATAGATGATGAAATTATCTCCTTCATATTTGTATTCCTTCTTTGCAATCTCGAAACACGACGATATTTTCTCGATGCGATTGTCGAGAATGTCTGGGAAACGGAGCAAAACGGGAGGTGTTACGTCGCGTAACACAAGCTCATCCATAATTTCGCACAAGTCTAACTGCCTGTTATCCTTGCACGGAGTAACGTAAACGTGTCCAGATTCGTTGATACCAAAGTAAGAAGTTCCCCACCCTTTAATATTATAGAGTTCCTTCGAATCTTCAATCGTCCATTTTTTCATAACCTATTTGTTGTGTGTTAGAGAACTTTTTGTGCCGTTATAACTCGGATAGATTTCGCTCTCGATAATGAAATAGTATTCTTGTTTATTATTTTTCCCTATGTTGTATTAAAACTTCCGGCTTGTTTTTATGGTCGCAATAAGCTGTTTTGCCATTGCGCTTATCTTTTTGCGGTTGTCCATTAAATGCACTTCAACAATGTGCTTTGCCCTCTTGTAGTAAGTGTTTCTTTGCTCTATCTGTTTCTCTACAAAGACTTTCATTTCTTCTTCCGACTTGCCTTTCAACAGAGGACGAACATTCCTGCTCATGTTAAGGTGCTGGCAGATGATGTCGGCAGTTGCATTCATGTACACCGTTTCACCCTGTTGGTTCAGGTAATCCATATTGTCGAAGAAGCACGGAGTACCTCCACCGCAGGCAATAATGACGTTCTCAAACTCTGCAACCTCGTGCAGCATGTTGCGTTCTATGACTCTGAACCCATCTTCGCCCCGTTCTTCGAATATCTGGGCTATAGTTTTGCGCATGCGTGTCTCTATATACCAGTCTAAATCGTAGAATCTGAACCCCAGAATTTTAGACAAAGCCCAACCGAGCGTGGTTTTTCCAGCGCCCATATAGCCTATTATGATTATTCGTTTGAGGTTGTCTGGTAGGTTCTCGGTCATTTTCTTACATATCTGCCTTCTCCCTATGGGGAGAGCAGGGAGGCTGGCTGTTTATTTGCGTTTGCGCTTTGTTTTTCGGTTCAGGAGCATTCTTCATAATGTCTTGACACTCTTCATACGTAAGTTCGGCAGCCCTTTCGTGCATGGCTTTTGGTATGCGATAGTTCTTTCCGTCGTATGCAATGTATGGACCGTAACGACCGTTCATTACTTCCAGCTTCGGGTCTTCGTCGAACTGTTTAAGGTGTCTTTGTGCATCTTGGAGCCGTTTTGTTTCTATCAGGCGTATGGCTGTGTCAAGCGAAACTGTCAAAGGATCTTCCTCTTTGGGCAATGAGACATACTTTTTGTTGTGCATTATGTATGGGCCGAAACGTCCTGTGCCAATCACGACGTCGGTTCCTTCAAACTGTCCGACCGTGCGTGGCAGCTTAAACAGTTCAATGCATCGTCGAGCGTGAGTGTTCCATACTCTTGTCGGTCGGAATTTGCGCAAAGCGGGGCTTATCCGTATCATCGGCAGTGCCGATTTGCACGACAGGACCGAAGCGTCCAATCTTTACAAATACGGGTTTGTTGGTCTTAGGGTCTACTCCTAATTCGCGTTCACCAGCCTTATGCTCCGACCGTGCATTCATTACGGATTCCACTTCGGGTTCGAAATGCTTATAGAAATCTTTCATTGCAGTGTTCCATTTTGCCTTTCCCTCCGAGATTTTATCGAACTCTTGTTCTACTTTTGCTGTGAAATTGTAGTCCATAATGTCTGGGAAGTTCTCCATGAGGAAGTCGTTTACCACGATGCCAATGTCGGTTGGAATAAGTTTTCCCTTATCGGCACCTGCCATTTCCTTCTTGTTCTTCGAAGTAATCTTCAGTGCCTGTAATGTGTCTACGGTGTATGTACGTTCTTCTCCCTTCTTTTCTCCCTTCTGAACGTACTCGCGTTGCTGAATGGTCGAGATGGTTGGAGCGTATGTTGATGGGCGGCCAATGCCCAGTTCTTCGAGCTTATGCACAAGACTTGCTTCTGTGTAGCGACTTGGTCCCATGGAATAGCGCTCGGTGGAAACTATGCTGCGCCGTTCCAGAAGCTGACCTTCGTTCATTGCCGGCAGTGCGTGCGACGTGTCTTCGTTCTCGTTTTCGTCGTCAGTAGACTCGCGATAAACTTTCAGAAAGCCGTCGAATGTAATTATTTCGCCCGTGGCTACGAATTGCAAGTCGGCTGCTTCGTGTCCTTCCGTATCGAAGATGGCAATAGAGACAGTGGTCTTGTCTATCTTGGCATCTGCCATTTGCGATGCTGCCGTGCGCTTCCAGATAAGGTCGTAAAGGCGTTTCTCCTGACTGGTTCCGTCTATGTTGTGTGCACTCATGTCGGTTGGACGGATAGCCTCGTGGGCTTCTTGTGCCCCCTTGCTGCTGGTGTGATATTTCCGAGTCTGACTATATTCGGTGCCATATAAGCGCTCTATCTCTTTTTTAGTCGTGCTGATGGCGAGCGACGAGAGGTTTACGCTGTCTGTACGCATGTATGTAATGCGTCCTGCTTCGTACAACCGCTGTGCCACCATCATGGTCTGACTTACTGTGAAGCCGAGTTTGCGTGCAGCTTCTTGTTGCAATGTAGATGTTGTAAAGGGAGGGGCGGGGGTACGTTTCAGCGGTTTCCTGGCGATGGAAGATATTTTTTGAACGATGCCGTTTTGCACTGTTCAAGAAACGCCAACGCCTCTTCGTGCGTAGAAAAACGCTTGTTTAGTTCTGCCTTCACCTCGTTTTTCGTGCCGTCTTCGCTTGTTGCAGCGAATATTGCGCTTATTCTGTAATAGGGCTCAGACTTAAACGCTTGTATTTCGCGCTCGCGTTCTACTATCAACCGTACGGCAACGCTTTGCACGCGCCCTGCGCTTAGTGCCGGTTTTACTTTGCGCCACAACACCGGAGACAGGGCGGAAACCCTACCAAACGGTCCAAGACACGGCGTGCTTGCTGTGCGTTTACAAGGTTCATGTCCAGATGACGGGGATTCTGAATGGCGGCAAGAATGGCTGGTTTCGTAATTTCGTGGAACACAATGCGACTTGTTTTTGCTTCGTCGAGACCTAAAACTTCGCAAAGGTGCCAGCTTATGGCTTCTCCTTCGCGGTCTTCATCGGATGCCAACCAAACCTTTTTGGCGGCTTTTGCGTTCTTTTTAAGTTCTGAACAACCTTCTTCTTCTCTTCCGGAATTTCGTAATTGGCTTCTAAAGTGTCCAAATCCACACTCAGCTCTTTCTTTTTCAAATCACGAATATGTCCGTAAGACGACATTACTTTAAAGTCTTCGCCTAAGAACTTCTCTATTGTCTTCGCCTTTGCAGGGCTTTCCACTATAACTAAGTTTTCTTGCATATCAGCATTAGTAACATTATTCAAGGGCGCAAAAAGTAAAGCAAACTTTTTCCATACACCTTATATAATGGGCTATTTTTAGTTTTTAATATTAGTGCTTGTAGGAATATTATGTATTCTATGTTTTCTAACTTTTTAAAAGAGCCTGTTTCACGTTCCCAAACAGGCTCTTTTGTGTTCCCAAACAGGCTCTTTTGCAAGGCAAAACGATAGCTTTTTGTAGTATGTTGAGTATTAAATAGTTATCCGAACAATATTTTTTGCTGTTTTTAAACGCTATGATGCCTTAAATGTGCGTTAGATAATCGCAAATATTAAAGTCTTGCTTTGTTCTGTAGTTTTTCACGCTTTAGCTCAACTCCTCCCCTGTTCCGTCTATCAATATATAAATTCGTACTATCATAAAAGTTTCTTAAAAATGCAGGCCTTTATTCTTCAAATTTCTTATCTTTGTCTCAAAAATAAATGTACTTATGAAGAAAAAAATATTTTCCTTTTTCTATTTTTTTACTGTATGGCAACCAGTCTTTATGCGCAGCAACGACTGTCTTTACCAGATGTTGATGCCATAGGTTACGGCGCAAATGGCAGTTGGATAGACCTTTATAAAAAAGTTGGCACCGACCGTTATGCTCAAAGACGTCTGCAAATAGATCGGAAAAAAATAAGAATAAGCAAAGCTTCTGCAGCTTATCAGATGGTCTGGGATTTATATTCTTGCAACGATACACTAAGTAGAAACGATATTGAAAAGGCGAGAGAGCGTTTCGTTGATGTAGATAATCTGCGTCCCATAGCTCTCGAAAGCTATGTTGGCAAGACGTTCGATATCAAAGAAGACGGCAACTGGAAGCGCAATGAAGAAAACTCGAGCTATGTTTTAAAGTTCTTACGACCCGACATTGCGTTTACTCAACAACTGCGTTATACCAAAGCTGATAGGTATGCATACAGCGTAATAACTACTTCTTCGTGTGTTCCAGACTCGGTTACAACCTGGCGTGGGATGTCTCAACCATTGAGTCCGCTTGTTTTAGAACTAAAAGGTGGGAAGACGGTTTTGCTATTCGCCTATAGAACATTCGATTATTTGTTGCTTCCAACGATTAAAGGCGACCAGTTCGTGAAATTATCTCGTGACTGTCAACCTGCAGAACTAACAGAAGCAGGAAATAAATACGATGCTGCTGCACCCTACGACTTCATGAATATTGTTCTTAAAGACTTCTTGAACGTTAAGAAAACGGACGAAGGTAGGTGCCAATTGGTGAACGCTTTCGGCGAAAATATGCTGAAACAAGATTACGACAGCATAGTTTGCGGAACCCGTTTTATTATTGCGCATACAAAGAAAGGGGTTGATGTGTACAATCTTTACCTTCAAAAGCTCGACTTGGGAAACGCCCTGGTTGCGTATGAAATACCTAATTGTATAATTGGTTGCATAAATGTGCTGAACAGAAATGGTGATTTTTACTACGATGAAATGGGGAAAAAGATGAAAAATCCTTGGAAAATACAGTTGAGAGTTTGTGGCACTGTACCTCATTGGACATATAGTTTGCTAAAGAAACGTGGGCAACACCAGCTGAAATACTACACTGGTGGACCTGGTGTAACCTGCGAAGAAGACAAACGTTACGTGCTTTCAGACTGCCAACCTTCTGACTCCCTTACCTTTCTTGATGGAAAAAAAGAGTACAGATGCAATGGAAACAGTTGGTTTCTGGGAGATCTCGATGTACGTCCAGAATGGATAAGAGTAGGAAGAAATGGCAAATTTGGTATTCTTGCTTACGATTATAAACTGCCAAACGATGTGGAACCTAAGGAAGGTACAGTAGGTCAGGGTGATTGGAAAAGACCATTGAAGACTTATCCTGTGCGGACTCTAAAGGGCGAAACAATTCTTCCGATGGTCTACGACTCTATTATGATGCACAACGACGGATATATTTATTTCTACAAAGGTGGCAAAGTGGGCATCTATTCGTACAACGACACACCTGTTTACGATGAGTTGGAACAGAGCACTCGATACTTTTACCACATAGTGAAGGACGGCGTTAGTGGCTGGCTCGACCTTAAAACCAACAAAGAGCATTATTTTTCAAAAGTCTAAGGAGTAGGCTATAACATGTGGGTGGCTATGGTTCTGTCCACCCACTTTTGTCTCTTATTAATGTCATTTGTGCAGTAAGGCGAGCAAATTCTTCTGCCGATACTGCGTGGGCACGCAAGGTTCGTACTCTCGAAAAGTTACGAAAGTAAGGGTCTTGCGTAACATACCAGCCGTAGTTGCTTATCTTCGACACTCTTTTCATCTGGCTTTCCAAGTTTGCTATCGCTGTTCGTGCAACGGAGCTAAGCAGATGCGAACCGTCGTTCAGTTCTATTGCCAGCACCAGAAAGGTTTCTGTCGGGTCGTCTTGGCGTGGCGCATAGTCCATCATACGCTTGCTTATGGTAATGTTTCGATGGTATTTGCGGTTTATTTCCTCCATTCTTTGGCGAAACAAAGTGCCGTGTGCCGATGTGTCTTTCAGGTTTTTGTAGGCAATTTCGTAGTGAATCATTTCGTGAATAAGTGTGTCTTCTATGAGTGGTTGCGGTATGTCGTAATAGTTGGAAACAGTAATGGTAAAGCTACGGTGTGTTTTTCGCCATGTTTTTTGCATACGATAGCTCATGGAACCTAATCTCCGTTTGGCGTTAGACACCCGTAAGTTAGGCATGGGAAGCGTGTCTCCGAATATCTCTTCATTGTATTTGTTGAAGGCTTCTTTAAGATAAGCTGTCGTAATTTCCATTATTCTGCAATCTGTTTTTTGTTCCAGTTCACCAAGTAAAGGTGCTCGGTGGCACGCGTGAAAGCTGTGTAGAGCCAGTGAATGTAGTCGGCTGTAAGCATTTCGTCGGTCATATAGCCTTGGTCGAGATAGATATGTGCCCACTGTCCGCCCTGCGCTTTGTGGCACGTAACGGCATATCCGAACTTTATTTGCATGGCGTTGAAGTACTGGTCTTCGCGCAATTGCTTCATGCGGTCGGCTTTTCGGGGCACGTCGGCATAGTCTTCCATTACGCTTTGAAAGAGTTTCTCGTTCTGTTCGTGCGTCAATGCAGGTGCTTCCGTGGTGAGCGTGTCGAGCACGACCACCGTGTCCAGCTCCGTATTGTCGTAATCGGGAAACTCCAAAACGACGTCGGCGAAGCGGAAACCATACAGCTCGCGAATGTTGCGCACGCGCCGCACCACGGCATGGTCGCCGTTTGCAATGAACGAAAGGTCGGTGCTGCGGTCTTTTTCTAAGTATTTGTTCTTCACCACCATTACCAAATCGCCCGTCGTAAGTTCTTCCTCGCGTCCGAGAATGGTATTGCGAATGCCTTGATTGAAGATGTTTGCCCGCTTGTTCGACCGTGTTATCACCATAGTTTCGTCCATTCCCACTGCCGAATAGCTCGATGTGAGACTCTCAATCAGTTCGTCGCCGTGCACAACAGAGATGTCGGCAAATCCTTTCAGCCGTATTTTCGGCAGCTGTGTTGCCGTGTTGCAGGTTATCATTTTGCGAATGGCGGTGGCATTCCACAGTATTCCAGAATGCTGACTTTGGCGCAACACCTCGTTCAGATCACATTCATAGACCTGCAAGCCGTAAGTTCGCAGCATGTCGGCACGCAGTGCAGGGCTTTCCTGTTCGCCTATTGGGGGCAGCTGCGCCTTGTCGCCAATGAGCAGCAGGCGGCAATTGCCATTACTATTGTAAATGTATTGCACCAAATCATCGAGCAAACGACCGCTGCCAAACACTGAATTGTTTTGCGAAAGGCTAATCATCGAAGCCTCGTCTACCATGAACAGCACGTCGCGAAACAGGTTGTTGTTGAGCTGGAAATGCCCATCGGCACCGTTGAAAGCCTTTTTCCCGGTAGATTTTGCGGTGAATGGTTGAGGCTGCCAAGCCTGCATTGAGCGAGAAAACCTTTGCTGCCCGCCCCGTAGGTGCCAACAAAGACACCTTGATACGCAGCCGGCTCACGGCTCTGACGATGGCTCCTGCAAGCGAAGTCTTGCCCGTACCCGCACTTCCGCGCAGTATCATCGCTGCATTTTCGCTTCTGTCGGTCATGAACCGGGCAAAGACGCTTAAGGCGTTTCGTTGGTCTTGCGTGGGTTCAAAGCCGAAGTCTTGCAGTATTTGGTACACCCATTCGTCTTGTATCATACTTCATTGCATTTCGTTCTAACCGTGCAAAGTTAGCCATTTTATTTGATTGCGGTTTCTTTTGCATGGTATTTTGCCAACAAAACCACCGTTCTGTTATCGCGTAGAGTCAACCAGCAAGTGCAAAATTATAATATTCTTTTGTAGAACTCGCATTTTGGTGTTTATGCGCTGCGAATTCAGGGCCATTGTCTGTAGTGATGGTCTTTACATGTCTCTTATAGCAATAGTCCGTTAAATTTTCGCAGTTTATGAAGCTTTCACCCAAAAGCCAACAGAAATTGTGGCAGAAAGAAAACATGATAAGTCTCTGAAAAAGAGTAGATTAAATAACAATATATAACATAATAAAATCAGCTATCTCATTGATTTTTCAGTAACTTTATAGATGTAAAAAAAGACAATAAAGTTTATGCTGATAACCAACTTGATTAGCCGATATATGAGACTCTGCAAAGCAGCATTTAGTGCTGAAGATGGAGCAAAGTTAAACAAAAAGTATTCAAACAAACGTCATGGAAATGCTTTTTCTTTTGGTGGTCATCCCAAGGAGATGCAATTTCACGCAGATGGGACGCTATGGCAATCGTGGCGAGCAGTGCTATCGGCAGACGGCAGAGCGCAGCGTGAACTGGCTTGAGATGAACATGTGGCTGAGTGCTTTCGCCTTCAAAAAAGGCAAGGGTCGCAATGCCATCGTCATAGACCCAAGTTTCATCAAGAAGGCTGGGAAGCATACCCCATACGTTGGTACGTTCTGGTCGGGCTGTGCAGGTGCGGTAAAGCACGGTCTTGAGATCCTCGGCATCGGTGTGATAGACGTGGACCTGCATGAGTGTATGATGCTCAAGGCTGTGCAGACCACATTGGAAAAAGGCGAGGAGAAAAAAGAGATGAGCCTGTACGACTGGTATGCCAAGGTGTTGGAGGACGACAAGGTAAGGCTGCAGCGTATCTGCAAGGTTCTTGTCGCCGACTCAGCCTTCTCCAAAAGGCCTTTCATCGACAAGGTGATGAAGATGGGATTCCATGTTGTGAGCCGCTTGCGTCACGACGCAGCCTTGTTCTACACATGGGACGGGGAACCCACGGGAAAGCCCGGCCGTCCCCGCGTCAAAGGTGACAAGATTGACGTGAGGAACATCGATATGTCTAAAGTCGAAATGCTTGAGCTGGAGGAGACCTCCGGCAAGGCTTATGCGCTCAAGGCATGGTGCAAGTCCTTGCACAGGGTCGTTTCGCTTGTCATCCACGAGTTGCCCAACGGTGTCCGCCGTCTGTACTTCGCTACGGATGAGAACATGAGCGGACGCGACGTGGTGGAATATTACACCACACGGTTCCAAGAGGAGTTCTGCTTTCGCGACGCAAAGCAGTTCCTCGGCCTTACAGATTGTCAGGCACGCGACAAGAGAAAACTTGACTTTGCCTTCAACTCTTCATTCACGGCACTCAATGTGGCCAAAATCATGTGAGGAACTTGGCACGTCCATCAGTCGACTTAAAGCGCAGATGGTCAATGCCTACTATGTGCAACGATTATTGACGTGTTCGAGAAAAAAACCCGAACACGACATTAAATAAAGAAAGTATTAATGAGATATTTAGTTTCGATGCTGACGCAGCATAAAAAAATTAACGGAGTATTGTTATAGGGTAGCAGCAGCCTGCGTACCTCCCTAGCCAACGGCCCGGACTTTTTCCCGTGTGGCAGCTTCGTCATGAAGAGCATGTTGGTGGAACGCTTCCACGTTCCCATGGCCTTATCATGTGCCTTGGACCAGACATACTTGCCTGATGGACTGCCGTTGCGTTTTTAATTCACGGGAATGCGTGGATTGACTCTACAGAAAAAAACATTATCGTTATATGGGAAGCATTAAAAAATAATAAATATTTTTGTTTTATCTACTAATTCTACTACCTTTGCAGAGGTATAAAGGCATTTTATAATATTTTTATGCTGAAACGAAACGATACAAATTAGAAAAAGGGATGAAGATAGCACTGATAGGCTATGGCAAAATGGGACACATGATAGAGCAAATTGCTCTTGAACGTGGGCACGAAATAGTTTGCAAAATAGATAAAGATAACCAAGAAGATTTCGATTCTCCTGCTTTTGCTACTGCTGATGTGGCAATTGAATTTACAAATCCGACAGCAGCTTATGGGAATTATTTGAGCTTTTTGCGCATAATGTAAAAAGTTGTTAGCGGCTCTACAGGCTGGCAACATGAACATAAGACTGATATTGAACGTCTTTGTACCGAAGGAGGACAAACTTTGTTCTGGGCGAGCAACTTTTCTATCGGAGTTGCTATATTTTCTGCAATAAATCGTTATTTAGCCAAGATAATGGACAATTATCCTCAATATGATGTTACAATGGAAGAAACACACCATATACATAAACTCGATGCACCTTCTGGAACTGCTATTACTTTGGCTGAAGATATTTTAAGAAATATCGACCGCAAAACAAAATGGGAAAAAGGAAAACAAGTTGCCGCCGATGGTAAAGTTACTCTGGCAAAGGAAATGGCTGCTAATGTTCTCCCCAATAACTTCTATTCGTGAAGGCGAAAGTTCCGGCATTCATAGTATATGCTACGATTCTGATGCCGACAAAATCACAATTACACACGATGCGCACAACCGAAAGGGCTTTGCTTTGGGTGCAGTCTTGGCAGCCGAATACACGAAAGAACATAGTGGACTGCTATCTACAAACGATTTGTTTCAATTTTAAATAAATAATGTCCACAATGTGGAACTAAAAAGAATAATTTTATAACCTATGATTGACAAAGAAAAAGCAAAACTCGACCCGAAGAAGCAGTGGACAAAATTTATCATTGTTGCAGTGCTCTATCTCGCTTTCTTGTTTTTGGGTAAAAAGCTGGTGGGGACTATTGGTGCTGCCATTTTATCTACGACGTTTATATTTCATAAAATGGCAATGGTGGAAAAATTCAGAAGGCCCCGTCCGATTTATAATGGGTTGGGTAGATGCCATTGTTTTTGCGCTTGTTGCAGTCTACTTCATTAACCTTTTCTTCTTCCAGAACTATGTAATTCCTTCTTCTTCACTCGAAAAGTCGTTGCTTACAGGCGATTATCTTTTCGTTTCCAAGTTAAGTTACGGACCACGCATTCCACAAACACCACTTACAATGCCTTTAACGCAGCACACAATGCCTTTCTTTAACATAAAAAGCTACATAGAATTTCCACATTGGGAATATCGCCGTGTGCCAGGATTAGGAAAAGTTAAGCTGAATGATATTGTAGTTTTCAACTATCCTGCGGGCGATACAATTGTAAGCGAACCACAATATCAGGCAGACGATTATTACAGAATGGTTTATGAAATGGGAACAAGTTTGTTAATGCAACAAAATCCGAAGTTTGCTGCAACTAAAAAGAATGCACTGCAACAGCGAGCTTTCTACGATAAAGCATATACGCTTGGACGCAACTATATTTTAAACAATGTGGCTACTTATGGAGAAATAGAATCACGTCCTACCGACCGTCGCGAAAATTATGTAAAGCGTTGTGTAGGTCTGCCAGGGCAGACCCTCCAGATAAAGAATAAGATTGTATATTTGGACGGAAAACCAAACAAAGAACCCGAAAATGTGGAATATGCTTATTTAGTAAAGTTCAACAATGTTACTGCAGCCGACTTAATGAGCGAGCAATACGACGATTTTCGCAAGGAAATAGGTATAAGCAACGAAGATGTTCAGAGTCTTAGTCGCTTACACGGCTTCGATGTTGAACAAGGATTGGTACTCAATCAGGCAGCTTTACAATACGATGGTTATATGCCGCTGACCAAACGTGCGGTAAACGCATTGAAACAACATGGCTTGGTTAAGGCTATTCGTCCTGTAACAGATAAGGATATATATACAGGTTCTAACTATCCACGCAATTCCGACCTTGGTTGGAAAGTATGGACACGCGACAATTATGGTCCTGTTTGGATTCCGGCAAAAGGAAAGAGCATTAATCTTACCTTAGAAAATCTGCCTGTTTACGAACGTTGCATCAAAGTTTACGAAGGAAACAAGCTCGATGTAAAGAACGGAAAGATATATATTAATGGTAAGCCTGCAACATCGTACACCTTTAAGATGGACTATTATTGGATGCAAGGCGACAACCGACATAACTCTGCCGACAGCCGCTACTGGGGATTTGTTCCTGAAGACCACATAGTTGGCAAACCATTATTTATATGGTGGTCAAGCGATCCGGACCGTCGTGGCTTTAGTGGCATACGTTGGAACCGATTGTTTAAATGGGTTGATAATATAAAATAATATATTGTTTAGAGACAAAAATAGCATTGTTTGGGAAATCTGGTAAAAGCAGACTTGTCAGCAATGCTATTTTTCTTCTTTTCATTCCAATTTTATGATGTCTGCATTGCTTTCCTCTGCCTACTTTGCTCCCATTCAGTGGTTCCAAAAGCTGAATCGATATGATGTGTGCTTAATTGAGCAACACGACCATTTTGTAAAGCAAACTTATCGGAGCCGATGTGTTATTGCAACAGCAAACGGACTGCAAACTCTGTCTATTCCAGTAGAAAAGTTCGATAATACTAAATGCGAAAATGTGCGATGTTTGCATTAGCGAACACGATAACTGGCGGCATCAGCATTGGAATGCACTACTTTCGGCATACGGTGAAAGTCCTTTCTTCGAATATTATCAAGACGACATTCGCCCATTCTTCGAAAAAAAGTGGAAATTTCTTTTTGATTTCAACATCGAAATAACATACATGCTTTGCGAATTGCTCGACTTACAACCCAATTTCAAACCCACCAATAGGTTTATACCAATCGAAAAAAATAACGATTTCATCGGTGAATATACTGATTTTCGCGAAGTAATACGTCCGAAGCACCCACTCGTAGATAAAGATCTTGTGCTAAAACCTTATTATCAGGTGTACGAACAGAAAATTGGTTTCCAACCTAATCTAAGCATTCTCGATTTACTTTTCAATATGGGTAACGAGTCTATATTCTATCTATAGGAACATTCTGTAAATCGCGCATTAGTAAATAATTATCAAGGCATTTTTCGGTCTTTTGTTTCGTTTATTAAATTTACAGATAATTGTGTGTTAATAAGCTTGCAATTCCGAATATAAAGTTTACTTTTGCAATCGTAAACCAGACATCTATGCAGCGTAAGGTATTATCGTTATTTATCTTTATAATGCACGTTACCATAGTTTGTGCCCAGCAAGTCCAAGTGTGCGATGGCGTAAGCAGTTTGCCCATTCGCGATGTTCTTATAGCTGTAAATGGAAAACATTTTGGAAAAACCGATTATCGTGGCATAATAAATCTTCCTGTTGCTTACGAAACTGCAACATTCTCTAAAACAAAATACCATACAGAAACACTAACACAAACAGAAGTACAAAAGGATACCGTGTTTCTTTTTCCTGAAAAACAATCGCTTGGTGAAGTTGTTGTATGGGGAAAACACACAGTGAATGGCAGAGAATTGCTAAAGCAAATGCCAAAACGTGATATATTAGAGGCTGCCCCAAAGCATGATATCCGTGAGTTTGATATAGGATTAATGCTCGACAAACGCCTCCGCCGCGACAAAGAACACGTAAAAAGCAACGTGGAATATTCCAGAAATTCGACGGCATCAATACCGAAGACCCCATTTTGCGTGCCTATAACGAAACAAAAGCCGAACAAGCGCGCCAAAAGATGGAAAAAGAAATAGAAGAGAAGCACAAAAACGCCGATGCCAAGATAGATAAATAATCTCTCCCTGTGAGCAACGCTGCCATAGCAATAGCACAAAAAACTTTTCGTTATACTGAGAAAGCAGAAACGGAACACCATGCCAGGCTATTTTTGTACCAAGCCATATACCTTTATCCCATAATTATCAGTCCCATGACCATAATCCTATAAGAATATAATAACAAAAAAATGTAATTACAAAAATACTGGTGGTGCAATAAAATTGAGCCACTTCTATATTGATTTGATATTTAATCAGTTAGAACGTTCTTAGTTTTTTTGATTTGAAATGGTAAGAGTAATTTTGCAGCCTAAATCTGCAAGATTATGAATATTGGAAAGTACATATTCTCTCAAGTCATAGACTTTGTTCCTCGTTACCTGTTTGATAAACTTGTCACGAAAAATAAAGGTGATAGACATTCAAGAGAATTAAACAGCTATAATCATCTGTTACATTTATTGTTCGGTCAGATTACTGGCTGTGATTCCTTAAGAGACATATGTATGTGCCTGACAGCACATCATAATATATTGTATCATTTAGGAATTCGCAAAAACAGGCACTCATTCTTCGTTATCTCGAGCCAATGAGAACCGCAACTATCACATATACGAGGAACTGGGCAAATATCTCATTGAACAAGTACGTCCATTGTATTCAGAGACAAAATTGTCAGAGGTATCTGTTTACAATGTACTTTATGCTTTAGACTCCCACAACAATCAAGCATAGTGCTTGCAACCTGGGCTTTGAGTAAATACAGTAAGGGAGCAGTTAAAATGCACATTACTTGTTTTTACGTGGAAGCATTCCTTCCAGCATTCATATTACAGACGGCAAATGGCATGACAGTAACGAGCTGGATAGGATTGAGCCAGATCCACTTGCATTTTATATGATGGATAAGGCATATGTGGACTTTGATGCATTATACAGATTTCATAAGGCTGGTGCATTTTGAGTTTGCCGTCCAAAAAAGACAACATGCGATATGAGATTGTAGACCACAAAGAAGACTTTGATGTAAGCACTGGAGTAAGAGGCGATTTTACAATACGCCTAACTACATGCAAATCCAGAAAGCTATATCCTGAACATATCCGAAAAGTGTGTTACTATGATGCAGGCAACGGTAAAGAAGTCGAATTCATAACCAATAACTTTGAGATTGAAGCATTAGAAATTGCAAATCTCTATAGACACAGATGGGATATTGAGGTCTTCTTCAAATGGATCAAACAAAATATTGTTGTCAAGACTTTATGGGGATTTTCAAAGAATGCGGTAAGCACCCATCTGTGGGTTGCAATTATCACATATCTTCTAATTGCCAAGATAAAGCATGAGTACAAAAGCCCATATTCAATAACAGAGGTGGCTACTTTAATAAGAATTTCAGTACTTGAAAAAGTAAACTTGAAAGAGCTTATAACGAAGCAAGACCCTCTTCCATCTCATAATCAATATGTCAAAGAACGATCTCTTTTTGATGATATTTAATTACCGTGCAATTTTATTGCACCAGTACTAATTACAAAATAAAAATTGTAATTACAAACCCATTGGCGGAATTAATTTAGCGCATGCTCAATTCTGCCGATAGGCTTGTTATTGATGAAATTTACATATTGTAGAACGGTAAAGTGCGCTGATTTTGCTAATGATTCTGGCAAACAGACCGTTTGTTATCTTAGCGTAGTTTCTTATGACTAAAAACTGGTCTGTAAGTTGTGAAAACAGCGTTTCGATTCTCTTTCTTGCCTTGACAAATGGAATGAATGTAGGCTTCCAATCCTTCTGATTAACCCGATACGGACATTCAAGTCTTATATGTGCCGTTTCAAATAAGTCGAGTTGTATATCTGCGCCGATATATCCCTTATCTCCATATATACTGCAATCGTGATGAGTCAACTTCACATCTTTCATGTATTTTAGGTCAGCGACACTGGCTTTTGACTGGTCGTAAGAATGTATAACACCAGTCAACCCACAGAGAGCGTGCAACTTATAGCCAAAATAATAAGTGTTTTGGGAAGCGCAATATCCAAAGTCAGGAGCCTTTGAAAAATCACCAGTCCGTCCCATCATGCAACGCTTCCCCCTGGCAACACGGCAGACTTCTATGGGCTTGGAATCCACAAAGAACAGTTTTTCTGCACCGTCCATTTTCATAGCTAGCCGCTTGCGTATTTCTTCGCATAGCCCTGCTGTATTCTTTCTGCGATCATTGAACTGCCTACGTGAGATGAGGGTAGGTAGCTTGTCCTTATACTCTTGTAGCCTATACTCAAACAACCACTTCTCGCTGTTAATGCTTTCTGACTCTGCTGCCAATGATAATGCCACAACTTCTAAGTCCGAGAACTTTGGAATTGGACCATGACGAGGGATATTGCCATATTCATTAACGAGATTTTCGGAAAATAGCTTGCATATCTCAAGGATTTTGACGAATTTTGTATAAAGGTTGTGCATATTTTGGCTTGAACTTATTGATTTTTACACTACTAAGTTACTAAAAACCAACGATATGTGCAACTTTTAAGCATATTTGTTGGACTATTTAATTCCGCCAACAAGTTTATTTATTGTAAACGATTGATTTTTCAACTGTAAAGTTACAAAAATATAATGAGATTACCAACTTTTTACAGATGTTTCTTATCCCGAGTTCAGGTTATTCGTAATATTGCACTTGCTGGTTCTGCTCTACAGACTTTTTACAAGTTTTTATCGGACACTAATAATCAAAAACTTATTTAAGAAGGATGGAGGATTAGGAAAAATAAGTATCTTTGTAGACAGAATCTTTATTAATAACAAATATGAACAAAATTATGAGACATCTATTTTCTGTTCTTCTCTTCGTGGCGACATTAATAGGCACAAGTAGTTTTACGTATGAAAACAACATCTACAACCCGCGCAGAAAACATTAGTTTGCAGACGCAAAAGAAGTATAAGGGGAGGAAAGTTTGTAAGCGTTCGAAGGCCCGTAAGCCAAGTACCCATAAGAAAAAATCTACCCACTCTGTTAACGTAGGTAGGGGTTGTATACATCACCCCCTACAGGTTCTTGTTACCATTCACGAACATCTTGTCCTGCATTGTGGCGTGGAAACTACTCTCGTACATCTTTAAGCTCTGCACGAAGTGAAGGCTATCGTTCATGTTCAAGATGCTATTAACATAACGAGAATTCGACGAATTCAGAACAAAGCAAACTGTGTGTCGATAGTCCTTTGTACATTGATACACGGTTTCTTTGGAAAGAAACAATAGGCTGCAATAGCATCTAATAAGTTGACGATGAAATTGTCAAAGCCTTTATGTTTGGAGTATTCCACCTGTGCAATGTTATTAAGTTCATCATTCACAGTTTCAATGATGGCTCTTTTTCCGAGTAAAAGTTTGTCAGAGACACTCATTAAAGCTTCTTTCATGTTACTTTTTAACTTAGTTACGAGTCAATGAAAAGCCTTTGGAAGAGGTTCTTGCCGATGTAGCCTTATCGCCGACCAGCTTACCATATATGGAGTCAATAAATGCTTTGCTTTCTAACGGCTTACGGTCATCAAAATCTCCTGGTGTGATCATAAAGCTGAGTAGTTCTTCTTTCTCATTGCAAATCAAATGTGATTTAAAGCCGAAGGACCAGCCCTTAGAACATTTACCTCTTTGGGTCATACCTTTGAAAACCTTGTGGATATGTATTCTTTGGTTCTTGCAGACGCATAGTGGTGTACTGTCAACAAAGCTTATGCCCGTGCACCTGTCCAGCAGAACCTTCTTGATAAAAGCTAAGGATACTGTAACCTCCTTTCCTATTCTACAAAACGATTGTAGGAAACGGCTTTGGAAAAACAGATGGTGAAGATACTTGCATACTTTTTCAAGATAGAAATGTTTAAAACGGCGACAACCAGAATCATAGAAAAGAATCATTATTAAGATGACTTCTGCCTTTGACATCGTAGAACTACGCTGATATTTTCTCTTACCAGCAGATTTTTAGCGTATATTTAGTCGTCATTGCATCAAAAAACTTGCAGAAATCATCTGCCATACAAAAATATTTCTGTAAGTTTGTCATTGGTGATTATAGCGATTTTTGTTTGTAGCTATTTATATTTCAACACTCTAAAATGACATAGTAAAATGTGCTGTCCAAGAACCTGCTAACCAATTACTTATATCAACTCAAAAATATAATAAGAAAAATAAAAATCTATAATGACAACGTAAAAAAATTATAATAATAAATTTTGAAGATTTTAATAATAAACTTGGCGAGATATAGTTGCTAAAATAGAAGTTCTTAATCCTGCATTAAAAACTGTAGCTAAATCAGGGATAGAAAGTGTACTTGTTTGCTGTCCTTTTTATACTTATTTCCGTTAATTGTTATATTTGTTCGTTGTTTTTTTATCTTGCATAATATTTTTATTTGCCTTATCTTTGCCTACTGTAAAAAGAATATACATTCTTAATTTCGTCTAACTATAAGCAATTTAACAAGAAACAATTTGAATTATGAAAAAAACGGTTCTATCCCTATTAGTATTACTTACTTGTGCTATTGGCACTGTAAGCGCGCAATTACCATCGGTAACACTTAAGGACATTAATGGCAAGGCTGTACGTACAGATACCTTGTCGAATAATGGAAAGCCATTCATCATTGACTTCTTTGCAACTTGGTGCAAGCCTTGCAACCGCGAGTTAAAAGCCATTAGCGAAGTGTATAATGAATGGCGCGAAGAAACAGGAGTGAAAAATTTTTGCCATTTCTATAGACCAGGCACAGAATGCAAACAAAGTGAAGCCACTTGTAGACGAGAATGGCTGGGAATACGACGTATTGCTCGACCCAAATAGCGAGTTTAAACGTGCCTTAGGTGTACAAATGATTCCTTATGTTCTTATTTGCGATGGTAAGGGAAATATTGTGTATAAACACAACGGCTATACAGAAGGTGCAGAAAACGAGTTGATAGAGAAAGTTCGCGAACTTGTAAAATAGGCAGATAACATGAAAAAATATATTTGCTTACTATGTCTGCTTGCTCTTGGGGCGGTAAATGTCAATGCTCAAGGACAAGACGACAACAACGATAATAAAGTTTCGGTTACCGGAAGCATACAGAGCGACATCCTTGTACCACAGGAAGACTTGAAGATAGGTTCGCCCAAGTATAAAGACAAGGTGCTGACAAATACTTTTCTCGATTTAAACCTGATTAGTAAGAATGTAGACGCCGGAGCAAGATTTGAGTTTCTGAAACATCCATTACCAGGTTTCGAACCAGACTATAAAGGCTATGGTGTGCCATATTTTTATTTAAAAGGTAAATTTGAAAAGCTCGAAATTACATTAGGAAACTACTACGAACAATTTGGTTCGGGCTTCATACTCCGCACTTACGAGGAACGTAGCTTAGGAATAGACAATTCTTTGTTAGTGCACGCATAGTTTACAAACCTTATAAAGGAATTGTGCTGAAAGCTGTAACAGGAGAACAGCGCAGATACTGGGCACATAATGATTCGTGGATAAATGGTGCCGATTTAGAACTTAATCTTGGCGAATGGTTTGCGGGATTGCAAAAGAGCGATACCCGAATTATGTTGGGTGGTTCGTTCGTAAACAAATATGAAGACAACGACAACGACAATATAATGGTAGACCGCACGCACAAATTAAACCTTCCGCAAAATGTAAATGCCTGGGACGCTCGTGTCCAATTGCAGAAAGGCGGCTTTAATATTCTTGCCGAATATGCACAGAAAACACAAGACCCTTCGTTTACAAATGGTTACATATATCGTAATGGAAATGTAGCTATGCTTTCGGCTTCTTATTCTCAACGTGGAATGAGTGTTCTTTTACAAGCAAAGCGTTCTAACGACATGGCATTTAAAAGCGACAGAAACAGCATCGGAGTTTCTTCGTATATAAACCATCTGCCGGCATTTACACAAGACCAGACTTATGCACTTGCTGCTTTCTATCCTTATGCAACTCGTCCAGACGGCGAATGGGCATATCAGGCACAGTTGGGTTATAAGTTTAAGCGTAAGACTTTTATCGGAGGGCCTTATGGCATGAATGTAAAAGTGAATTTCTCTCCACGTCCATGCCATTGACAAGCACATAAATCTTACAGGTTCTATCGATAATGTAAATGTAAAAGGTTCTAAAGGTTATGGTTCTGCTTTCTTTAAATGGGGCGACCAGACCTATTATCAAGATTTGAACATACAGATAGAACGCAAAATCTCCAAGACATTCAAGCTGAATTTAATGTATATGAACCAATTCTACAATAAGACAGTGGTAGAGGGCGAAGGAGGAATGATACATTCCGACATATTTGTTGCCGATGGTAAATATACATTCTCTCCAAAGATGAACCTTCGTGGCGAAGTACAATACCTTTCTACAAAGGGCGACCAAGGCAACTGGTGGTTCGGCTTGCTGGAATTGGCAATTGTTCCTCATTGGATGTTTACTGTAAGCGATATGTATAATTCTGGCGAAACCAAGTTACATTACTATCAAGGATTAGTAACTTTCAATGCCGGTGCACACAGATTGCAAGTAGGTTATGGCCGTACACGTGCAGGTTTTAACTGCTCTGGTGGCGTATGTCGCTATATTCCCGCAAGCAGAGGTGTAACAGTTTCATACAACTATATTTCTAAACAGAACATAAAATGAAAAGAATAATTCCATTACTAATAGCATCTGTGGCGATACTTCTCTCTTCGTGTGCAAATGTAGACGAGGGCGACAGATATATAAAGGTAGAATCTTCCGAAGCAAAGCGTGCCGTATTGGTAGAAGAGTTTACAGGACAGAGGTGCATAAATTGTCCTGAAGCTCACGAAGAATTAGCAAAGATTCAAAAAGAATATGGCGAGAACAATGTTATAACGGTTTGTATACATGCTTCTGCATTGGCAATCTCTCCGTTAAAGACAAGTGTTGGCGAAGAATATTTTAAACATTGGAATGGCGCTAATCTTCCGTGTGCTGTTATAAACAGAAATACCAGTGCTTTGGGTGTCTCTGCGTGGGCAGGTGTTATAAATAGTGAACTTCAGAAGACAACTAATGTTAAACTCTCTATGGCGAATAACTATAATGCAGCCAATCGTCAGTTGTCTATAGATGTAAATGCGTTAAGTTCAGAAAAACTAAATGGAAAGTTGCAAGTGTGGATTGTTGAAGATGGCATTGTTGCAGTACAGCTTTTAAAAGGTAATCGCAAGGATAAAAACTATGTTCACAATCATGTGTTCCGTGCAGCTGTAAATGGCACATGGGGAACTGACATCGCTTTACAAGAAAATGTAGAGGCAAAGAACAACTTCTCTATTCAGTTAGATTCAAAATGGAACGAAAAGAATGTTTCTATTGTAGCCTTTGTTTACAACGGTTCTGGCGTTCAACAAGTAATTAAACAGCATATAAATAGTTAATATATATCTTTAATTTAAAAAAGGAGAAAACAATGAAAAGAATATTACTCGTAGCAGCCGTATTGTTCTCAATAAGTATGGGAGCAATGGCTCAAAGTGCAAAATCGGCACTCCAGTTTGTAGACGATAAAGGTAATGTTATACCAGATGGTTCTGTATTTGAAGTTACAGAAATAATAAAAGATGAAGATTTTGGCACCATATATATGAAACCAAACCTGTTTATTAAAAATGTGTCAGGTCTGAAAAAAGAGGTTGCTATGAAACTTGATTTAAGATCTATGCCTGAAGGAGAAATTCAATGTTGTATAGGTAATTGTAATTTCTACAAAACTCCTTCAATCCATACATCAGGTTCAAAATCAATAGCAGCCGGAAAGTCTGAAAGCATAGAAACTGAATGGTTAATTCCAGCTGAAACTACAACTCCAAAATGCTGGACAGCAGTTTTTACTGCAGGTTTATGTAAGTTGGGAGCAGCTGCATACGAATATTCAGAAGATGGACCTTCTATAAAGGTTAGGTTCGGAAAAGACCCAACTGCGGTAACTTCGGTTAAAGAAAACACAGTAACAGAAGTAGAGCGTTACAATGTGCTAAGGACAGAAGATTTCAAAACCTTGCAAGGGTATCAATATCATTAAGCTATCCAATGGCAAAACCGTTAAGAAGCTGATACCTTAAATACACAACGACAAGCAGAAATCTCTGTCGTTTGATAAAATTAGTATAAATATAGACAGGTATTAATTGCCATATCTTTTTCGACTGAAAGATTGAAGATATGGCTTTTATTTCTATCTATACGTTAATAAAAGAAACTTTAAAAATTATATTCCCCTGATAGCTTCTTTTTCTTACCTGAAATAAAAGATGTGCATTTAGTTTCAGTAATTGTATCTATGGAACTAACTCGTTGTATCTATAAATCCAATTGATTGTATCCATAATAAATTAGATGCATTTTGTCCAAATTAGTTTATTGTATATGTAGGCATTCAGGTGCCTTGTAAAATACTTTTTGTGAGTCCCATTTGTCGGTTTTTCGACTATAAAAACTTAAATAGACGAATGAATACAGCGTTGCATCGAAAATTATAATATATTTTCTTGCATAATGTTTTTCTTTTTCTACTTTTGCAGCAGAGAGAACTATATCTTGAAATAAAGAAAACTTTTTATAAACAATTTAATAAACAATTCTGAAGTATGAGAAAATTTTTATGTTTAAGAGCGTTAGTGGCAATAGTTATTGCTACTTTTGGGAGTGTCTGACAGTTTTGCACAAACTGGAGTAGAGGAACAACTCGTCTTCCTCGGAACGACAACGACAAAAAGAAAATGGTAACAATCTTGACCCAGAGCATAAGTGGATTAAATCGGGAACTGTAAAGTATGATGCAGATACACGCACCATTACATTGGAGAATGCAGAGATTGTTGTTACCAAAGAAAATTGTCCTCAGTATCAATCAGAAAGTGGAACTTGGTATCCTGTTATTGGTACATTCCGTTTTTATTGTCCGGTCGACAAGATTACGGTAAAATTAATAGGCAAGAACTCTATTAAGACAACTCAGACTGGTTTTGTGATGCTTACTTATCAAGAAGCGGAATCTGTGGATATAGATATGATAGGTGGCGGCAGTCTTACTATTGATGCAGGATTGAATGGTATCGACGATAGACATATTGGTAAACTTACAATAAAAGATGTAGATATGGATATTCGTGCAGACAGATGTGGTCTTTGTGGCGGAAATATAAGTCGTTTAATTGTAGACAATTCAAATGTTAAGTCTGAAGCTAAATACGGAGCAATTTGCGCTTTCAAGAAGTTTACCATGAAAGGAGTGAAATGTGTTTCACCAGTTCCAGACCCTAACGCAACTGAGGAAGATAAAAAAGATCCAAACAGCACTAAAACAGTGTCTTTCGACAAAGGTGGTGTAACAAATGCTTATGGTACACCATGGGATATTGCCGTTTTGGTTCGCGAAACAGCAGGAATTGACGCTAAACCATCTGTGAAGAACAACGCAACGGTAGTTGCAGTTTACGATGTTTCAGGCCGATTGCTTAAAGACTTGCAGAAAGGCATTAATATCGTTCGTTACAGCGATGGCAGCGTAAAGAAAGTTATTAAGTAATGCGAAAAAAATGAGTTGGCATTAGAACAAACAGTTATTTGAATACAATGCTAATTCGTTGAGCTGTATATTAGGAAACTCATGACCTTGTTGTAGGTATGAGTTTCCCTTTTCCCAAAGAATTTATTGTCAAAAGAAAAAGATATTTGCAGCTTGGAATAAGTCAGGTTGGAAATTCTTTTGGTATGAAATGACTTATCGCTAAACATTTATTTTATGAAGAAGATTTTGCTTTTATTTGTGCTTTTTCTCATTGGGGAATATTGTGCGAGGCAATCCCGTGAATTTAGAAAAAGCACGCCAAATAGCTTTAGAATATATAAAAGGTAGTGGTGCATACGCTCCCGGCAGGTATGCACAAGTTGCAAAAACGATAAAGAAAGTGCAGCTTTCTACCAATGCCTACTATATATTTAATGTCGGGCAGAATGATGGATTTGTAATAGTGGCTGCCGATGATAATGCTCCCACGGTTTTGGGACATTCTAACAATGGAACATTCAGCGAGAAAAAAATATCCCGGACGGAATGAAATGGTGGTTGGAATGTTGCCAACGTTACATAAAAGTTTGTGGCTCGCCATAAGCAAGCAGTATTGGCAGCGGGCGAGAAACTGAAAGATTTGCCAGGATTAGTGGAAACAAAATGGAACCAAACAAGTCCTTATAATCTTAGATGTCCAAAGTTCGACGAAGGATATGCTGTAACAGGTTGTGTTGCTACTGCTGCAGCGCAAATTCTGAAGTATCATGAATGGCCACAGAACAATACGCCATTGATTCCTGGTTATGAATCGAAAAATGCAAAACTACGAGCAGACACTTCAAGACCTTCAACCAAAGAAGTTCAATTGGAGTGCCATGAAGAATAGTTATAAGTTCCACGAAGATGCAGACGAAGTTGCTTGGCTTATGCGTTATGTAGGACAAGCAATGAAGATGCAATATTCGCCTAAAGAAGCAGGTGCGAACGTTCTGGTAAAAGCATTCAAGGATTATTTTGATTATGCTACTACGGCACAGGAAATAGAACGTTCACTGTATACGGAAACGGAATGGCAACAAAAAATCTATAATGAGATAAAGGAGAAACGTCCTGTATTGTATACAGGCGGTAAGTTCGATGTTAATTCTGGAATCATTGGTTATCACGCTTTTGTTTGCCACGGTTACAAAGATGGCAAGTTCCTTATAAATTGGGGTTGGGGCGGAATGTCTGATGGCGAATACGATTTATCGGTACTTAATCCATCAATGCAAGGAACAGGTTCGTTCGCCGGAGGGAGTGGTTACACCATCAAGCAGGCAGTTATTGTAGGTTTACAACCCAATAAATCCGGACAACAGTCTGAAACTACAAATACAATATTTGTGCAAGATATAAAAGATGTGCAAGACAAGTATCAGCGTACAGACAAATCTGCGAACTTCGTTATAGACAGAATAACTTTGAAGGTACAGCCAAATAATTACAAAACAGGAAATGATATTTGGTTGGCAGCTGCGTAATGCCGAGAATAAACCTGTAGAAGGTGTATCAATACTTGGTCAAACTGATGTTATGGATATAGAATCCAACAATCAAACTCTCGAATGTGTAAATGAATCGTTGGCATTTGGTAAGAATCTATCTGCAGGAACTTACTATCTTGTTCCGATGTTTGCTATAAAAACAGCTGGAAACAATAGCTGGAAACCTTGTGTTAATTCAAGTATGTACATAAAAACTTGATATTAAAGACAAGGAAATGCTTACTACTGTTTTCGCTAATAGAAGCGATGTGGAATGTAAAATGCTGACACACGAAGGACAAGCAGAGGAAAATATGGAGACTAAACTTACTGCAACACTTGTGAATAAAGGCATATCGAACGCAGTAACCGTATATCTCTACGATACGGCAACAGGAAGAAATGCGAATGCTGTTGGTTTTATGATAGATGCAAATACAGAGCAAAAGGTTGCACTTCCATATACGCCGAAAACACCAGGCAGACATCTGTTAGAACTTTATGCCGACAATACAAGGAAAGTTAAGATAGGCGAAGTTGAAGTAAACGTTAAAGAAGGGTTAGATGCTGAATTAATGCAAAAGTGGCTTTAAGGTTAAGAATGCTCAAGGCAAAATCGTAATGGATAAATTTGAATGTGAAGTTACAGTAGAAAACTTGGGCGATAATCCTTACAAGAACAAAATCATAGCCATTCTTTCTGACCGCAGTTCTGCCAATGTGGAAACATTGACTCAAGACGTTGAGATAGCCGATGACGACAAACAGAAACTTACATTCACCTTTAGCAAGATGCAAGATGGTGGCGAATACTGTGTGAAGCTTTATTATATGAAGAAGAATTTGCAGACGAGATTATCTTTTGGCTCCTCCTACATATTATACGTTCCGTTTGAGCAATGGTATCGAGAATGTAGAGAACGGTAAGGTCGAAGACGGTATTGTAACTATCTATCGTATTGATGGCAGTGTGGCAGCACGTGTACAGCACAATGCTTTGAAGCAGACACTGAAAGAAATGCCTCATGGTGTTTATATCATAAATGGTAAAAATATCTGAGCAATTAAAAACACAGGAATGTCTAAATTTTAATATATAAACCATAATTAATTGAAAGCAGTGTAGGCTTTCGAGCGTAATCTTAAAAGCCTATCACTGCATAAAAAACAAACTACAAACTATGAAACATTTATTAATGTCGTTATTAGTAGCTTCTGCCTCAATGTCAGCAGTAGCACAAGACATACAGATGATGAATGCGCCAGTCCTTTCAGGAGTGGTGGCAAAGACTAAACCACAAATAGCAGCAAACCAACGCATAATAAGCGACTATCTTGAAACTGGGGGACATGGAAAAGCAACCTTTAATAATGGTGAAACAATGATAGGTTCTTTCTACTCTCAAGAAATGTTGAAACCTTTCATTGGTTGCAAAATTAAATCGATAAGAGTGCTTTCTGCAGATGCAAGCCGTATAAAAAGTATCTTCGTCAGAGAAGGTAGTACCATATACGATGCGTCGGAAGTGAAAGCCGAAGAACAACTTGGTAATTCTATTGGCGATAATTGGTATGAAACCAAACTGAGTAAAGAAATAGAGATAACAGCAGAAACCAAGGGGTTGGCTATAGGTTACAACTTAAATAATGGCAATCAAGGAAGAATAACCATCGGAAAGAATGGCGTAAAATTCTTACAAAAGGTAATCTTTACACTTACTTTGACGAAACGAACGAATGGGTAAATCGTTCCGCAAACCAACAGTTTACATTGCCATTGCAATTGGTCGTAGAACCTGCTGCCGGAGCTACTATGAGCGAAATGGTGGTCAGCCATATAGAAGTGCCAAATTACACTGAGGTTGGAAAAGCTATTAATGTAGACTATTGGATAACCAATACAAGCTCAACACCGATAAACAACTTTGAACTTGACGTCTTGGTAGACAATAAGAGCATAAAGACCATAACTGTGAACCAAGGTGTTAAAGTTGGCGAAACAAACAAGAAGTTTACCATTGAAGGACTTCAACCCAATATCTCTACAGTGGGTAAACACAATCTTGCTTTGGTATTGAAGAAGACAAACGGAAAGGAACTTACAAACGTAAAAGGGGTTGAGAACAATCACAAGGTTCTTTATTACAAAGATGTGGTTGCACGCCAAAAGACATTGGTTGAAGAATTTACTTCTGAACGTTGCGTAAACTGCTACAGAGGAGTTCGGAATATTAAAGCATTAAAGCAACGCCAGCCTGATATGGTGATGGTTGCAGTGCACTTGGACGAGACAGCGTATCACGATGATGTAGCTGCCCCCGAGAGCCAGTTTATCAAACGAATGGCAAATGTCAGTGGAATACCTTCGTTTGCCTGCAACAGAACAGCATTTATTTTGAAAAATCAAGAGACTATTGCCAATCCCAGTATTGCTGCCGAAGATCCTTCAGAAGGCGCAACAGTCATAGACAGGTTCTACAATTATTCAAAATCTAACACTTGTGTGTTCTCAACACTTGCTATCGCGAACAAGTACGATAAGGACAGCAGGAAGATTAACATAACAGTAACAGGCACAGGCGTGAACAAGGCGAAGGAATTGCTCGAAGACTATGCGCTCTTTGTTCTTGTTACGGAGAATAATGTAGACTGGCCATCAAGGCAATGAAAGCGGAATGCTCGAGAAAACGAAACACCAAGATGTGCTTCGTGCATACGTTTCAAGTGCGAAGGGCGACAACGATTTAGTATGGGAAGGCGATAACTTCTCAAAGACTTACGACTTTACAATAAAGAATGATTGGAAGCCGGTTGATTTGGAAGTAGTAGCATTCATTGCTCTAAGATAAAGGAGATAGGTGCTAATCTTGAAAGTTTGGCTGTGCAGAACTGCATAAGCGAACCGTTTGCCAAAGACCCTAACGCCATTGAAAACGTAGCTACCGACCAGCCTGTAAAGGTTGTGGAACGCTATAACATCAAGGGGCAGCGCATAGCAACTCCGCAGAAAGGCATCAACATCGTGAAGCTCTCTGATGGTAGAGTGGTGAAAGAGATTGTGAAGTAGTGATGTTTAGACAAAGTCACTCGTAAAAACCTTTCTATAGAACGTGCTAAAGTTGATAATAAAAAGTTCGCGAACAATTTTAGAAGTTCGCGAACTTTTTTCCTTTTATTGGCGAACAGGCTGTTGAATGGTCCGCCAACTTCTGTTGAAATTGGTAATCTGCCAAGCAATTAAAGAAAAGCCATATTGCTTTAATGTTCTTGCCTTATTGGTACTGAAAGTTGGCAGTCTGTTTTATTTTATTTTCTTCTCCAGGAAAGTAGACAATGCGTGTCGAATGGAGCGCAGACCGAATTCTTCGGTGTGGATATCCTCGAGGTTTATCCACAATGCTTCTTCTGCATCGTCGTTAGATTGTAGTTCTGCTTCGTTGTCGACTTTGCAAATGAAAAACGTATCGAGCGTAGGCACGACAAAACCGCTGTATTCGTATCGGTTGGGAAGAGTGGTGAAGAAATTAAACTCGCTAACTATTAATCCTGTCTCTTCTTTTTACTTCGCGCATCAAAAGCCTCGTTTATGTTCTCGCCAATATCTACAAATCCACCTGGCAGGTCGAGCGTTCCTTTTGCAGGTGCTTTGCTGCGACGTAGTGTTAGCAACTGTCCTTTGCTGTTAAGTATAAAGGCAGCAACGGCGGCACTCGGATTTAAATAGTATTCAAAGCCACAACGTTTGCATCGTTTGCTTTTTCTCGTCTTGTTCTTCAAAACCACTGCTGCCACACACAGGACAGTATCTGAACTTCTCTAATACGTGCATAGGCTTTTTGTCTATTCTGTAAGTTGTTAATATAAAGTCTATTTTCATTAAAAAAATAGTTTAAGTGCAGATAGAATGGTTGCTATGTCTGCAAATATACTAAAAACTCTAAACATTCAGGATTATTCCATCGTTTTTAGTACTTTTGCGTATGAAACTTGATCTGAACCATTCTTTTGAGTTATAAACAGATAATTTTTCAGAAATAAGAACAATGAATTTTTAAGAGACTCTTTTTAATAGCTGGCTTCGCAGCCACCACAATGTTTGCTGCTGCACAAAGCAGATTTGAAGTGAAACTTTATAATAGTCGCCCCTTATGGCAATGGCGACGACAGAGATACTGCCAGGTACGTGTTTATCTGCCCTGTCGACCGTGAATCTCACAGGCAGAGCTGTCGTTATTTGTCCTGGTGGCGGTTACAGTTCGCTTTCTATGGAAACAGAAGGTTACGACTGGGGAGAGTTTTTCAAAATCAAGGCATTGCTGCCATTGTTCTGAAAATATCGTCTGCCACACGGTAAGCCAGAGGTTCCAATTTCAGATGCTGAGCAAGCCATAAAACTTACGCGCATGAATGCCGCTTCATGGAAAATAGACCGTAACAATGTTGGCATCATGGGTTTTTCGGCAGGCGGACATTTGGCGGCAATGGTGGCAACAACATCGAAGGGCGATGCTAAACCCAACTTCCAAATATTGTTCTATCCGGTTATTTCTATGATGGAAGGTTACGGACACGAAGGAAGCTTTCGCAACTTCTTAGGGAAACACCCAAGCAAAAGCGACCAGAAAAAGTATAGTGCCGATATGAACGTAACGCGTATTACGCCACGTGCTTTTATTGCGCTTAGCGACGACGACGATACGGTGCCACCAGCTAATGGTGTAAACTACTATAGCGAACTTTATAGAAACGATATTCGTGCTTCTATCCATATATATCCTGGTGGTGGACACGGCTGGGGCAGCAAAATTGGTTTCCGATATCACGAGGAACTAATGATGGATTTAAAAGCTTGGCTTCGTAGCTTCTAATTGCAGTTAGAAGTATAAATATAAACACTTTTTGCAGAAATATTGTCTGAAAGTAGTATCTTTGCAGCTGTTAATAGCTTATTTCATAATAAAAACCTGATGAATATGAAAAGAAAAACAATTGCATTGCTACTACTTTTGCTATGCGTAGTAAATGTGAATGCACAAGACGACAATGTGCGTACAAAGAGTGTTTATGTAGAGACGTTCGGTCCTTCGAATACTATTGGAATAACTTACGATGCTCGTTTCAACGAAAATTCTCGTTGGGGGTATCGTGTTGGATTTGGTTTCGGATACACAAGCAGCACGTCTATTTTCTATGGCAAAACGTCTACACGTGGATATACTGTACCTTTAGGGCTGAACTATTTAGTGGGCGGAAAGAAGCACAACTTGGAACTTGGTGTGGGTTTGAACGCCGGATTTTACAATATTCACGACATCGCATTCGAGCCTTGGTATATAGAAACAACCCCAGGGAATAAAAAACAGATAGGTTGGAAGACTAAGCCTATAAAGGAAAACAAGTTCGGAATGTTTGCTTACACTACAGTTGGCTATCGTTATACTTCTAAAAAGGGTTTCCAGTTCCGTGCAGGTGTAATGCCTGCAGTAGCTTTTGCCTTTAAGGGTATTCACGACCACAAGGTAGCACTCGCACCATACATCAGTTTCGGTAAGGCTTTCTAATATTAAGCTTTATTGAATTACATGCCAAAAGCGTCTGTTCTCGAAAGAGGACAGGCGCTTTTACGCTCACTGCTAATATCCGATGAGACTTTTTTGTACGATGTATCGAAGTCGATATGCCGTTTGGCAGGTATTCATATACCTATGAAATAGTATTTGATGCTGATTTAAACGAACGGAACCATATAGAGAATGTTACGGGAAGCCGTGGAAGCTATTGCGCAAGCGTATTCCCACATTTCGTTTTAACTCAAAACGTATGCCGATATAAAAAGAAAACCCCTTGCTCGAAGGTACGAACAAGGGGTAAAAATGAATAAATAATTTTTAAAGTGCGGAAGTATGTGATTGTAAACTCCCTATAGCTCTGCGATGCAGAGTGTACTATTTGTCTTCTTGGAACAATGGGTCGTCTGGCATAACCATAATTGGTTTCTGCTGTGCGGCCTTTAAAATGTTTTCGGGAACATACTTCTTGTCTATCACCAGACGGAAGCTGTATTCGTTGAACCAAGGATTTGTCATAATCAAACAGCCGTTATGCCCATTCGTTGGACCCCAGCTGTTCTCCACTTTCCACTTCTTTGGCTGTCCGTTTTCGTCAAGATCCACAGCAGTAAGTGTCATTGCGTGGGTAGAACCACTGTCGAATGTAGAAATGCGTTCGGCTTTGTTCATTGGGAAAGAAGTTCCAAAGAGCGTTGCATAGTCGAAGTTGTCCAAGTCCAAATAGCCACGTTTACGGTCTAACTGCTTGCCTACGTCGTAGCTCGAATACATCTTTGTGTCGTCTTTTAACGATGCGATAGCCATCTTTGCAATATCTTCCATCGGCAGGTTTATGTACTTCCAGTTGTGTCCGTCGTATGTATGGCGGTCGTATTCCACTTCGTAAGTCTTGTAGTATTCGCGGCGTGGGTCGTTCATCGCCATGATGAAAGTGCCGTTAAGTTTGTGTCCAACCACCGCGTCGCGGAACGATTGCGGGGTGTAGGTCTTTGGTTTGCCAACGCTGTTGCCATTCTTGTCCTTGAAAGCGTACTCGAAAGTTTTTACAGGTTCGCCCAATGCGAGGGTAAGAATGTGGTAAATATCGCCCAACATTTCAGTTTTGCGTGCCTTAATGGCAGCAGCTGGTTTCTTGTTGGCTACCATCTTGCGAAGTTCCAAGCCATATTCGCGGAGCTTGGAAGAGATGATAGATGCCATGCGAGAGGTGTTTTCAGCCGAATAGCTCTCCGGCATCACCTCCATCGGCACCAGTCCGTACTTGTCTACAAGGTCGGAAACGCCGCAGAAAGTACCACCATCGCTAATCGGACTCTTAAAGAAGAACTGCACCATAGGGTTGTCCATTGGCTTGTTAGCGTTGTCTATAACCCCTTGGAGCATAAGGTTGGCTTTCTCCAATTGGTCGTGGAAGCTAAGGTAAACGTGCGAAAGCTCTACGCGTAGCGTATCTTTGTGCTTGCGAGCGAAGTTGGAACGCAACACATTCAAGCCCGAAAAGAGCCAGCAACGTCCCGAACTCTTTTGGTTGTGAATGTTCTGTTTGGTTGTTTCAACGCTGAAATGGGTGTCGAAGCTACCCTCTTTCTTGAAGTTACGAGCAAGGTCGTCGATAGCGTTTGTCTTGATGGCGTTTGCCAAAGCGCGGTTTGCAGTAGACGAACTCCCTGCAGTAATCTTGTCCATCATTTGCTGGTCAATTCCCCAGCCTTTGTCTGTGCTTGCACTGACACGGCAAAAAGTGAGCAATCCACAGGCAATAAATGTCTTTTTGTCCATAGAACTTGTTTGTTATTTTATAGATTATTTCTGTATTTATAGTATTCCGATAGTTGTGTCGCCAACCTTTGTCTGTGCCGAAAGAGGCAAAGAAGCCCATCTTGTAAAGCGACTTTGCAAAGATAGATAAAAAAACTTTAATCACACAACCTTTATGCGAAACTATGACGAAAGTATGCAGAATACACGGCATGGTTGTACCCTGTAGCCAGCTATTTTTATACTTCTATCTTGGTATTTCTCTTTAAAAGGTTTACCTTTGCACGTATAAATCACACTTTTACGCAATGAAAAATATATTAAAAACAATTGTTGCAAGTATTTTTGTCGTAGGAATTACTGTACTGATGAGTGGTTGTGGCAAAGAAATGTTCCACGTTGAAGGAGCGATAAGCAATGCCAAAGACTCCATTCTCTACTTTGAGCATAATGGTTTGACGGGTTTCACAACGGTCGATTCGGTGAAACTCGATGCGAAAGGTGCGTTCTCGTTTGCGAGCGACAAGGTAAACAATCCGGAGTTCTATAGATTACGTATTGCAGGACAGATTATCAACATTGCAATAGACTCTACAGAAACGGTTAAAGTAGATGCGAAATATCCGCAAATGGCAACCGATTACAGCGTGAATGGTTCGTACGAGAACGAAAAGATAAAACAACTGGCTTTGAAACAAATAAACTTGCAGGCTCAATGCCAGGCTCTTTACAGTGAGCAACCTCAAGCAGCCGACTCGCTTGTACAGCAACTTATTCAAGCATATAAGTACGATGTGTCGCATAACTACATATTTAAAGAACCCATGAAAGCCTATAGTTACTTCGCGCTCTTCCAGTATATAGTGGTAAACAACGAGGCACGACTCATCTTTAATCCCGCTGTAGACCCTGAGGACAATAAGGTTTTTGGTGCAGTAGCTACAAGTTGGGACACTTACTTCCCTAATTCGGAACGTGGACAGAACCTTCATAACATTACTATAAAGGGTATGCGCGACAATCGTATTGCTGCTGCCAACAAGCAAAACATACAAATTGAGGCTGAAGAAACAGGGGTAATAGACCTGCCTTTACGCGACAACAAGGGGAATATGCACCATCTAACTGACCTAAAAGGCAAGGTTGTGCTGCTGAACTTCCACGCTTTTTCACTGCCAGATTCGCCGGAATATATTATGCAAATGCGCGAACTGTACGATAAATACCACGCAAAAGGCTTGGAAATATATATGGTGTCGCTCGACGAAAACGAACATTTCTGGAAAGAAAGCGTGGCAACCCTGCCATGGATTAATGTCTACGACAATACAGGAATTAGCGAAGCGTACACCAGTGCAGCTACAGCAACACCTATTATCTACCTTATCGACCGCAGCAATACCGTTGTTAGAAACCCTGCACAGATTAAGAACTTGCCTAAAGAAATAGAAGCACTGCTCTGAAGCAGGCTTACAGCACAATGAACAACGCGCTACTATTTCCACATTCCGTAGAAACAGTGGCGCGTTTCCATGTCTATAAGCTTTGTAGGGTATGACTTCCGTTATAACGTATATTGCTTTAAAACACACCCTTCCATATCGTAGGCAGTGAAAGTTCCCCCTTCATACGTCATAAACGTAGCCACATTGCCACCTTTCGGAAAGGTTATCGAGCCTGTATTGCAGATAACCGTACCTGCTTCGGGCGTTATTTCCCACAGGTGGGTGTGTCCATAAACCACGGCATCGAACTTTCCTTTGGGCATATTCTCCTTATTATATATATGCCCATGGGTAAGAAACAGCTTCTTGCCTTCGTCTACCAACAATACATAATCGCCAAGAACAGGAAAGTTCAGCAACATTTGGTCTACCTCGGCATCGCAGTTTCCCCGCACGGCAACAATGTCTTTAGCACGTGCATTCAGCAGTTCAACAATGCCTTTAGGGTCCAATCCTTCCGAATAGAGTTGCGTGGACCATAGTTTAATATGTCTCCTAAAATGCAAAGCATATCGCAATGTTGTTCATCGTAGAACTTTAGCACCTTTTTCCAAGGCAGGACGGCAACCGTGAATATCTGATACCAGTAAATATTTCATACCATTCTTTTTGCCGACAAAGGTACTATCTTTTAATCCATAGTTTTTGTTTTTTTACGGCTGTAATTATGCAACTTAGATATTTTTTATTATCTTTGTGATATCCAAACAAGATGGAGAAAGGAACGATACTATGGAAGTAAAAGACGTGTTTGAGCTGAGAAAGCAGGAAAAATAGAAGAAGCATACAACGCTATCCGCCCTATGTATGCAGCACACAAGGGGCATTATACTACAATTGCCATGTTCTGGATTGGTGTAGACGTCATGCGTCTGCGCTATCAGCAGCGCCGTCTGGAGGAAGCATACAAGATATTCCAAAGTCTTTTGCGCCTTTATCCAACGATGGACGACAAGAATCTGCGCGGACAAGCTACGCTTTTGCGTGCGGCTATGTTTGTTTTCGACCATGATACCAGCTTTTCTATCCTGAACTTTGTGTCCGAGCGGAATGTCATAACGAAGCTGACAGACGATGACTGGCTGACGACCGAGAGCAACGGGCACCCTGTCCAGTCGTTAGGAATGCGTATTGTAGGAAAGGTTTTTAAGGAAGTAGAAGGCAAGCCAACTGTGGAAACAGCACTAAAAGCAGCTCCAATACTTGCCGAAGCACTGAAGCATAGCCCTTATAACCTTAATAATCAACGCTACAAAGCCATGATTTATACCATTATGGGCAAGCGTGGTAAAGCCATAAACATATACCGACATTTGTTAAGAGACCGCCACCGGTCAGTTCTGTACAAGGAGTTGGCGGCGTTAATCGACGACAAACAGCTCAAGATTGCGTTGCTGACGCGTGCCATAGCCACACAACGCGACGAGAAATTCCGACAACGAATGCGCTTTCAGCTTGCCAACATGTTGTTTAACACCCACAAGCCGTATGCAAAATACGAATTGGAGAAGTGTATTTCGGCACGTAAAACTGCCAAATATGCCATTACGTGGGAAATGCAGAACCTTTCCAGCAGTCTGAACGACGTGGCTGCTGCAAGCGAGATAGACCATAAGGCTTTCTATCGTGCACAGGCTGCTGTAGTAGAAAAATATGTAAAGGCAATCGATATTCTTTGATTCTTTCAATCAGACTTTGCCTGATGAGTGATTGGCGATGAGTGTTTGGCGTTCAGTTCTGTTGTGTTTAGTTTAGCAACCCCACTTAAACCTCCAACAAATGGTAGCAACCGCCAGCCATTGTCTTTACTATTCCTTTCATTTCCAGTTCGAAAAGCAAAGCCATAAGGCGTGCCATAGGAAAATTGGTTCGTACTGAAAGCATGTTGATTTGCTGGTCGTTCTGTTGCCGGAGAGCCTCCACTACTGTTTGTTCTTCACTGTCCAGGTTTGGGAACAACGTGCGCTCTATGCCTCGTTTCTGGGCTTTTTCTATTTTAATGTCGTTGTCCCAGTTCATGGCTTTCACGAAGTCGTAAGCCGAAGTAACCAGACTTGCAACGTTATCGCGTATTAAATGGTTGCAGCCTTCGCTGTATTCTGCTCCGATAGACCCGGGAAAGGCGAACACTTCTCGGTTATAGCTGCGTGCTATGCTGCACGTTATAAGTCCTCCGCCCTTGTTTGCCGACTCAATAAGCAGGGTTGCGTCTGTACAACCTGCCACAATTCTGTTTCGTTGTACGAAGTTCTTGGGCATAGGTTGGGTATTTGTGGTATATTCTGTAATAATACCGCCTCCCTTTTCGCACATTTCTTTTGCAGTTCCGGTATGCATACGTGGATAGACCATGTCTAATCCGTGTGCCACAACGCCCACTGTCTCCATGTTGTTCGCCAGACTTTCGCGGTGTGCACAGATGTCTATGCCGTATGCCAAGCCACTAAATACGAGTGCATCGGGGCAGATTGACTTCAGTTCGCGTATGAAAACACGAATCAAGTCGCGCCCATATTGTGTGCAATTGCGTGTACCTATAATGTCCAGTGTGTGCTGTTTGTTCAGGTTTACATTGCCACGCTTGTATAAGACTAATGGTGCATCGGGACATTCGCGCAGTCGTTGCGGATAGTTTACATCGTTAAGGCAAAGCACTTCTATGTTGTTCTGCTCGTCGTATTGCAGTTCGCGTTCGGCAAAAGGCAGAATGTTGTCCCAGTTCTTCAGCACTTCAACAAGATGTGGCGTAGCGTCCGGGAGAATGTCGCATATGTTGTGGCGATGTTCATAGACAACCGTTGCCGACCCAGCTTTTTGATAAGCTCCATCAGTGCAGGCAAATTAAACCCACCTATACGTGTCAGCGCAATGGCATAGAGGTGTTCTTGCTTCATGGCTTGCGTTTATTTCTATTCCTTTTGTTTTATTCTTGTTGCAAGAAGGGTGCGAAAGCATCGTCGTAATCTTTGCTTTCGGCGAGTCGTCCATTAATCAATATAACAAGCGTAACATCGGCATGGAAGCACAGACGTTCGTCGCTCGCCCGGTAAAGGTCCTGTGTAAATATGTAGCGAATGCCCTCTTTACGGAGTGCCAGCCGCGAAATAAACTCATCGTCGCAAGTCAGCGGGGTTTTATATTCCAAGTTCATGCGAGCCACAACGGGGTCTATGCCTTTATCGTGTAACTTCGAGAAGCTGATGCCTAACGAACGAATGAAGCGGTGGCGCGTATGTTCGGTGTAGTGCAGATAGTGTGCATTGTTCACAATACCTTGTATGTCGCACTCGTAGTCGCGCACTTCCATTCGTGTCTCGTATATGTACTTTGTTGTTTTCCTCATTGTTTTTTATTTTCTTTCCTTTAAGTATTCGTATCCTATTCTGCACCGTAAGCATTCTTTGCGGTCGCAATAATCTTTTTTCAGTTGTATCAATGCCTGCGAGTCGCTGGCAGTTTCCACCGTTAGCCCCACCTCTTTCCACATTCTTACAATGTGGTTGTTTTCGGCTTTCAGGGCTTCCAAGAAGGCGAAAGCACGGTCGCAAAACTTCTCGGACATCTTGTATTGCCCGTAAGCGAACAGGAATGGTACGACCGTATTGATGATAATGAGTTCTATTGATGTCTTCGACAAGTTCTTTTCCGACTGTTTATTGTCGTTCCCACCAAATGTGTAATGTGTCTCCCAATAGGGTGTTACCTGCGTTTTTAGCAGTTTTGCAACTTCTTTTATGGTGGTACAATCTGTCATTTCTGCCAATCCTGCCCGTCTGTTGCAGTAAAGTTGAGCAAGCTGCGCTATGCGAATGTACGGAAAATTCTGTGGACGTAGCCTAAGAAAGCGCCACTGATGCCCGTCTATTGGGGTGAGTGCGAACTTGTGTGCCAAGTATTTGTATTCGCGTTGCAGGCGTTGGAAGTAGTCGTCGGTTACGGCTTTTTCGCGATGTTGCCTTGGTAACGCATCGGCTTGCAATAGTCCTGCCTGCCCCATAAATAGGGCTTCCACCTGGAATAGATCGTCGCGATGATGGTCTGCAGTATGAAAAGGTATTGCCTTAGCCCACTGTTCGAATGCATCACCGTTTATTCCGAAGCCGAAATTGCGTGCCAACGACACAAAGTAAGTTGCCTCCCAGTCGCCGTTGCAGGCTTTCAGACGTTCTGAGATGGCAGTTGTTCGCTGTTCCAACCGCTCGGCTTGTAGTGCACTCAGCCACGAATGAACCATAAATTTCGGCAAGTCGGGCACGATTTTGTAGCAAGGCGGATAGGCGTCGGCAGTGAGCAGTTCCTTATAATGTAGCTTTACAGCTTGTGGAACAGGCAGAACAAGTTGAGGCGGAGTGTCGCCATTCTGTTTTTTTACCGTAGTGTCTGCTTGTTCCACGACGTGCAACACGACATTGTTGTAGTGTGCATCGGTGTCATGTCTGTGCATATACCAATCGGAAGCCTTATCGTGGATCTCTACATTCCCCACCCACAGCGTGTCGTTAATTTTTATTTTCGCATTAAAGAAGTCGGGACCTGCATTGCTGTTGGGCAGTCCTACGTCTACCACTTCTACCAATTGTCCATCGGTAGTAGCGAGTTGTGCCAGCGGGAATAGTTTATGTTTCCACACGTAGTGGATAAGTTTTTCCATAGTCGGTAATGCTTTACGAGGACAAAAATACAAAAAAATAGTTGGAGAAAGAAAGAAGTTGAGTGCTTTTTCTGGTATAGGCAGCAAACGGAAGTTGCTTTTTGGCTTATTCTGTCTTTTTGAAATGTATTGCGCCAAGTGGACTTACACACCCTGTGGCATAGATTGTTCGGGAGGGAATGTGCCGTAAATATTTTCAGCAAAGTGTTGTTTTGTGTAATTGCCTCTTTATCAGCATCTTGCAAAAGGCATTGTTTTGCGTGGTAAAACAGGCTGTTTTGAGATGCAAAACCCACTGTTTCACTTTTGCAGAAGTGTATATTCCAAAATCTGCATGAATTCTTCTTGAAATTCAATATCCTTTTATTGCTTCATGATTCTATTCCAATTGTTCTGCCCAAGCTCCTGCACTAAACGTTTACACACGCATTTCAAATTCTTTGCTACGACCAAAATTCACGGCTGCCCATATCTTCCATACTGCCCTTGCATTGCGGACAAGTATGTCCGTCCCACTTTATGATGTGTTCTGAACCGCAATTCAGGCACAGTCTGCCTACCAATGTACGAAACGAAGGGGCAGCATCGCCGATTACGCCACCCACCACCAATGGCTGCACCGAGTGGCAGTCGGCACACGATACCATTTCGATGGTTTGCCCCATAAAGCCTTTTCCCTCGTAAATGTCAGCCTCATAACCGCAAGCAACGCATTTGTATTTCCGTATAAACCCCATTATTGCCGTTTTGTAATACTGATAACAACGCAAAGTTACACAAAAAAAGGATTGCACAAACACAATGTGCAATCCTTTTTATCAACGAAGTTGCAATAATGAGGAAGTAAAAGATACTAAAAACCTTTTCAAATAAATATTAATATTTACCTTTGCAAAAGTTTATAGGTTGTCGTCGATGATTAAAAACAAATGTTTTCTTTAAGTCAGACAATACAGAAAATTCAACAACAACAATAAAAAACAGAACAAATGAGAATTATTTTGCTTATTATTTTATTCTTTATACATTACTTTTTATCTATAAAAACTTATAAGAAATATCAAGGCAAGAAGTTGTTACTTCTTTATCTTAAATGGACTGTAGGCGCATGTATTCTGGCTGTCCTTACCTCTGTTATGGTTAATTGCTTCCCCACAATGGACAATAGGGAGCTTTACATTATGAGTACAGGTACTATAGTAATCATCAGTTTATCCAATCTAATGATACTCGTGCTAACAACCGTATTCCCTTATACATTTTCTCTTATGAAGAAACAAGCATTAAAAAATGGGGTTCAGATGCCAGAGAATTACGATGAAAAGATAAATAAAAAGCAGACATGGCTTTTCAATTATCTTAAAATTATGCAATTGGTAATGTGTGCCGTTGCAATATTAGCAATTATGTTTCTATAAAAGGATTGCACAAACACTATGTGCAATCCTTTTTATCAGTGAAAGTATTATTTTTTCTTTGGATTAATGTTGAACTTCCACGCAAGAGAAAGCATTACATATCGTGGTATGCTGTTGTTCCACGACTCTGTACGCCCTTGCGAATTAATAACGTAGCGTGTGTTTGACAGTTGTTGCAACAGGTCGAAACCTTGTAGTTTAGCGGTAAGATGTCCTTTTAAGAAGGTACGTGCCAACTGAACATTCCAAATCCAATCGGTGGTATTCATTTCCGTTTGCTGATAGCCACGGCGTGCAAACATCGTCATATCGGTGGTCAATTGCAGTTCCCAAGGCAATACAATCTGTGCATTCAGCCCTATGTTGTAGTCAGATGCCTTGATTTTCTCAAAGCCTACACGCTCACTATTTATAAGATAGTACTTTCCACCTGTATGGAATGTAAATTCATAGTTGTCGTTCAGACGATAATTAACCTTCAATTCATCGCCAAACTCCCAGTTATTTACAATGCTTCGTTGGCTTTCAGTACTTCCTGCTATTGAAGCCATATCTACACTGTGGTTATAATTCGTAGAGAAATTGTTGCTGAACAGGATTTTATTCGCTTTATCCAATGCACGCTTAAACTCTACTTCAAACTTTGTATTCCAATTGCCATTCACACTGGTAGGATATATAATTGAAGCTCCAGTCGTCTTATCAAAGATGAGCGCATAGGCCACTTGGTTGTCTGTTCGGTGATAATTGGCAGATAAACTAATTGTTTGTTCCTTTTCTCCATTGAAGGTAACATTGGCTTCTACATCATAATGATGCAGGTTGCGTAAGTCTTTATTACCCAATCGAATGTTTAGTGGGTCGCTGTCGTTGCGATAATCTGCTGTGGCAAGTAGAGTTGGAAAGTCTGAATTCATACGTGCAGTAAACACCCACGATACATTTTCGTCCCAATGGTATAATTCTATGTTCGGTTCAAAGAACAGTTTGCGGCGAGAAAAACGTTGCTCATTAATACCATAATAATGGAAATCGGCATTTAATAAACGTAGCGGAAGGTTTAGTGAAACAAAGCTATTTAATACTTTAATCTTACGATTAAAATATTTAAAATTAAACCTGTGTTCGTTTCGATACTCATTGAAGCAGTAGCTATTGTTATTATCCAATGCGGAAAGAAGTGCATTTGAAGCAGAAGGCAATACATTAAATTGATTAATATCTCTTCCAGCAATCCAGTCAAGACGATAAAGCAAATTGCTTGCCTTGTTGTAAGTGTAGGTATAAGAATAACTTGGAGCAAACGTTGTCTTACGTATAGTTATATCATAGCCCACACCAGCAAATAGCTTCAGCTTCTGATTGGGCATGTCAAAGTAATTGTTACGAAGGTCGTTGGGCTGACCTCCTTGCAAATATTGAACGTTGTTCAACATAAACTGCTTTTGCTTATTACGATTGTAACTTACAGAAAAGTCTCCTCGTATCAAGTCTGTAATGTACTTAACATAATTGTCTGTCGAGAAGTCAAAGTTGAAATCGCTTGACTCGGAACTGTTTCTCGATAGCAAAGTATTCAGCTTTGTTGTTTCATTTGCAGTGGCGCTGTTCGTACTTCCAAACCCATTATTGCGCAGATAGGAAAAACTAAGAGAGTTAGATGTAGAGTAATTAGTCTTATCAATAGAAAGACGGTTTATGCTTTCCCACTTATCCGAACTATTCAGTTGTTTGCTATGATTGTGTAAGAATGAGTTTCCTTCAGGCAAATAAGTTTGCGTATGTGTAATAGACTCGTTGTCTGTACTGATATGTTGCCAAGTGTTTCCGGTTGAAACCCACGATCTTTCATTATTCAAGAAACGTACATACGATACACCTGCGTTCTTTACTGTAAGCAAACCGTTGCCCACATCTTGCGGTTCCCATTCTCCAGTGAGTTCGGCACGCTGATTATCGTTCAGATTATTGATATTGAAGAAGGCTCCCATGCGTTCTTTATCGGAGAACTTCATACCGAAACCACGAAGTTTGTAACGTTTCTGTGTACCGCCACCAGCTTCCAAATCGCCCATATAGCCCGTTGCATATTCACGTTTCAACCTGACGTCCATCACGTAAGTATTATCTCCCATGTTTTGTTGCATCAGCCTTGACTTTGTTCCCGCCTTGTTATATACCTTTATTTTGTTCACCGTATAGGCAGGAAGGTTCTCTAAAGCCAACTTAGGATTACCGGCAAAGAATTCATGTCCGTTTACCAACAGACTCTGAATGAACCTTCCATTTACATAAATCCTTCCGTCTTTCTCTAACTTTGCACCTGGCAGACGGGCGATTAAGGCATCGAGCATATTGCCTTCGGCTAAGTTAAAAGCATTAGCATTGTAGACAATGGTATCGCCTTTCATGACCATTTTCACCTTTGAAGCAACAACTGTAACTCCCTGTAGTTCGTGTTCCACTATCTTCGTCATTCGGATTTCTTTTACCTTAATATAGTCTTGGCGAGTGCTTCTCAATTCGCAATTCATATAACAAACGTCGTAGCCCTCTTTCTCAGCCTTAATAATGTACTTTCCTTTCGACGTTACAGCATCTTTAAATTCATAATAAGCCTTGTGATAACCAATATCCCAAGGCATCTCTTCAATATCCGCTGTAATCGTATCAATAACAACACTGTCGGCAGTCATCAAAGTTATCTTGGCTGTAACGCCCATTCCTGTTATGTTATCAACAACAGAACCTTCAACGGAATGTTTGTAATCGCTCGCTTGAATAGGTAAAGCAAAAAGCAGTAATGCTACATAAATACAGCTGACATACTTCTTAATACAGATTTCTCTCATAAGTATAATTTGGGTTTTAAAGGTTTCAACAGAAGCTTAGAAAGCTCTGTTTGAGTTAAAAACTTATACGATAGATGCTATAATGGCACCCTACGATATTAAGCGTTATTCTATTACAGAATGCAAAGGTAGGAAAAAAACAAGTGTTAATTGCACGTTGGTACATATTTAATTTTTATTTAAGGATATAAGAACGCAATAATTCTTTTATGTCATTCTTTCGTTTCTTATATATGTGAGTTGCATTTTTCACGTGTCAAATAGTATTACTCACGTAAATAGACAACTATTTGGGGTGTAAGTATATAGCTACTTATATTTAGAAGCTATCTACTTAATCGTAAGTAATAAAAGTGCGTTGAGTTAGTAATTGATATAAAGTAATAGGTAAACACAAATCGAACAATAGTATCTGGGCAGTTTCTCTTTTATTGTGGAGCAGATTACTTTATAACGAAACGTAGTTGGATTATGGCAAGTTATAAAAGGCTATCGAGACGGTTGTCAAGAAAACGAAAGATTACAGGAAGTTCGGCGTAATGGACATTTGGTAGGCTGATCATTCCGGCCTACTTTTTTGTATTTATGAATCCATCTATAAACTTCTTCTTGTTAGCTTCATCCAATCCATTATGATTATGTAGTGCTCTTTTAAGCTGTGAGTTAAATCCTTCCAATAGATTTGTTGTATTAGGAATTTGTAATTCTGTATAATTCTTATACGTATAGAGCCATTTAAGATGAGTCTTAACAGAACGTCTTGCAGTTCTCAGTCTTCTATGTGTATGGGTCGTCTTGCCAGAGATTAGAAGAGTTCGTTCGTCTAGAAACTCTTTCCATTGTTCACACCATTTCTCAAAAAGCTGTTATAAACTCTTCTTTTTCCCAAAAAGAACATACTTCTCATTAAAGTTAATAGTTCAACGCCTGCAGGTAAATGTGGATTGTTAGTAAGAAGCCTTCTAACTATCTGGAATTGGTGGAACTGACACATTTGTACGGGACAGAAACTTATAGCTTGTAAAAGTCCCATGTGTCCATCACATACCACTGCTTTTATTGTAGTTCCACGCTCCGCAATATACCGAAGTCCATCAAGATAATCCTTATTAGCTTCGTTCTTAACAAACTTGCGATAAAGTATTTTACCTGATGATGCGTCCTGAAAAAGCATCACGCCAAATGTCTTGGAAAAGTAAGTCGTATCTATTATTATTACTGCAGATTTGGGGTAAGTAGCAGTAAAACTATCTACCACTAAACTTAACCTACGTCGTATGGTTCGTTCTGGGCATTTATAAAGAATGGATAGGTCTGAAATTGTTCTATTTGCAGCAAGATAGTCATTCCAGAGAGACACATTATCCATACGTAAACCACCTTGGAATTGCCTACCACAATCCCTGCAAAGATACATCTGAACATTACGTCGATGACCATTCTTTTTAACATTTGAGCTGTTGCAGAATATACAGTTTTTTTATCCATAGGTTTTCAAATGCTGCAAAGGTAGTAAATAAAAGCGTTCTGTGAGGTTTCAGCCTACCAAATGTCCATTACGCGAAGTAATATGATTAACAAGATATGATGGTGTTACGGACTAATTGGACGGACTTTTGGTTACAAGATATATATTCTGTATACAACGAGGCCGTTTTTAGCAGGTAAAAATGGCTCTCTTTTCCAAATATTAAGGCTCAACTATTATTTCTTAAGGGAATATTTTATAGCGAATTAGAAGTAATCTTACCCTTGTTGCTTCATTGAATATCAAACATTAGTTTATAACTTTGTATTAGTCAGCTTCGTTCATAACAAATCTCTACGAACTATTTGCTAAAACATTTTTATTACTTTTTAATACTAGCTACAGAAGAATCTATCTCTTCTTTTTGTATTGTAGAGTGCAAAGGCTAGCACGGACTGTTCCAGCAATATTGAAACGTTCCATAAGCGGTTGGGCGCAATGATGACCTGTGCACAGCAATTCCGAGTTGGTCGAGAAGTGTTCCCAAGTCCATTGGGTGTATATCGCCAACCAGGAAACTTGGCAGCATCATGATTAGATACCACAGCAGTAGCATCGCCGGGCACACCGAAGAAGCGAATATCGAGAATACTGCGCATCTGCTCTATGGCATAGGCAGTAAGCATTTGCTCGTGCTGGTGTATGTTCTCCATTCCAAGCTCGGCAACATAGTCAAGGGCAGTTGCCAAACCGTGGGTGGCTACATAGCCGGGGGTACCCGCTTCGAACTTCAAAGGAGGACGCTCGAAGGTTGTACCGCTGAAACTGACACGCTCTATCATCTCGCCACCACCCCTGATAAGGCGGCAGCTTGTCCAACCATTCTTCCTTTCCGTAAAGCACGCCAATACCCGTAGGGACCATAAACCTTGTGCCCGCTGAAAGCGAAGAACTCGCAATCCAACTCCTGAACATCGACCGCAAAATGAGGAACACTCTGTGCGCCGTCGAGCATTACGGGAATATCGTGGGCGTGAGCGATGCGAACGATTTCACGAACAGGGTTAATCGTACCCATTACGTTGCTGACGTGGGCTACACTGACGAGTTTTGTCTTCTCGGTAATAAGCTGTTGGAAAGCCTCCATATCGAACACACCTTCGTCGTCGATAGGGATTACCTTCAGAACTATGCCACGACGCTGGGCAAGAATTTGCCAAGGCACGATGTTGGAATGGTGCTCTACGTTGGAAACAATAACCTCGTCGCCTTCCTGCATAAAACCTTCGCAGAAAGAAGAAGCCACAAGGTTAAGGCTCTCGGTGGTGCCACGCGTGAACACTATTTCGGCGAGTGGAACGGGCGTTGATGAACTTCCGCACCGTTTCGCGCGCAGCCTCGTGCAGGTCGGTAGCTTGTTGGGAAAGCCAATGAATGCCACGATGCACATTTGCATTTACGTTGAGATACTCGTCGCGCATGGCGTCCAACACGCAGAGAGGTTTCTGCGTGGTTGCCGCATTGTCGAGATAAACCAACGGTTTTCCGTAGACCGTGCGTGAAAGGATTGGAAAATCGGCACGCACCTTAGATATATCGTACATCATCTTTACTTCTTTTATTGGCACAGCTTGCAGCCGCCACACTTGTCGAGCTCGCCACGGAAGCGTTTTTCCACCAAGTGGTGTAGACGGTCGCGGAGCGGAACAAGTTCCATTTTATCGATTACTTCGTTCACGAAAGCAAACTCAAGGAGGAGCTTTGCCTCGCGCTTGTCGATACCACGCTGCTGCATATAGAAGAGTGCGGCATCGTTTAGCCTGACCAACCGTTGAGCCGTGGTTGCACTGAACGTCGTCTGCATAGATTTCGAGCATAGGCTGGGTGTACATGTGGGCAGTAGAAGCGGCACACAGATTCTGGTTCACTTCGTGCGAGAGCGTCTTCTGTGCGTCCTTTGCCACATAGATAAGACCTGCGAAAGCACCCACTGCGTGGTCGTCGAGCACATACTTGTAGAGTTGATTACTCGTACAATTGCCCACTGCGTGGTTGATGACGGTATTGTTATCAACGTGCTGATGCTTGTCGGCAACTACACAACCGTTCAGGAAACATTCGCTGCCTTCGCCGCTGAAAGTCAAATCGAGCTTGTTGCGGGTTACTCCATTATGAAGCGTGATGATGTTGTGCGACACACGGCTGTTGCTTTGCTGGTCGATGTAAACATTTGAAACGCGCACGTTCTTCAGATGGGTTTCCTCCAAGCAGTTCAGTTCCAACTTTGCATTGTCGCCAACGTGTCTGCTCGATTACCTGTGGCAAGGAACTTGCGATCGTCAGCAGAGTCGTCGCAAAGAGCATTGAAAGTTCCGCTCCCTCCTCAAGTACGATGAGTATGCGACGGTTCAGCATAAGGTCTACATCGGAACGAAGAATGTTGATAACCTGTATGGTGCGGTCGGATTTTACACCTTTCGGCACATAAACGAACAAGCCGTCCTGCGCCAACATTGTGTTGAAAGCCGTCAAGGCATCTTTGGCAGTATCGGCAAAGCTGGCATAATGGCTGGTTATGATTTCGCCATGCGTCTTAATGGCGTTTGAGAAGCTATCGACAACTATGCCGTCGTTGAGCTGCGCTTTGAGCAACTGGTCGTTGTAGAACTGGTCGTTCACAACGAAATAGACCGAAGTGCTTAGGTTTGGAACGTCGCACTTAAAGTCTTCGTAAGGATTGATAGGCATTCTCAATCGCTGCAAATTCAATCCATAGTCGGGTGCGAACAGCTTTGGAATATCGGTATAGTTTGTAGCGTTCCACCTTTTTGGTTGGAAAGCCCTGTGCCTTGAAATCCTCGAAAGCCTTGTCGCGCACCTTGTTCAAGACGTCGCAGGAATGTTGCTTTATCATTCCTTGCGTCTCGTTATATAAGTCTATATATTGTTTTTCGCTTTGCATGTTCAGCCTTTCTATTTATCTACTTCCGCTTTTATCCAATCGTAGCCACGCTTTTCTATTTCGCGTGCAAGTTCAGGACCGCCTGTCCTTACGATGCGTCCGTTGTACAGAATGTGTACTACACTTGGTTTTATCATATCCAAAAGTCGGTCGTAGTGGGTAATGACGATGGTTGAAGTCTCCGAAGTGTGCATCTTGTTCACACCATCGGCAACAATGCGCATAGCATCGACGTCGAGACCTGAGTCGGTTTCGTCCAAGATGCTGAGCTTTGGCTGCAACATTGCCATCTGGAAAATTTCGTTGCGTTTCTTTTCACCACCCGAAAAACCTTCGTTTACGGAACGATGCGAAAGCTTTGAATCCAAACCCACGAGGTCGCGTTTCTCGCGCATCAGCTTCATAAAGTCGGCTGCTTTCAAAGGTTCCAAGCCTTGATACTTGCGCTTTGCATTCACGGCAGCTTTCATGAAGTTGGTCATACTTACGCCTGGAATTTCCACTGGATACTGGAACGAAAGGAAGATGCCTTCGTTGGCACGTTCATCTGCGCCCATTTCCAAGAGGTCTTTACTGTTGAACACTGCCGAACCATCGGTTACGGTGTACAGCGGATTGCCCGTGAGCACTGCACTAAGGTTGATTTTTCCTGAACCATTCGGTCCCATAATGGCGTGTATTTCGCCATCTTTAACAGTAAGGTCGATGCCTTTCAATATTTCTTTATCTGCAATAGTAGCGTGCAGATTTCTTACTTCTAACATATTGTTTTTGTATTATCGTTTCTTGAATAATAAATTATCTAATGCTCCTACAAAGACATTTCCTACGAATTCTAAGAAGACTTCTCCCATTGCTTGTCCGAAAGTATAGTCTCTATCTTCCCAACGTGCTCTTTCAAGAGCTTTTTCCTGCTCTGCAAACAGACTTGGAGGGTCAGGAACATAGAACGGTCCACAGCGAAAAAGCCTGCGGTGCAATCTTCACGTCGTCGGCTCTGCGGTAAGTCATAATCGTTTGCGAAGGGCAGAGTGTGTCGCTCTTTACTTTCTGTTCTATGACGTATTTCTGCCACGTTTTGGGTTGCCAATCTTGAGCATTCAAAACAGAAACAGTTAAGAACAGTCCTGCCGTCAGCATTTTTCTTTTCATCTGTTTGTTCCTTTTCAGTGGGTATTCCATACCTTTCTTATTGTTTCTTTTCTACTCTGAAAAAGCAGTTCGAGAGTCTTCTTTAAATCGCTCGGTATCTTTTCGCAGATTGCTCGGTATCTTTTTGAAGATTACTCGATATCTTTTTGGAGTTCGCTCGGTATCTTTTTGGAGTTTGTTCGGTATCTTTCGTTTTAGCCCACCGTACCTTCCAAGGTAACGGAGAGAAGTTTTTGCGCCTCAACAGCAAATTCCATTGGAAGTTTGTTCAGCACATCTTTCGCATAACCATTGACTATCAACCCGATAGCATCTTCCATAGGAATGCCTCGCTGATTGCAATAGAACAGTTGGTCTTCGCTGATTTTCGATGTCGTGGCTTCGTGTTCAACGATTGCCGAATCGTTATGCACGTCCATATAAGGAAAAGTGTGCGCACCACAGGATGAACCCAAGAGCAACGAGTCGCAAGAACTGTAGTTTCGCGCATTGTCGGCATTGGGCGCAACACGCACCAATCCGCGATAGGAATTCTGACTCTTGCCTGCCGAAATGCCTTTTGAGATGATAGTACTCTTTGTGTTCTTGCCCAAATGTATCATCTTAGTGCCCGTGTCGGCTTCTTGATAATTGTTGGTAACGGCTACGGAATAGAACTCAGCCTGCGAGTTGTCGCCACGCAAGATGCACGATGGATATTTCCACGTAATAGCCGAGCCCGTTTCTACCTGTGTCCACGAGAGTTTGGAGTTCTTGCCACGCAGGTCGCCACGCTTGGTTACGAGGTTCAACACGCCACCTTTGCCGTTTTCATCGCCAGGATACCAGTTCTGAACCGTTGAATACTTCACTTCCGCATTCGCCAATACGACGATTTCGACAATGGCTGCGTGAAGTTGGTTTTCGTCGCGCATCGGAGCCGTGCAACCTTCAAGATAACTCACATACGAATCGTCGTCGGCAATAATCAATGTGCGCTCAAACTGCCCCGTATTCATCGCATTGATACGGAAATACGAACTCAACTCCATCGGACAGCGAACACCCTTCGGAATATACACGAACGAGCCATCGCTGAATACTGCCGAGTTGAGTGCCGCCGTAAAGTTATCCTTGTAGGGAACGACCGTTCCTAAATATTGGCGCACCAATTCGGGGTGCTCCTTCACGGCTTCACCAATCGAACAAAAGATAATTCCTTTCTCAGCCAACTGCTTCTTGAAGGTAGTCTTCACCGACACCGAGTCCATAATGGCGTCTACCGCCACACCACTCAATGCCAACCGTTCCTCGAGTGGAATACCAAGTTTGTCGAAGGTTTTTTCCAACTCAGGGTCTATTTCCTTGTTCTTAGGCTTCTTTGCCAATGGGTCGGCATAGTAGGAAATCGCCTGATAGTCTATTTCAGGCAAGTTCAGATGCGGCCACTTTGGCATCTCCATAGTTTGCCAATGGCGAAACGCCTTTAAACGAAAAATCGAGGAGCCATTCAGGTTCCCCTTTCTTCTCCGAAATAAGCCTAACGACATCTTCGTTTAAGCCCTTCGGGATAATATCCGTATGCACATCGGTGGTGAACCCAAACTCGTATTTTTGTTCAGCCACTTTCCTTACATACTCATTGCTATTATTTTCTGACATTTACTTTTTACCTTTTTATTAGGCGGTTGAACCAATGAAAAGCAAATTCCAACATCTGCCTTTCATTCTTCTTGCACCACCTATACATAATATATTATATGCAGACAAAGATTGTGCCGATATTCTTTTCCGTAACATTTGTTACCAAAATACAAACCGCCTCGCTTTTCCTATGGAAATGAGAGGCGGTTTGGCACATATCTTAGAGTTTTTGTTCTACCTCTATTTCGGTGAATGTCTCAATCATATCACCCGTTTGCAGGTCGTTGTAATTAACAAGCGAAATACCGCATTCCAATCCTGTTACAACTTCCTTCACATCGTCTTTGTAACGCTTCAACGCGCTGATTGGTGCCGTATGGATTACGATACCATCGCGAATAACGCGTCCTTTGTCTTTGCTGTGTACCTTTCCTTCGGTAACGATACAGCCCGCAACAGTACCAACCTTTGATATTTTGAATACTTGTTGCACCTCCACCTGACCAGTAACGATTTCCTTCTTCACCTTGTCAAGCATTCCGACCATCGCTGATGTTACGTCGTCAATTGCATCGTAGATAACTGAATAGGTGTTGATTTCTACGCCGTCGCGGTCTGCCAACTTACGGGCATCGGCAGAAGGGCGCACTTGGAAGCCGACAATGACAGCATCTGAAGCCGCAGCGAGCATCACGTCGTTTTCGGAAATCTGTCCAACCGCCTTGCTGATTACGTTCACATTCACCTTTTCAGTAGAAAGCTTGATGAATGAATCTGCAAGTGCTTCGATAGAACCGTCGGTATCACCCTTCACAATGATGTTCATTTCGTGGAACTCGCCACGGGCAATACGATGAGAAATATCCGACAATGTCAAGCGTGTTTGTGTACGCAAGCCTTGTTCGCGCTGCAACTGTTCACGTTTGTTGGCAATGTCGCGCGCCTCTTGCTCAGTTTCCATAACGTGGAATGTATCACCCGCTGTCGGTGCACCGTTCAATCCAAGAATTATAACAGGTTCAGAAGGACCAGCCTTCTCTACACGTTGGTTACGTTCGTTGAACATCGCCTTGATACGTCCCCACGATGTTCCTGCAATCATATTGTCGCCAACCTTCAATGTACCGTTAGAAACGAGCACCGTACTTACATAGCCACGTCCTTTGTCCAATGAAGATTCTATGACCGTACCCGTTGCATTGCGATTAGGATTAGCTTTCAAATCGAGCATATCAGCTTCGAGCAAAACCTTGTCAAGCAAGTCGGCAACGCCCAAACCTTTCTTTGCACTAATCTCCTGACATTGGTACTTACCGCCCCACTCTTCTACAAGCAGGTTCATTTGCGACAAGTCTTCACGTATCTTATCAGGATTAGCTCCAGGTTTATCAACCTTGTTAATGGCAAATACCATTGGTACACCTGCTGCCTGAGCGTGTGCTATCGCCTCTTTCGTAGTAGGCATGACAGAGTCGTCAGCAGCAATAATGATGATGGCAATATCAGTTACCTGTGTACCACGAGCACGCATAGCGGTAAACGCTTCGTGTCCTGGAGTATCGAGGAATGTTACCTTACGTCCACTCTTCAAAGTTACACCGTAAGCACCAATGTGCTGTGTAATACCACCCGCTTCACCGGCAATCACGTTGGTATTACGGATATGGTCAAGCAACGATGTCTTACCGTGGTCTACGTGTCCCATTACCGTTACGATAGGTGCACGACTTACAAGGTCGGTTTCTTCGTCTGCCTCTTCGCTGATAGCTTCCTGAACTTCTGCACTTACGTATTCGGTCTTAAAGCCAAATTCGTCAGCCACCAAGTTTATAGTTTCCGCATCGAGACGCTGGTTGATTGACACCATTATACCAACCGACATCAAAGTTGAAATAACCTGTGTTACAGGCAAATTCATCATTGTAGCCAACTCTGAAACGGTAACAAATTCTGTCAGCTTCAGCGTTTTGCTTTCCTTGCGTTCTGCCTTAGCCTCAGCACTCAATCGTTCTTGAACGGCTTCACGTTTTTCCTTACGATACTTAGCACCTTTTTTATTCTGACTCTTGCTTGTAAGGCGTGCAAGCGTTTCTTTTACCTGACGTGCTACTGCTTCGTCATCAACCTCTAAAGGTTTCTGGTTGCGGTTATGCTTTTTCTTTCCACCAGTAGCATTTTTGCCATAGTTGTCGTTATTATTTTTCTTTCCGCTACGCTTACCAGGTTGTTGTTGGTTTGCAGCAGCGTTTTATATCACACGTTCCTTGTTTATACGAACACGCTTCTTCTTTCCCTGCACGTTTTGTGCAGACTTATCTTCACGTTCTTTTCTGCGTTCTTCCTTCGTCTTTTTCTTTGGACGTGTACTTTGGTTAATACTACTAAGGTCTATTTTACCTAAGATATTCACCTTCGGCTGATTTAGCATTTTCTTTTCGTTCGATGTTTGAAATATGCCATTGTCTTCAGCTGTCATTTCTTTTTTGTTCCTCTTCTCTTCCTTTTCTTTTTCAACCATAGGTTCCTTCTTTAAGGTTTCCGATGTAGAAATATCGGTTTTCTGAAATTCTTCAACCTTCTTTGATTTTTCTTTCGTAATTGTTTGGTTTGGGAGTTCTTCAACTTTTTCTTTTACAGCAGACTTTACTTCAACAGCTTCTTTTTCCTTAGAAGAGGTTATTTCGGTCTTCTTTTCTTTTTCTACTTGTTTATTAATTTCCATACTCATTCTTTCTACTTTTCTTTTCTTTAGAAGCAACAGATACTTTTAGTAGTAGGCTTACTCAGCTGTTCGAGGTCTATTTTTCCAAGCATCTTAATTTTTGGGAGTTTCTTGTTTCGCTAATTTTTCTGTCTTGTGTTCAGACGTTTTCTTTGTGCGTACTTTATCTTTTTGTTTTTTCTGGAAGATTTTAGCAGCATCATTCTTAACAACCTGGTCTGGCTTAAATTCTTTTTCAAGCGCCTTAAATTGGTCATCACTAAGTTTAAAGTTGGGATCTCCCTTTACTTCACCCAGTTCCTGTCGTTTTTCCAAGAACTCCACTGCTGTTTGGAGTCCTATATTTAGTTCTCGAATTGCTTTGTTTAATCTGATGCTCATTAATATTCCTTTCTTTTTCTGAATGTGGTGTTATGTTTTTACTCTCGAACTAAAGAACAGATACTACGAGCTTATTATAAAAAAGCCTTAAACGGAATATCTGTTCATAGACACCTAACTTTCAAACTCCGCTCTGAGGATATTCAAAACGTTATCAACAGTCTCTTCCTCGAGGTCTGCCTTCTCTATTAGCATCTCACGAGGAGCATTCAATACCTGACGAGCTGTGTCGAGTCCTATAGATTTTATGGCATCGATAACCCATTTGTCTATTTCATCAGAGAATTCATCTAAATAGATATCTTCCTCGGCTGTTTGTTCATCAAGTTCACGGAACACGTCAATGGTGTAGCCCGTCAGCATGCTTGCTAACTTAATGTTCATACCGCTACGTCCGATAGCCAGACTAACCTCTTCTGGTTGTAAAAACACTTCTGCCTTTTTCTCTTCCTCATTGATAGTCAGACTGCTTACTTTAGCAGGAGACAAAGCACGTTGTATGAATAGCTTTGTATTAGCAGTCCAGTTGATAACATCAATGTTTCGTTGCAAAGTTCGCGTACGATACCATGAACACGACTACCGCGTACACCAACGCAAGCACCAACAGGGTCGATACGGTCGTCGTAACTTTCTACAGCAATCTTTGCACGTTCGCCAGGCATACGTGCTATACCTTTTATACTAATAAGTCCATCTTCTATTTCTGGGACTTCTGCTTCAAAGCAACCGTTCCAAGAAAGTTGGTGCTGTACGCGAAAGAATTATCTTCGGATTATTATTCTCGTTATCAACACGTAAAATCACGGCACGTATAGTCTCGCCCTTACGATATTGGTCGCGCGGAATTTGTTCTCCTTTAGGAAGAATCAGTTCATTATTCTCCTCGTCTACGAGCAACACTTCCCGCTTCCAAACCTGATATACCTCTCCTGATATAATTTGTCCTACGCGATCCTTATATTTGTTGTATAAAGAGTCGTGTTCTAATTCTAACACTTTCGAAGCCAACGTCTGACGGAGATTAAGAATAGCCCGACGACCAAACTTGGCAAAGTTCACGGGTTCAGAGACATCTTCTCCCACTTCATAATCAGGTTCTATTTTCTGTGCATCGGTCAAACTAATCTCTTTATTTTCATCTTGCACCTCTCCGTCCGCGACAACAACACGGTTCCGATATATCTCTAAATCGCCCTTGTCAGGGTTTACAATAACATCGAAGTTTTCGTCAGATCCGTATTTTTTGGCAATAACGTTACGGAAACTCTCTTCCAAAACGCTTACCAATGTTGTTCGATCGATGCTCTTCGTATCTTTAAACTCTTTGAAAGTCTCGATCATATTCGGACGTTCTTCTTCTTTTTTTAATGCCATAGTTCTACTTGAAACTAATTAGATATTTTGTGTATTTTTACTTCATTCATGTCGTACTCGTGATCAACGTCCATCTTTACAGGACGTTTCTTTCCTTCCATGCGTACTTTTTCATTGACCGAAACTATAAATTTATTTCCATCAACACTTTTTCAAATTCCCTTCACCTTGCTCCCGTCTTGGTCTAACACCTCAACTTCTTTTTCCTATAAAGTTAATATATTGTTGTGGTACTTTGAATGGTTGCCCTAATCCTGCCGAACCAACTTCAAGCTCGTAATCTTCTTCATCGCGTGAGAGGTGTTCCTCAATAAACTTACTCAATTCAACGCAATCCTCAATCCACACGCCATCAGCGTGGTCTATTTCAACTACGATTTTACTTTCAGGACTTATCTGGATATCGACAATAAAAGTATTCTTTACCTTCCAACCATTCGTCTACAAGCCTTTTTACAATGTTTTTATCTATCATATGCGTCTAAAGTGTCTTTATCGTCCACGGGTTTTACAATTACATTTTAAGATAGAAATCGAAAACAGCCAATTTATCTCACTAAAGGATATGAAAAATGAGGAACTTTCTAAAGCTCCTCATTCCTCTGAACAGGTGCAAAGTTAGTAATAAATCTGTTGACTGCCAAATATTTTATAGCTTTTCTTTATGTCAAGGTACATTCTTATAGAAAACAAACGTAGTTTATTGTAAATTAATTACCTTTGCATCTCATTGTTATTTTTATGGAACACAAACGACATTATGTAGGACTTAGCGAACAAGAAGTCGAAGAGAGCAGGGCAAAATTCGGAGCGAACATATTAACTCCACCATTGCAAACCCCACTTTGGAAGAGATTTATTGCAAAATTTAACGACCCGCTCATAGTCATACTTCTTATTGCCGGTATCTTCTCTGTCAGTATATCATTCTACGAATATTTTGGTCTTAACGAAGGAACGAAAGTTTTTTTTTTTGAACCGGTAGGTATCTTCATAGCAATCTTGCTTGCTACAGGTTTGGCATTTTTCTTTGAAGAAAGAGCAAACAAGGCTTTTGCCATACTAAACCAAGTAGACGATGACGAACTTGTTGAAGTTATAAGAGACGGCAATCCCACGGACATTCCAAAACGCGATATTGTTGTGGGTGACATAGTTCTACTCAATACTGGGACAAATATTCCTGCCGATGGAGAACTTCTCTCTGCTGTTGCATTAAGTGTGGACGAATCTTCGCTAACAGGTGAACCCATTTGTAAAAAGAGCACCAAATCTGAGGAGTTTGACGCTGATGCTACTTTCCCCACCAACTTTGTTCTACGAGGAACGAAAGTTATGGAGGGACACGGCATCTTCCGCGTTACTCGCATAGGCGATGCAACGGAGAACGGCAAAGTCTTCACTGCGGCACAGATAGATAAAAGTGTAAAAACACCATTAACAGAGCAATTAAACAGACTTGGAAGACTCATTACATGGCTGAGCTATGCCTTGGGCATATTAATTCTGGCTGGTCGTGTACTAATGTTCTTCAACGAATATTCTTTTAGTTGGGTACATTTCATTCAGTATCTCTTAGACAGTATCATGATTTGTGTAACGCTCATTGTGGTTGCCGTTCCCGAGGGATTACCAATGGCTGTTACATTGAGTTTGGCATACTCTATGCACAGAATGCTACAATCCAACAATCTTGTAAGGAAGTTGCATGCATGCGAAACTATGGGTGCTACGACCGTAATTTGTACTGATAAAACTGGTACGCTTACACAAAACCAAATGCGTGTATATGCTATGCAAGCTGATAATAGAAATAGTACACACAAAGCTTTGCTGACAGAAGACATCGCTGTTAACTCTACAGCATCGCTCGACCTTTCTACCCCTGGGAAACCTGTTGCCTTGGGTAACCCTACCGAGGGAGCTCTGCTCTTATGGTTGTACGAACAAGGAATTAGCTATCAACAAATGCGTGACGATGTTGAGGTTATAGATGAACTCCCATTCTCCACCGACCGGAAATATATGGCAACACTGGTGCGTTCGGCTCTGTTCCCTGGCAAGAATATATTATATCTGAAAGGTGCAACCGACATTATTCGGCAATATTGTAAGTCATTGGCAGGCGACACTTCATGGGACGAAGTTTTTGCTCAACTGCAAACGTGGCAAAGCCAGGCTATGCGTACATTAGGTTTCGCTTATCTTGAACTACCACAAACAACTTCGGCTAATTTGGAAGCTGGCATTATTGGTAAAATAATGAATGGTGCGACCGACATTGATGTAAACTTCTGTTTCCTGGGTATCGTTGCCATCTCAGACCCTGTGCGCAAGGAAGTGCCAGCTGCTGTAAAAGAATGTATGAATGCGGGTATCAGCGTAAAAATTGTTACGGGCGATACACCTGGAACAGCAAAAGAAATTGGAAGACAGGTAGGGTTGTGGACACCGAATGATACCGACCGGAACATTATTACCGGACCAGAACTTGAAGCGCTTACCAATGAGGAACTGAACCAGCGTGTGCTTGACTTAAAGATTATAGCACGTGCCAAGCCAATGGACAAGAAACGTTTGGTGGAGAGTTTGCAATCGCTCAATCAAATAGTGGCAGTTACGGGTGATGGAACCAACGATGCTCCTGCACCGAAGGCTGCACATGTTGGTCTGTCGATGGGGGACGGAACGAGTGTTGCAAAGGAGCATCTGACATTACCATTATAGATAATTCATTTCTATCCATCGGTCGTGCTGTAATGTGGGGACGAAGCTTGTACCAAAACATACAGCGTTTTATACTTTTCCAGCTTACTGTAAACGTTGTTGCATGTCTCATTGTTGTTGCTGGCGCTTTTATGGGAACGCAAAGTCCGCTCACTGTTACGCAAATGTTATGGGTAAATCTTATCATGGACACTTTTGCTGCAATGGCTCTTGCATCGTTACCTCCTTCACAAAGGGTGATGAACGACCAGCCACGCGACCGGCATGCCTTTATTATAACACGTAGCATGTGGATACGCATTGCTTCACTGGGTAGTATCTTTTTCGTTACACTCTTGACTTTTCTATATGTTTTGGAATATGCTGACATAAAACAAATGACCGACTTGCTGCATATCCATTTAGGAAACCATAAGGAACTTACTCTCCACGAGTTAAGCTTGTTCTTCACAATGTTCATTATGCTGCAGTTCTGGAACATGTTTAATGCCCGTGCCTTTGCCACAAACCGAAGCGCTTTCCACTTCAAAGGGTGTAAAGGGTTCAACTTCATCGTTCTAATGATACTTATTGGACAAATTCTCATTGTCGAATTGGGCGGCCAGATGTTCAGCGTAACGCCTTTAAGCCTTACCGACTGGACTACTATTATTGTGGCTTCATCGGGAGTATTACTACTTGGCGAAGTCTTCAGATGGTTTACCTCCAAAAAGAAATCGTAAGAATCTATTTGGATAAAACAGAGAAAGAACTACACATTTACACGAATATATAAACAGTTTCATCGGTACAATCAGTCTCTTATTGTGTGTTAATAAGCAAAAAATTAGATCTGTCATACTCGTTTTAGATATCAGTCACGTTCAAAACTGATGTCTGATTTTTTGGAAGTTTCAATAAGCTAATTCTGAAAGACCTTAGAGTTATAGGATAAAACGAAAACAAATTACTTCGCAATAGCCTGAATTTCTTCTAACGAGACACGACCTAACAGGTTTACAATGGTAAGTTCGTCGCGTTCAACTGTCAGCAGTACGTATTCGTTTTTGCCGTTCTTGTATCTCTTCTCATATATCGTTACATCTTCGCCATTGCTTTTCGTTTTCATCACAACGGCGTACTTAGCTTGTTTGTAGTAAGCAAAGGCAGCATTCTTTATACTATTGATGAGCGAAGGACGCTCGCATTCCAACACCTGAATATGGTCTAATCGTTTTGCAATGCGGGTTATGTCTTTGTTGCCCGCCTGCACATTGCCCATCATTCTCAACATTGTTGCCGAAATATAAACGGTCGATATGCCTTCCTTATCGTCGTACTTGTCGAAGAATGCCTTCTGTGCGAAAGCAAAATTGAATGTGAACCCGAATAGTAAAAATAGTAATATCTTCTTCATTTTTATTTGTCTGTTGATTGTTTTGTTACGTTATTGATTGCTTCCAATCCCTTGTTGAGCGATACGGAAAACTTGGTCAGGGCTTTGTTTGCTGTGGCATAGGCATCTTCGGGGTTATCGTAGGTATCGATCTTATCAATGTCTGACAACTGCTTGCTTTCGTGTTTATCGACAAAGATACCTACCGCCAGCAATATCAATATACTGGCTGCAATGCCTACCACCCAACGCAAGCCCTGCCCTGCGTGCCGTTTTTGCGCGCCGTAGACTCTACCGTGTTCCATTGATTTATTTGTCGTTCTATCTTGCTTTCCAAATCGAACGGCACCTCAATGGCTGCATTTTGCTGCAGCGCAAGGAACATTTCGGCCTCCTCGCGCAATTCCTCGTCTACCTCATTGCTACAGAAAGTACTCCGCAAGACGTTTTTCTTCGGTTTCATCGGTCAATCCGTTGTAAAACCGTTCCAATAGTTTCTTTGTTTCCTTCGTTTCCATTATCGCTTTATTTCCTTTATTCTTTCTCTTATTTTCTTTTCGTGCCCGACTCAGAACAGAACGTAGATTAACTTCCGTAAGTCCTGTTTCGGCACTGATTTCTTCGTATGTCCGCCCTTCCACATCGCGCATAAGCATCACCTTTCCTTGCGGGTCGGGCAGCGCAAGTATCATTGCTCTGATGCGTTGCCATTGGTCTTGCGCGTCAATACGCTCGCTTAGGTTCTCGGTTGCTTTATGTTGCATTTCGCTAACGTCCCGTTCGGCTTCATCAATGTGCTTTGTACGTTTTATATCGTAGAATATTCGGCGCAACGTCATAATGCTGTAAGCCTCTGGGTTTTCGATGTCGGCAAGCTGATGGCGACGTGTCCAGAGTCGCAGAAAGGTTTCCTGCACCAAGTCTTCGGCAGCCTGCGTATTGCCCGTCAGGCGCCATGCCACCACATAAAGTCTGCGATGGCACGGCAAGAAGATTGCTTTTGAGTGCGAGGCTTCCATTTATAACTGTTTCGTGAGCGTGTTTACTTCTTCTTTTTCTTGCTTTTGGCTATTGATAACCTCGCTGAGCTTGCTCAAAGGGATTTTACCTTTTACCAATACAAGGGAGCAATCGGAGCCTTCAGCATCAATGACAACAAGTTCGCGAACTACGCCATGCTTCATCTTAATCTGAACACTTGAAAAGCCATCTTTCTTGTTCTGCCTGACAAGTTCGTGGTAGCTTCTGTCGTTTATGCGTTTTGCCCGTGTCCAAAAGTTTCTTTTTACATCATCTGAACACAGGTAAAGGTCTAACGTCTTTACCGATTTGATGCACTTCAGCATAGCCTGCGCATCTTCGTCGCTATCTTTTTATAAAGGTCTTGGCAAACGCAAACAACAGTTTTCCTACGTGGTTGTACTCTGCGTGCTTGGCGTTTTTGAATGTCTCCATTAGGCTATGCACGTCATCGCCCACTCGTTGGCTGGCACTTGCAGTACTCGTGCTTAGAACAAGAACAAATATAAAAAGTAGTTTTCTCATATTCTTACTTTGATGTTGCACTTTCTATGATGCCATCAATGTCTTTCGAGCGATGTTGCCATCTATTACTACAAAGGCGCATTCGTCGTCCTCTACGGTGTAAATAACCAAACGTTTGATAATTTCATTGGTACCTTGCGTCATTATTCTTACCTTTGAACCTTCCGAATTTACTTTTATCATTTCGTCGTAGCCCTTCCAATTGAAGGCTTCCACTGCCTTTTGAAATTCTTTCTTTGTAGCTTTGGTAGCCTCTTCGAGCGACAATACACGCAGATGGTCTATCTTATCTACCCACTTTTGTGCATCTTTATTGCCCGAAGCCTTTAAGCCAAGAGCCAGCAATTCTTTAGGAACGTCTACCAATTCTACATTCTCGTGATTTTTGAACTGCTCAAAAATGCTTTCAACGTTTTGTGCTTTAGCAACCATACTTACTGCCAAGAGGGCAAGTGAAATGAATAATGTTCTCATAATCGTATTCTTTTAAAGAGTTTTTTTAATTTGCTTGTATTGGTATAGACGTAAGTTGTTGCAATTTTGTGGCAAAGAAAACAAGAAAAATACTTTTTATTTGATTTTTCTTTATTGCAGTTTATAAAAACCATACTTGAGGTACCGCACGGGCACCTCAAGCCATTGTTATTCAAAGAGCGAAGGTTCGCTTGCCGATGAACCGCGCATTGTCTTGCCAAGATGCTCGTAAGCCAACTCTGTTGCCATACGTCCGCGGGGCGTTCGCTTGATGAATCCTTCCATAATAAGATAAGGTTCGTAAAACCTCTTCCAGCGTTCCTGCATCTTCGCCGATAGCCGTTGCAATGGTAGAAACGCCGACAGGACCTCCACGAAACTTGTCGATAATGGTCAGAAGTATCTTGTTGTCTATCTCGTCAAGACCGTATTTGTCAATGTTCAGCGACTGCAACGACGACTGTGCGATAGCGTGGTCGATGGTTCCGTTGCCTTTTACCTGTGCGAAATCGCGTACACGACGCAGCAAGGCATTGCAAATACAGGGGCGTGCCGCGCGAGCGTCGGGCTATCTCAACGGCAGCATCGCCTTCAATGGGCACCTTCAAAAGATTGGCAGAACGCTTTTATAATGCGGCTCAAAGTTTCGGGTGCATAATACTCTAAATGCAGATTAATGCCAAAACGAGCACGCAAAGGAGCCGTTAAAGTCCGCTGCGGGTAGTCGCTCCAACAAGTGTAAACGGATTTAAATCTATCTGAATAGAGCGTGCTGAAGGACCTTTATCAATCATAATGTCGATTCGATAGTCCTCCATTGCCGAATAAAGGTACTCTTCAACAACGGGAGAAAGGCGGTGAATTTCGTCGATGAACAACACGTCGTTAGGTTCGAGCGATGTAAGAATGCCAGCCAAATCGCCCGGTTTATCGAGTACAGGACCCGAAGTAATCTTAAAACCGACGCCCAACTCGTTGGCAATAATGTTGCTCAACGTGGTTTTTCCCAGTCCCGGAGGACCGTGAAGCAACGTGTGGTCGAGTGGTTCGCCACGATATTTGGCAGCTTCAACAAACACCCGAAGGTTCTCTACCACCTTGTCTTGCCCGCTGAAGTCGTCGAACTTCGGCGGTCGCAGTGCGTTTTCAAATTCCTTTTCGGCTGTTGTAAATCGCTCTTCTCTTATATCGAAATCTTCATTCATACCTTCTTTCGTCTGTCTTTATCAGGAATAAATAGACTTGTAGTTTGCAAAGATAGCCAATAAAAACGAGAAACGAAGTGGGTTCCTCCATAAAACATTTAACGTTCTCGGTGGCTGTATTCACGTTAAAGCGTCCGCAAACGTTCTCTGCAATTCTCCAAAATGCCGATGAGTTCGTCCATTTTGTTAGCTCGAAGCATCGCAATTCGTGTTTGCTTGAAATCTGGAATGCCTTTGAAAATGGGCGACGCAGCAAGGTGTCGGCGGGTGTGCAGTATCTTGCTCTATACTCGTCAATCTTCTCAACGTTGATGCGCAACATCTCTTCCAAAATGTCGATTTTATCGTCCAAAGTAAGTTTCTTGGCATCTGGAGCATCGGTTTCGCTAAACAACCACGGGCAGCCAAAGGTTGCTCTGCCTATCATTACAGCATCTACGCCATAGCTGTCGAAACGTTTTTGCGCATCGGAAACGCTGGTTACATCGCCATTTCCTATAATAGGAATGTGTATGCGTGGATTTTTCTTCACCTCACCTATAAGTGTCCAGTCAGCTTCACCTGTGTACATCTGTGCGCGAGTGCGTCCGTGGATAGTCAATGCCTGTATGCCACAGTCCTGAAGTTGTTCGGAAAGGTCGGTTATAATAAGGTTGTTATCGTCCCAACCCAAGCGTGTTTTCACTGTAACGGGCGAGTTTACAGCCTTCACAACCTCGCGTGTTATCTCCAATAGCAACGGTATGTTCTTCAGCATACGCGAGCCTGCCCCTTTATTGGCTACCTTTTTCACGGGGCAGCCGAAGTTTATGTCGATTACATCGGGCTTTACCTGCTCTACTATCTTGGCAGCTTCAACCATCGATTCTACATCTTTTCCATATATCTGAATACCTACAGGGCGTTCCTCTTCGTCAATAACAATCTTGTTGAGTGTCGATTTTATACTGCGTATGACTGCATCTGCCGACACAAACTCTGTATAGACCATTGCTGCACCGAAGCGTTTGCACATTTTACGGAAGCCTATATCGGTTACATCTTCCATCGGTGCCAAGAACAAAGGGCGTTCTCCAAAATCTATCGTTCCTATTTTCATACTGCAAAGGTAGTGCTTTTTATTCGAACTGCAAGTTAAAAAAATGCACTGACAAAACTATAACTGTTCGTCTAATCGTACTAAATATATTGGCTCTCAGTCGATAAGATGATAGTTTACCAAGGAAAAGATACCAATATATAGTTTGTAGCATAATGGGGAATTAGAGAGAATTTAAAGGAAATTCCCTCTATTTATATAAAGAAAAACGAACAATTAAGACACTAATCGAACGACAAAGGGTATTCTCACAATAGCAACAAAAAGATAATAATTTTTGCATGTTTGTGTAATAATCTGTATATTTGCAACACTGTGCCATACTTTCAAGTGTCTGGGTAAACAATATGAAACATCAATAGTTATTATTAAACAAACAAAAGCATTACAAGTATGAAGAAAATCTATTTATCTTTTGTGTTCCTAATGGTGGGAATACTATCAACGTTTGGGCAAAGTGCAGGCTGGATATTCCAACCGGGAAGTGAAGGACCGTGGTTCGAGAAAGAAATAGAACAAGGAAAGCCAATGGAATACTACGACTATGGCGGTCCTGAAAAAGGCATGCGAGGCAACTATGCTTACACGCTTCAACGGTTAAGACCTAAAAATTCAGATTCGCACATTACAGTTATATTCGAGAAAATAGAGTTCGGACAAGGCGACGAATTGCGAATTTATAACGGTTTAATCGAGCTTTCGTGCGAAAGAGACGAGGATAGCGGAGACTATCTTTGGGGTGGGCAAAACAAGAACCACTCAAAACAATAACGGATAAGCCAGAGAAGCTACCCCTTAGAATAAGTTCTACTGCTGCCGATGGCGGTCTTTCTGTGGCTTGCTATGCTGCTACGACCATGCCGGGCTGGAAAGCGATGGTCTATTGTGTAAGAACGGAAACCCAGAACCAGGTGCCGAGACTCCCGAAACGAAGCCAAACTTTACACTTAAGGTGGATCCGAGCATAAAAGTAGAATACGACGAAGATGGCGAACCTAAGCCAATATATGCGTATTTAGAGTTACAAGGTCTTGAAGACGGGCAGAATGTAACGATAGAACAGAACGGACAAAAGACCGATTACACGTTAAGTAAAACTGTTGCTAACTCTGTGCAATTGGAAGTAGAGCCGAACGACGTTATAAAAGTATATGGCAGATTACGTGCTTTCAAGGCTCAAGCTGACCGATTGGTGGCTTGCGAATTAGGGAAAAACGACGATTTGGAGGTTCTCGACCTCATGATGAACAAGATTTTCCGAGCTTAATTTGACACAACTTCTAATCTGCGCGAACTCTCTGTCCTCAATAATAAGCTAACATCTATAGACCTTGGCTACCTTAAAAAGCTACAACAGTTTTATGGCAGTTATAATAAGGTGGGCAAATTAGATACAAGCCAGAACCCCGACCTTGAAGTTTTGGCGTGTGCTGCTATGGGTTTGACGGAATTAGACCTTAGCAAAAATGCTAAACTCGAAAAACCTTACGGCAGGTAAAAACAACTATGCTACATTCCCCGACCTAAGCAATAAAACATCGATGAAATGGATTGATATGGAAGATTGCGGCATGAAAGGTTTTGATGCAACTATATTTCCCAAACTAAAATTCTTGGATTTATCGGGCAATCGGCTTACAAACATCGACCTTTCCAAGAACTCTTTGCTCCGTAAATTAGACTTAGACAACAACCAAATGGACGCTTGTGCCATAAACGACATTCTGTTTACACTTCCAAAAGTACAAAAAGAAGACGAAGCTACCTTGCAAATAAAAGGCAATACAGGCTCTGGCACTTGCGACAACACGCTGTTGGAAGGCAAGAACTGGAATATGAACGTTACAGGCGATGGTTCTGGCTGCAACACAGTGCGTCTGCGCTTCGAGGAAAACACACAGGGAACATTCAAGACAATAGTCGATGGAAAAGACATTCCGGAATGGACGCCAATAGAAAAAGGTAAGGAAGTGAAGATTGAAGCCTCTCCAATAAAAGGCTATAAGTTAGTTAAAACCATGCTCAACGGTGAAGATGTTACTGCCAACAAGTTCAAAATACAGCAATATGGAGTTCTTGCAGCCGTGTTCGATGTAGATAATGGTATTCGTGATACACAGGCAGAAACCGTAAGGGTGGGGCGACACAATGGAAATATTGTTGTCATGGGACTGCAAGCCGAAAAGAATTACTCCATTTACGATGTGTCTGGCAAACTTCTCCATATAGGTATTACAAATGCTAATGGTGATGCTGTAATCTCACTGCCGGCAGGACACCTTATTATAATAAAGCAGGAGCATCTCGTCATAAAGGTAAGGCGCTGACGGAACTATTGGTTTATAAACGCACCTTCGGTTAAGTCCAGTACACATCATTAATATTTAGGCAGATGGTCTGCCGTCTTTTCTAAAACGTAACGAACTACGTTGAAAGAAGACGGCAGGCAAACTGTTGATAAGAGATATTGAATGACAAGAACCAATCTACCTTAAAAAAACGGTGAGGCATCGAATTAACAATCATTCCGAGCCGTTTCCCACAGCACTAAACTTGTTACAGACACGTACATTCTTCAATCTTAATATCTATCTGTCTCCTTTTTCCATTGATTGTCTTAGACAATAAGATATCATTTTCCACATAAAGAATAAGCCTTGAGAGCACTAATAAATCCATAGAAATCCCCTGCTTTGTAACTGCAAGATTTCCAATAAATTATAGAACCCGTTATTTTGAATTCCAAAACCCATTGTCTTGCAACGCAAAACAGGCTGTTTTGTGCTCCAAAAACGGCTGTTTTACATTCCGAAAATAGATATAACGGCAATTCAATAAAGTACCAACAAGAGAATAGAGAATGATGAGAAACGATGCCAAGAATACAAAAACGGCAAGATGGCTGTTTAATAATCAGTTTGGGTTAAAGGACTCCCCAGCTTTAGATACCATAATTTCAATTAAACTGAGATTGGAGAATCTATACTTTATTTTTGACATTTTGATTTGCCCCATAAATGTTATTTGAAGGACATAAGTGCTTTTTGTTCCTAATTTTAGACAGATTTTGAAACATTAATACAATGCAACTTACAAACTTGACATAAATCAATGGCATTTTAAAACGTTTTTGCTCTTATAAGCTCTTCTTTTGATATTATAATAAAAAGTATTAAGACAAAAATACTACACATAATGTGAATTACAATTTTTCCTGCATATCATTTTTCTTTAACTTTTTAATCAAAAAAATATTTTGCCAATTCAATTATTATATAGACCTTTACAGCGGGAATCTAACCATAACTAAAACAAAGAGAAGATCCTATGGAAGAACAGATCGAAGTGAAGGAGCTTGAACACGTCGTAGTGTTATTCTCCGGAGACTCGGGTGATGGAATGCAGTTGGCAGGAAATATTTTTTCAAATGTTTCTGCCACTGTAGGTAACGGAATTTCTACATTCCCAGACTATCCTGCCGATATTCGTGCCCCGCAAGGCTCGCTTACCGGAGTCAGTGGATTCAGAGTTCACATTGGTGCAGGTAAAAGTTTACACACCTGGAGACAAATGCGACGTGTTGGTTGCAATGAATGCAGCAGTCCCTTAAAACGCAGTACAAGAACTGCAAACCGCAAGGAACAATTATTATTGACACTGATTCTTTTAGTCCACGCGACTTAAGAAAAGCAGATTTCGCGACAGATGATTATTTGAAAGAAATGGGTATCGATCCCGACCGTGTAGTAGCTTGTCCTATTACAAAGATGGTAAAAGACTGTCTTGCCGACACGGGAATGGACAATAAATCCATGCTGAAGTGCCGCAATATGTTTGCACTCGGCTTGGTTTTGCTGGCTATTCAATCGAGATTTAGAACTGGTAAACAACTTCTTGTTAGACAAATTTAAGAAGAAATTAGCTATTGCGGAAGCTAATATTAAAGTAGTTGCTGCCGGTTACGACTATGGCCACAACATTCATGCATCAGTACCTAATACCCTATCGTATTGAAACTAAGAAGAAGGTACCAGGACGATACATGGATATCACGGGGAACAAAGCTACAGCCTATGGCTTGATGGCAGCTGCAGAAAAAGCTGGTTTGACCCTTTTCTTGGGCTCTTATCTATTACGCCGGCTACAGATATTCTCCACGAATTGGCAAAACATAAGTCTATGGGCGTTGTTACTGTACAATGCGAAGACGAAATTTCAGGTGCAGCATCTGCAATTGGAGCTGCTTTTGCAGGAGCATTGGCTGCTACTTCAACATCAGGTCCCGGTATCTGTTTGAAGAGTGAGGCTTTGAACCTTGCTGTTATCGACGAGCTGCCACTCGTTATTATTGACGTTCAGCGTGGCGGACCATCTACCGGACTGCCTACAAAGAGTGAGCAAACCGACCTTTTACAAGTGCTCTACGGTCGCAATGGCGAAAGTCCTATGCCTGTAATAGCCGCTACAAGCCCGACAGACTGTTTCGATGCAGCTTTCGCAGCTTGTAAAATGGCACTCGAATATATGACTCCGGTTGTATTGCTTACTGACGCTTTCATCGCAAACGGTTCTTCAGCTTGGAAGTTACCAAATCTTGAAGACCTTCCTGAAATCCGTCCTCATTACGCTACTGAAGCACAACGTTATAAATATACTCCTTACAAGCGCGACGAATACAGCAACGTTCGCTATTGGGCTGTTCCGGGAATGGAAGGCTACGAGCATATCCTTGGTGGACTTGAGAAGGACGGAAAGACTGGTGCCATCTCAACCGATGCCGAAAACCATAACCTCATGGACCACTTGCGTTTCGACAAAGTTGCACGTATACCTGTGCCAGACTTGGAAGTACAAGGCGATAAGGACGATGCCGACTTGCTCATCGTAGGTTTCGGAAGTACATATGGGCACTTGTATTCAGCAATGCAAGAACTGCGTGCAAAGGGATACAAGATTGCGCTTGCGCAGTTTAAGTATGTAAACCCATTGCCAAAGAACACTGCCGAAGTATTGTCTCGATACAAGAAAGTTGTTGTAGCGGAGCAAAACCTTGGTCAGCTCGCAGCATTACTTCGTATTCGTATTAACAACTTCGCCCCATATCAGTACAACCAAGTGAAAGGTCAGCCATTTGTTGTTCAAGAGCTTGTACAAGGTTTTGAGCGCTTACTGACACTTCCGGCACCAAAGGACGAAAGCGGTACGTTCTATTCAAGAATATTACAATAATCAAGGAGGAAAATAAGATGACTCAGTATACAGACAAAGATTACAAGAAAGGTCAGCCAAGATGGTGCCCAGGTTGCGGAGACCATTTCTTCTTGGCAAGTTTACATAAAGCAATGGCAGAGTTAGGCGTTCCTCCATACGAGACTGCCGTTATCTCTGGTATTGGTTGTTCAACCGTTTACCTTATTATGTCAGCACCTACGCAATGCAGACAATTCACGGTCGTGCGGCTGCGATTGCAACAGGTTTAAAGGTTGCGAACCCAAAACTTACAGTTTGGCAGGTTTCCGGCGATGGCGACGGATTAGCTATCGGTGGTAACCACTTCATTCACGCAATGAGAAGAAACATCGATATAAATATAATTCTTCTCAATAACCGCATCTATGGTTTAACAAAAGGACAGTATTCTCCAACCAGTCCCCGTGGCTTTGTTTCTAAATCAAGCCCTTATGGAACTGTAGAGGATCCATTCCGCCCAGCTGAACTTTGCTTTGGTGCACGCGGAAAATTCTTTGCGCGCACTGTAGCTACAGACGCACAAGAAACCATAGCTGTACTGAAAGCAGCCAAACAACATAAAGGTGCTGCAGTTTGCGAGATACTTCAGAACTGCGTTATCTTTAACGAAGGTTGCCATGATGCCGTATATAATAAGGAAGGACGCAAAACAAACGCTATCTATTTGGAGCATGGCAAACCATTGGTCTTCGGTGCTGACAATGAATTTGGATTGGTTCAAGAAGGCTTCGGCTTAAAGATCGTTAAGTTAGGTGAGGACGGATACACTATCGATAATATACTTGTTCACGATGCCCACTGCGAAGACGATACTCTACAGCTGAAGTTGGCGATGATGGATACCAAAGATGGTTTCCCAATAGCATTGGGAATAATCCGCGATGTTGAGGCTCCGACTTACAATGATGCTGTCTGGGAACAAATAGAAGAGGTGAAAAGCAAAGAAGCCTTACCATAACTTTGCGGAGCTACTCGAAACGAACGACATTTGGGAAGTTAAGTAAAATTGGTGTTGGAGTATTTAAGACTGAATTCATTTGGCAAAGAATTTTGTGTTACAAACCATATAACCAAATACGATTATGGCTCTGTTGGCAATTCGTTATCAGTACGATTGCAGCTAAATGGAGCGTTTTCTTCCCCAAGAAAAAATCAAAATAAAATAAAAGTATAAACTAATTACATTTGCTATGAAAGTTCATGAATATCAAGCAAAAGAGTTTTTTGCAAGTTATGGGGTTCCAGTAGAGCGTGGAATAGTCTGCCGAACACCAGATGAAGCCGTAGAAGCCTACAAGAAGTTAGGTGTAGAGCTGGCGGTTGTTAAAGCTCAGGTGCACACTGGTGGCCGCGGTAAGGCAGGCGGTGTCAAGTTAGGTAGAAACGTCGAAGAGATACGGACACACGCAAGCAATATCCTCGGTATGGACATAAAAGGCTTTATTGTTGACCGAATTCTTCTTTGTGCAGCTGTTGATATTAAGTCAGAGTATTACGTTAGTATTCTTCCCGACCGTCAAACAAAGTCTGCTATCTTCATGATAAGCCGCGAAGGCGGTATGGATATTGAGGCTGTGGCAAAAGAAACACCTGAAAAAATTGCCAAAATAGCCATAGACCCAGCAGTAGGACTACAGGATTACAAGGCTCGTGAGATAGCTTTCAAACTCTTTGACGACAAGAAATATGTTAATCAGGCGGTTCCATTGTTCAAGATCTATATCGTTTATTCGTAGAAAAAGATGCTTCTTTGGTTGAAATTAACCCACTCGTTATTACGGAAGAAGACAAACTGTCTGCAGTAGACGCAAAGATGACATTCGACAACAATGCTCTCTTCCGCCACCCTGACGTGTTTGAACTTTTCGAACCTACAGAAGAAGAGAAGAAAGAACAGGAAGCGAAAGACAAAGGCTTCAGTTATGTTAACCTTGGCGGCGAAATTGGCTGTATGGTAAACGGTGCCGGACTTGCCATGGCTACCATGGACATGATAAAACTCTATGGTGGCAACCCTGCAAACTTCCTCGATATAGGTGGCAGTTCTAACCCTACGAAGATAGTTGAAGCCATGAAGCTTCTTCTTTCAGACAAGCATGTGAAGGTTGTTCTCATTAATATCTTCGGTGGTATAACCCGTTGCGACGACGTTGCAAAAGGTCTTATAGAGGCTTTCAAACTTATAAAGACCGATATGCCAATCGTTATCAGACTTACAGGTACTAACGAAACCGAAGGACGAGAATTGCTTAAAGGTACCAAGTTCCACGTTGCTACAACTATGAGCGAGACGGGACACATGGCAGTAGACCTCTGTAAATAATTTATTTTTACTTTAAAACATCAAGAAAAATGAGTATTTTAATTAATAAAGATACACGCCTTATTGTTCAAGGTATTACTGGTCGCGATGGTAGCTTCCACGCTACAAAGATGAAAGAATATGGTACTAACGTTGTAGGTGGCACGTCGCCGGGCAAGGCTGGACAAGAAGTTGCAGGCATTCCTGTATTCAATACTGTCCGCGATGCAGTAGAGGAACGAATGCAAACACTTCTGTAATCTTCGTTCCTGCTGCTTTTGCAAAAGATGCAATGCTCGAAGCTGCTGATGCAGGCATCAAATTGATTATCTGTATAACCGAGGGTGTTCCTACGCTCGACGTTGTTGAGGCATATCGCTATATCCAAATTAAAGGCGCACAGCTTATCGGACCTAACTGTCCTGGCTTAATCTCTCCTGCAGAGAGCATGGTTGGCATTATGCCAACAAACATCTTCAAGAAAGGGCACACGGGTGTCATCAGCCGTTCAGGTACTTTGACCTATCAGGTTGTGGCTGCGCTTACTGCAGAAGGTCTTGGACAATCATCGGCTATCGGTGTAGGTGGCGACCCTATTGTAGGTCTTTACTTCCAAGAATTGCTCGAAATGTTCCAGAACGACCCTGAAACCGACAGCATTGCAATCATTGGCGAAATAGGTGGTGATGCAGAAGAACGTGCAGCCGAATACATTAAGCAGTATGTTACAAAACCTGTTGTTGCCTTTATTTCGGGTAGAGAAGCACCGAAAGGCAAGCAGATGGGACATGCGGGAGCCATTATCTCAAGCAGTTCCGGTACTGCTGCAGAAAAGGTTGCTGCGTTCGAAGCTGCAGGAATCCCTGTTGCTCGTGAGACATACGAGATTCCAATACTGCTAAAGCAAAAGTTAGGCAAGTAAAAATAACTCCGACTTAAATTCGATCATAGTTTTCAATTGAAGGTATGTCCGTTTCCTAATGGACATACCTTTGTGTTTTTACTCAATCAGGGCACAATTCCCCTTTCTTGCCGCCATCTAAAAACGTAGGAAACTGTCGTTATCTTTCATAAATGAAACCATGGCATAATCGTCTGACTTACAGTATATTGCAAAATCCGTTATTTTGCAGTCCAAAAACGTAGCTTTAACACGACAAAACAGTGGGTTTCGCATCGCAAAATAGCCGTTATTGCAACATCAGAACACCGTTGCTGTTTTATGCTGGAGTTTTTCTTTACAACCAAGGACTGTTTTTCGCTGCTGAATAAAAGGCAGAAGTATATGTCTTTCGTCGTATGTAATCGTTATAAAAACATCCTTTTTCTTTTTTCCTATTCGTATATAATAGTTTCACCATAAGAGAATTAACGTTTGGTAAATACAACAAAAGACATATCTTTGTTGCCATATTTACGAATAAATGGCATTTAAAACAAACAATAAAGAATATAAAACTATGAAAGAGAACAGAAAAGAACTAAACCGGAATTTGGCACAAATGCTTAAAGGCGGTGTTATTATGGACGTTACAACTCCTGAGCAAGCTCGTATTGCCGAGGCTGCCGGTGCTTGTGCAGTAATGGCTTTGGAGCGCATTCCTGCCGATATTCGTGCAGCAGGCGGTGTGTCTCGCATGAGCGACCCCAAGATGATACGTGGCATTCAAGAGGCTGTCAGCATTCCTGTAATGGCAAAAGTACGTATCGGACACTTTGTAGAAGCTCAGATTTTACAAGCCATCGAAATCGACTATATAGACGAAAGCGAAGTGCTTTCACCAGCTGACGATGTCTACCATATAGATAAGGCTAAGTTCGATGTTCCTTTCGTTTGTGGAGCAAAGGACCTTGGCGAAGCATTGCGTCGTATTGCCGAAGGTGCAACCATGATTAGAACGAAGGGCGAGCCGGGCACAGGCGACATTATTCAGGCTGTGCGCCACATGCGTATGATACAAACGGAGATGCGTCGCCTTACGTCGCTTGGCGAAGACGAACTCTACGAAGCAGCAAAGCAACTCCGTGCACCATACGAATTGGTGAAATACGTTCACGATAATGGTAAACTTCCAGTTGTAAACTTTGCTGCTGGTGGTGTAGCTACACCTGCCGATGCTGCTCTAATGATGCAATTAGGTGCTGAAGGTGTATTTGTTGGATCGGGAATCTTCAAGTCAGGCAATCCGGAAAAGCGCGCTCGCGCTATCGTTCAGGCTGTTACCAACTATAATGATGCAAAGATGATAGCTAAGCTGAGCGAAGACCTTGGCGAAGCAATGGTAGGTATCAACGAGAACGAGATAGCTGTTCTGATGGCAGAACGTGGCAAATAATTCAGCAAAATATGAGAATTGCCATATTAGCTTTACAAGGAGCATTTGCCGAACACGCTAAAATGATGCAGCGGCTGGGGCACGAAACCTTTGAAGTGCGCCAGCTTGCTGACTGGAATAAGCCCTAAAGACGGACTGATTATTCCTGGCGGAGAAAGCACCGTAATGCTGAAACTCCTACACGAGTTGAACTTGTTTGCGCCTATAAAGAAAGACATCGAAGGCGGTTTGCCAGTTTATGGCACTTGTGCAGGACTTATTCTGCTATCGAAAGAGGTGGAAAATGCACAAAGCCCGTACGACCGTTTCGCTACGATGAACATTCGCACCTGCCGCAACGCATACGGCAGACAGATGGGAAGCTTTGCTGTCGATGCACCGATGAAAGGTATTGCCGAACCCGTGCCGATGACTTTCTACGTGCACCGTATATTGAAAAAGCAGGCGAAGGCGTAGAAGTGCTTGCCGAAGTAGGCGGACACATCGTAGCTGCACGCCAAGGAAAGCAACTTGGTACAGCTTTCCACCCCGAGTTAGGTACTGATACTCGTGTGCATCAGCTATTCGCTGATATGCTGAAATAAGAAAAAGAATGGATTTTAAACTATACCATTAAAACCTAACAGGCGGTAGTTTGAAATCCATCAGATGTTTTTAGTCTTCAATTAGACAATTGAACTTACTGACAAGAACAAAGAGGGTGTGTCAAAATTGATACATCCTCTTATTTACTCCCCCTTTACCTTGTCTACCATATAATTCATTATTTACTGCAGCTATGCTGCTAATTTCATATAAAATGATTTATTGGGCTTTAAATAGCCTATATAAACTTGTATAAAGCATCTGAAGGTGACTAAAAAGTACCTCCATAACGGCTTTTAGTTCCTTTAGATTGGTTTTTCTACACATTTTTCCTTATGTTAAAGGCAATGGCAAAGAAAGGCAAAGTCCATATTGACCTTGTCTTTTTCCAAAAATGCCTAAACCTCTTGTAGGCTTTATTATATTTTTGTTTGTCCAAAAAACAGCTTCAGGTTCTATGCACCTTCGTCCTCGATGCTTGATGCTTCTTCCGAGGTCAGTAGTTCCCGTGCCTTTTTGTTTATATTGCTGTAGTTGGTGGTTTACTTCTATAATTCTGTTCCTCTTGCCTTTAAAAACATGAGTACCCTCAACGGACAACCATCACAGCGTTCTGCCTGATAACGTACGCTGTAGTAACGAATCCATTAGAGGTTAGGGGAACGCTTCATACCTATACGCTTCACATGCTGTCCCATAGGGCAGACGTAGAAATCCTGTTCCTTATTATAATAAAGGCTTGCGGGACTGAATGGGTTAGGTGTGTAGCGTGGGCGCTGCTCTTTATGGAAGTAGTTATACTTCACATAGGCTTCCATATTATGTACGTCCATGAACAGATAGTTCTCCTCGGAGCCATACCCCGAATCGGCTACGACTGTCTTGGCATAACGATGGTAGCGTGACTTGAAGGACTCCAGGGAAGAGAAGTGAGAGTATCGGTACGATTGGCATAGAGTGCAAAGTCGGTGATGAACTGGTTCTCCGTTGCTATCTGCAGATTATATCCAGAGCTTAGTCTGTCCGTTCCTCATAGCGTCCTCCTTCATGTGCATAAACGTGGCATCAGGGTCGGTCTTGCTGTAGGAGTTTCTCTCTCCCATAACCTCAAGGTGTTGGTCATACTCCTGGAGTTTATTACGTTTCTTCTCAAGCTCTTTAAGCTGTTTCTTCTTGGTTCTAACAGCCTGCTTCTCTTCTTTTGTCTTAGGCTCAGGGACTGATTCCCAAAGACTTGTTCAATTCCTCGGATATCTCATCGAGCAGAGCTGCAGTAAACTCTACACCTTCTGTTTTAGCGGCATTGTCCCTGCGCTATGACATCATCAACCTGAAGCAAGAGTGTGCGTATTTGTTCCCTGCAACCTGGCGCGGTTCTTTTTCCACGGTTCTCTTCCAAACGAAGGTATACTTGTTGGCTTTTCGATTCTATTTTTGTGCCGTCAATATATTCAACGGCAAGACTTATCAAACCTTTGGCTGCAAGTACTAATACCACTTGTGGAAGATATTGTTGATTTCCTTTTTCACACGATTACGAAAAACGATTGATGGTAATAAAATCAGGCTGCTCATATCCTGCAAGATAGATGAAATGAATGTCACGCTTGAGAAGCGACTCTATACGACGGCAGGAATAGATATTATTCATATAGGCGTAAAGAATCACCTTGAGCATCATTTGTGGATGATAAGGCTTGCGACCACTGGGCTTATAAAGTTTGTAGACATTATCCAACATAAGATTATCCACCAAGGCGTCTAAAAGACGAACAGGGTCATCTTCTGCGATATCCTTATCGATTCTTTGAGGAAAAAGAATCATTTTCTTGTGTATGTAAGAACGAAAGTGTACCTTTGTCATAATGAGATTTTTTGTATGCCTAAAGGTACAAAAACTTTAGGAAATAGCAAAGCCCTGGCTTGAGAAAGTCGGGGCTTTGTGCATAAAAAAGAGGATGTGTACATTTTGACACACCCTCTTTACTGTATCTTTCCTTACAATACGCTCTATGCGTTCACTGCATCAGCAAGTTCAGCACCTGGTTTGAACTTGGCAACTTTCTTGGCAGCGATTTGTATTTTCTGCTTTGTAGAAGGGTTAATACCTTCGTGTGCAGGACGCTCAGTTACAGGTAAGTACCAAACCCACGAGCTGTACCCTTGTCGCCAGCTACGAGTGCTCTTTAATAGCGGCAGTCATTGCGTCTAATGCCTTTTTGAGTCAGCCTTGCTTAAGCCTGCACGGCTGCGATTCTTCTCGATTAATTCTGTTTTGTTCATAATCTTTGAATTATTGTTTAATATTTTATAAAAACTATTCTAACGTCTTTGCAAATATACTTGTTTAGTTTTTATAAAAACAAACAAAAAGGCAAAGAAATCTAAACTTTTACCTATAGCCTAACTAGGGCGATTTCTTTGCCAATAATGCAGAAAAAATTAGTATTTTTGCAGGGTGTTTAGTAGAAACATTTGGAAGTTTGGCACTTGCGATACATACTTCTCGCAAGGTAGGGGAATATTAGAAAAAACAGTAAACAGAATATGCGCAACATACCAACAGCAACAAAAAACTTACTCGTTCTTAATATATTGGCATTCATTGCCGGTATTATGTTCAGCAGAATGGGTATTGATCTTAACAACGTTTTAGGACTTCATTTCTTTCTTGCCGATGATTTCCATCTATGGCAACTCATTACTCACATGTTCATGCACGGCAGTTTCATGCACATTCTTATGAATATGTTCATGCTATGGATGTTCGGAATGGTAATGGAAAACGTGTGGGGATCAAAGAAATTTCTATTTTATTATATCGTAACTGGGCTTGGTGCAGGGCTTTGCCAAGAGTTAGCGCAATATGCAACCTATATGGCTGAAGGCTTGAGCCGCTATCAATATGTGGCAACCGAGATGGGACGGATACCAATGGACGCCTATCTAAACCTTTGGACAACCGTTGGTGCTTCGGGAGCAGTGTATGGTGTGCTATTAGCATTCGGACTTACATTCCCCAACGAGCGTATGTTTATTATTCCAATTCCTATTCCATTAAAGGCAAAATGGATTATTATGGGGTCTATTGCGATGGAACTTCTCTCTGCAATGGGCACAAGCAACGACGGAGTAGCACATCTGGCACATCTCGGAGGAATGCTGTTCGGCTATCTACTTATAAGGTATTGGCGCAAGCACCCTTACTCTGATGGTTCCTCAGGTATGAATAAAGGACACCAATTCTTTGACAATCTGCGTAACAATTGGGAAAACCGTACCCATCGTTCAGCTGGAAATAATCGAGGAAAAGATGGTGGAGGCTTTCAGACAAATACGTCATACACACAGCAGACGCAACAAAAAGAAAGCGATTGGGACTATAATTTACGAAAGAAAAAGGAACAAGAAGAAATAGACCGCATACTCGATAAGATAAGAAAAAGTGGATACGACAGTTTGACGAAAGATGAAAAGCAGAAACTTTTCGATAGCAACAAGCAGTAACGACAAGCTATGAAGAAGAAGAAAAGGCAAGAAATATATGCTATATAAAATAAAAGGCACTGTCCTTAAACTTGTCTCGGTTGCCAACATCATCGCAATAGTCCTATTATTCCTTATTGGTAATGTAGATAAACTGCAGCCAGCTGACCACCCATGGTTGGCAAATTTTGGTTTAGGGTTTCCTATTGTGCTGGTCCTAAACTTGCTTTTCATTGTAGTTTGGGTAATATTATGTCCTAAAAGAGTCTGGTTGCCTTTATTGGGACTACTCATTTGCTATGTACCCATTCGCAAATACATACCATTTAATATAAAGAAGGAAATTCCTGTAAGGTCTATTAAAGTGCTGTCCTATAACGTTTACATGTTCTCGTTGTGGGATTTCGAACCCCAAGCCCATAATCCCATTGTCGATTATATCGTAAAAAGTAATGCAGATATAGTTTGCTTGCAAGAAACAGATGCCTATGGCAAACAACGCGATTATATTTATAAGGTACTCGCAAAAGCTTATCCCTATCACGATTTTGTAAGTATGCCAGCTCCAGGACACCAGCACATGATGCTGTTGAGCCATTATCCAATCCTAAAAAAGGAACGAATAATGTATAAGTCGGAGGGAAACATAAGCTTTGCCTATGTCATTAATTACAATAACCAAGAGGTATTGGTAGTCAATAATCATTTTGAAAGCAATCATTTCAGCGAAGCTGATAAGCAAGGATACAAGGATATAGTGCGTTCTCCCTTTGAAGGAGGAAACACCAAGACAGAAAGTAAGCGCATATTGGATAAGCTTGGCGAAGCTGCCATTATACGGGCACCACAAGCAGATGCCGTTGCTGCTTACGTTGAAAGATACTTAAGGAAGAAAATACCTGTCATCTTGTGCGGCGACTTCAACGACAACCCTGATTAGTTACACCCATAAGACCATTGCCAGGCAACTTACCGATGCTTACATAGCCAGTGGAAATGGACCGGGAATATCGTATCATCGAAGCGGAATGTACGTACGGATAGACAACATTTTCTGTTCAAGCGAATTCGAAGCATACGGTGCGAAAGTTGATGACAATATCTCTACTCCGATCATTATCCCATATAGTATGGCTAAAATATCGTCCAAAATATTAAAAGTAAGCGAATAAAAGCGCTTAAATTTTCCGAAATGTGAAAAAATAACTATCTTTGCACGTCTAACTATCCCTGAAAAGGAAATAATTAAAAATAAATAAATAAAATGCAAAACAAAGGATTAGTAATTTGTGTTGCCGTCTTGCTGACGCTCGCAAGCATTTTCTACTTGTCTTTCTCGGTAGCAACAAGCTATTACGACGGGCAAGCTGCGAAGATTAAAGACCCTATTGCACGGCAGGATTACAAAGATTCTGTGAAGTACTTGGGCATTTACTCTTACCAAAAGTGTTTAGAGACACAGATAGGTTTGGGTCTTGACCTTAAAGGTGGTATGAACGTTATCCTCGAAATTTCAGTTCCTGATGTCGTAGATGTACTCGCCGACCACAAAACCGATGCTGCTTATCAAAAGGCAATGAAGGAAGCTAAAGCACAAGAAGCAACAAGTCAGAGTGACTTTATCACGCTTTTCGTTGATGCTTTCCACAAAAATGCTCCAGGAAGAAAGCTTGCCGAGATATTTGCAACGCAACAATTGAAGGGAAAAGTTAGCACGCAGAGCTCCGACAAGGAGGTAGAGAAAGCCCTCCGTGAAGAGGTTACAGCTTCAATTGATAATTCTTACAACGTAGTTCGCAACCGTATCGACCAGTTTGGTGTCGTTCAACCAAACATTCAAAAGCTCGAAGGGCAAGAAGGACGCCTTATGGTAGAAATGCCCGGTATACGTGAACCAGAGCGTATGCGTAAGTTATTGCAAGGCTCAGCCAACCTCGAGTTCTGGGAAACATACAACAACCAAGAGATTGAACCGTACCTGACACAGCTCGATCAGCGCTTGGCAAACGGCGAAACAAAGGCAGAGGCTAAAGATTCTACAGCCAACGCCACTGGGAAAAAGCAGGTTGCAGAGAAGAAAAACACAACTAAACTTTCATTGAAAAGCGATAATATTGACGAAAACGTAGGTAGCAATGCACAGACTGCAGCAGCAAAGAAAGAACATCCTTTGCTTTCTATCCTCCAACTTATTCCTGGCGATGCTCTTAGTGTTGTCGGTTATGCAAGTGTCCGTGATACTGCAGCAATCAATAAAATTATCTATAGCAAACTTGCACAACAGGTATTGCCGAGCGACTTGCGCCTTCGCTGGAGTGCAAAATCCGTAGAGGGCTTGAAGCAGAAGAACATTTTCGAACTCCATGCCCTGAAGGTTACAACATCTGATGGTCGTGCTCCACTGGAAGGCGACGTGATTACAGATGCCAAAGACCAGTTTGACCAGTACGGACGCCCGGAGGTTAGCATGACAATGAACTCTGATGGTGACGTCATGGGCTGCCATTACAAAGGCGAACCTTGGCAAAGCTGTTGCCATTGTGCTCGATGGACTTGTTTATACAGCACCTCGCATCAATTCAGAAATCACCGGTGGCTCTTCATCTATCTCTGGATCGTCATTCACTATAGAAGATACAAAAGACTTGGCTAACACCTTAAAGTCTGGTCGTATGCCTGCTCCTGCACGCATCGTTCAGGAAGAAGTGGTTGGTCCTACGCTGGGTGCGCAGTCAATCCAGCAAGGTCTTTGGTCGTTTGCTATCGCATTCGTACTCTTGATGATCTACATGGTTGTGATGTACGACCTTATTCCCGGTATGTTGGCAAACTGTGCTTTGCTTGCCAACTTGTTCTTTACGCTGGGCATTCTGGCATCGTTCCAGTCGGCACTTACCATGCCGGGTATTGCGGGTATTGTGCTTACGCTCGGTACGGCAGTCGATGCTAACGTGCTCATCTATGAGCGTATCAAGGAAGAAATGCGAGCTGGAAAGGGCATTAAAGATGCGTTGAAAGCTGGTTACAGCAATGCTTTCTCTGCCATCTTCGACTCTAACTTCACGTCGCTCATTACTGGTATCATTCTTCTTGTAACGGGAACAGGACCTATTCGTGGTTTTGCAACGACATGGATTATTGGTATCGTCTGCTCATTCTTCACAGCTGTGTTCCTGACACGTCTCATTTACGAGAACCGTTTGAAGAAAGACAAGTGGTTAAACCAGAAGTTCTATACTTCAATCAGCAAGAACCTGATGCAGAATACACACACATCAAGTTCATGAGTCTTTACAAGACGACATTCACTATTTCAGCGATTACTGCCGTGCTCTTCCTCGTCAGCATCTTCTTCGTAAGGGGGTTGAGCAAGAGTATCGACTTTACTGGTGGACGTAACTATGTCATTGCGCTTAACAAAAAGGTACACGTAGAAGATGTCCGCAAGGTTTTGAACAACGCGTTTGTGAATACCACTGGCGAAAATGCGGGCAAACCAGCTACAACAACCGTAATTGCATTGGGTACAGAGGGCAATACCATTCGTGTGTCTACCAACTATAACATCGAATCGAACGACCCGGCTGAGGACGACCACGCAGAAACAGTGCTCTACAATGCGTTGAAGAAGGGTGGCTTCGTAAGTCAGGCAAATGTGGATAGCTTCAAGAATCCGGACATTCGCGAGGGCGGTTCTATCATCAGTTCTTCGAAAGTGGGGCCTTCAGTAGCCAAGGACATCACACACGGAGCTATCCGAAGCGTTGTATTGGCGTTGATATTTATCTTCATTTACATCTTGCTGCGTTTCCGTAATCTTGGTTTCTCTGTAGGTTCAGTTGTGGCGTTGGCACTCGATACATTGATAGTAATAGGTTTCTACTCTGTCTGCTACGGCTGGATAGGTTTCTCTCTCGAAATCGACCAGACCTTCATCGGTGCTATCTTGACCGTGATTGGTTACTCTATCAACGACAAGGTGGTTGTGTTCGACCGTATCCGCGAAAACATGCGCTTGCATCCAAAGCAGGATTACCAGACATTGTTCAACGATTCCATCAACCAAACGTTGGCACGTACAATCAATACATCGTTCTCTACGTTAATCGTGTTGCTTTCAATCTTCATACTTGGAGGCGACAGTATCCGTAGCTTTGCGTTCGCAATGATACTCGGTGTGTTCTTCGGTACATTGTCTTCAATCTTCATTGCTTCTCCAGTTGCCTACTTGGTATTGGGCAAGAAGCTTGAAAACCGCTTGAAGAATGCTCCTGCGGAAGAATAAACGCAGGTACACATAAATAGGAAAAATGGCAGATGTTCGATAAAAAGCATCTGCCATACTTTTTCCTGTCTGATGGGCTTGTTTTGCCTTTGTTCCATTGATGGAGTGGGGTAGTGGACTTTTGACGAATAGAAGATATTTTACGGACGAAAGGGAGAGAATGATACTGTAAAAATATTCTGCAAAAAGTAGCTATTGTCTAACTTTTTGTTTATCAATATATTATGAAATCCGTTATCTTGCATTCCAAAAACGGCTCTTTTGGAACTGTAAGAACGGTTGTTTTACGCCGTAAAATAGCCGCTTTCGCAATGCCAAAGCACAATTATCACGTTTTAGCAGAATTATTTTACAAAAACAAGAAGGCTTTTTGAACCTTTGCATTGAGCACGAATGAAAACACTCTCCCCTGGCAAACATCGGCTGTCCTATGGTGGGGGTACTCCAAGAATAGATCCTGCAGCGCGTGGCAACAAGAAAGAATAACCGATAGGATAAACTTTCATTTCTGACTACTAATATTTTTTAACCTCCTTTGTTTTGAAGTATCAGAAATAAGGGCTATCTTTGCACTGTCATAACAAAGTTATAAAGAAGGTGTAATAGAATTCTGGCATGCAAACAGTGTTGGGATTCTGTCTTTTTTATATTTCTTTTGAAAAGCGTATAAACAAAAAAATATAGATTATGTCTTACATGTCACAAGATGGCTACGACAAACTCGTGGCTGAACTGCAGCGTTTAGAATCAGTAGAACGCCCCAAGGCATCGGCGGCAATCGCAGAAGCAGCTGACAAGGGCGACCTAAGTGAGAACTCAGAATATGATGCAGCCAAGGAAGCACAAGCCCACCTCGAAGCGAAAATAACAGAAATGAAGATGACCATTGCCCAGGCTAAGATTGTTGATACATCGCGTCTAAGCAACGAAGCGGTGCAAATTATGTCTACGGTAAAGATGACAAACCTGAGCAACGGTGCTAAAATGGAGTACACAATAGTAAGCGAATCGGAGGCGAACCTGAAGCAAGGGAAGATCTCTATAAAGACTCCTATTGCCCAAGGACTACTCAACAAGAAGGTCGGAGACGAGGTTGAAATAGATATTCCGCGTGGTAAGATAAAGTTGAGAGTAGACGAAATCTCCATCAATCTTTAAGTTTCGTAATTTAAACATACCGTTATGACCATTTTTTCAAAGATTGCTGCTGGCGAAATACCAAGCTATAAATGTGCTGAAAGCGACAAGTTTTATGCCTTTCTCGATATCAATCCTATAGGGAAAGCACACACATTAGTAATTCCCCGTAAGGAAATCGACTACATTTTCGATATGGACGACGACGAGTTGGCAGCGTTCCAACTCTTCGCAAAGAGAGTTGCCCGTGCCATAAAAAAGGCTTTTCCGTGTAAGAAAGTTGCACAAATAGTTTTAGGACTCGAGGTAGACCACGCACATATTCATTTGTTACCCATCAATAGTGAAGCTGATGTAGACTTCCATAAGCACATCAAGCTGACACCAGACGAACAGAAAGAGATTGCTGCCAAAATCTTTAAAGCTTTTCAAGAGTTAGATTAAGCAATATTTAGGGATATGAAAATAAGCATACAAACGAGTTTATACATAGAAAAGTGTATATTCTCGTTTGTTAGCATGGGAATATGAAAGAGATAAAGATGATGCTTGGACCGACTGGCTGCTAAACAATAAACATAGCAGAAAGCTGTCCAAACGAACCAAATGGAGTCCTTTAACAATTATAATAATAGGAATTTTTGCTTATTGTAGCTGTTTTCTATGCATCGCTTTTAATTTGTTATCAAGGCTTTATTTATTATGCAAACACAATATTACCATTCCACTTCCCACTCTCTTGGTACCTTTTTGGAGTAGCAATTCTTGCTATTTGCATAAGTAGTGGTATGATTACGATAGTAAAGAAATATAAAAATTCCTCTAATAAGCTCGGTAACTTTTTATACTTTGCTATTACTTCTTGGTTCGGTATATTGTTTTTTGCAGGTTTTAGTTTCTTTCTTGTCTTTTTCTCTAATTCCTACTTTGGCTCGAGCCAGTCAGAAAGTCAGGTTGTAACCTTAGCCAAAACAAAAGTAAAACGCTATTACCACCGACCACTTCCCATTAGGCGCTATGTTCTCTATCTTCCTAAAAACAAGACATACCTAAATTACGCCACCTTTTCGTCTTATGACGGCGAATCGGGGAAACATTTTCTGCTTTACACGCATAAAGGACTCTTTGGGTGGTATGTTGCAGACGATTTACGAGAAATAGAGTAACGGTAAATAAAACCATCGGGAATGTAGCATTAGTACATTCCCGATGGCTTTTATGTAAAGGTTGCTCTTGTGTAAAATAAAGCAATCTATTTATATCAATCTATAATGAGACACCAATCAGAACAAGAGCCTTTGCGTGGCTGATGTAGATTAAATGAACTCCTCGCCTTTCTTTATTTGTGCCTCATTAACATACTTTCTTATCAACGTAGAAGAATTTTCTTTCTTGCAAACCAACAGCACGTTGCCCTCTTCAGCCACTACATAGCCATCGAGTCCGTTCAGAACGGCAAGCTTGTCGTCGGGCAATCTAACGATATTATTGCTCGAACCATCAAACAATACGTCTCCGCTTGCCACCACATTGTTGTTCTTTGTGCAACTCTTCGACTCATACATACCTTCCCATGTACCCAAATCTACCCAGCCAAAGTTGCATTTCAGTACGTGTACATCTACCGATTTCTCAAGAATACCATAGTCTACAGACATATTTGGAAACGCCGGGAAGATGTTTTTAGCATACTTTTCGTCATCGGCAGTATCTATTTCCTGTGGCGAGGCATCGAAATCTATCTGTGCAACCGACAGGCATTGGTGCAAATTAGCCTTCAAGCACTGCACGTTTCCCAAGTACATTCCAGTGTTCCACAGCCATTCGTTGCTGTCAACAAACATCTGTGCAAACTCCGCATCGGGCTTTTCGGTAAAGGCTTTCACCTTATATATATTGCCAACTGCGCTCTCGTTGCCTTTCTGAATATATCCATACGCAGTCTCTGCACGTGTTGGCTGCACCCCCAGTGCCAGCAGACAGTTGTGCGTACTGACGAAATCCAGCCCTTCAAGAATACAGTTCTTAAACAGCTTAGGGCTTAAAAATGCTCTGGTCGGAGGGCGATATTATAATATTTGCACGGTTGTTTCGCTTGGCAATACAGCGGGCTGCCCATGCCACACTGGGGGCTGTGTTCCTGTAAACAGGCTCTGCAATGATGTTGTCTCGCCCTATTTCGGGTAGCTGTACCCGCACAATATCGTGATAAATATCACTGGTAACAACAAATATATTCTCCTTAGGAACGATGTCAATAAAGCGGTCGAAAAGTCTGCTGAAGCTGTGTTCGCCCTCACTAAAGAAGTCGATGAACTGCTTTTGGATACTTTTTCTCACTCACCGGCCATAGTCTTTTGCCTTTTCCTCCAGCCAGAATAACACAGTAACTATTATTATTTGCAATTTCCATAGACATATAGATCTTATGTTTCTACAGTCAAAGGTATTCAATTTATCCCTAATCCACAAATGTTTAAGGCATAAAAAGCTTTTTATTTATATATTATATTTTTAAAAAGCTATAACTTTGCAGTCTTTAGACTACAACTTAATGAAACATCAATGAGTACTTCTAAAACATACAATTTACTTTTGCCCAAATATCCCTACAAATCGTTATTCTTACTTTTGCCTGTAGCCAGGCAGAGGCTTGCAATTTGCCAAACGACACCATGAGGAACGCATATACAAAGGTTTCGGCAGACAGTCTATACACTTTCAGCGATTCATGTCGTGTGTTTCAGAAAGTTGGAGACGTGCTCGAACATATCAGCAACACTCGTTTTCATAAAATAATGTACTCCAGCATGCCGCTTATAATAGGTGGATTCATTGCAAAAGGGCAGGACAAACACTTCCGTGGCTTAAGAAACGACTATCTACCAGGGTTTAATCGCCACTTGGACGACTACACTCAGTATCTTCCTGCTGCCGTTTTGTTAGGACTGAAGTTGGGTGGAGAGAAAAGCAGAAGCAGCTGGAAGCGTATGCTTGCCTCCGATTTGTTCGCAACAACCATAATGGCTGGCATTGTAAACTCGCTGAAATATACCACCCATGTAGAGCGTCCTGATGGGTCGAACCGTAACTCTTATCCCTCGGGACACACTGCAACAGCCTTCATGACGGCTACTATGCTGACCAAAGAATATGGCAGCAGAAGTCCGTGGATAGGTATTGGGGCATACACCGTGGCATCAGCAACCGGCATTATGCGCATGGCGAACAACAAGCACTGGCTGAGCGATGTGCTGATGGGTGCCGGAATAGGCATACTTTCTACAGAATTAGGTTATTATTTTGCCGATTTAATTTTCAAAAACCGTGGATTAAAACAATGCTACTGGCAGCGAAACGTTTAGGAAATGGCAGAAACCATCTTTCCTTAGCCTCAACTTTCAAATCAGTTTGCCTCTGGCTTCCTATCCAATAGGACCAAGTTCAAGGTTCAAAGTGTCGTCCGGGTGTATGTCGGTACTCGAAGGTGCACACTTCTTTAGTCCATATATAGGTTTAGGCGGACGGTTCTCGGTTACCCGGACTTCGGTTATCGTAGACAATATTCGGGCAGAAAACAATGTCTTCGATACGTGGCGGATAGGCGGAGGAGCCTATTTCTCTTGTCCGCTCTCGACACGTTGGCTTGCAGGAAGCAAGCTTCTCGTAGAGCGTGTGCACTACCCCGACTTGCAACAAACAAGCTATCTCGTCGATTCGCGACATAGTTTCAGCCTTGGAACCGGTCTTTCGCTTACTTTTAGAGCACACCAACATTATGGCATTCGTCTCTTGTTAGACTACGACCTGCTGCCTTATCGGACAGCAGGCAGGCAAATCTGCGTCCATTCTTTAACGTTAGGTACAGCCTTTCTCGTTGCTTTTTAGCTGCAAAAGCATAGAGACAAGGAACACACAATGCCCACAGCAGTAAGGCTAACTTTGTCTACTCCCCCCATAAGGTTCATTGTTCCTTCCAAATTCCTATACAGCAGAATACAAATAGGATAATCTTTGTGTTGTAAAGATAATTCTCTTAAAAAAACTCATAACGGCGTTCTCTGATGGAAAAATATATTACATTTGTACTTTGATGGTCCAATATAATAAAAATTTAGTTATATAAGTTAATATGCTGAAGAGTACTTACTATATAGATAAGGTGGAAGCCGGTTGCGACGAGGCTGGTCGCGGCTGTTTGGCAGGAAGTGTTTTTGCAGCTGCAGTTATACTTCCTCCTGATTACGAAAACGAATTGCTGAACGATTCAAAGCAGCTTTCAGAAAAAAAACGCTACTTGCTGCGTTCCATGATAGAGAAAGACGCCCTTGCTTGGGCGGTTGGAGTGGTTACGGCAGAGGAGATTGACAGGATAAATATTCTCAATGCAAGTATTCTTGCCATGCACCGAGCATTAGATATGCTCTGCGTCCGGCCGGAAACCATCATTATAGACGGTAACCGCTTTAAGCCTTATCATGACATACCCTACACAACTATCGTAAAAGGCGACGGAAAATATCTATCGATTGCCGCGGCTTCTATTCTTGCGAAAACCTGTCGCGACGACTATATGAAAATAATCGATAAAGAATTTCCTCAATACGACTGGAAGTCTAACAAAGGTTATCCTACTCCCAAACATCGTACAGCCATAAAAGAATACGGAATATCACCTTATCATCGGAAATCTTTTACTTTGCTTCCAATAGAGGAACAGAGTCTTGATTTTAATCTTTAAGCTCAGATTGGGCTAATGGTGATTAATCTTTAAGTCAATGCGCTATTCTAAACTCCAAAACGAGCTCCGGCTTATCCTGTTACTTGCCGACTCTGTAGGTTATACTGCCATAGAATTAAGCAAGAAAATGAATATTTCTCGCCGGCAAATCTACTATCTGCTCGACTTTATTAAGTCGGCAGGCTTCATTCTTTTTAAACAAGATAATAAATATCACATTGATAGAAGGTCTTCTTTTTTTGCCGAACTGTCGCAAACTCTTCAGTTTACCGATACTGAAATACGCACCATATATAATATGTTGCTCATGACCGATAATAGCAACGATACGGTAAACCAATTACGTGCAAAACTCGATCGTACTTATAACTTCTCGCAAAATATACCTCCCGCAAAACAACAGGCTTATATTAATAACGTGAAAATCATTACCAATGCTATCAGAAATAAAAGAATGTTACGTTTTGTTGGCTATTCCAGCCCACATAGTCATTCTTTTTCCGATCGTGTAGTTGAACCTTTTCTTTTAATGAACAACAATCAAGACGTACGGTGCCATGAGATAGAGACGAAAATGAACAAGACTTTCCGCCTTAACCGTATACAACATATCGAGCCTATTGATGTTCCTTGGATATACGAACATTGCCATAGACAAATGTTCACCGATATTTTTATGTTTAGTAGCGAGACGCACTATAACGTCAAACTCCGTCTTGGGCAACTCGCCTATAATATTTTTATTGAGGAATACCCACATGGAGTGAAGTATATTTCGGCAATCGACGAACAAAATTGGTTGCTCGACATTGAGGTTTGCGATTTTTCGAGGGCTCGGAAGGTTTGTTCTCGGTCTGTATTCAGATATCGATATCCTTGCAAACGATGACTTTAAAACCTACATACGAAAAATGCTAACTGACTTCAACATGAAAAAATAAACGTTCTTTCAACTGTCTTTCACATTCTATACTTCTTATCACAATAATATTTCTTTACTCTTATTTTATGAACAAACGTAAGTTTAACGCCATACGGACTGACATAACACGCATTTCAGCCCTCTTTCGTGGGGGTTTAATTCATTTCTTGTTAATAAAAGTGAAAAAGATAATCGTTTCATTAATTTTATTTTGTTCTATTAAATGCTATACACTATCTTTGCATTTACGTTAAAAGATGAAAACACTTTCGGTTTTAACTAAGCTATGAGAAGTTGGGACGAGTTCCCAAGTCAAAAATGAAACAATAACTGTTAATAATTAAATTAAAAAGTGAGAGATTTTATGAAAAAGACTAACAATGTTTCTCGCCTGCCTGTTCTTAAGTTTAGGAATGGCTATGGCACAGACGCATGTTACGGGTGTCGTTATCTCGGCAGAAGATAATCAGCCTGTAATCGGAGCTTTTGTTAAGGTGCTCGGTACTTTCAGACGGAACTCAAACAGACCTTGATGGTAAGTTCGAGTTGAATGTACCTGCTGGTGCAATGCTCGAATTTTCATACGTAGGTATGAATCCTAAGAAAGTAAAGGCAGCGGCTAATATGCATGTAGTTCTTGAATCAGATAACAAGACAATGCAAGAAGTTGTTGTCGTTGGTTATGGCTCTGCTAAGAAGATTGGTTCAATCACTGGTAGTATCACAACCGTAAATGCCGACAAGTTGAAGAATGCTCCTTCTTCTTCTGCATTGGACGCTTTGCAAGGTCAAGTAGCTGGTTTGAACGTGCTTTCATCTTCAGGCGAGGCTGGTGACAATGCCGTTTCTATGAATATTCACGGTAAAGGTTCTATCGGTGCAAGCTCTACTCCGTTGTACGTTATCGATGGTATTCCATCTTCTGCACGTGCCATTATGGCGATGAACCCTAACGATATCAAGAACATCTCTGTATTGAAAGATGCTTCTGCTACATCTATCTACGGTTCGCGTGCTGCTAACGGTGTAATCTACGTTACCACAAAGAACGGCTCTTTCAACTCTAAGGCTCGTATCACATTCCGTTCACAGTTCGGTATCTCTACTCCTGCCGATAAGAGACTCTACCATAACATGATGAACGCTTCTGAATTGAGAGAATTCTGGGGTAAGTTGGGATACACTAAAGAAGATATTGATAAAGCTTACACTTGGAAAGACCGCGATGGAAATGAGCATGTCTATAATGGTGATACTCGCTGGTGGAATCACACTATGCAATTCAACAATCCACAGACTCAGAACGACTTAAGTATTGAAGGTGGTAGCGACCGCATTTCTTACATGGTAGGTGCAGGTCAGTTCCACCAGAGAGGTGCTGCTATCGGTAACTTCTACGATCGTTATAACTTCCGTTCTAACCTCTCTGCACGTCCAAAAGACTGGATGCGCATGGGTATAAACGTCGCTTTCTCTTACGACAAGAAACAGCGTAATGCTAACTTCGGTAACTCTGAAGGAAATGCCCAGTACACAAGCGGTGGTCTTTCTTTCCTCCTCAGCCCATTGTATCCTGCAATCGACCCTGCAACAGGCAAGGATTATGCAAAGAAATACCCTGGTGTAAACATGACCAATCCTTACTATGCACAGAAGAACAGTCCTGACGTATATGAGCGTTATGGCGTTCTTGCTAATGCTTTCATTGAATTGGAGCCAATCAAGAATTTGAAGATTCGCTCACGCCTCGGCTCTGATATGTACTTTATTCTTGACAACTGGAAGACAAATGCTTCTTACGAATTTTCATCTCGTGGTGGTGTAAGAGGCAAGAGCTCTACATTTGGCTACAGCAACACGATAACAAATACCATCGAGTACTCTTTCAACCTCAACGACGACCACCATTTCACTGTTTTGGGCGGTCAGGAAGGTGTCAAGAATAACTACGATTACTTCTATGCACAGTCTACAGGTCAGATTGACGACCACTTGATGCTCCTCCAGAATGGTAAGAAGGAATCTTATGGAATGGGAGAAGAAGGTTCAGAAAGCCGTTTCTTGTCTTTCCTCGGTCGTATCGACTATGACTACGCTAACCGTTACTTCCTCGATTTCTCTCTCCGTAACGATGCCAGCTCACGTTTTGGTGCAAACCACAAGAATGCGGCATTCTGGGCTGCAGGTGTTCTTTGGAAGATTAAGAACGAAGCTTTCATGAATGAATACAAGTGGATTGATGACTTGAACTTTAAGGTATCTTATGGTACACAAGGTAACTCTTCTATCGGCGACTACGGTTCTCATGGTTTGATTGGTGCTACAACGAACTACGACACAAATGCTTCTTGGGTTTACGCGCAACATCCAAATCCTGAATTGACATGGGAAAAGCAGAAGATGTTCTCTGTAACTTTAGACGGTAAGTTGTTCCACAGGTTAGACTTCGAGTTGATGTACTACATCCGTAAGACTACCAACATGTTGATGGGCGTACCTTATCCTTACACAACAGGTTACAGTTCACTCGTACGCAACGTAGGTGGTTTGCAGAACTCTGGTATCGATGTTAAGTTGGGTTACGATATTCTTCGCGGTCGCGACTACTATCTCCGTGCAGGTATCAACTTCAACTACAACAATGATAAGGTTACCGAACTCTTCCAGGGCCGTCAGCGCTGGGAAATCGCAAACACACTGGTGGCTTATGTAGTAGGCAAGCCTGTTATGTACTACTTGCCAATTTGGGCTGGTGTAAATCCTGCTGATGGTTCTCCACAGTGGTATCTCCCCGGTAAGAATATTGATGAAACAACAAAGGACAAGAGCAGAGTTACTTCAAATTTCGACGAGACTGTTTTGACACAAAACTCTGGCCACCGTCGCTATGCTCCATTCAATGGTGGTTTCAACATCAGTGCAGGTTGGAAGGGTCTTACGCTTTCTGCAGACTTCGCAGTTGTTCTTGGCAAGTACTTGGCAAACAACGATATGTACTTCTATGCTAACTTCGCAGCTGTACAGACATCTTATAACCAACACAAGATGGTTAACGATTTCTGGAGAGAAGACAACAAGAACGCTAAGTTCCCAGACTGGCGTAAGGGTTATGGTATGCACTTCGACAGCCACTTGTTGGAAAATGCTTCTTTCATGCGTTTGAAGAGCTTGCAAATTGGCTATGTTCTGCCAAAATCTTTACTTGCATGGCAAAATGTTGTAGAAGGTCTTAAGTTTACGTTCACTGGACGCAACTTGTTTACTATCACCGACTACACCGGTATCGACCCGAAGCTGATACAAACGTATCACTTGGTAAACTTTGGTAACACCAGACAAATACTCTTTTGGTGTTGAAGTTACATTCTAAGTTTATAGTTCAATAATTGAATTAAATATAAGAGAGAATATGAAAAATATAATAAATTTTTGCTTGTCGCAGGTATTGGCGCATTGTCTCTGACATCATGCAACTTGGACCTCGAGCCAAATAACTATGTTCCGGCGAGACAAAAGATACACTTTTTCACAGATACCTCTATTGAGTTCTATCTGAATGGTATCAATCAATCTTTCCGTGGCTCTTTCTATGGATCCCTCGCTTACCCTGCAGAAGTAATGTGCGATGGCTTCAATGCCACAAACATTTATGGTAATAACTATGGTGCTATCCATCGTATCGATGATGGTTTCACAGCTTCAGACCAGAATACGATAGACACTTGGGCACAGCACTATGGGGCAATGAAGAACTACAACATCTTCATTGAACAAATTGCTAAGTTCAAAGAGAAATACAAAAATGACGCAGAACTCATTGCAAAGGCAAAACTTTACGATGGTTATGCGCACTTCTATCGTGCAAATGCATATCTTGAATTAGTTCGCCACTTTGCAAAGGCTTACAACCCAGCTACTGCAACAACTGACGAAGCTGTGCCATTAGTATTAACTTATGACATTGAAGCTAAGCCAGCTCGTGCAACTGTAAAAGCTGTTTACGACCAGGTAAAGGCTGACCTTGATATTGCAGCTGCTGCAATTGCAACGAAGACATCTGTACCTCTTAAAGATACTCCTACTGAAGTAAATAGTCTGGGCGTTTCTAAGAATAATTTTAAGATGACTCCTACTATGGATGGTGTAAATGCGCTTTACGCACGTTACTATCTTGATATTCAGAATTATGCTAAGGCAGCAGAGTTCTCTAAGAAGGTTATGGATAACCCTGAATTCCAATTGGCAAGCAACAAAGATGCTTTCGAAGCAGAATATACTTACGATAATGGCACAGAAGCTGTCATGCAATTGGCAGGTAATATACAAGAAGGTGGTGCAAATGTAAACAGTATGTACACACGTACCGAGTATAATAAAGGCTTCAAGATTAGTTGGAATCCAAAGGGTTACTATTATCAACCATATTACCTACCTTCACAGAAGTTGATTTCTCTTTACACAGCTTCTGACTTGCGTTTCCAGAATTGGTTCGCCAAGAGAGGTATTATTATGTACTTCAATGATATTACATACAACAAAATCTACCTCTTCACGCGTTATATAGGTAATCCTAACTTGACAACTGCAGTTCCAAATAGCCGTCACTTGGTTAAGCCATTCCTTTTGCCAGAAATGTACCTGATCAATGCAGAGGCTAATGAGAAACTTGGTAACACAACTGAGGCTACACGCGTACTCAACTTGTTGCAGACTGCTCGTGGTGCCCAGCTTACTGGCTCAAGCATGAATGAGATTGGTGATGAATGGTTCCGCGAAATGGTTGGTGAAGGTCAGCGCTTCCTCTTCTTGAAGCGTAACCATATGGGTTACACGGGTCGCGCAGGTCAGCCAGCAGCATCACAGTTCGTTTTTGATGGTCCAACATTCACAGGTAAGAGCCTGGCTGCTGATGATTATCACTTTGCATGGCCTATCCCAGCACGTGAAATCAAGGTGAATGCTAACCTCACACAGAACCCAGGTTACTAATTCACATTTGAATCAATAATAAAATTGGCTCGCAAGCGAAAGTTTGCGAGCCTTTTTATTTTCTTTTTCCCTTTCCTTTTCCGCTATTTCTGTATTTGATTGTAAAAATATACAGCCGCTTTTTTGCTTTATTACCAAAATATACGTACCTTTGAAAGCTATTTGCACAAAAATATTAATAATAACCCTAATGCAAAAATTATTGATCACAATTTAAAACTATTGCACGGAGATTCGTGCGGGTTTGGTTGTTGATGGTATTGTTTGGTCTGACAAGTAATCTGCATGCTCAAATGCAGGAACTTGATTTCAGTAAGCTGGATGACGCCAACCCACAGCAATCCTTATCGCAGACAGAGAAGTACAAAGAATCTCTTGAAAGACTTGGTTTAGTATTACCAATGTTAAAAACAGGCGTTTATTGAATGCGCCCTATTCTAACCCAGAGTTTAATCTTACTATTTTATTCGCACAGATAAAGAAACTGAAAGATAACTTTAAGTCTTATTTGGTTTCTCCTGCATTGACTTTGAAGGATATTGCAGGCAAACAATTGAATTTTGACTGGAAGACAGGAACTGTTAAAGGTAACACTAAACTTTCAGTTATTCTTATTAATAAGAAAGGTGAATTAATCGACAAGATAGGCGATATAGTTCCTACATCATCTAATGCTGCATATGAACATTATTCTGCCGAAATCCCTGAGGCAGTAAAAGATAAGGGCGTTGGTTTTGTTGCTTTTTATGAAGAAGGCAATAAAGACAATTATACACCTTTTAAGCTTAGAAATATTGAAACTGGAGAAAAGTCTGCTCCTGTGAATATAACCGTTGAACCTGCCGAACTCGATTTCGGTTCAGTTGTTATAAATCAGGCATCTGAAGAAAAGTTTACCACTATTACAGTTACAAACTTCAAGGGTGAAAAGATTATACCTATATTAGATGGGCAAGACAGAGACGACTTTATTGTTAGAACTGAGAATGACGAAGTTCTTCCTGCAACGGGAGGGAAGTTGTTTGTGAAATTCCAGCCCAAAACCATTGGCAACAAAACTGCAACGATAACAATAACCATTGGCGACAAGGTTGCAACTGTAACATTGAAGGGTAAAGGTGTTGACGAAGTTAAGGAAGATAAGCCAGAAAAAGAATTATTAAAAAATCAGTTCTTCTGGGATTTCAATTCGGACAATACTCCTAAGAACTGGGAAGTGAAAGGCGAACAATTCTTTAAAAGAGAGAAACGCGAAAGCTACCATTCCGATACAGGCTTTGGAGTGGGTATTAAGACAGGAAACGAAAAAGGTTTCTTAAAACAAACAATCGATTTACCGAAAAACGATGTTACTGTAGGCGATGAAATAGAATGTCAGATACATTATACTGCCAATTTCATCACCTAATAATAAAGGTCCTCTGCGCCTTGCTTTTCGTTGGCTCAATAACGAAGGTAATGTGGTAAAATGTGCGAAGATGCTTTTATTAATAACCCGAAAGTCTTCTTTGGAAAAATGAAATCGTGGGGAACATTAACTTTCCGCACCATTTGTCCCTGAAGGCGCAACAAAGTTGAATTTGCCATTGAAAGTACAAGAAAATAGTGAAGTAAGTTTAGACGATTTCAGTGCCAATCGTCTTCCGCTCAAAAGCAAAAACAACACCACTTATTGCCATTCTTCCACAAATACAAACTATTTACGGTGAGGTAGGCGAGACTGAAACATACGATATTGCTATCCAGACGATGCACTTGAGCCAATCACAGAAACCAAACTTCAGTGGTGGCGACAAATATACTTTGGCAAGCAATATGATGAAGCTCAATATGGAAGAAGTAGGAAAGAACCAGTCTGTAAGTGCACAACTTATTGTTACTCCAACAAAGAAAGGTGCTTTCAAAGACGCTGATTCTTTTAAATTGAGTTTCTCTGGTGCTGACGATTCGCATAACGGGAATATGGCAATTATAGCCTATTTCATGGAAAAAGGTAAAAAACCTTCTGTTAAGTTGTCTGCAACGACCCCTATAAAGGAAATGAAGGCGGAACCAGGTAAAACCGTATCGCAAATTTTAGAGTTCGATGTAAAAGATATAATTACCGATGTTAAGATTGCCATCGACCATGCTCCTCAAGTAACCTGCTTCAAGAGCAATACCAACATCTTTATGTATAACAAGAGCAAGGGCACACTCTATGGCGAGCCTAAACTCCGCATTGATTTCCGTCCGCTTACCGTAGGCACATACGAAGCAACACTTGTAGTTTCAACAATCTTGGGCGACACTGTTCGCTACAAGCTGAAAGGTATCTGTGAAGAAGCTACAACAGGTGCAAAGGTCGAGAAGTTTACAGCCAACACCATTGAAGAACGTTTTGCAAAAGAACCCGAATGGAAGAACTTCGGTAAGTACGACCTTGGCTATTGGAAGATAGAAGGCAAGTGGAACGGTGCAGGTGATATTACGCTGAACAAGGGTGGCATACTCTATTTCGACGATGTTTTGGTAAATGGTTTGAACAAGGTGAAGATGGCTCCTGCCACTGCTGCCGTTTCTTTCCGTGCAGAATATTCTATTGATGGTGGTGGACACTGGTTGCCTATGAGCAACGATGGAAAGGCAAATGCTGCCGGCGAGTTCACTCTCGACAATCATCGTCCTACACTCGTTCGTTTCGTGAATACCACCAAAGCTGATATAAATGTAAACACTGTGCTATTCTATCATAATGAAAGCGCACAACGTACTGCTTTCACAGATATTACCAAGGCAATGATGGCAAATGCCGATGCTACGCCACTGACTCTGCTCAACGAGCGGTTCAATGGTATGCGCCACCGACAAATATTAAGCATTCCTGGTTGGCAAAACTTAATTATACGTGGCGACCGTCCATTCTGGACATGGAAACAACGAGAAAACAATCTTGCCGATGGTAAAATCCAGAGTGAAGGAGTCTATATAACATTCTGGAAGACAGGTGTTGTAGACCATAATCCGTACGAATCGTGGCTTATTTCTCCAACGCTGTCTTATAAGCAAGCTGCAAGCAAGTATCTCACTTTCAGTCTTCGTTTCAACGGTTTGAGCAAGGACGAACAACGTGAAGAATATTTCCAAGCCTACATTATTACCGAGAAAGATGGTGTTATAAAAGAACAAGAACTTGACATTGATAAGTATAAGCCAACTGGTATTGAAATTGACAACGAAACTTGGTTGAACTATCGTATCGATCTTTCAAAATTAACCGACATCAATATTGACGACAATTTCCATCTTGCATTCTCTTTCTACAGCAAGGAAGGTGGCAACTATTCTGCTTTTGAACTGGATGATTGACAACGTAACGTTCGGTCGGACAGATTTACCCGAAATCACTGTCGATAAGCAGTTCCTTTATGTTCCTTATAAGATGAAACAGAAGACAGACCCAGTTGTGTTTAAAGTAACAACCAAGAATAACCCGTCTGATAATGTAAGTATCGTGTTGTCTCCTTCAAAGATGAAGAAATATTTCCAATTACTTACTCCAGAATTGGCTCCTGAAGGAGGCGATGCTTCGTTTGTTTTCTACAGCGAAGATAACAAGAAACATGCAGCAATGTTCATAGTTCAAGTTCCTGGTGCCGAAACTGTAATTGTGAAAGCACTTGCCGACCTTTATACAGGTATCAATAATGCAGAGCTCTTGGTGGAACTGTCGTTCCGGTAATTGTAAATGGGAATATCCAAATTCCTGGTGCGTATAAAAATTATCGAATCTATTCACCAACAGGACAACTTCTGAAACAAGGAGGCTACGAACCAAACATCAGTATTGCCAACTTGCAACAAGGCATTATTGTCCTAAAACTTGTTGTTGATGGCGATGTTAAAACTTATAAGTTGCACAACAAATAAGCATCAATAAATCCAAAAAATCAAACTGGTTATTAGGGTAAGTATGACTCTAATAACCAGTTTTTATATGTATAATAAAAGATTTATAGGCGTAATGGACATTTGGTAGCTGAAAACCTCACGTGTTTTAGTAATGGACATTTGGCAGGCTGATCATTCCAGCCTACTTTTTTGTATTAATGAATCCATCTATAAACTTCTTCTTGTTAGCTTCATTCAATCCATTATGATTATGTAGTGCTCTTTTAAGCTGTGAGTTAAATCCTTCCAATAGATTTGTTGTATTAGGAATTTGTAATTCTGTATAACGCAAGTTCAACATAGAACTGCAATCCCAAGTGCTGGTTTAGCTTAATAATCTATACCAGAAAACACCGAGGGGTTTGGGGGCGAGCAGCTCCCATGAGTGGAAAATCAACAAGCAATGCATAAGAATAAAAAAAGGGAGACCTCTGTCTCCCCAAGATTAATTAATTTTGCATTGCAATGTACAAACAATTAACCTCGGAGCAAAGGTACACAATTTCTGTACTACTCCAAAATAGAACGAAACAAAAAGAGATTGCCAAAGCGATAAATGTAAGTCCAAGTACAGTGTCTCGTGAAATAAGACGTAATAGTGGAGTCAGAGGACGCTATAATTGGGAAACAGCCCAAGCAAATGCAGTACAGCCCAAGCGCAGAAAGCCAGGCAATCATTCAATCAGCAAGGATGTCATGGAAGAGGCAAAGCATCTTCTTGTTACCGAACAATGGCTCCGGAACAAATATCCGGTGTATTGGCCAAGGACGGCAAGTATATTAGCCATGAGACCATATATCGTATGATACGCAAGGACAAGGCAGAAGGAGGAACATTATATAAACACTGTCGTCACAAGCTGAAGCGTCGCGCCAGACCTGTTGGTGGCAGGCGCATATCCATACCCAATAGAACAAGCATCAGTGAGAGACCTGCTGAAGTTGACGGAAAACGCTTTGGGGACTTCGAGATGGACACGATTGTTGGAAGAGGAAATCATGGGGCCATCGAGACACTGATAGAGCGCAGTACAAGTATGCTGTTTATGAGAAAACTCAAAAAGGGGAAAAATGCCAAAGACCTGGCACGTACTGTAATACATTTGCTGTCTCCATTCAAAGAGCAGGTCAAGTCTATTACAACTGACAACGGTACTGAATTCGCTTGTCATGAAATGATAGGTAAAAGCCTTGGTGTCACCATCTGTTTTGCTGATCCATACGCTTCATGGCAGAAAGGGGCCATAGAAAATGCTAACGGACTGATTAGGCAATACGTGCCAAAAACAGAAACGCTTGAGCATGTCAGCCATCAACAAATCACAAAGTATCCAAAGAAAATTAACATCAGACCAAGAAAGAAATTAGAATTTAAAACACCAAAGGGATGATAAGAAAGATAAGAATACTTTCGATCAGCTTTTGGCAGATAAGAAGAATAGTCTTTTTGAAGATTTTATATTAGTACTGGTGCAATAAAATTGCACGGTAATTAAATATCATCAAAAAGAGATCGTTCTTTGACATATTGATTATGAGATGGAAGAGGGTCTTGCTTCGTTATAAGCTCTTTCAAGTTTACTTTTTCAAGTACAGAAATTCTTATTAAAGTAGCCACCTCTGTTATTGAATATGGGCTTTTGTACTCATGCTTTATCTTGGCAATTAGAAGATATGTGATAATTGCAAACCCACAGATGGGTGCTTACCGCATTCTTTGAAAAATCCCCATAAAGTCTTGACAACAATATTTTTGTTTGATCCATTTGAAGAAGACCTCAATATTCCATCTGTGTCTATAGAGATTTGCAATTTCTAATGCTTCAATCTCAAAGTTATTGGTTATGAATTCGACTTCTTTACCGTTGGCTGCATCATAGTAACACACTTTTCGGATATGTTCAGGATATAGCTTTCTGGATTTGCATGTAGTTAGGCGTATAGTAAAATCACCTCTTACTCCAGTGCTTACATCAAAGTCTTCTTTGTGGTCTACAATCTCATATCGCATGTTGTCTTTTGGACGGCAAATCCAAAATGCACCAGCCTTATGAAATCTGTATAATGCATCAAAGTCCACATATGCCTTATCCATCATATAAAATGCAAGTGGATCTGGCTCAATCCTATCCAGCTCGTTACTGTCATGCCATTTGCCGTCTGTAATATGAATGCTGGAAGGAATGCTTCCACGTAAATCAAGTAATGTGTGCATTTTAACTGCTCCCTTACTGTATTTACCCAAAAGCCCAGGTTGCAAGCACTATGCTTGTTGATATTGTTGTGAGTCTAAAGTATAAAAGTACATTGTCAACAGATACCTCTGACAATTTTGTCTCTGAATACAATGGACGTACTTGTTCAATGAGATATTTGCCCAGTTCCTCGTATATGTGATAGTTGCGGTTCTCATTGGCTCGAGATAACGAAGAATGAGTGCCTGTTTTACGAATTCCTAAATGATACAATATATTATGATGCTGTCAGGCACATACATATGTCTCTTCATGAATCACAGCCAGTAATCTGACCGAACAATAAATGTAACAGATGATTATAGCTGTTTAATTCTCTTGAATGTCTATCACCTTTTTATATTTCAGTGACAAGTTTATCAAACTGGTAACGAGGAACAAAGTCTATGACTTGAGAGAATATGTACTTTCCAATATTCATAATCTTGCAGATTTAGGCTGCAAAATTACTCTTACCATTTCAAATCAAAAAAACCAAGAACGTTCTAACTGATTAAATATCAAATCAATATAGAAGTGGCTTCAATTTTATTGCACCACCAGTAATTTTTATATCACCTTTCAAAACAGTAATTGAAGATTTACTTAATACTCCTAGTATGGAAGATGACGAATCTGTACTTGACAAATATTTAGGTTCTCTCATTCAGTATGCCAAGGAGGAAAGAGTTAGAGATGTATATTCAAAATGCACTCTTTTTAGTGAGGACTTCTTTAGTCCTGTAGAAATGACAATATTGGAATTATTGATCAGGAATGTAAGTGAACTCCTAGATAACAAACATTATAAGACGGTGATAGACAAGCATATTGAGAGAAGTAAAATTATCGCTCTATATAATGACTTGATTATGATGAGAAGAAACATTTCTATAGAAAAGAAGAAAAAAAGAATGGACAAATGACGTAATAAGAGAAATAAAAGGGCAACTGCAAATAAAATCCTCATCAACATCAATCAATGATGATTTAGACTTGTACCAAATTGCATTACGTAGATGTAAAAGATTAAAGTTTATAACTTTATGTAAGCTTGTAAAGAGAGAAAGGAAAATCAGAGAACTAACCCTTAAAAAGTTTAAGGTAATAGCTACTACTCATCCTTTTTGTAAATGCAACAGATCTTAAGCAAAGCCTACACGGTAGAGTAAGTTTAGTTCAAGCTTATCTGAAATATGGTAGTCCAATTGATTATCTAAAAGAATTAAGAAACTGTGAAACTATCAGTCCATCAGAATTTTTACAAGCTATTTGTAGATATCGAGTATAAAATATTAAATGAAGATGGATTTACGATATCTGGTGGTGAAAGTGCAGAATTTAATTTATTACAAACAATTGAAGATGCTCGAAATTATGATATGCTATTAATAGATGAACCTGAAACGTCTTTTTGATAACATTTTCCTAAAAGATGATGTAAACAGTTTGTTAAAAGAGTTCTCATAGAAATGCCTGTTGTTATAGTAACTTATAATAGTACTATAGGAGGTTCTATACAGCCTGATTATATCCTGTTCACAGAAAAGCAAATTAGTGGTAAAGATAAAATTTTTAAAAATCTATTATGAATATCCCAATGATAAATTTTTGAAGAATAAAGATAATGAAGTCGTCTTGACTTTTTTATTTTGTTAAAATCGAGAGGAATTCTTATCTTTGTATTACCAAAACCAAGCCCTCAAATTCCTCTCATGTACAAATTACTGGACAAAGATACAATAAAAAATGAAATTCTACCTCATTTATCAGTTGCAAAACGTGGATATATTTGCCAAAGCAGCTTGTCAGAGGTAATTCAATGCATTCTTTATAAGCTTAAGACTGGTTGCCAATGGTATATGCTTCCAGTTTCATCGTTCTTCACCGGAAAGGTTCTTCATTACAAAACCGTATATGGGCATTTTCGCAAATGGTGTAAGAAAGGAGAATGGCAAAAAGTTTGGACAACACTTCTAAACCGTTATAAATCTTTCTTGGATATGTCAAGTATAGATTTGGATGGCAGCCATACTACAGCATTACATGGTGGAGAGTGTCAGAGCTATCAGGTACGCAAGAAGAGAAAGACTACAAATGCCATTTATGTAACTGACCGCCAGGGGATGCCACTCGCCATGTCCACTCCAGTTGCAGGTTCTCACAATGATTTGTACAATATTTCAGAAGTGGTTAAAGAAGTGTTCTCACAACTCGCAAAGTCTGATGTTTCTATTGATGGATTAATTCTCAATGCTGATGCGTGATTCGATGCAAAAGAGTTCAGGCACATGTGCCGAAGAATGGGTGTGTTTGCAAATGTAGCATTCAATCATAGAGCAGGAGGGGGAGGAAGAATGCTATTTGTTTGACGATATACTGTATAAAGAAAGGTACAGCATAGAAAGAACAAATGCGTGGCTGGATTCATACAGAAGTCTGTTGAACAGATTTGATGTTACTTTTGACCAGTTGGCAAGTTACGGAATTATATAGCATTTATAGTTATTCTGATGAAGAAGGTGAAAAAGAAGCAAAAAGTCAAGATAAGTTCAATGAACAAAAAAACGGAATTATGTAATCCAAATTGACAGTTTAGAAGCAGGAAGTGATGCGTATCAAAAAGAAATAAAAATTATGAAAATCTTGAAAGTTAATAGCGGAAAAGCTTTATTATTCCTTTTGATGGAATAACAGATAATGAAATCGATAGAATCTCTAAAGACGATTTATTAAGATTATTAGATGTCTTTTTGAGTCAGGATTGTGATATGGATGAGTATAATGAAGCTGGAATTGCAAATAAAGCTCATCAAATTATTTATAAAAAGTCTCTACGGCAAGTTTAAAGACCTAGAGGACAAAAAGCAACTTTTCAATGAAGAAAGTGATAAAGTATATAAAGATGCTATAGAATTTTATAGTTGAGCCCTATGCTGCAGCGTTATACTGAATGGGAACAATTTGGGAACAATTATAAATAAGAAAAAGCTAAGAGTTTAGAAATAAACTACTTAGCTTTTTTTACTTAGTACCCAGACCCGGTACAATGCCGTGAAAACAAGAAAAACTAAAAGAATATATTAAATTGATAATCAATAACTTATAATTTTCTTATATTTATTGATTTTTACCCATTTTTGCCTGTTTTTTTGTCAGATAGTACACTTTTAGTACACTTTGATATTTCCAAACTTTTTTAGTATCTTTGCAAAAATAAGAAAACATCTGAAAATAAATGAGTTAATGATTTTTACACGGTTTGATACTCATTCAGGTACATAACTATCAATTATGGCAAAATTAGAAAATAAAGCAAAGGAAAACCCGAAATTGGAGCAAAATGTGCTTTCTGATGGTCGGATAAGTCTGTATCTGGAGTATTATCTTGGTAGAGAAGAAACGCCTGTTTTGGATGATAATGGTAATCCTGTTTTTGTATGAAACAGGTAAAAGATGGTGGTAAGCCCAAAGTTCACATCAAAGCATAACAGGCGAAAAGAAAACTTGCAGTTGTACTTGATAGCTAAGCCCCGTACTCCTATAGAACGACAACAAAACAAAGAAACGCTTGAACTGGCTACCAAAATTCGTGCGGAACGTGAACAGCAGTTTAAGGAGAGTATGCTTGGTTATCGCCTGAAGAAAGACAGAAATGTCAACTTCTTAGACTATTATCAGGCGTACATAGACAGTTATACGAAGAAAGACCTGCGAATGATAAAGATAGCCTTGAATCGTTTTAAGGATTTTCTGAAAGAGCAATACCCACTCTATGAGTTTAGCATTAAGCCTGAACTAATAACCAAAGATATGATGGAACACTTTGTTGAATATTTGCAATCACGAAGTGTTGGGTGAAGGAGCAAAAAGTATCTATCAGCGTTTCAAAAAAAGTTGTACGCTATGCCATTGACCATGAAGTGATGCTGAAAGACCCATGCAAAGGTGTTGTGTGCAAGGTAGATGACCAAGTGTTACGCAAAGATGTACTCTCAATGGACGAAATACAAGCACTGATTCAATGTCATTATGAGAATGAGAATCCTAATGTTAGACGTGCTTTTATTCTCTGCCTCTATTGTGGTCTGCGCTTCTGCGATGTAAAAGAACTGACCTATAAAAACATAGATTACACTAATCGCCTTTTGAAATTTGAGCAGAATAAGACCAAAGGGCATTCGGCGCATAGTGGTGTCGTCATTCCTCTGAACGATGGATTGCTATCATTGATAGGCGAAGCACCTGACGATTTGAATACCTCCATATTCAATCTTCCATCTTATGAGAGTTGTTGCAAATCTGTAAAACGATGGGTAAAGCGCGCAGGCATTAATAAACACATCAGTTGGCATTGTGCTCGCCACAGCTTTGCCGTGAACATACTGAATAATGGTGCAAACATCAAAACCGTTGCAAGTCTTTTAGGGCATAGTGGATTGAAGCACACAGAGAAATACACTCGTGCTGTTGACAAGTTGAAGGAGGATGCCATCAACAGCCTGCCGGCACTCAACTTGTGATAAATGTTTCTTTCTGGGCAAAAACTTTCCACTAGATAAATGTTTAATCCGAATTATGTTTATAGTTACAGATGTGTGCCAAATAATAAAATCCAAAACAGACTTTTCAACGGCTATTTAAAGTGACTAAATTTATAAGAGAAATATTCAAGAATTTTTCTAAAATGGAAATTATTTTGTATTTTTTGCAATCAAATTTAAATCGAATGGCAAACTAAAAATTTGAATAGGTTAAGGATTATCCTTGCAGAGAAAAAAATCTCTCCAATAAATGGTTTGCAGAGCGTCTCAGACGTGACCAAACTACCATTTCTAAGTGAGGACAAATACCACACAGCCAAATTTAGAGATGATCTCAGTTATCAAAAGTTTTGGAAGTGGATCTTGAAGAGTTAGTGAGGAAAGAAGAAATAGACGAAGTATAAACTTTTATTTCATTATTTATAGTGAAAAAGAAATTCATTGACACAACAGATCTGGTATCTTTCTATGTGGAGATTGCATAAAGACAATGCAATCTATTCCAACTGAGACTGTTGATGCTGTAATTACTGACCCCCCTTATAATATCGGGCTATTCATGCATGAAAGGAATACAAATCTAAAGAAAATGCGTGAAAACCAATTTGCTTATGCTGGGTGGGATAACATGGAATACAAGGCATGGAAACGGAATATGTCACGTTTTTCTACCCAATGTGCCAGAGTCTTAAAAAGAGAGGAACATTAATAATGTTCATGTCCATTATAAAGGTAGCAGACATTATTGAATTGACTACGAAATTAGGCTTTTTATTACAAAACAACTGGTGTTTGGCATAAAACAAACCCAATGCCACGTAACATGAACCTGCAGTTTGTCAACTCTACAGAGTGCTGGATTTATTTTATCTATAAAGGGACGTCTGGAACTTTTAATAATGATGGAAATGTTAAACATGATTTTTAGAAAGTTCCGTCTGTCCAAATTCAGAAAAAGAATTTTGGGAAACATCCCACCCAAAAGCCCTTAAAGATATTGAAAGAGCTTATTGGATGTGTGACCAATGAGGGCGAAGTTGTTCTTGATCCATTTATGGGCAGTGGTTCAACTTGTGTTGCGTGTGACATATTGCGCCGAAGATATATTGGTATAGAAATAGAAGAAAAATATTTTGATATCGCAAATAGTAGAATCCAATATTTAGATAAAAATAAGATGAATGTTGCAGATTTATTTTTCAGGTGTAGGATGCATGTCGGAAGGATTTCGAATGGCAGGCTTTGATATCAAATTCGCTATAGAGTTTGATAAAGAAATTGCTGCGGCATATAAAAAAAATCATCCTAATACAGAAGTTATAGCCGATGATATTTGCAATGTTAATGCCAAAAACCCTTCATACGAAATATTCACAAATAGACGTTGTTATGGGTGGACCACCATGCCAAGGTTTTTCTCAAAAAGGAAAACGCCTTAGCCTAAACGATCCACGTAATTACCTGTTTCAACAATTTGTAAGGTTCGTAGATGAGTTGAAACCAAAGTTTTTTGTACTTGAAAATGTGCCTAATATTATTACGACATCTAATGGATATTTCAAAAATCAAATCGTTGATGCTTTCGAAAAGTTAGGGTATAAAGTGGCCTATGGTGTTTTATGTGCTGCTGATTTTGGAGTACCACAAGACAGACATCGTGCAGTGTTTATTGGTCAGAAGAATAAACTTGAAGTTACTCTGCCTTCCCCTACAAGAAAAAGGACTACTATAAAGGAAGCTATCTATGATTTACCTTTCATAGCTTCTAGGCGAAGGTAAAGAAGAGTGCCATTATACCAAAAGAAGCTATCTCTGATTATCAGAGATTGATGAGAAAAGACAGTAAATTTTTGTACAATCATGTAGCAACAAAACATAATGATTTAGCATTAAAAAGATTGGCAATGATACCCAAAGGAGCTGGAAAGGAAGTCCTTCCACCTGCGGAAAGAACAAAATCTATATACAGTGGAACGTGGTCAAGAATGATAGAAGACGATATTTCTGTGACTATTACAACAAGATATGACACACCTTCTTCTGGAAGATTCACTCATCCTGTACTAGATAGGTGTATTACGACAAGAGAAGCAGCACGTATTCAATCCTTTCCTGATACTTTTAGATTTTATGGCTCTAAAACAAGCCAAATGAAACAGGTTGGAAATGCTGTCCCTCCACTATTAGCAAAAGCAATTGCAGAACAAATAAAAAATAATGAAAAATGAACTACCCACAAGCAGCGAAACCACTTAAAGCCAATGATGCAAAGCTTGGTGGTAAGTACAGGATGAGTAATATTCGTAGTTTTATTGCTCTTGTGTATCTGTTGTATATGAGCAGCAACAAGAAGTCCTCCGTTGATTATTCAGACGGAGAAAACAGACAGAGTCAATTGCAACTTAAAAAGAGAGTATTTAGAGAAATTTCGTGATTTCTTGGCATTGATGTCGATAGTATTATTTCTAATAATCCTCTCTTAGCTGGTCAGTTTGAGTACATCCTTGTTACAATGGAAAGAATATTCCGCTTGGGATCTGTACGGTTTAATAACTCCTCCTATAATAATTCAAAAGAAAGAACTGGTGGAATAAGATACCCAAAGACCTTATTGTTCTCGACAAATATGTTTATTCTTGACTTAATAATTTCAGGGTTTAGTGAAGAAGTAAAGAAAAACAGTTTGAAGGAATGGTTGCAAAATCAAAAAGCAAGCAATTCGGAGTTCGAAGAGAAGGTTACACAGTTCTTAACAATTTGCTCGGAATATACTCTGTTTAGAGCAAGGCTATCCGATAATAATGAGGTGATTTATAGACCAATTGGTATTTACGAACAGTTGACTCATCATGACGAAGTCTCTATCATTGATAGTAGAGAGCAAGCTGGCACATCGAGTATTTATAATAATGTGCTTAAAGAAGGACTTAACCCTTGGCTTGATTCCAAAAGAACAGATAGAATAAAGTTTAACAATGGTACGGATATTACGCAGTATCTTGAAATGCTCAGGACTTCTCTAAATATTGAAAAAGTTAGTGAAGATGATATTACTATTCATCAAGCTGGTATCAAGATAAATAATAAAAAAAGTATCATAGAAACAAGTGACTCTCCATTTTTTTACAGCCATCAGTACTAAGCCTTTTTTTGTTACTTGCTGGTATTTCAGGAACAGGTAAAAGTCGCATAGTACGAGAGTTCGCCTTTAAGTCATGCCCAAAATATTTGCAAGACAAGACTGGTACAACACCAGGTAACTACTGTATGATTGAAGTGAAGCCTAATTGGCATGATTCAACAGAGTTGTTGGGGTATTACAGCCGATTAGGTAAGGCTGGTTATTTGTTTACAAAGTTCGTAAAGTTCTTGGTGAAAGCAAAGATGTTCCCAACTGTTCCATTCTTTGTTTGTCTCGATGAAATGAATTTAGCACCCGTGGAACAATACTTTGCCGAGATTCTGAGTATATTAGAAACTCGCAAGCATCCGAAAAATGAGGAAACTGGTGAGACAGATATTACTATGGTCAAAACAGAATCAATAATCGATGCACTATATTTCCGTGAATTGTCAGAAATGTCACACACTAAGAATGCACAAACTGGAGAACCTTTCAGTAGCAATCTGACGGATAGAGACATTTACCTTAAGCTCTTCGGTATTGATACTGAAAGCAATATTGATGTAGAGGTGGGCAAACGTACAGATTTAACGACAGAAGGTCTAACCCTGCCAGACAATGTCATAATTATCGGTACAGTCAATATGGATGATACAACGCATCAGTTCTCTCGCAAGGTGATTGATCGTGCCATGACCATCGAAATGAATGGTGGCAACCTGCGTAATATGTTCGGTGGTAGCAAAAACTTGGAGTATCTTCTTGAAGAAGAGCAACAGGAATGGCAGAATGCGTTCACTCGTCGATATGTGACTGCTGACGAAGTTTTAGAAGCACACCCAAATGAAGCAGAAGAACTGATGGATAAACTTCCAACATGTTTGGAGCAAATCAACTTGGCCTTGAAAGGAACTCCCTTTGAGGTTAGCTATCGTGTGCTGAACGAACTGACCATTATGGTTGGGGTGATGCTCGACGAAGGTAAGGAATTAGATGATGCTATCGCACAATCTGTAAACAATATTCTATTGATGAAGATTTTACCACGCATTGAAGGCGATGTGGAAATGTTTGCTTTGTCAAGAGAATATAAGGCAAGAGTTGACGTATCGTATGATAACCGATTAGAATGGTTGAAAGATATTGCACCAGACACCAAAGAGTCATCGACTGATGCAGAATCGGAGAATAACGATACAGAAAAGACAGAAACAGTCAAAGAGCACCAACAAAACGGCAAAAGAGAAGATACAGGAAATGATCGACCGACTGAACAATCAGGAGTTCACTCGTTTCTGGCCATAATCGTCGTAGAACAAGCTTTATGCAGACAGAGGTTTTAAGATTCTACATCCCGACTATGAGGTGATTGTCCGAACGCAGGATATAAGCTATTCGTGGGAACGCTTCAAAGGGCGCATCAATTATACACGGATTAGAAATCCTGAAATTAATGAGCCAGACAAGTATTGCCGTTATACTTCGAAGGATGAATGTAGGCTATGTCTGTATAGTCCAATTACAGAAAGGAAAACGGATGACGATGTCAACACCAAGCTTCCAGAAGGCAAAGAATGGGATAAATTGTGGCCCGTTATCTATGAAACCTGTAAGTACCAAATGCGTCTGCTCTTTCATGGTATAGATAAAGAGTCTGTGCCAGAGATTCGTCATGTTCGAAAGGATGTTGAGGATAGTTTCTTCTATGATGAAGAATTGAAGGGAAGGGAAGAAAAATCCCTTACGGGAGAGTTGGATTTCCTGAATGAACCAGGTGTATTCAAACTCGATTTCTCTTATCATAAGAATGGAATCCGTAAGGACTGTTATGTAACGTTTGATGTAGTATCGCCAAAACTCGACACCAAAAACGATTATAAGTCACTTCTGCGAGAAGTCAACGAGGAATACGAAAACGTCATCTATCGTTATTTGAGTATCACTCTTCAGCAGTTCAGCCGAGGAAGAATCAACACCGATGCTACATGGATGGCTGCATTCCAAAGCGTTGTGGATGACTACGTGAAGAACATAAAACGTGTGATACAGAATCCACACTCACAGATTGTTAACTTCCGCACATCAAGAAAAGCGGAGCAGATTAAGTTCTGGACTCCTGCTATGGAGGAACGATATGGAGAAGTGGAAAAGGAAGGCAAACTTGAGGAGTATTACTTCGGCTATAATGAAGTGCGCTCTACCCACGACACGATGGAGAACCGTTTCGTGAAATATACTCTTCAAAGCATTGGGCGACGACTTTCTTCAATAATAGCAACTGTGCTCAGTTCCTCGCAAGAAGAATTATCTGAACGTCATCGTCAGATTTGGACTGACTATCAAGATTCTCTAAGAAGGCTATCGAAACACTCATTCTTCAAAACTGTAGGCCGCTTTGACGGCATGAAACAAGAAAGTCTTGTGTTGCAAAGCCGATTGAGTTATCAGCAAATATACAAGGATTGGTTGAAACTGAAACGAGGAATTGACTTGTATAATGGAGCTGCGAACATTGGTACTTTGCAGATATGGGAAATCTATGAGTTATGGTGCTTCATCAAGATGAAGAAACTTGAGACAGATGTTATAGGCATAGAACATAACAAACCATCTCATGAACAACTGATAACAGAACCTAAAGGAACTCTACTCAATCCGTTTACAAAATCTTCCTTGAACATGTCGGGAATATCATTACCCCAAAGCCGAGGAGAGTGATACGGAGGAACGTAAGGCACAACTTGCTTCTCACGAGGGGGATGTGGTCACTCTTCATTACCAACATACGTTTAACCGCACAAGTGGTAAAGGCGAATATGGTATGAGTATCAATACCGCAACAACGGAGCAACGCCCAGATATAGTTCTCAATATTCGCAAGACATCGGGAGAAGTTGTCTTGACATATTTGTATGATGCGAAAGTATCGTGTCATCAACGACAAGATGCTTGACAAAGATTTTGAGGAACAAGACTTTGTTGAGAACGTCAACATGCCTGGCGGTGACTATCCTCCAACAGATGCCATCAATCAGATGCACCGTTACCGTGATGCTATCTATTATAGCAAGGAACATGAGCCGTATCGTTCAAAGGAGATAATTGGTGGCTATATTCTCTTCCCTGGTCGTGGTAGCGATGAATATATCAAGAAGCGTTATTACAGTGCGAGTGTGGATAGCGTAAATATCGGTGCATTCCCTCTGTTGCCCAATAGCGATTCCTTGTTGAGAGCGCATTTGGATGACATTTTGATGAAATATTCGGCAACTGATACCCATGTGGCAAAAGCCAAACCACAACGAACATTGGCCTATGTCACCGAAGACGAAAAGGCGGGAATGTTACCAGATGATTTGGTGATGGTGGCAATTACTGGCAGCAAAGAGAAACGTCAATGGACATTTGACAATCTTTGGTACAACATACCTTTGGATAAAGTTGCCGACTCTCCATGGAATCAGGCAAAGTATCTACTCTTGTATGTCAAGGGAGAGAAGTTTGTGGGCAATCTCTGCAAGATTGTCCGAACAAAACATGACGTATGGACAAAAGAAAAGTTGGAAAAAGAAGACTATCCTGATGCTCGAGCCATTCTGCCTATTTCATGATCTGAATAAGGAAGCCAAGTGAAACAGATGCTGAATTGCAAAATCTGCTATTCAATGTCAGAGACATCCCCTATAAGCATTGGGGAAACGAACGTATGGCATTCATGCTTGTCAAGTTGAATAACTTGGAGAATGTTGTTGATAGAGTGTAAATGAAATCAGATATTAAAATGGGAAAAAAATATTTGTACAAAACAGCAAACAAATCCGTCTCCTACGATGAAGAGCATTGGTATGTTGATAATAACCCTCAACAGCAAAATGATAGTGATGGTATTACCGAATTTAAGAACTATGCTGCGTCAGAGCAGATATCGTTTAGTCGCTAGTGATATTAGTAAATATACTAGTCACTTCAAAAATGTCGCAGTTTTAACCGCGGCTGGCACTTCTATGGAGAATGGAGTGCATGGTGGTAAAACACGAACAGAACTATGGCAAAGTTATGAAGGAGAAATAAATGCTATTAGCTCTGCAATTACTAAAAAAAGATGGCATTTTACAAGATAAATGCCAGTCAATTATTGAATCAAAAACATTGAAGATTTTTGTCATTCACAATTTTTGTATGAAAAGTTGAATGGAGAAATTCAGGATAAGGAAGGAAATTCTTTTAAGATGTAAATTAGAGAAAAATAGCAATGCTTGTAGATTGATACTAGACGAGAATAATAGACATCATCAAGATTTCATTAGAAAGTTAACAGCACGTAAGCCAACAGAACCACGTGTTCAGTTATATACGACGAATTATGATACATTGTTTGAGCAAGCAGCCCAAAGAATGAATTACACTATTATAGATGGTTTTTTTCATTTTCATATCCACGTATATTTAATGGCATTAACTTTGACCATGATGTTGTATATAGAGAACGTACAAGAATAAAAAAACGAAGAAAGTTTTTATTCTAATGTCATACAACTTTTCGCTGCATGGAAGTATCGATTGGGAGAAAATTGATGGTAAAATTTATCAAAAAGAAACGACTGACCAACCATGTATCATATACCCAGCAAGTGAGAAATATGAAAGCAGTTATGAACAACCATATTTTGAAATGATGTCACATTTACAGAGTACTCTTAGAAAAGAAGGAACTCTGTTGATTGTGGCTGGTTTTTGGATTTCAAGATAAACATATCCAAAATGTAATCAAAGAAGCTGTACTTCAAAAATCCTAATTTCCACTTACTTGTAGTATGCTTGGTAT